>Ga0268264_10000059_pt1 | contig 306927 bp, 304 predicted proteins | sample KBSSwiS32_FD_190357 | JGI IMG/M metagenome (GOLD analysis project Ga0268264, IMG submission 190357) | Switchgrass rhizosphere microbial communities from Kellogg Biological Station, Michigan, USA - KBS Switchgrass S3-2 (SPAdes) (version 2) | ecosystem: Host-associated > Plants > Roots >...
CGAAGTTCACGAAGTCGCCGACGTTGGGAATCTCCTCCTCGCGACAGGCGATCAGCCAGACCTTGGGCCAGAGCTTCTCGCGTTCGAGCGCGACGTAGGCGGGCTCGTAGTAGGGCGCGACCGGGACCCGGTCCGCACGCAGTTCCTCGCCCGCCATCTCCGTCGACATCGCGACTCCTCCACGCCTGTTGCGCCCGCTCTTCTGGCGGCGGACCCTTGGCTGGAAAGCATAGTGAAGTCGCCTTTTTAACGCTATCGCTTTTGGCCGCTGTTGCGCCGCGGCGTGCAGGAAGGTGATTGCCACTTCCTGCTGGGCGATTATGCATCGCGCCGATTTACGGCGCCGTTATTCGCGCGGGCTGATGCGCCTCCGATGTGACATGCGTTCGGCATTCTGGGGCGAACGAAAAGATCCGTCCGCCGCTGGCCGTCGACGCTGGCGTCGTTATGGTGGGGTCGAAATCAAACACCAGGAAGGAATGACGGCATGAGTTGGGTGATCGCCACGATGAAGGTGCAGGCGGGCAAGGAGGCGGAGTTCGAGTCGATCATGAACGCGCTGGTCGACCAGGTCCGCAGCCTCGAGCCGAACGTGCTTCACTACGAGCTCACCAAGAACAAGAGGGACGCGAGCGAGTACGTGATGCTCGAGCACTACGCCTCGGACGACGATTTCAAGGCGCACGTGAAGGCGCCGCATTTTCAGGAAGCCTTCCCCAAATTCATGGCCTGCCTGGAGGGTAACCCCGACGCCAAGACCCTCATTGCAGCGGGTTGATCGGTCAAGCGGCCGCCAAGCGCGCAGAGGGTAAAGGCAGATGACCGACGAAGAGCAGATCCGCCAGGTGATGGCGCGCTACTGCTTTCGTTACGATCGGCGGGAGTGGGAGCCGTGGCTCGACCTCTTCGCCGACGACGGTTCCTGGCGAACCTCGGCCTTCGGTCCGTTGAGGGCGGCCAAAGTCTCACCGCCTTCGCGCGCAACATCGAAGATGGGCGCAAGGCTTCGCCCCGCCTGATCTGGCACGTAAGCAGCAACGAGATTCGTCACCGTCGACGGCGACCAAGCCGTCTGCAGAGCTACGTGGCCTTGTTCGAAGGGCCGGAACGCAAGGTCTCCCTGCTGGGCGACTACGTATCCGGCTCCGGAAGGCCGACGGACGATTGGCGGATCCAGTCGCTGATATTCAATGACGGATCGGGCCTGACCTGAGAAACGGTGTCGGGGCGGAGCGATCCGGCCCGACGCCGCGAGGTCACCAGACGAGCGGCAGGCGCTTCACGCCCCAGACGCCCCGCGCGTGCGTGACCGGCGGATCCTTGGAGACTGTGCGGAACGGCGGGATGATCCGCAGCCACTCCTCGACCGCGATGCGCAATTCGCGACGCGCGAGGTGGATGCCCAGACAGATGTGGACGCCGGAGGCGAAGGCCATGTGGCGGGGCGTCGGCCTGCGGAAATCGATGTCGTTCGGCTTGTCGTACTGGCTCGGGTCGCGGCCGCTCATCATGACATTCAGGATGATCCGATCGCCCGCGCGCATCTGCACCCCATGGAATTCGAGGTCGTGCGCGACGACGCGCGGCGAGGGAACGACCGAGAAGGCGCGCAGCATCTCCTCCACCGCGTTCGGGATCAGCGCCGGTTCGTCGCGAAGAAGCTGTTGCTGTTCCGGGTGTTCAGCCAGGTACTTGAACATGAAGTTCAAGGTCGCCGCCACCGTGTCGAGCCCGCCGAAGAACAGCAGGAAGCTGATGCTCATGATCTCGTCATGGGTCAGCGGACGGCCATCGACCTGACTCTGGATCACATAGCTCGGCAGGTCGTCGCCTGGATTGAGGCGACGCTCGGCGATCACCCCCTCCAGGTAGTTCATGATGTGATCGGCGCCCTGACGTACGTCGTCCAGGCTCGCGCCATGGAGAAGTAACTCCTCCCAGCCCACGAACTCGGCGATGCGGTCCTGGGGCAACGACATCAGGTCGAGGAAGATGCTGACCGGGAACGGCCGGCCGAACGCGACTTCGAACTCGCAGCCGCCCTTGGCGACGAGAGGCTCCAGCATCTGCTTCGCGCGCTCGCGGATCGCGTCCTCCATGCCCGCCATGCGAGCGGGCGTGAAGCGCGGGTTCAGGATCATCCGGTACTTGGTGTGCTCCGGCGGATCTAGTTCCACCGGGATCATATTCTGGTCGCGCCCCACGAGCCGCAGGAAGCCGGTCGCGTTGTTGCTCGAGAACCGCGTGGCGTCGCCGTAGATCTCGCGGATGTACTCGGCCTTGGTGACGACCCAGTTGCCGACACCGGCCCGTGGCCCCCCCTCGAGCGCCGACCAGTAGATGGGCGGCAGTTCGAAGATCTTCTGATTGGCCAGATAGGGGTCGTTCTCGACCCCAGGCTGGGTCTCCACCGTGTAGTCGCGGACGATGTCCGCGGGCACGTGGGAAGGCCGGTTAGCCTCGGCGACGCTCGTCATAGCCATGGTCCTCTACGTATGCCGGCGCCGGCCCGATCTCGCCGACGTGCTTTGGAAGCCCCGTGAGGGGCTTCCTGTTGCAGTCATTTCTTCGCGGAATTTCGATCCGCGCAAATCAGAAATGCGTTGTGAATTCCACGCGGTACATGCGCGGCTCGCCGACATTCTCGGAGAGGAAGGTTCCGGTCGCGCCAAGCGCCAGCAGCACGCCATTTGAGAAGTACTTCTTGTTGGTCAGGTTGCGGCCCCAGAGCGCGATCTCGCTGTCCATCTTGCGGAAGCGAACGGCGAGGCGACCGTCGAGCAGACCCCGCTTGGGAATGAGCGCGCCGTTGGCGACATCGGCCGCCTTGGCGGAGATCGGATAGCTGCTCGTGTACTTGTAGTTCATGGTCGCGAACAGCGAGCCGAACTCGGTCGGATAGTCGTAGGACAGCGCGGCGCTGCCCTGCCACTTCGGCGTCAGATTGCCGACGAAGAGCGGATCATCGAACTTCACATTGGTGTAGCTGCCGGTGAGCGAGGCCGTCAGGTGCGGCGCGATCACGGCGTCGAGTTGCGCCTCCACCCCGTCGACGTCGGCATCGCTGAGGTTCGCCACGAAGGTCGAGGTCGCGCCGATGCTCGGCAGGAAGACGATCTGCGACTGCTGAACCTGCTTGTAGAAGGTGTGGTAGTAGTCGGCCTCCAGCCGAACGCGGTTCTCGAAGCCCGCCGCCTTGATGCCGACTTCGATGTCGGTGGCCTTTTCCGGCTGGAACGGCGCGCTGGTGTCGCCGACGGCCGGATCGAAGCCGAAGCCGCGCAGGTTCTGGCCGCCCGAGCGGGTGCCGCTGTTGGCCTTGGCGTAGACCATGATGTCGGGATTGAAGTGGTAGTCGAGGCCGACGGTCCAGGACGGGAAGTTGAATTTGTCGCTGCGAATGAGCGTGCAGTCCGTCGGGCTACGAATGATCAGGCCCGGCGTGCCAGGCGCGTAGGGGCAGAAGCCGTTGATGCGGTTCTCGCCCTCGATCGCCTTGGTGTCCCAGGTGTAGCGAATGCCGGCGTTCAGCTTGAGGGCGTCGGTGATCGCATACACCCCGTGGGCGAACACCGACTTGCTCCTGTTGTCGGCGACCGCGCGCGTGGTTTGGACTAGGAGGTTGTTGAAGAACAGCCCGAAAGTCTGGTCGTCGCCGGTCTCTTTGAAATAGAAGGCGCCCGCGATCCAGTCGAGACGACCGTCAAAGGATTTACCGGAGAACTGAAGTTCAGCGGTGTCCTGCTTCTGCGCCTGGTCCTGCACAGAATCGACGAAGTTGAAGGCGGCGCCGTCGACGTTCCACGCGTTGCGGCTATGCGCCTGCCGGTGGGAGATGATCACCTTCGCGGCCAGCGGGCCGAAGTCGTGGTCGACCGTCGCCGACAAGCCGCCGCCGCTGAAGTTCGAGAACGGACGGATGTTGGAGCGGCTCTCGTAGAAGTCGCTCGACGAGCGCGCGAAGAGGCCTCCCCCAAGGACTACGTCGCCCGTGAGGTTATACGCCATCTGGCCATTCGAATGCGTCTGGATGTAGTCGCCGTTGACCGAGATGCGGGTGTTGTCGTCCGGCTCGAAGACGGCGCTCAGCCGCGAGGCTTCGGTGTTGCGGTCGTTCGACCGCACGCGTTGGCCGGTGGGCACGCCGGTCCCGGTCGTGAGATTGACCTTGCTGAAGCCGTCGCCTCCCAGCTTCAGGCCGGAGAAGCGGAGCGCGAACTTGTCGCTGATCGGGATATTGACCGCGGCTTCCGCGCGGTAGGTGTCGAAGTTGCCGTAGCTGAACCGGCCATAGCCGCCGAATTCACCGCTCGGGTCGGCCTGAGCGGTGATGATCCGCACCGCGCCGCCGGTGGTGTTGCGGCCGTAGAGGGTGCCTTGCGGACCCTTCAGGACTTCGATGTTGGCGATGTCGAACAGGTCGGTCAGCGTGCCGGTGGCCCGGCCGAGATAGACGTCGTTGAGATAGACGCCCACCGACGGGTCGACGGTGATGACGTTGTCGTTCTGCACCTGGCCGCGCAGGTTGATCGTCGCGGTAGAGGTAGCGCCCACGGCGTTGGTGATGTTGATGCTGGGCGTGCGACGTACGATGTCGCCGACGTTGATGATGTTGGCGTTCTGCAACTGCTGGGTCGTGAAGTTCGTGACCGCGATCGGCACGTCGGCCAGGCGCTCTTCCCGACGCCGCGCCGTCACGACGACTTCCTGAAGTTCGTTGGAGGCGGCCGGCGGGCCGCTTGCAGGCTGGGCGGAGGCGCAGGGCGCTTCGGAGAGCGCGAGCATCGCGACGCCAGCCAAAAGCAATAAGCGCGTAGAATTCATCACGATTCCCTCCCGTGCCGGCGGCGCCTACGGACGAGGCGCTCTTCTCGACACGATGCTCCGTAAGCGTCGCCGGCCAATTTTGCAATACAATTGCACTAGCGGTATTCCGCACCGGGCGCGGGCGATCTGCGGCGCTGATCGGCCTTCTCGTCGAAAACGCGAGTTAACTTAGAGTGTTATGCGACCTGCATAAGTGAGGAGGGTGCGTGCCCCTAAACCGAGATGCGGTGTTGGCGCTGACGGCTTCGAGTACGGTTCGCTGGACCGCTCGCGACGCGGCGCTCTACGCGGTGGGCGTGGGCCTGGGCAGGAATCCCCTCGACATCGAGGCGTTGCGTTATGTCGCGCTCGAACCGCTTCGCACTCTGCCCAGCATGATGGCCAGCCTGATCGTCGGCCACGGGGTCTCCGCCAAACAGATGGGGGTGCTGTTTCGGGGCGTGGTCCACGCGGCCCAAAGGATCGTCGTGCCTCGGCCGCTCCCTGCCAACGCCGTCGCCAGAACCGCCTCCAGCATTCTCGGGGTCTACGACCAGGGCGCGGAAAAGGGGGCCGCCATCGTCACGTGCACGCGCCTGATCGATGACGAGACCGGCGTCGAACTCGGCCGCGCCGAAGGCGAACTGCTCGCCCGGGCGGATGGCGGCTTCGGCGGACCGGCGCCTCCGCGCTTCGAATGGCCACGTCCAGAGGGATCTGCCGACACCACCTTCGAGTTCGACGTGCGGCCCGAGCAGGCGATCTTGTTCCGCCTGTCGGGCGACACCAATCCGCTGCACGTCGACCCCCGCGTCGCCGGAGCGGCAGGTTTTGCGCAGCCAATTCTTCAGGGCTTGTGCACCTACGGCATGGCCTGCCGCGCCGTTCAGGAGATGAGCGGAGGGTGGGACGGCGGAATGGATCTGAGTGCGCGGTTCTCCGCCCCCGTGCTGCCGGGAGATCGCCTCGTGGTGAGCCTCTGGCGTCGCGGCGGGGAGATTCTGTTCGAGGCGCACGTGCCGGATCGCGGCGCCGTCGTGCTGAAGGCTGGCCGCGCCCGCCTCATCGAAGCGGTTGCCGAGCAGGCGTCGGGCTAGCGAAGCGGGTTGCGCCTCTGGGCGTTTGGCAGAATTCTTCGTCACGGGCCGGAAAGAAGCCCGGCAGAACAAGCGGATGTGGCCACGGCCGACGCGGAGGAGGAACGTCGATGGATGGCGCCAGCGAAATGAATCCGGCGGGTTCGGAAGCTTATCTCACCGAAGCCGAGAAGGCGGAGATGGGCGCGCTGACTTCGGATCTGGCCCTCCAGGCCATAGATGACGGCGATTCGGAAAAGGCGAAGGCCATGATCCATCGGCTTGTGGCCGAGACCCGGGGCATCCATGACTCCTACCTGCTGTGGATCACAGCCATGCAGGGCTTCATCTATCGCGAAATGGGACCGGAGGCCTTCCTGCGGTCGCAGGTGGATTCCTTCGGGCAGGCGGTGGCGCCCTGGGTCGAGGGGCGCGGCGCGGCCGAAAGCTTCCGTGACCGGCTCGAGAACTACGCCTTCATGCTGCGCACCCACGCCATGCCGCTGAAGATCGAGGAAGACGACGAGAAGGTCACTCTGATGATGGACGGGTGCGGCAGCGGAGCGCGCCTGGTTCAGAACGGCTATTACGACGCAGAACTGGGCGGGAAGGGCGTGAAGGTCACGGACGCGGCGCCATTCACCTTCGGCCGCGAAGATTTTCCGATCTACTGCACCCACTGCGCGATTGGCCAGATGATGGCGCTCGACGCCGGCGTCGCGCCCGAGGATTTCCCCAATGCGACGATCCCGGCCGCCGAAATCGGCAAAGATCTCTGCAAATTCCACATGTACAAGGTGAAGGGCGGTGTCCCCGCGGGCCATATCGCGGCCCTTCGCGGCCAACCGGTCGAGGCGCCTTCGGCGGGCGGCTGAGGTCCGGGGGCCGCCACCGCGCTCTTGGAAAGGACGGCCCGCCGGAGGCGGGCCGTTAAGGGGAGGCGCGCCAAATGTATAGTGTTATTATGCGGGGCGTCATCCGGAAATTGACCAACGGGTCTCAATCTCCGGCCGAAAAGCCGTAGCGGCGACATGATCAGCATCGACCAGCTGTTCGACCGGATCACCATCGAGGACCTTGTGGTCGGGACGGCGAGACCGTCGACCGGCGCGACTGGACCACTACCCGTCGTGCTTCACGGCCGACGCCGTGCTGGACTATTCGCACCAGGCCGACACGGTCGACCCGGAAGCGATGATCGTGGACGATCCGCGCCTTGGAGCCCTATCCCGGCACGCGCCACGTCATCACCCATTTCAAGATCGACGTCGTCGGCGACGACGCCTCGTGCGCCAGCTATGCGACCGGCTATCATTTCAGCGATGCGCCGCTGGGCATCGGCCACGCCTTCTACCGGGACACCCTGGTGCGGACATCCGCGGGCTGGCGGATCGCCGTGCGCCGCCGCGAGACGGAGTTCCTGGAGGGCGAAAGCCACATCATCACGCTGCCGCCGCGTCCTTGAGCGCGCCGCTCGTTTGTAAATCTGCTCATAATCTTTCAGGAATGTAGGATTGCAGGGAGATCCTGGGCGAGGAGCCGATCGGATCGGAGGCGTGAGCCGCTGGAAAGGACCTGGAACTGAATGATTGCGCGTCGGTCTGAAACCGCCAGCGGCGACGGCGTTACAGTCGCGAAGACGCTGCGTGACGTCCGGCACGCGGTCTTGCGCACCTTGCCCGGCGATTTCGTCGGGGCGGAAGAGCAGCTTGCGAAATCCTATCGCGTCAGCCGGCCGACGATGCGGCAGGCGCTCGTGCTGCTTTGCCAGGAAGGTCTGCTAGAGGCGCGCCGTGGACCGGGGGGCGGCTATTTCGCCAAGCGCCCCGACGCTACCGCGATCACGCACAACGCGACGATCTATCTGCGCAGCCAGGGCACCAGCGTGGTGGAGGTCATCCGCGCGATCGAGCCGATCCGCTCGGACATGGCGGTTCTCGCGGCGGAAAACCGCGACGAGGCGCAACTCGAGGCGTGGAAGGAATTTCTGGAAGCCGACGCCGCGGTGAAGCGCGTCGGCGCCTATCGCGAGTTCATGACGTCTGAGACCCGCTTCGAGAAGCTCCTTAGCGCGTCGTGCCACAATCGCGTCCTGGCGCTCTTCATGGAGACGCTGCACCCGCTGGGCAACTGGGAGAACCTGACGGAGCGGCTTCTGCAGGACAAGCCGGATCGCGTTCACGCCTATTGGGACCATCGCACCCGGGCGATCCAGTCGATCATCGATGGCGACCCGTTCCTGGCCGGCGTCCACCTGCGCCGTGGCCTGCGCCTGCTTACCGAGTGGATCGTCGCAGATGTCGCGTCGCGGCGGCCGGGTTTGGATGAATTCTACGCCCCGCCGGCGGGCATATAGCCGGCGCCGACCTGGGCTTTAGTGCTAGTGTTTAATGCGCGTGGCTGCTAGGCGCCGCTCTAGGATCAGGCCACCCCGACCGAAATATCGGCGCCGGGTTCGCGGGGCTTGGAGGGGAAAACCATGGACACCGCTGCGCCTTCGAACCGAACGGCGACTGCGCAGCCGGAGAATGGCGAGGCGCTGCAGCCGCGGGCGCGGACTTACGCGCTGGCGCTGCTTTTCGCGATCTATGTCCTGAATTTCCTGGATCGCCAGATCGTCAACATCCTGGCGGAGGAGATCCGCAACGAACTGCATCTGCGCGACTGGCAGATCGGTGCGATGACCGGCCTGGCGTTCGCGACCCTCTACAGCGTGCTCGGGTTTCCCATCGCGCGCATGGCGGACCGCGGCGACCGCCCGTGGATCATCGCCATCGCTGTGGTGGTCTGGAGCGGCTTCACGGCGGTCTGCGGCCTGGCGCGCAGCTTCCCGCAATTCGCTCTGGCGCGGATGGGGGTCGGCGTGGGCGAGGCGGGATGCACGCCGCCCGCGCACTCCCTGATCAGCGACTACGTCCCGCGGGCGAAGCGCGCATCGGCGCTGGCGTTCTACTCGATGGGCGGTCCCGTCGGGACGCTCCTTGGGCTGATCATCGGCGGCTTGGTCGCCGACCGTTGGGGTTGGCGGGCGGCCTTCCTGGTCGTGGCGGCGCCTGGCGTGCTGCTCGGAATCCTGGCGGCGATAATCCTGCCGGAACCGCGGCGCGGGCGCCGGGGAGAGGCGTCGCGGACGCCACCGTCGAGCCTCGGCGCGACGCTGCGCGAGATCGGCTCTTGCCGGACATACTGGCTGTTCACCGCCGCCACCACGATGATGGCGCTCGTCTCCTACGGCCACGCCGCCTTCCTCGCCTCGTTCTACATGCGCAACCATGCGGCCGGGCTGGCCGAACTGGCGCAGGCGCTATCGCTGGGCTCGGTGGGTGTTCTCGGCGTGGCGACCGGCCTCATCACCGGCATCGGCGGCATCTTCGGCGCGCTGATCGGCGGACGCCTCGCCGACCGCGCTGCGGCCCGCACCCCAAAGGGATACGCGACCCTGGCCGCGATGGCGGCGTTCTGGTCCGCTCCGCCTTACATCGCCGCCATGCTGACGCCCTCGACCGTCGCGGCCCTGGCGTGGCTCTTCCCGGCATACTTCGCCTTCAACCTCGCGCTCGGCGCCATGTACGCCGTGCCGCAGAGCGTGGTCAGCCCGCAGAACCGGGCCATGGCGACGGCGCTGCTGCTCTTCTGCACGAACCTGCTCGGACTGGGGCTGGGGCCACTTTTGGCCGGGGCCGTCAGCGATCTGCTGCAGATCCAGTTCCACCAGACCCCGGGGGACGCAATCCGCTGGGTGCAGGTCGTGGACAGCCTGTTCGGGCTGGTGGCCGCTGCCCTCTACTGGAGCGCTCGCCCCCACATCGAGCGCGACATCAAGAGCTGAGGCCTTAGCGCCCCAGCAGCGAGCGGTCGCGGACGCGATCGATGATGGCGCTCGAACCGCAGAAGCTCTCGGCCTTGCGGGCGAGGAACGTCCAGTCCGGCGGCGCCTCGGTTGACCACGGGTCGCCCGTTGCGCAGTCGCGCCGGGCGGTCCAGGTCCGACCGCCTGCCGTCAGCCGCACTTCGGCGTAGCAATTGCGGACGCGGTGGGATTGGGGGACCGCTTCTGCCGCCAGCTGTTGCAGGGAGACTATCGGCTCGACGCAGAGCTGCACCTTGCGCATCACGGCGCGGGTCCGTGGCGAGTCGGTCCACGCCGGATCCGCCCAGAGCGGGCCCGGGGGAACGTCCAGGAACGCCAGCGCCAGGGCGAGAGGCAGGTTCATCTGCGCGTGCATCGGCAGCAGGTGAAGGGTGGGCGCCGCTGTCGCGGCCTTGGCGTGGAACGGCAGGTAGAGCGCCCGCGGGTCGATATCGATCTCGATGGCCTCGACATTTTCGGCCGCCAAGCCGCTCGTCCGCGCGATTTCACGCAGCGCATCGATCGCCGGGTGCCCGACACGAAAGGAAGGGTAGGGCTTGAACGATGTCTGGGTGATCCACCAGCCATCACCCTCTGGCGGCCCGGCCAGGTGGGTGGTGCGGACTTCCGAGGCCTGACCGTCGAAGAAGCCGGGCGACGCCGTCACGTATGCTGGATCGGCAAGATATCCGGCACGCGCCATGCGCGCCGCGAGCACGCCCGTCGAGGCCAGCATGGCGTAGGGCGCATATTTCAGGGACGTCAGCTCACCCACGGCGACGGGAACCGGCAGCGGCGCAGGCGCCATGCGCGCCGCCAAAGCGACCGCCTGGGTCAGAGCGGCTGGCGAGCCGCCTCCGGCCACGCAGCTGGCCGCCGCAGCGCCCAGGGCCATCAGGCCGGGCGCCAACATTCCGGGGCGCGTCTTCGCAGCCAGCGTCGTGCGGGCGGCCACCTCGAACCCGACGGCGACGCCCAGCAGCAGGCGTTCGAACGCGGCGTTGGACGCCTCGGCCTCCGCCAGGGCGGCGGCGGCGACCAGTCCGCCGAAATGCGCGCCGTTGAGGAAGGTGTCATCTGCGTCGAGGAGGTTCATCGCCTCGGTGTTCAAACCGGCCGCCAAGGGCGCTGGCGCGCGTAGGCTCGTTCCGAGGACCCGTGCTTCGCCATCGTCGTGCGTCCCCAGGAGCGCGCTGCGCATCTGCCGGGAGCGCGCGAGCGGCGCGCCAGCTTCGGCGCAAATCAGGCAATCGGCCAGCAGGCGGGCCGCGGCGTCCGCCACGGTCGCCGGAAGATCGGCGTCGCCAAGGCCGCCCAGGTGTTCGAGCAGACCGCGCCAGCTCGCGGCGAGCTCGTCGCAAGACTGGGTCTCGACCGCCATGCTCCGTCCTTCCGTTGCGTCCCGGGAGCGAATGTAGACGCTTTTGCCCTGAGCAGGCGAGGCGGGCCGCCGTCGTGTGTCACGCTCGACCGCTCGACCGCTCGAGCGGCTTCGTCTAGACCAAGGGCGGAGAGGAGCTGGTGGGTGGCCGACCACGAAATCTTTGCAGCCGGCGGCGTCGAGCTGCAGTCGGGCGTCCGGCTGGCGGACGTAAAGCTGGCCTATAAGACCTACGGACGCCTGGACGATCGGCGCGACAACGTCGTCATCCTCCCGACCGCCTACGCGGGCCGGCATAGGCAGAACGAGTGGCTGATCGGCCCCGGCATGGCGCTGTCGCCTGAGCGGTATTTCATCGTCGCGCCGAACATGCTGGCGAACGGGTTGTCGTCCTCGCCCAGCAACACGCCCGCGCCGCACGAGGGCGGGCGATTTCCGCTCGTGACTCTTTTCGACATGGTGCGGCTCCAGCACCGACTGGTGACCGAGCGTTTCGGCGCTGAGCGCGTGAAGCTGGTCCTCGGATGGTCGATGGGCGGTCAGCAGGCGTTTCACTGGGGTGCGATGTATCCGCAGATGGTCGAACGGATCGCTCCGTTCTGCGGCTCGGCGCGGACGTCACGCCATAACTTCGTGTTTCTCGAAGGCCTCAAGGCGGCGCTCACCGCCGACGCCGCGTTCCGCGACGGCGCCTATGACGCACCGCCGCTCAGGGGATTGCGCGCCTTCGCCAGGGTCTACGCCGGTTGGGCTTGGTCACAGGGCTTCTACCGCGAAGAGCTCGACCTGAAGGCGCTGGGCGCCGCTTCGCTGGACGACTTCATCCTCGGCGTGATGGAGAAGGGACTGATCGGCCGCGACGCCAACGACCTGCTGGCGATGCTGGCGACCTGGCAGCAGGCCGACATCAGCGCCAATCCGGCGTATGGAGGCGACTTCGGCGCGGCGCTCGGGGCCATCACCGCGCGCGCCATGGTCATGCCGTGCGCGACGGATCTCTATTTTCCACCGGAGGACAGCGCAATCGAGGTGGCGCAGATGCCGAACGCGGAACTGCGTACGATCCCCTCGATCTGGGGCCACATGGCCGGTTCCGGCCTCAACGCGGAAGACGCTCGCTTCATCGACAGCGCGCTGGCCGAACTTCTGGCGGATTGACGATCCGCCCTAGCGGACGGGCAGCGCCTCGCCATGCTCCAGCAGCCATTGCTGCGCCCCGGTCTCGCCCTGAGCCGCGGCGGCGCGGATCAGGGGAAGCGCCTTGGTCATGTCCTTGGCGACGCCCTTGCCATAGGCGTAAGCCCAGCCGAGATCCCATTGCCCAGCGGAATTGTTCTGGTCCGCAGCTTTGCGGAACCATCGGACCGCTTCCACGTGATCCATCGTCACGCCCAGCCCGTGGTCATACATGTAGCCTAGGTGAACGAAGGCGCCGTCGTCGTTCTGCGCGGCCGCGAGACGGTACCACTTCAAGGCCTCAGCATAGCTTTGCGGAACGCCCCGACCGTTGAAATAGAGGTCGCCCAAATAACGTTGCCCGAGCGCATCCTCATCGTCAGCGCCCTTGCGATACAATCGCACGGCCTCGGCCAGGTCCTTCGGCACGCCCATGCCGTTCTCGTACAGATAGCCGATCTCTGCGTAGGCCTGCGTATTCTCCTGGGCCGCGGCCATGCGGTACCACTTCAGACCCTCGGCGTAGTCCTGCGCGACCCCCCGCCCGAAGCTGTACATCTCGCCCACGGCCAATTGCGGGTCCGATAGCCCCATCTGCGCGGCGCGCAGGTACCACCGAAGAGCTTGCGAGTAGTCCTGTGGCACGCTCATTCCGTGGTCGTGCATGCCTCCCACGCCATAGTAGCCGGACGCGTCGCCCTGGTCCGCGCTGGCGCGATACCATCGCATCGCCTCGGCATAGTCCTGCTTGACGCCGTCTCCCCATTGATACGACCGGCCGAGCTCGTACTGCGCCTCCGAGCTCCCCTGCGCCGCCGCCTTGCGATACCAGACGACCGCCTCGGCGAAGTCCTGCGGCAGGCCTTCGCCGCTGTCGTACAGCCTTCCTAGAAAGTACTGCGCCAATGCGTAGCCGCGCTCCGCCGCGGAACGGTAGAGCCGTGCGGCTTCCTTCGAATCCACGGGAGCGCCCCAGCCGTTCTCGGCGATCGTCCCCAGCACGGTCGTCGCGCGCGCGTCGCCCTGGCGCGTGGCCTGCTCGAGCCAATCGCGGCCCTGGTGTCTTCGAACCGGATCGGAACCGCCGCCGAAATAGTAGGCGTAGCCGATCAACGCCTGGGCCCGCGCGTCACCGGCGCGCGCCAGTGCTTCCACGCTGGCCGGCGAGGTTCGGTTGAACACCTGGTTCAGCAGCGGTCCGGTGCGCTGGCGCGCCCAATCGGCGTCGGAGACCATTTCCAGTGCGACGCGGGCCGTCTCGACCGTGCTGACTTCGGCGGCTTCCGTCCCTTGGACGGGGAGCGCGGTGGCTCCACCTGACGGCACTGCGTTGGGCGAGGCGCCGGCGAGCGTCGCCGCCAGCAAGATTACGATCTGGTTCATGGCCCCCGCGCGACTGTTGCGTTCACAACGTCTGAAGCGCACCTTTTCCGAGTATTGCTGCTCGGGGGGCGGAATGAGAAGGCTTGTTTTCTGCAGCGTACTTTTGCTCGCCGCCTGCCAAGGCAAGACTCCGCCGCAGAAGGATTGGCGCGCCGCCGCCGTCGAAAGCGCGGAGGTCAAGATCCGCAGCGACATCGCCGATCCGCAGGCGCAGTTCTCCCGCGTCGCGCTCACCGGCGATGAGGCGCACGGCCAGACCTGCGGTCAGGTGATGGCCTCGAACGGTCAGCCCGGGCGGTTCGTTGTCTACATCGACGGCGACGGACCCTTCATCGAGGGCGTCGGCCCCAGTCCGATGGATCACGACGAATTTGCGTCGCATTGGTACAACGACTGCGTTTCGGAGGGCTATTCGCCCTAGCGCTGGATGAGCGGCGCCCCCTTTGCCATGGCGTGGTCGGCCACCTAGAACTGCGACCGCTGCGCTCACCGTCCAGGAACGCCCGCTTGTCGCATCCCTTGATCGTCCGCCGAGACATGGACTTCCTGCTGCACGAGTGGCTGCGCCTGGAAAGCGTACTGTCCCAGCCGCGGTTCGCGGAGCACGGGCGGGAGACGATCGACGCCTTCATCGATCTGTCTGAGACGCTGGCGCTCGACGCCTTCTTGCCGCAATTCAAGGCCTCGGACGTGCGCGAGCCTTGGCTGGATGACGACGGGGTGCACATCCTGCCGGCCGTCGGCGAGGCGCTTCGCCAGTACGCCGAGCTCGGCTTCTTCGCCGCGGGGTTCGCTCCGGAACTGGGCGGGCTGGGACTGCCGCACACGGCCTGCATGGCGTCGTTCGCCTATTTCGCCGCGGCGAGCGTCGCGACCGCCGCCTATCCGATGCTGACGGTGGCAAATGCGCGTCTGATCGCCGCCTTCGGTTCGCCGACGCAGATCGAGGCCTTCGCCCTGCCGCAGGTCGCGGGCCGTTGGTTCGGGACCATGTGCCTCTCCGAGCCCCAGGCCGGCTCGAGCCTGGCCGACGTGCGCACCCGCGCGGTCGCCGACGGCGAGGACGATTTCGGCGCGCGCTATCGGCTGACCGGCAACAAGATGTGGATCTCCGGCGGCGACCAGGACGCCTCCGAGAACATCGTCCACCTGGTGCTCGCCAAGGTGCCCGAGGCGGGCGGCGCGCTGCCGCAGGGGACCGAAGGGCTGTCGCTGTTCATCGTGCCGAAGGTCATGCCCGACGGCTTGCGCAATGACGTCGCCGTCGCCGGCCTCAACCACAAGATGGGCTATCGCGCGACCAGCAACTGCCTCCTCAATCTCGGGGAAACGGTCGGCGCGACGGGCTGGATGGTCGGCGAGCCGGGCCTTGGCCTGAAGCAGATGTTCATGATGATGAACGAGGCGCGGATCGTCGTAGGTCTGGGCGCTGCGGCGGTGGGCTATCGCGGCTATCGCCACGCGGTCCAGTACGCCCGTGAGCGTCTGCAGGGGCGAGCGAGCGGCCAGCCCGGCGGCGAGCCAGTCGCCATCGTCGAGCACGCCGACGTCAAGCGGATGCTGTTGGCGCAGAAGGCCTATGCGGAGGGCGCGCTGGCGCTTTGCCTCTACTGCGCCAAGCTGGTCGACGAGCAGCACGACGCCGACAGCGCAGCCCTGCTCGGCCTGCTCACGCCCGTCGCCAAGACCTGGCCCTCGGAGTTCGGCCTGGCCGCCAACGACCTGGCGATCCAGGTGCACGGCGGCTACGGCTACACGCGCGATTTCGACGTCGAACAGCTCTACCGCGACAACCGGCTGAACGCGATCCACGAGGGCACGACCGGCATGCAGGCGAACGACCTCGTCGGGCGCAAGGTGCTGCGCGGCGGCGCTGGGGTGGATGTCTTGAAGCGCCGGATCGGCCAGACGGCGGGGCGCGCGGCGGCCAATGCCCGCTTCGCACGCGAGGCCGACGCGCTTGTCGACGCCTGGGCCCGCATCGACCTCGTCATCGCCGCGTTGCGCGACGCGGGCGGTGCGAGCGCGCTGCATAATGCGGGAAACTTTCTCTCCGCCTTCGGCCACGGGGTGCTCGCCTGGCTCTGGTTGGACCAGGCGCTCGCCGCCGATGCGCTGGACGCGCAGGAAAGCGATTTCGCGGAAGGCAAGCGCCGGGCGTGCCATTACTTCTTCGAGTTCGAATTGCCGCGCATCGCGGCGTGGCTGGCGCCGGTCGAGGCGGCCTCAGGCCTTATCGCGTCGACGCCCGCCGCAATTTTCTGACCTCAGGCGGTTGACGGCGAGACGGAACTCGACGGCATCTGAGGAAAAGGCGGCGAACGAACCGGCGGCATAACCGAGCGCGCTGGCCGCTCACGTAAAGGGAGGAAGCTCATGTCGGCCGGACCGATGGAAGGCTTGATGCAGCGCTGGTCGTTGACCACCGACCGTATCATCGATCACGCGGCGCGCTGGCATGCCGATCGGGAAGTCGTTTCCCGGCGCGAGGACGGAAGCTTCGACCGGCGCGGCTACGCCGATGTGCGTCAAGACGCCGCGCGATTGTCCAACGCCCTGCTGGCGCACGGGATCGGTCCCGGGGATCGCGTCGCCACCCTGGCGATGAACACCGTCACGCACCTTGCGGCCTGGTACGCGATCTCCGGCATTGGCGCGATCTGCCACACGCTCAATCCGCGCTTCTCCGAAGATCAGCTCAGCTACATCGTCAACCACGCTGAGGATCGGTTGATCCTGGCGGACGGCGCCCTTGCGCCGCTGCTGCGCAAGCTGCTCCCGCGCTTCCCCAGCGTCGAGCGCGTGGTCTTCTTCTCGCCGCCCGTGGAAGAGATTCCAGGGGCCGTGGCGCTGGAGGCTTTCGTCGCCGGGCAGGGCGACGACTGCGCCTGGGGCCAGTTCAGCGAAGAGACGGCTGCGGGGCTTTGCTACACCAGCGGCACGACGGGCGAACCGAAGGGCGTGCTCTACTCGCACCGCTCCAACTTCCTGCACACCCTGATCACCATGCAGCCGGACATGATCGGACTGTCGGCGCGCGACGTCATCCTGCCGGCGGTGCCGATGTTCCACGCCAACGCCTGGGCGCTGGTGTTCTCCGCACCCTATGTCGGCGCAAAGCTGGTGCTGCCGGGCGCCAAGCTCGACGGCGAGTCGGTGTTCAACCTGATCCGTGACGAGGGCGTCACCTGCGCCGCAGGCGTGCCGACGGTCTGGCTCGGATTGCTGGAGCATGCGGAGCGCAACGGTGGCGCGCTGCCTCCGTCGCTGCGCCGTGTGGTCGTCGGCGGCGCGGCCTTGCCGGAGCGGGTTCTGCGGCAGTTCTACGACTACGGCGTCGAGGCGGTGCACGCCTGGGGGATGACCGAGATGTCGCCCTGCGGGACGCTGTCGCACCCGAAGGGCGAGATGGCGGGGCTGCCGTTCGAGCAGCAGCTGCCTTGGCGGCTGAAGCAGGGCCGCGTCCCCTGCGGCGTCGATATGCGGCTGGTCGACGACTCCGGCGCGGTGCTGCCGCACGACGGCCAGACGATGGGCAAGCTGCAGGTGAGGGGACCCAGCATCTCGCGGCGGTACTACCGGCAGGAGCGGGACGCCTGCGGGCCAGATGGCTTCTTCGACACCGGCGATGTGGCCACCATCGATCCTCAGGGCTTCATGAAGATCACCGATCGGGCCAAAGACATCGTCAAGTCGGGCGGCGAGTGGATCAGCTCGATCGAGATCGAGAACGTCGCGGTGGGCCACCCGTGCGTCTCGCTGGCCGCCGTCGTGGGGGCGCCGCATCCCAAGTGGGACGAGCGCCCGCTGCTGTTCATACAGGCCAAGCCCGATGCAGCGGCCGAACCCGAGGAACTGAGGGCCTATCTCGCCGCGCGCCTGCCCAAGTGGTGGCTGCCAGACGACATCCGCGTTATCGGCGCGATGCCGATGGGCTCGACCGGGAAGATCGACAAGAAGGTATTGCGCACGCTGATCTAGCGGCGCCTCGATCAAGGTCCGTTCTGTCGCTCGTGCGCCGAGAACCAGGAACGGGACTCGCGCAGGTCCTCGGCCTTGCGCCGCAAGTGCTTCGCCTGCTCACGCAGCCGGCGCTTGTCGGGCTCGTAACTCACCAGGTCGGCCAGCCGCTCGGCGGTGTCCGCTTCCCTTAGCATTTGATCCGCTGAGGCCATGACCCTGAAACCCGGCTCGACCGACCTGGTTCCGGGTTAATGCACGCTAAAGTGAGGCTTGGGTGGGACTTCGCCCTCTGCGACGTATCCTCACGGTGGAGCGCCGAGCCTTCGCGCGACTGATCGAAGGCCGCCCATTCCGCCATTGTGCTGGCGGCCTGGCGGCCTGGCGGGCTAGGTTTCTGCTCCCGGCGTGTCAGGCCGGGTCCGACGCGAATGGAGAACTACCGGTGACGGCCGACGCAATCGAGGAACGGGCTCGCGTGGTCGCCTTGGAGGGCGGGCGCAATTTCCGCGACATGGGAGGTTACGAGGCGCAAGACGGCCGTAAGCTCAAGTGGGGCAAGCTGTATCGCTCGGGCAGCATGGGCGATCTCACCCCTGCCGCCTACGCCCAGCTCACCGCGCTTGGCGTGCGCTTCATCTGCGACCTGCGCACCCAGCCCGAGCGGGAGGCGCATCCCGTCGACGTCAGCCTGCTTCCGCACTCCAACTACTGGACGCGTGACTACGACCTGAGCTTCGGCGACATGCGCCATGTGTTCACCGCTCATGGGTCGACTGCGGCGGACGCACGCTTGGCGATGATCAACGCCTACAAGCATCTCGCCTACGAGCAGGCGCCGGCCTACGTGGAGCTGTTCCGCGCAATCGTCGGCGGCGAACTGCCGCTGATCTTCAATTGCTCGGCGGGCAAGGACCGCACCGGCGTCGCCGCCGCGCTTATTCTCGGCGTGCTCGGCGTGTCCGACGATGTGATCGTCGAGGATTTCCTCCTCACCAACACGACCCTCGACCGCCGGGGGATGACCTCAAGACCGCACATGGTGGAGATGAACCTGGAGGTGGCGGACGTCCTGCTGTCGGTCGAGGCCGACTACATGCACACCACGCTGGCCACGCTGCGTGAGGCCCATGGCTCGGTGGAAGGCTTCGTGCGCACTGAGCTCGGGCTGAGCGAGGGCGATATCGCGCGCCTCAAGGATTTGCTCCTCGAATAGGCTGGCTGCGCGCGCAATCTGCTATTGAGAAGCGTTCGCATATATGAAAGGCTTCCCTCCAGTTGATCGGCGGAGGCCAAGATGTACGCACGCTTGACGGTCGGGCCGGACGGCGCGACCGGGCTCGAGGATTACGATCGGGCGATGCTGTGGGCTTTGCGATGCGTCGCAGCCGGGAGGCTGGACTGCCCGTCGCTGAGGCGCGCCTTCGTGGATCTCTGCGGCCGTACGGCGGACCAGATGCTCTGCGGCCTGCTGGTTTTGGTGCGGCTGCTGGCCGAACGCAGCCCGGACGGATTGCGCCTTCATTTGCCGGGCAGCAGCGTGATGAGCCGTGACGAACGGGCGATCCTGACCGCGCTTGCCGCGCTACGTGACGAGTGCGGCGCCGACACCGCCGTCTCTGGGTTGGCCGATCACCTGGGCGGATCGGCGGACGGGCAACTTCGGGGCGCCGTTCGCTACCTCGCCGAGCTCATGGCGGGCGACGCGGCGGCGTCGCGGCCAGCTCCGATCCATACCGTTCACTAGGCCCGCCCAGCGTCGGGATCGAAGTCGCGCTCACGGTGTTCTCGCCTTGCCGGGGCGATCGATGCGCCAGCGTGGCCGCGTAAGAGGACGGGTGATGAAGCAAGACGCACAATCCGACAGCGAACTCCTGCTCGGCGTGGACGAGCCTGCGGGCCAGACGCTCCATGCGCTGGGCCCCGACCCGCACGACGGCGATGGGACGGATGGAAACGACGGTGACGGAACTGACGGCACGGAGAGCGGCGATACGGACGGAACCGACGGGGACGCCGATGGGACTGACGGCGACACCGACGGAGCCGACGGCGCCGACGCAGACGGAACCGACAGCTGACGTACAGCCGCGGCGTTGCAGCCTAGCCGCCCTGATCGGGGCGGCCGCGGTCGACGACTTCCTTAGCAACGCCTTCGGCCGAGACGCCTTCCGCGCGCGAATGACGCCGGAGGCGGCGGGCGGGTTGTTCGGCTGGCCGCAACTTAACACCGCTCTGGCGGAGCATCGGCTCAGTCCGCCGCGGCTGCGCCTGGAGCAATATGGCGGCGACGTCACCGCCGGCGTGTTCCGCTCGCGGCGAACGCGGCGCGGAGTCGTGTTGCAGGATCTCGACAGCGCGGCGCTCACCGCCAAGCTCCGCGATGGCGCGACGCTCATCGTCGACGCCGTCAACGAGCTCAGCGCGCCGCTGCAGGACCTCTGCTCGGGCCTGTCCTCGGAGTTCACGGCGTGGTGCCAGACGAACCTTTACGCCTGTTGGGGAACCGCCCAGGGGTTCGACGTCCATTGGGACGATCACGATGTCTTCGTGGTGCAACTGGCGGGCCGCAAGCGCTGGGGACTGTACGGCCCAACCGAGGCCTCGCCGACGCGTCGCGGGGCGCGGGAGCCGCCCGCCGAGCCGCCGCCGAGCGAACCTGAGCTCGTCGTGCTGGAGCCCGGGGACGTGCTCTATCTGCCGCGCGGACATTGGCATGCTGCGGCGGGGCTCGGTGGTCCGACGCTGCACCTGACCATCGGTCTGACCCGCAAAACCCCTTCGGACCTGCTGCACTGGCTGGCCGACGAGATGCTGTCCGATCCGGCGAGCCGCGCCGACCTGCCGTTCGAGGCGGGCGATGCGGCGGTCGCCGAGCGGGTGGCCGCCGTCCTGGCCGCGCTCGCGCAGCAGGCGCCTGCAGATCTTGCGCGGCGCTACCGTCGCCACATGGAAGCCGCCCTGCCGCAACGGCCGCAGCTCAGCTTTCCGGACATCGCCGCGGACGTCGCGCTGCCGCCCTTGACGCAGCTCGTGCTGGGGCAGGGGCCGGCGCGGCTGACGCGCTGCGAGGGCGGCCTGACGCTGAGCTGGCGGGGATTCGAGTTCAGCCTGGCGCCGGTGCTGGAAACCTCCATGCGCAAGCTGTTGGCCGGCGAGGCGGTGTCCGTCGCCGACATCCGGGCAGCGGCGCCGACTTCCTCCGATGAGCAGATTCAGCGCCTGCTGGGCGAGCTGGTCCGTCGCGGGACCCTGATCCCGCAGGGGGCGGCGCATTGAACTTCTGTTCGCGGGCCTCGCTCGCCGCCCACGAGCACGTCGCCGGCACCGGCGTACGGGCCGACGCCTATGTCTTCCTGCCAGTGCCTAAGCGGCTTTGGCACGAGCAGGAGATGAACGGGCACTGGGCCTCGCCGGAGGAGCTGCAGGCGGTTCGCATCGCGCGCAAAGGCGGGGTGGTGACTCGGCTCTACAACCCGCCGGATCGCGATCACGCCGAGGGCGCGGCGGCGCTGGTCTACGCTCGCAAGGACGGCGCGCCCGATGCGCTCTCGCCTTTGCTGGAACCGATCGCACGGCGCTGGCGGGTGGACGCCGAGGGTCGGCAAAGGCTGGCGATCTGTACCCACGGCACCCGCGACCGTTGCTGCGCCAAGTTCGGCTTCGCGGCTTTCCAGACCGCCAAGCGGCTGCATGACGCGGGAGCCTCGGCGTTCGAGCCGCTGGAATGCTCCCACCTGGGCGGGGACCGCTTCGCCGCCACCGGCATCTTCTTTCCCTCGGGCGGAATGTACGCCCACCTCGATCATCTCGACCTCGGCGCGGTGTGCGCCGAAGAGTCTGCAGGCAGGCTTTGCCCGATCGGCTATCGCGGCAGGGTGTTCGACGCGCCGCTGACCCAGCTGGTCCGCGCCGGCCTCGCGCGGCAGGGCCTGGTCACGGAGGCGGAGGTTCCGATCGCAGTCGCGGAGCGCGGCCCGCTGGACCTCGTGGCCGAGGTCGGCGGCCAGCGCTTTCGCGTGCGGTTGAAGCAGGCGCAGGAGCAGTTCTTTGGAAGCTGTTCGGCGCTGTCGGCCGGCCGGCCGTCACGCGGCCGCCGCACGGTCTTCGCCGCAGCGGAGCCATTGCCCGCATGAGGTAGACTGTGGCTCGATTCGGGACCCGCTGATGCCGCCGCCTCTCACCATCGTCGTGCCCATGGCCGGCCGCGGCAGCCGTTTCGCGGACGCCGGCTACGCCGATCCGAAGCCGTTGATCCCCGTGTGTGGCCAGCCGATGATCAAGCGCGTCATCGACAACCTGCGACCGACACGACCGCATCGCTTCATCTTCGTCTGCCAGCGCAAACACGCCGAGGCCTATGACCTCGGGAGGCGGCTGGCGGCCTGGGCGCCGGGCTGCCATGTCGTCCAGCTGGACGGCGTGACCGAGGGTGCGGCTTGCACCGTACTGGCCGCCGAGGCCTTTCTCGACGACGCCCCGCTGATGATCGCCAACAGCGACCAGTATCTGGACCTCTCGATCGACGACTATCTCGACAGCGGAGATGGCCTGGACGGCCTGATCATGACCATGACGGCGCATGATCCGAAGTGGTCGTTCGTCGCGGTGGGAGCGGATGGGCTCGCCGTTCGGACAGCCGAGAAGCTCGCAATCTCCAGCGAGGCGACGACGGGAGTCTACAACTTCGCCCGGGGCCGGGACTTCGCCGACGTTGCGCGCGAGACGATCGCCCGCGGCCTGCGCTCGGACGGCGAGTTCTACGTCGCCCCTGTCTACAATCTGCTGATCGAGAAGGGCGCACGGGTCGGTGTCCGCAACATCGGCGCAGGCATGCACAACCTCGGCGATCCCGCCGAGCTGGAGCACTTCCTGACCCTGCCGATCGCGAGCCGGCTCGCGGGCTAGGTGTCGCAGGCGCGGCCGTGTTCAGCCGCCGACGAATCGTGGTCCCTTCGGCCCGCCTGAAGGACCCTGCGCGGCGTCCGAGCGGCTTGCCAAGCGCGAGGTCTCCTTGAGCATTCTTCCCAGGCTCACCGCCATCTATCGCAACGCCGGCTTGCACCCGCTGACGGGGCATTCCAGCAAGCACATGTACGATTGGACGGACGCCCCGTTCACCCGCTTCTTCGACGGCAACGGGATCGTCGGCTGTGCGGGCCTCTCGCTGTTCGAGATCATGTTCATGGAGCCGCTGCGCGACTTCATCGATCCCAAGTCGATCCTGGTGATCGGCAACGCGCACGGCTGGAGCACCCTTGCGCTGGCGCTGATTTTCCCCAACGCCAGGATCGTCGGCATCGACCCGGACGAGGGCGGCGTCGAGCTGACCAATCGCCTAGCGAAAGCCAATGGGCTCTCCATCGAGGTGATCACCGCCTTCTCGCCGGACGGGGTGAAGCCCGCCTGCGCCGCCCATTTGCCCGGTCCCGTCGACCTGACGCTGATCGATGCGCTGCACACCAACGATGCCATCAAGATCGATTTCGCCGCCGCGGCGGAGGTGTCGAGCGCGGACGCGTTCTACCTGTTCCATGACGTGATCAACTGGCGGATGACGGCGGGCCTGAAGGACATCCAGCAGAGCTCGGGGCTGGACGCCCGCATCCTGACGCGGACGCCGTCGGGCATGGCCGCGGTCTACCGCGAGGTCTCGCCGGAGCTGCAGGCCTACCTGGACTGCTTCACCGACAACATGGAGCTGCTGGCCGCCTACCGGAACATGATCCGCAACACCTTCTCCGCCGACGTCTTCGGCGAAGCCATCGCGTCCTGACCTGAAGCCTGGGGAGGCCGGCGTGGCGAACGAAGTCGCTCTCGTCTTCTGTTTCGATGCGAAATTCGGGCGCTATGCGAGCGTCGCCATCGCCTCGGCGCTGGCGCACGCCGATGCGCCCTACAAGATCTACTGCCTCTACTCCGGGGCGCAGGAGGCTTTTCCGCAGGAGATCTTGGGACTTGCGCAGCGCTTCCGCTGCGAGATCGTCAAGGTGGACGTGCCGCCGGTGCTGTTCGCCGGCTGGAAGACGTCCGAGGCCTACACCCAGGCGGTCTACCATCGGCTGCTGATCCCCCAGGCGGTGGCCGAGCCTCGGGCGATCTACCTGGACTGCGACCTGTTGGTGACCTGCGGGCTCTCGGCGCTCTATGGGCACGACATGGGCGGGGCCTGGATCGGCGGCTGCCCGGACCTCAACTCTGCGGCCACCAACCTGCTGGGTCTGCCAAGCGGCGAGCCCTATCTGAACTCCGGCGTGCTGCTGCTGGATACGCAACAGCTGCGGATGCACCGGCCGCTCGATGTGATCCGCGGCATCTACGAGCAGAACGAGGCGAGGATTCTCTGGCCCGACCAGTGCCTGATCAACAAGATGGCCGAAGGTCGGAAGCTGGTGCTCGACGCACGCTGGAACGTGCAGATGCATTCCATTCCGCCGGCCGACCTCGCTCAGCGTCTCGACGAACGGGAAGGCGAGGCGATCATCCACTTCACCGGCCCGCCGAAGCCCTGGATGGAATGGTCGCCGACCGCCGCGCGCAAGCTCTGGGGCCGATACGCCCGGCTGGCCGGCTTCGCCCGCGACGAACTGCTGATCAAGGCCGCCGACATCCCGCAGAAGACCTGGGTCGCATCCCGGCTGGAGAGCGAGGGCGACTGGCAGGGCGCGGCGGAGGTCTGGCGCGACCTGAGCTGGTCGCTCATCGGCCATATCCAGGCGACGCAGGCCGCTGCCTAGATCGCCACTTGGGTCCCGAGCTCGACCACGCGGGACGGGGGAATTTGGAAGAAGTCGGCGGTGCGCACAGCGTTGCGCACAAGGAAGCCGAACAGTGCGCCTCTCAGTTGAGCCAAGCCGCCGGTCTTGCGCAGGATCAGGGTGCGGCGGCTCACGAAGAACGACGTGCGCATGATGTCAAATTTTAGCCCGGCGGCGCGGGCCAGCGCCAGGCCGCGAGCGACATTGGGCGTCTCCATGAAGCCAAAGGTCAGCACCACCGAGCGGAAGCCAGGCGCGAGCTCGGCGACGGCGACGCGCTCGGCGTCCGGGACGCGCGGGCGGCGCACCACCTTCACCGTCAGAAACACCACCTGCTCGTGCAGCACCTGATTGTGCTTGAGGTTGTGCATCAGGGCGGCGGGGACCTTGCCGGGTTCGGTGGTCAGGAATACCGCCGTACCGTGCGCGCGCATCGGTGGACGAGCCTTCAGCATGGCGACGACGTCGGCAAGCGTGAGGTCGCTCTGCTCGGCGCGCGCCAGCTGCGCCTGACCCCGAGTCCAGGTGAGCATGACGAGGATCAGGCCCGCCGCGATCAGCAGGGGCACATAGCCGCCGTGGGCGACCTTGAGCAGGTTGGAGGCCAGGAAGGCGCCTTCCAGCAGCAGGAAGGGTGAGAAGGCGAGCGCCGCCTGCCAGATCGGCCGTTTGTAGATCCGATGGATCGCGAACACCGCCAGGATCGACGAGGTGATCATCGCCCCGACCACCGCGACGCCGTAGGCGTTGGCCAGCCGGCTCGAGGAACCGAAGCCGATGACCAGGGCCGCGACGCCGGCTAGTAGGATCCAGTTGACCTGCGGCGCATAGATCTGCCCAGCGTGTTCCTCTGACGTGGGCTTGAGCGTCAGTCTGGGGAGGAGGCCGAGTTGGACGGCCTGTTGCGCCAGCGAGAATGCGCCGGAGATCACCGCCTGGCTGGCGATCACGGTCGCGGCGGTGGCGAGCAGGACCAGCGGCGGCTGGAACCAATTGGGCGCCAGGCGGAAGAAGGGGCTGTCGGCGGCGCTCGGATCGCGCAATACCAACGCGCCTTGGCCGAGGTAGTTGAGGGCGAGGCAGGGGAACACCAGCAGCAGCCAGGTGGCGTTGATCGGCTTGCGGCCGAAATGACCCATGTCGGCGTAGAGCGCTTCGGCGCCGGTCACCGTCAGGAACACCGAGCCCAGGATCGCCGGCGCCAGGCCGGGGTGGCGGACGAGCACCTCCAGGCCCTCGCGCGGATCGAGCGCGCGCAGGATGTGCGGCGCATGGATGAGCGAAGCGGCGCCCAGGGTGGCGATGACCGCGAACCAGATCAGGCAGATCGGCCCGAACCATCGGCCGACGCCGCCAGTCCCACGCTTTTGAACCAGGAAGAGGCCGACCAGCACCGCGAGTGCGATCGGGGCGATGAACGGGTCGATGCGGCCGTGGAGCGCGTCGATCACCTCCAGGCCCTCGACGGCCGAGAGCACCGAGATCGCCGGCGTCAGAATGGCGTCGCCGAAGAACAGGCCGGCGCCCAGCATGGCTATGGTCATGATCAGCTTTGCGGCCCGGCCGCCGGCCTTTTGCAACAACGCCATCAGCGCCAGCGTGCCGCCTTCGCCGTTGTTGTCGAAGCGCATCAGGATCAGCACGTACTTGACCGTGCAGATTGCGGTGAGCGTCCAAAGCATCAGCGAGACGACGCCGATCACATCGTGGGCGGCCGCGCCGCCGGCGCGATGAAAATGCCCGACCGACTCCTTGAAGGCGTAGAGCGGGCTGGTGCCGATGTCGCCGTAGACGACGCCCGCGGAGCCGACGGCGAGCGCCATGAAGCTGCGCCATGAAGCGCGCGTCGGCGGGGTGGCTGAGGGGGAGGTGAGCGCGAGAGGCGCGGCTTGGTCGAGCATGACCAGTCTGTTCTGCGCCGCGCGCACATAAGGATCCCATGCGGTTGTGGCCTGGGGGCCTTGCGCGGAGCCATACCCGCGCCTCATCTCCTCGTGGCAGGCGGAGCTTTCGCGGAGGCGGTGATGAGCGCGGCCGATCTTGCGGAGAACCAGCTGGCCCGGCGGCCGGCCGCTTTGGGTTATCTGGCGTCGCTGGTCATGGTGGCGGCCGCCACCGGCGCGGCGCTCGCGGTCGAGCGGGCGGTCGCGCCGCCCAATCTGTCGCTGGTGTTCGTCCTGCCGGTCGTCGCCGCGGCGCTGAGCTTCGGCTGGGGGCCGGCGATGCTGGCCGCGGTGGGCGGCGCCGCCGCCTTCAACTTCTTCCTGATCGCGCCGCGCTACACCCTGCGGGTCTCGGATCCGGCGAACATCTGGGCGCTGGCCCTGCTGCTGATCACGGCGGCGGCGGTGAGCGCGGTCGCCGCCCAGTCGCGTCGGCGGGCGCTGCAGGCCTGGGATGCGCTCGGCGAGAGCTTCGCGCTGCAGGCCATGGCCCGCGCCATGGTCGGAGCGGGCGACGCCCAGGCGCTCGCGCACGCCTGCACCGAGGCCCTGGCGCGAATCTTCAAGGCCCCCGCCGTGGTATTCCTGACCGAGGGCGACGACCTGCAACTGGCCGCGCACTCTGGCGGCGGCGGTGTCACGCCGGCCGATGAGGACGCCGCCCACTGGGTCGCCGCCGCGCGATTGCCGAGTCGTGGCGGCGCCTATCCGATCGACGGCTGCGCCTACGACTTGTGGCCTGTGCAGACGCCGAAGCGGCAGCGCGCGGTGGTCGGGGTGCAGATCTCCGGCAGGGAACAAGGTCGGCCCGAAAACCCGGAGCGCGTGGTGGAAACGGTCGCCGGTTTCCTCTCCGTCGCGCTCGACCGTGAGGCCAACGCCCGCGATGCGGTGGAAAGCCGGGTCGCCGTGGCCAGCGAGCGGATGAAGAGCGAACTCCTGGCGGCCGTCTCGCACGACCTCAAGACGCCGCTTTCGACGATCCTCGTGACGCTGCAGAGCTTGCGCAAGTTCGGCGACGCGCACGACGCGGGGACGCGCGAGGAACTGCTGCGTTCGGCGGAGGCCGAAACCTCGCGCCTTAGCCGCATGGTCGCGAACCTTCTCGACATGGGGCGGCTGGAGGCCGACGCCTTGCCGGTTCGCGCCGCGGCGACAGCCCCGGACGTGCTGGTCGTCAATGCGCTCGAACATGCCGCCGCCGCACTCGCGGGCCGCAAGGTGGTCAGCGACATCGCGACGGAGGGCGGGAAGCTGATGGTCGATCCCTCGCTGTTCGAGACGGCCCTGGCGAACATCCTCGAGAACGCCGGCAAGTACTCGCATCCCGGCGCCACTATTCGGATCTGCTCAGGCGAGGACGCCGCGAGCGGCTGGATCGAGGTGGAGGACGAGGGGCCGGGATTTCCCGGTCCTGTCGAGCCGCTGTTCGAACGTTTCGCCCGTGGGGTTTCTGGAGATGGCCGGGCGCCGGGCACGGGCCTTGGACTGACCATCGCCCGCGGCTTCATCGAGGCGCAGGGCGGGCAGGTCCGCGCGGCCGACCGCGAGGACGGGAAGGGCGCGGTGGTGCGGCTGGTAGTCCCGCTCGCCGTTCGCAGCCGGGCGCGCGCATGACCGAGGCGCGAAACGCGGCCACCATCCTGGTGGTGGAGGACGATCGATCGCTGAACACGGCGCTCGCCGCCACCCTGAAGGCCGCGGGCTTTCGCCCGGTTACCGCGGTCTCGGCGCAGGAGGGGCTGCGCTGGTTCGCCCACTATGCGCCGGAGCTCGTGCTGTTGGACCTCGGCTTGCCCGATCGCGACGGCCTCACCGTCATCCGCGAGATCCGTGCGCGCAGCCGCACCCCGATCGTAGTGCTCTCGGCGCGCTCGGCCGAGGCGGTTAAGGTCGAGGCGCTCGACCTCGGCGCGGACGACTATGTGCAGAAGCCGTTCGGGGTGGACGAACTGTTGGCGCGGATCCGCGCGGGCCTGCGCCATGCGATCCAGGCGCGGGGCTCGGAGCCGGTTGTGCGCACCGGCGAGTTGGAGATCGATTTCGGCCGACGCGCGGTCATGCGGGCAGGCGTTGCGGTCGGCCTCACGCCGAAGGAGTTCGATCTCCTCTGTGAACTGGCGGTCAACCTCGGTCGCCCAGTCGAGCACAAGGCGCTCCTGGCCGCGGTCTGGGGCGACGAGCGGGCGGACATCCAGTACCTGCGGGTCTACATGGGACAGCTTCGCCAGAAGGTCGGCGCCGAAATGATCCGCTCGGTGCAGGGTGTCGGCTACGCGCTCTGCGAGCGGCCCTTCGCCGCCGACTTGGCTTAACGCTTGGGCGCAAGCCGCAGGATCGAGCCGCCGTCGGTCGCCACATAGATCGCGCCGTCCGGACCCTGGTTCACGTCGCGGATCCGATGGCCGAGATCGTGGAGCAGCCATTCCTCGCCGACCACGCGGTCGCCGCTCAGCACAATGTCGCCGCCCCGCGGGCCGTGCTCGATGGTCCAGAGCTGATGGTCGCCGGGGCGCAGGGCCGCAGCCTGCACGTTGCGGTGCCCGTAGGTCCAGATCTCCGGCCGCGCTTCCGCGCGTCCGACGAACGGATTGTCCTTCGGGATCGTGCCGTCCTTGTTTAGCCGCACGATCTTGCCGAGGTCCACGGAAAGGTCCTGGGCGTGTACGCGGGCGTCGCAAATCGAGCGCTCGCCAAGCGTCAGGAACAGCGTGCCGTCGGGCGCGAAGACGATGCGTGAGCCGAAGTGCTGGCGGGAGTTCCAGGCCGGTTGCTGGCGAAAAATCACCTGCACGTCCTCCAGCCGGGGCGAGGGGCCATCGACCAGGCGGGCGCGGGCGAGCGTCGTGCCGTTGCCGCCCTCGCGGGCCTCGGCATAGCTGAAGAAGATCGTCTGGTTTCGAGCGAAGTCGGGATCGACCGCGATGTCGAGCAAGCCGCCCTGGCCCTCGGCGAGCACCTTCGGCACGCCGGCGATCGGCGGGGAAAGCGGGCCGTTGGGGACCGCCAGGCGCATCTGGCCGGCGATCTCGGTGATGATCAGCCGGCCATCCGGCAGGAACTCGAAGGCCCATGGCCGCTGCAGGCCGTGCACGATCGGCTGGACCTCGAGTTGCACGCTGCTCTTGAGCGCCGGCGCGCGGGTCTGGCCAGCGAACGCCGGCTTGTAGTGGCTGTTCGGCGGCCGCGTTTCCGCCGACGCTGCGACGCCCTGGTCGGCGCGCGAAGCGCTGGGCGGCGCGCAGGCGCCCGCCGTGGCGATGACGGCGGCGAGGGCCAGGGGCGGGGGGAGGCGACGCATCTACGGCTCCGATGACGTTGCGAGCTGGAACGCGCGACGATTGGAAATCGACGTGCGGGCGCGCTGCGAAGGGTGCAACTTACATCGCATGCACATAAATTTATTCGCGCTGCGGCGGGCTACGACGGCCCACTGGTGCGCCGGTCTCGGCCCCATTTCGGACGGTGGGTCAAAGCGTTATCGCAAGAGCGCTTTCCCGCCGCAGCACCTTTTGCACCAATTTTCGGCCGGCTGCGGCCCCGTGACAGGGCGCAGCGGCGCGGCTAAACCGAAGAGGGGCTCTAGGGAATGTAAGCTTGGGTCGACTGGTCTTGGCCGTCGCCGCCACAGCGGCCTTTGCGCCTTCGCTGGCCATCGCCGCCCAGCCGCGGGCGGTCGTTGAAGGCGACCTCGATCCTCAACTGAAGGCGGCGATCGTCACTGAGATCGGCGAGACCGACCGCCCCATCGACAATCGTTTCGAAGCGCGCCGGCGCGCCCGGGCGGCCGCAGAGGCCGCCGTCGCCGTGCTGCGATCGGAGGGCTACTACGCCTACGACGTGCAGCCGGAGGTGGGGGAGGGCGAGGCGCCGGCCGCACGTGTCCGCATCGCTCCGGGACCGCGCTTCAACATTTCCAGTCCGGCGATCGAGTGGGTGGGGACCGCGCCCGACGCCGCCGATGAGGCGGTGGCGCAGCGCGCGCTGCGGCGGCTGGACGACGGCGAGCCAGGCCGGGCAGCCGACGTGGTTGCCGTCGAAGGGCGCATCGTCTCGTTGCTGAGCCAACGTGGATATGCCGACGCCGAGGCGGAACCGCGCGAGGTCGTGGTCGATCACGCAAGCCATTCTGTCCAGCCGACGTTCCGGATCGCGGCGGGCGCGGCGGTCAATCTCGACGGCATCCAGCTCTCGACCGACGGGCGGACCAATCCCGCCTGGGTACAGGGGCTGGCGCCCTGGCGTTCGGGGCAGCGCTACGATCCGGATCTGGTGGCCGAACTCGAGCGGCGATTGCGCGATCCAGGCGTCTACGACCAGGTCACGGTGGCGCTGGCGCCGCCCGACAAGACGACCGTCGATGGTCTGCGCCCGGTCATCGTCAGCCTCGCCGAGCGCAAGCGGCGGTCCCTCGAACTTGGCGCCAGCTACGCCAGCGTAGAAGGGCTGGGCCTCGACGTGCGCTGGACCAGGTACAACAGCCTGCGCCGCGCCGACACCTTCGCCGTGTTCGGCCGGCTTTCCAACGTCGACAGCCGGATCGGTGTGTCCGAGAGCCTGCCGCACTGGCGTCGGCCGGCCCAGACGTTGACCCTCAACAGCGAGGTTTACGACGAAAACACCCCAGCTTACGACCAGACCGGCGTCACCGCTCGCGCCGACGTACAGCGGCGCTACGGCAAGACCTCGTTCGTCTCGGTGGGCGCTTCTGCCGACTACAGCCGCACAGAGGAGCTGAGGGTCGGCACGCTCACGCCGCTTGGCCGCAACATCACCGCGCTGGCGTTGCATGGGAACGTCTACCTCGACCGCTCGAACGATCCCCTGGACCCGATCCGCGGTTGGCGGCTAGGCGTCACGGCGGACCCGACCTACTTGATCGGGCACGGCACGCTGCCCTTCCTGCGGCTGCAGGCGCAGAGCTCGGCCTACCTGCCGTTCGGCCGCCGGCGCAATCGGACGGTGCTTGCCGGGCGGTTGAAGCTGGGCAGCATCTTCAATGGGATGGTGGACGACATCCCCGCGCCGCAGCGCTTCTATGCCGGCGGCGGCGGATCGGTGCGCGGCTTCTCCTACCAGAAGGTCGGGCCGCGGTTCGCCGACGGCACGCCGGAAGGTGGTTTAGGTCTGGTGGAGGCGTCGGCCGAGGTTCGCCAGCACATCACGCGCACCTGGAGCGTGGTGGGCTTCGTCGACGCCGGCAGCGTCAGCACAAGCCGCGTGCCGGACTTCTCCAACCTCAGCGTCGGCGCGGGCCTCGGCGTGCGCTACCACATGGCGTTCGGACCGATCCGGTTCGACGTCGCAACGCCGGTCGCCAACCGGCAGGGCGCGTCGCCGGTGGCGATCTACGTCAGCATCGGACAGAGCTTTTGAGCGAGGAGCCGGAAACCCCGGCCGCGGCGGCCAAGGTGGTCGCCCGCCGCTTGCCCCAGGCGATCGTAGCGGTGAGCCTTGGCTTCTTGATCCTCGTCGCCGGCCTGCTCGCGGCGGGCCGCTTCGGCGTCTTGCTGCCACAGGCCCGCCTCTTGATCGAGGCGCGCACCGATGGGCTCAAGCTCGGCAGCCTTGGGCGGCTGAAGATCGAAGGCCTTTCCGGCGACGTCTGGCGGGACTTCGGGGTGCGCCGGCTGACCCTGCGCGACGAGAAGGGCGTCTGGCTTGAAGCCACCAACTTGCGCCTGCATTGGCGTTACCACCAACTGTTGTTCCGGCGCTTCCACGCCGACTCCATCGCCGCCGAGAACATCCGCCTGTATCGGCGCCCGACCATGGGGCCTAAGGGCAAAGACGAGGGGCTGCCGGTCTCGTTCTTCATCGACGACGCGCACGGACGTGTGGAGATGCTGCCGGGCTTCGCCGGCGGCCAGCGCGGCGTCTACGACTTGAAGCTCTATCTCGCCGTTCAGCGTCGCGGTGGCATGCGCGGCACGGTGCGCGCCGACAGCCACCTAAATACCGGCGACCACCTGAACGTCCGCTTCGAGCTCCACAAGAAGAAGCCGATGTTGCTGCAGGCCGATGTGGTCGAGGCGAACGGCGGGGCGATCGCCGGCGCGCTGGGCCTGCCGGCGAAGCAGCCGTTTTTGCTACGCATCGATGCGGGCGGCCCGACCTCGCACGGCCGCTTCACCGCGCTGGCGGTCTCCGGCGCAAGGCGGCCGCTGGAGGCGTCCGGCGCCTGGAATCCGCTGGGTGGAGAGGTCAGCGGCCATGCCTGGCTCGACGTCTCCAGCCTGACGGCGCCATGGGCGCAGCGCGTCGGCCGCGAGGTGCGCTTCAGCATAAGCGGCCGGAAAGCCTGGAAGGACCTCTACGCGCTGGACCTGCAGGCCGACGCCGAAAACCTGGCAATCCACGCCGAGGGGCAGGGCGACATCGGCACGCGCCTGATCGGACCCAAGGGGATCAACCTGACCGCCTCGACGCCGGCCTTATCGCGCCTGGTGGGCGGCGGCCCGCAACTGGGCCCGGGCCGGCTGGCCGGGGTCTACACGCAGGCAGGCGAGCGTTCGCGATTCGCCGGAACGATGGCCGTGAGCCGCGTGGCGCTCGGAGACTACGCTCTGGACCAGGCGTCCGGGCCGGTGGAGCTGGTTCGCGATCCGCATGGGATCAACATCAAGGCCGGCCTGACGGCCCACGGCGGGCGGGGGGCCGGCTTCGTGGCCGCCCTTCTGGGGGGCGCGCCGCGCGCCAGCTTCGAAGGTTCGCGCTTAGCCGACGGTCGGCTCACGCTCCGCCGATTGGACGTCGCCGGTTCCGGCCTCAAGGTCGAGGCGAGCGGCGGGCGCAGCCTGTTGGGCGGCCTGAACTTCGACGGGCGCGCCAGCGTCTCCAATCTCGCGGCGGCGCGGATCGGCGCCAGCGGCGGCGCGCGCTTCGATTGGTCCGCCTCTCAGGCGGGGGTCAGCCAGCCGTGGAACTTCAGTCTCGACGGCGCCGGTGAGAAGTTCGCCACCGGCTTCGCCGAACTCGACCGGCTGCTTGGGCCTTCGCCCAAGCTCGATATCCAGGCCGCGCTGCAGGGACGACGCTTGTCTGTGGCCGTGGCGAAGCTTGACGGCGCGGCGCTCAAGGCCTCCAGCGCAGGCGTGATGAGCGAAACGGGCGCGCTCACCTTCAAGCTCGACTGGTCGGCGCGCGGGCCGTTCCGTGCAGGACCCGTGGAGATCACCGGTGCGGCCAAGGGCAATGGCGCGATCACTGGGACGCTCGGCGCGCCGCGCGCCGACCTGATGGCCGACATCGAGGCGATCGACCTGCCCAAGCTGCCGCTGAAGCAGGCGCACATCACCCTGAGCTTCTTGCGCAAGCCCGACGGGTCGAGCGGGATGATCGCGGCCACGGCGAGCAGCGGCTATGGCCCTGCGCGCGGGCGCGCCGACTTCGCCTTTCCGAAGGAGGGGGTGGACCTGAGTGGTCTATCCGTCGACGCTGGCGGGCTGAAGGCCGACGGCTCGGTCTCTCTGCGACGCAGCGCGCCTTCGGCGGCGGATCTGACGGTCGCAGTCGGGCGCGGCGCCTTCCTCGAGGCGGGCCGCGTCGCTGGCCAGGTAAAGATCGTCGACGCCTCGGGCGGGCCGCGCGCCACGCTTGATTTGTCGGCCGACGGCGCGCGCACGCCGGGCTCGACCGTGACGCTGAGCGCCGCTCACCTCACCGCGCACGGACCGCTCAGCCGTCTGCCCTACGTGCTGGACGCCAAGGGCGTCGCGGGCGCAGGGCCGTTCTCGGCGGCCGGGCGAGGCGTCTTCGCCACCGTGCAGCCGGGCTACGAGGCGACGTTCGAAGGTTCGGGGCGGCTTGGCGGGCGCGACCTGCGCACGCTGGAGCCAGCGGCGTTCCGGTTCGGCGGCCCGGAGCGCAGCGCCCGCGTGCGGCTGGCGTCCGGCGATGGCGGGCGCATCAGCCTGGACGGTCGCCTCACCGACGCCGCGACCGAGATCAGGGCGCAGCTGGCGGGCGTCGGCCTGAATCTCGTCGATGAAGACCTCACCGGAAAGGTCGACGGCGACCTCACGCTGCAGGGACGCGGATCCCGGCTGGACGGCGGCTTCGAAGCGCGTCTAGCCGGCGCGCGCGGCCGCGGCGCGCCGGAGGCCAGTGGCGTGAACAGCGTAGTGAAGGGGCGCTTGGCGGGCGCGACGCTGAGCCTGGATGCGACCGCGACCAACGGCCAGGGACTGCGCGCCGAGGCGAACATCGACTTGCCGGTGGAGACCTCCGCGGCGCCGTTCCGTGTCGCGATCGCCCGCCAGCAGCCGATGAAGGGCCGCTTCATGGCCGACGGGGAGGTTCGCCCCCTTTGGGACCTGCTGATCGGCGGCGAGCGCAGCCTGGCCGGCCGCGTCCAGGCGCAGGGCACGCTGGGCGGCACGCTCGCCGATCCGCAAGCGGTCGGACGTGTCGCCGTCAGCGGCGGGCGTTTCGACGACGGCGGCACGGGCCTTTCGCTGCGCGACGTCGTCATCGCCGCCAACTTCAACCGCGACGCGGTGGACGTGACCCAGGCGAGCGGCGTCGACGGGCATGGCGGCTCGCTGTCCGGTTCCGGCCGCATCAGCCTGGTGGGCCAGGGGCTGTCGAGTTTCCGTCTCGACCTGCAGCGTTTCCGCGTGATCGACAACGAGCAGGCGACCGCCTCGGCGACCGGTCAGGCCACCATGGCCCGCGACGCCGCGGGCAAGGTGAAGCTGAGCGGCAAGTTGGTGATCGACCGGGCCGACATCTCGCCAGATCTACCGGTCGGCACCGGCGTCGTGAAGATGGACGTCATCGAGAAGAACCGTCCGCCGGAGCTAGTGGCGGCTGAACGTGCGTCAGCCCCTCGCCTCGCGGCCGCCGCCAGCGGCGGCGTGGCCCTGGATGTCGACCTCGATGCGCCGGGGCGCGTCTATCTCCGCGGGCGCGGGCTCAACGTGGAACTGGCGCTCGACGCCCACGTCGGCGGGACGACCTCCGCGCCGATGCTGACCGGCAATGCGCGAGTGGTGCGCGGCGATTACGACTTCGCCGGCAAGCGCTTCGAATTCGATCCAGAGAGCATCGTCTACCTGTCGACACGACCGCGCGACATCCGCTTGAACCTGACTGCTCAGCGCGACGATCCGACCCTGACCGCCGTGGTTCGGATCACCGGCACCGCGGCGCAGCCGGAGATCACGCTCAGCTCCACGCCTAGCCTGCCGAGCGACGAGGTGCTGTCGCAGGTGCTGTTCGGCGCCTCGGCGTCGCAGCTTTCGCCGTTGGAAGCCGCTCAGCTTGCTGCCGCAGTTTCGGCGCTGGCGAGCGGTGGCGGCTTGGACGTGATCGGCAACCTGCGGGCCTTCGCCGGCCTCGACCGGTTGGCGCTCGCCGGCGGCGATGCGGCCGGCGTCACGGTTTCCGGCGGCAAGTACATCACCGACAAGGTCTATCTCGAACTCACCGGCGGGGGGCGAGAAGGCCCCACGGCGCAGGTCGAATGGCGCGTGCGCCGGCAGCTCTCGATTCTATCGCGGCTGGGCGGCCAGGCCGGAGCGCGCCTCGCGGTGCGCTGGCGACGCGACTACTGAGCCTTGGCTGCGCGCGAACGGGCGTAGGCCTGGGAGCCGGGCGTGATCACCTCGTCCTGCGGCAGGATCGCTTCGATCGTAATGTCGGCCAGGTTCTCGAGCCGGGTGTAGATCGGGCCGAAATCCTGACGTGTGGCCGCCAGCAGGGCCTGCAGCGAAGGAATGACGAAGTAGACCTGCTGGAAGTCGTCGATCCGGTAGAGGGTGCGCATCACCCGAACCAGCTCGAACTCGATCCTGTTGGGCGAGGGGTCTTCCACGGCGAAGCGGGTCTCGGCGTGGCTGGAGACGATGCCGGCCCCATAGATCCGGAGGCCCTCCGGCGCGCGCATGAGACCGAATTCCACCGTGTACCAGTAGAGCCGCGCCAGGTGGGCGAGGTGACCGAGCCCCTGGGCGCGCAGGCCGCCCTGGCCGTAGGCCTGCATGTAGTCGGCGAAGGTGGAATCGGTGAGCATCGGCACGTGACCGAAGACGTCGTGGAAGACGTCGGGCTCCTGCAGGTAGTCCAACTGGTCCGCGCGCCGGATGAAGCGGCCGGCCGGAAAGCGGCGATTGGCGAGGTGATCGAAGAAGACCGCGTCCGGCACGAGGCCCGGCACGGCCACCACGCTCCAGCCCGTGAGCTGTTTGAGCTGCCGATTGATGCGCTCGAAGTCGGGTACGCCATCGCCGTGCAGGTCGAGCGCGTCTAACCCCCGCCGGAAGGGATCGCAGGCTCGGCCAGGCAGAATCGCCATCTGCCGCTCGTAGAGGGTCACCCAGGTGCGGTGTTCCGCATCGGCATACCCGCGCCAATCCTGGTCGATGGTCCAATCGGCCCGCGCTCCAGGCGGCGGCTGCGCAAGGCCAGCCTCGCTCATGCGATGAGAATGGCCCCGTTCGCGGGGAAGTTCCGTGCGAATTCGGCTCTGACCAACGGGATTTGGGGGAGGATTTCTCCGCGTGCGGCTGCTGGCCTTAGTGCGTGATGCGGGGCCGCAGCGTGTACTGGCCGGCGCGGAACGAGTCGAAGATCAGCGCGGCTTGCGGATGACCGACGGGCTCGCCCGAATCGTCCGGCTCCAAGTTCTGCTCCGAGACATAGGCGACGTAGGCGCTGTCATCGGTCTCGGCGAGCAGGTGATAGAAGGGCTGATCCTTGGTCGGGCGGATGTCCTCCGGGATCGACAGCCAGTACTCCTCGGTATTCGTGAAATGTGGATCGACGTCGAAGATGACGCCGCGAAACGAATAGACGCGGTGACGTACGACTTGGCCGATAGCGTACTTGGCGATTCGCGTGTCCATACGTTGGATCCTACCTCCCTTCTCCTGACCGGGAGGTGAACGAGCGCAGCCTGGCCGCGCATTTGCGCTGCCTTCCGCCCCGGCGGAGCCCTTGCTACATTGCTCCCGAAATCAGGGGCGCCGGTTTAGCGCGACCTGCGTACGACGAAAAGGCGGTCCATGAACGAGGCGCCGAGCGCGCCCGGCGCCCTGTTGCGTAGCCGGGTCAGGCCATCACGCGAGCCGCCGTGCTACGCAGCCCTCGATCTGGGCACGAACAATTGTCGCCTGCTGATCGCCACGCCGCATGAGCATGGCTTCCGGGTGGTCGAGGCCTACTCGCGGATCGTGCGACTGGGTGAAGGGCTGACGCAGAGCGGTCGCCTGGGCGAACCGGCTATGGAGCGGGCGCTGGCCGCGCTCAAGGTCAGCGCCGAAAAGGTGCGTCGCCGCAAGGTGGTTCGCCTGCGCGCCATCGCCACCCAGGCCTGCCGCATCGCCGACAACGGCGAGGAATTCATCGCCCGGGTCGAGCGCGAGACGGGCATTCGCTTGCAGATCATCACCCCGCAGGAGGAAGCCAGATTGTCGGTGGCGGGCTGCGTCGGCCTGTTGGATCGCAGCCGCGAGGCGGCGCTCGTGGTCGACGTGGGCGGCGGATCGACGGAGATGTCCTGGCTCGACCTGAAAGCCGCCAAGGGGCAGGGCGGGCCGCCGCCGATGCAGTCGTGGCTGTCGATACCGATCGGCGTCGTCACTTTGGCCGAGCGGTTTCCCGAGGGTGAGGCGGCCGGCGAGGGTTGGTTCCGCGCCATGGTCGACGCCGTGAAGTCGGAGATCGCCGCGTTCCGGCGAGCGGATCAACTCAAGCCCGTGTTCGAACGCGACGGCGCGCACCTGATCGGCACCTCCGGCGCCATCACCAGCCTCGCGGGCCTGCACCTCAACCTGCCGCGCTACGATCGCAGCCGCGTCGATGGGATTTGGATGAGCCGACAGGAATGCGAGGCCGCCGCCGTGCGGCTGCTGGGGCTGAAGCCGCACGAGCGCGCAGCTCAGCCGTGCATCGGTCCCGATCGCGCCGATCTCGTGCTCGGCGGGGCGGCGATCCTGCAGGCGGTGCAGGAGCTATGGCCCTGTTCGCGCGTGCGGGTCGCCGACCGCGGCCTGCGCGAAGGCATCCTGTTGTCGTTGATGGGCCGTCGCGGCGGCCGGCGGCGGCGGCGCGGCGGACGTAGCCGGGCGGCCGAGGCTGCGCCCGCATGACCGAACCGCCTCGCAAACGCATGGTCAAGCCGCCGACCGGCGGCACGGAAGGCGGCCGCGGCAAGCCCGCACGCTTGAAGACCGCCAAGCAGCGCACGCCCTCGCAGCAGGCGTGGCTGGAGCGGCAGATCAACGACCCCTTTGCGGCCAAGGCGCGCGCGCTCGGCTATCGCAGCCGGGCGGCCTTCAAGCTGACGGAGATCGACGACCGGCTGAAGGTGCTGCGCCCCGGCGCGCGCGTGGTCGATCTCGGCCTGGCGCCCGGCGGCTGGACGCAGGTGGCGCTGGAGCGCGGGGTGCGCGACATCGCCGGCGTCGACCTGCTGCCGGTGGACCCGCTGCCGCCCGCCCATATCCTGCAGATGGACTTCACCGACCCTGCTTGCGGGCCGAGGTTGATCGAGCTGTTGGGCGGAGCGCCCGACGTGGTGCTGTCGGACATGGCGCCCAACACGGTCGGTCACCGGCAGACCGATCACCTGCGGATCATCGGTTTGGTCGAAGCCGCCGCCCAGTTCGCGGTCGAGGTGCTCAAGCCCGGCGGCGTCTTCATCGCCAAGGCCTTTCAGGGCGGTGAGACAGCCGGCTTGATCGCCGACCTCAAGCGCCGCTTCGCCGACGTCCGCAATATCAAGCCCAAGGCCAGCCGGGCGGACTCATCCGAGGTCTACATCGTGGCGACGGGCTTCAAGGGCTAGCGCGCCAGACAGGGCTGGCCGCGCTGCGTGAGCGCCCGGCAGAAGTTCTGGGCGTCGCTGCGCGAGGCGAAGCCCGCCACGACACCGCGATAGACGGTGCGGCCGCCGACCTGCGCGGTCTCGACGCGGGCCTGCATTCCAGCAAGCTCGCCGTGGCGCCGCTTCAGCCGCTCAAGCGTCTGGCGGGTATCGGCCTCGACGGGAGAACTGACCAGTTGCACGGCCGCGCGCCCCCGTTTCGGCGAGGCGATACGATCCGGGACCGTGGCTACGGAGTCGTGCGCCACAGCGGTCGCCGCGGTCGCTCGGACGACGGGCGTCGCGCGCGGGGCGGGGGCCACGGGCGCCTTGGCGACGCGCCCGATCTCAGCCGCCAGCGGCGGGCGGAAGCCCGCATCGCACACCGCGCGCCAGGCGCTCTCCAGCGTTGTGCCGGGATTGGGTCGGCGCCATTCGGTTTCGCCCGGCGCCAAGGCTACGCCATCGGCCATCGAGGTCCTGGCGGGATAGCCGGTCGTCTCGCCGGGCCGGACCTGCCGGCCGGGGCAGTCGATCTCCAGCGGCATCTCCCAGGCGGTGACCCCGCTGCGCCGCGCGGCGTCCGGCGTGAGCGCCAGGGCGCGGAGGCGGACCTGCACCCGTCCTTTCCCCTCGGTCGTGCGCTCTACCAGAGCGGTCGCCGCAGACGCGCTCACCGCCACCACCTGCTCCGGCGCCATCTCCGCCTCGCGAAGCCACGCCGTGAGCGATTCACGGTCGAGCTGGGCGGGATAGATCTGCGCCGTGACCGCAGCTGCGGCGAGAACGCCGGCGAGGATCGTCAAATCTGCGGCTCCTGCGGTTGCGCCGTCTGCACGGGAGGCGCAAGCCCCTGGGCAGGAGCGTCCTGGCCGTCCTGCTTCAGATAGCCTTGCCGCAGCATCAGGCCATGCAGTTCGCGCATCATATTCAGCATCTCCGCCGCGCCGCGGGCGGACAGCACGATGCGGCTGGCGGTGTAAGCCCATTGGCGCTCGTCCTTGCCGGTCTGGCCAGGGGAGGCGTGGGCCGCATCGGTGCGAGTGACGGTGAACTCCATGCGCACCGTCGCCCCATCGAAGAACAGGTGCTCCAGCCGATCGGCGAACACCTCGCTGATCTCCGGCCGGTCGATGTATTTGGGCTTCGACTGACCCTCGGATTTCGGCTTCATCTGCTCCTGCCCTCCCAGCGCGACCATAACGTTAACGGCTGCGCCACCCTGGCGTTGCGCCGTCCCCCTCCCCATTTCTGCGGGCCAGCCCTTGTCGCCTGGGGCCAGTTCCGCTTATACCCGCGCCGCAAAACGAGGTGTCTCCATGGAGATTCGCGAAGGGCTCACCTTCGACGATGTTTTGCTCGAACCGGGCGCATCCGACGTGATGCCCACACAGGTGGACGTCGCCACCCGGTTTACGCGAGAGATCAAGCTTAACATTCCGCTGGTGTCCGCCGCCATGGACACGGTGACGGAAAGCCGCCTGGCGATCGCCATGGCTCAGAACGGCGGCGTCGGCGTCCTGCATCGAAACATGACGGTGGAGGAGCAGGCCGATCACGTGCGCGAGGTGAAGCGCTACGAGAGCGGCATGGTGATCAATCCGCTCACCATCCATCCGGACACGCCGCTCAGCGAGATCCGCCAGATCATGGCGCGCAAGAAGATCTCGGGTTTTCCCGTGGTCGATGCGAGCGGCAAGCTGTGCGGCATTCTCACCAACCGCGACATGCGGTTCGAGACGCGCGACGACCAGCCAGCCAAGGCGCTGATGACCAAGGACAACCTGGTCACGGTGCGCGAGGGCGTGAGCCAGGCCGACGCGCGCGAACTGCTCCGCCGGCACAAGATCGAACGGCTGATCGTCACCGACGACGACAACCGCGCCGTCGGACTGATCACCGTCAAGGACATGGAGAAGGCCCAACTCCACCCCAACGCCGCCAAGGACGCCCAGGGCCGCCTGCTGGTGGCCGCGGCCTCCACCGTGGGCGATGCGGGCTACGAGCGGTCGATGGCGCTGGTCGACGCCGGCGTCGACGTGGTGGTGATCGACACGGCTCACGGCCACAACGCCGACGTCGCCAAGACCGTCGAGCGGATCAAGCGCGAGACCAATCGCGTGCAGATCGTCGCCGGCAACGTCGCCACTTACGACGGCGCGAGGGCGCTGATCGATGCGGGCGCGGACGCGGTGAAGGTCGGCATCGGCCCGGGCTCGATCTGCACGACGCGGATCGTCGCGGGCGTGGGCGTGCCGCAACTGACGGCCATCGCCGACGCGGTGCGAGCGGCGGAAGGCGCCGACGTGCCGGTGATCGCCGATGGCGGGATCAAGTATTCCGGCGACCTAGCCAAGGCGCTGGCCATGGGCGCTTCGGTCGCCATGCTTGGCTCGGTCTTCGCCGGCGTCGACGAGGCGCCGGGCGAGGTGTTCCTCTACCAGGGCCGCTCCTACAAGGCTTACCGCGGCATGGGCTCGCTTGGCGCCATGGGACAGGGGTCCGCCGACCGCTACTTTCAGAAGGACGTCAAGGACGTCCTCAAGTTGGTTCCGGAAGGCATCGAGGGCCAGGTGCCCTACAAGGGCCCGATCGCGCCGATCCTGCACCAGATGGTCGGCGGCCTGCGCGCGGCCATGGGCTATGTCGGCGCCGCCGACCTTAGCGAGTTCCGCAAGCGGGCCAGGTTCATCCGCATCACCGGCTCGGGCCTGCGCGAAAGCCACGTGCACGACGTGATGATCACCCGCGAGGCGCCCAACTACCCGAGCCCGGTGTGATGCGCCGATCCGGGCTGATCCAGAGATCGGCCCGGACGGGCCGGCTGACGGGGCGCCGCCATGCGTGACGGCGGCAAGCTTGCGGCGGCGATCGAGGTGCTGGGCGACATCGAGGCGAACCGTCGGCCGGTCAGGCTGGCGCTCAAGGCCTGGGGAGACCGGGCGCGCTACGCGGGCGCCAAGGATCGCGCCTGGGTGGCGGGCCTGGTGCTCGACGCCTTGCGCAAGAAGCGGTCGCTGGCCTGGCGGATGGGCGATGCGACGCCGCGCTCCGCGGCCCTCGGGGTCGTTGGCTTGCTGTGGGAATGGCCGCTGGAGCGCGTCGCCGAAGCGGCCGCCGACGAGGCCCACGGTCCGGGCGCGCTGACCGAGGCCGAACGAGCGGCGCTAAGCTCGCCGCGCGACCTCGCCGACGCGCCTGCGGCGGTGCGCGGCGACTACCCCGACTGGGTGGACGCCTCGCTGCAGCGGGTGTTCGCCGGCGAGAGCGCAAAGGAGGGGGCGGCGCTGGCGGAGCGGGCGCCGGTCGATCTGCGCGTCAACAGCCTGAAGACCGATCCAGCTCGCGCGCTCAAGGCCGTCGCACCCCTGGGCGCGGAGCCGGCCGGCGTGTTGCCGGCCGCGCTGCGCATCGCCGCGCCAGATCCCACCGCTCGCGGCGGGGCGGTGGAGGCGATCCCGCAATTCTCCAAGGGCTGGTTCGAGGTGCAGGACCTCGGCTCGCAGATCGCCGCCTCCTGCGCGGGCGAGGTCCGCGCCAAGCAGGTGCTCGACCTCTGCGCGGGTGGGGGCGGCAAGACGCTCGCTCTGGCCGCGGCGATGGGCAACACCGGCCAGATCTACGCCTACGACTCCGATGCGCGGCGGCTGACCGACACGGTGCGCCGCGGTGACCGCGCCGGCGTGCGCAACCTGCAGGTTCGCTCGCCGATTCAGCCCGACCCGCTCAAGGGCCTCGATGGGCGCATGGACGTGGTCTTCGTCGATGCGCCGTGCTCGGGCTCGGGGTCCTGGCGACGGCACCCCGACACCAAGTGGCGTCTGACGCCGGAGACGCTGGCGCGCCGTCTCGCAGACCAGGACACGGTGCTGGACATGGGCGCGCGCTTCGTGAAGCCCGGCGGGCGGCTGGTGTACGTCACCTGTTCGGTGCTGCCGGAGGAGGACGAGGATCGCGTAGCGGCCTTCCTGGGCCGCTGCGACGGTTTCGAACGCCATCCCGCGACCGACGATCCGGCTCTCGCCGAGCGCCTCACGCCCGAGGGCTACCTGCGGCTCACGCCCAGAACCTCGTCCACCGACGGATTTTTCGTGGCCGTGCTGGAGCGCCGCGATGACCGGAAGGCTAAATCCAGCTAACGGAGCGCCATGAGCACCCAAGAGACCGCCCACGAACGCCTGCTGATCATCGACTTCGGCAGCCAGGTGACCCAGCTCATCGCCCGCCGCGTGCGCGAGAGCGGCGTCTATTGCGAGGTGGTCCCCTACACCAAGGCCGAGGCCGACATCGCCGCGCGCCCGCCCAAGGCGGTGATCCTCTCCGGCGGGCCGGAGAGCGCGCACCTCGAGGGCAGCCCGCGCGCGCCGGCGAAGGTGTTCGAGCTGGGCGTGCCGGTGTTGGGCATCTGCTACGGCGAGATGACCATGTGCCACCAGTTGGGCGGCCGGGTGGAGAGCGGCCACAACCGCGAGTTCGGCCGGGCCGAGATCGCCCGGGTCAAGGACAGCCCGCTGTTCGCCGGTCTCGACCAGCGCGAGCCGGTATGGATGAGCCACGGCGACAAGATCGTCGCCATCCCAGACGGGTTCGAGGTCATCGCAACGTCTGAAGGCTCGCCCTACGCCGCCATCGCCGACGAGGCGCGCCGGTTCTACGGCCTGCAATTCCACGCCGAAGTGGCGCACACCCCGCGCGGAGCGACCATGCTGCGCAACTTCACCCACCACATCGCCGGCTTCAAAGGCGATTGGACGATGGCCTCGTTCCGCCAGGAGATGGTGGCCAAGATCCGCGCGCAGGTCGGTGACGGCAAGGTGATTTGCGGCCTCTCCGGCGGGGTCGACAGCTCGGTCGCGGCGGTGCTGATCCACGAGGCGATCGGCGACCAGGTGACCTGCGTGTTCGTCGACACCGGCCTGTTGCGGCTGAACGAGGCCGACCAGGTCGTCAGCCTGTTCAGGCATCACTACAATATTCCGCTGATCCACGTTGACGCTTCGAAGGAATTCCTCGGTGCGCTGGCCGGCCTCTCCGACCCCGAGACCAAGCGCAAGACTATCGGGCGCCTCTTTATCGAGGTGTTCGACCGCGAGGCCGGCAAGATCGAGGGCGCGGCGTTTCTGGCCCAGGGCACGCTATATCCGGACGTCATCGAGAGCATCGGCGGCACGTCGCACGTCATCAAGAGCCACCACAACGTCGGCGGGCTGCCGGAGCGGATGAAGCTCAAGCTGGTCGAGCCGCTGCGTGACCTGTTCAAGGATGAGGTGCGGGCGCTGGGCGTCGAGCTCGGCCTGCCGCCGGCCTTCGTCGGCCGCCACCCGTTTCCGGGGCCGGGCCTCGGCATCCGCATCCCCGGCGAGGTGACGCCGGAAGCCGTCTCGATCCTGCAGAAGGCCGACGCCATCTACCTGGAGGAGATCCGCGCCGCCGGCCTCTACGACAAGATCTGGCAAGCCTTCGCCGTACTGCTGCCGGTGCGCACGGTCGGCGTGATGGGCGACGGCCGCACCTACGACCAGGTCTGCGCGCTGCGCGCCGTCACCTCCACCGACGGCATGACCGCCGACTTCTTCGAATTCCCGTGGGAAGTGCTGGGCCGCGCCGCGACGCGGATCATCAATGAGGTGCAGGGCGTCAACCGCGTTGTCTACGACGTGACATCCAAACCGCCAGGCACGATCGAGTGGGAGTGATACAGTAAAGCGAATAACCTAATTGTTTAAGCGTCGTAGATGTGCGCCGCATCGAAGGGCAAGGCGCCTTCGCCGCGATTCAGCTTGTGGGCGGCGGCCACCGCGGCCCGGCCGAGGGCGCCGGCATAGGTGGGGAAGCTGAGCGGGAGGCGAGCTAGGTCCTCGACCTTCATGCCGCCCGCCATCGCGACGGCCGCGATCTGGGCGACGTCCACCGCCCGGTCCCCAACGATATGGCAGCCGAGGATCGCATGGTTCGCGCGATCGACAATCAGTTTGCAGAAGCCTGTGGTGCGGCCGTCGATGATGGCGCGCGTCGTCTCATCGAAGCCGATGGTGACCACCTCGACGGCATGGCCTTCGCGCGCCTTCGCCTCGCTCAAGCCCACCTGGGCGTACTCCGGGTCGGTGAAGCTGCCGATGGGGTTGACGTCATGCGCGGCGGTCACGCTCGGGCCCAGGAGCGCATTGGTCGCCGCCGCGTATCCGGCGTTCAGCGCCTGCGGCGCCAGCATTCGCTGGCCGGTGACGTCGCCGGCCGCGAAGACGTGCCCCGCCGTCGTCTGCTGGTAGCGATCGACGCGGATGAACCCGCGCTGATCGGTCTCCACGCCGACGCCCGCAAGGTTCAGCTTCGCCGTGTCCGCCGTCCAGCCCACCGCCACCACCGCCAGGGCCGCGTCGGCATGGCTCCGCGCCCCGTCCCGACCATAGCTCATCCGGATGCCGTCGGCCGTCCGCTCGAACGATTCGATGGCGCCGAAGCCCTCGTGCACGATGACGCCGGCCGCTCGGAACGCGGCGGCCACGCAGGCGGAGATCTCGGGCTCCTCAGTGCGCAGGATGCGGGGACCCGCCTCGAACAGTTCCACGCGCGCCCCGAAGGCGTTGAACACCGAGGCGACCTGGGCGCCGGTCGCCCCGGAGCCGATCACCAGCAGGGACGGCGGCGTCGCGGTCAGCGACCAGGCGTCGCTGTGCGTGGCGGTCAGCTCGAAGCCCGGGATCGGCAGCCGCCGGCTGACCCCGCCGACGCAGAGGATCACCTTGTCGGCGAAGATACGACGGCCGTCGGTCGTCTCGATCATATGGGCGTCACGAAACCGCGCCGGCCCGGCGTTTTTCCCAAACCGTTACGCCCGCGGCGTCGATCTGGGTGCGAAGCGTAGAGTGGCGAGCGGTCTCGCGCACCACCTCGGCGACACGGCCGAGCAGCGTCGGATAATCCAGGACGGGATCGCTCACCGCGACGCCGTATGCGCCCAACTGGCGCGCCTCGCGCATGAGCCGTGCAGCGTGCGCCAGCGTGCGAACCGGAACCGGCCCGTCGTTGCCCGCCATGCCGCCGAACCCGCCGCTGGTCAGCAGGGTGGTCCGCGCCCCGAGAACGGCGGCTCGCAGGGCGGCCATCACGCCCGCGGGCCCCGCGCCGATCACAACCACGTCGGTCATGCCATATCGCCCTGCGTGGCTGTCATGCGGGTGCTCCAGGCCGCTCCGACCGACTGGACCAAGGTCCCTGAGCCTAGCGATCCGGGCCGGGGCCCTGGCTAAGGTGAAACCGCGAACCTCAGCGCCAAGACGCCGGATCTTGGTGTGGGGGGCTGCTGGACCGCCCGTCTGTCGGTCCTTGGGAAGCGCCCTTACGGAGTTGACCCGATATCGCGCGCGGGCGGGTCCGGTGTTGTTTGACAGTGACCTTGCGACAGGCCGGCGCGACCTCAAGGAGATTCGCTCACAATCGGCGCCATGGGGGCGTCCGCCGCGCGACCTCGGCAGTTGTAAGGCAGACCATTCGATCCACCCGTGGGCGAAGGAGTCCGTCATGTACGGAGCCGTGCGGCGCTACGAAGGAATTACTGACGATGCAGAAGCCGCTCGTCTGGTTCGCGAGAGCTTTGTTTCCCTGCTCGAGGGCGTCCCCGGTTTCATCGCGTATTACTGGATCGACGCCGGTAAGGGCGTGATGGCCTCGCTGAGCCTGTTTGAGAGCCGGGAGGGAGCGGACAAGTCGGTGGAGATCGCGCGCGGGTGGGTGGCTGAGAACGCGCCGACGCTGTTTCCAAATCCACCGCGAGTCACAGAAGGACCCGTGGTGGCGAGCGCAGCGGCTTCGTAGAGCTGCCAGACGCTCGTCATCCGGAGATCGTGACTGCGGCGGCGTCCCTCAATCACCCGCGACGAGCGCAGTGATTTGCCACCTGTCGCCGCGTTTCTGAAACACCACTCTGTAATCAAGCGGACTACGGACGTCGTCTTGGCGAATGTAGCCGGCGGCTCCGTCGCGAAGCACGACGGGGAACCAACCCTCCTCGGCGCCATTTTCGGCGATCGTAAGCAGCTCCCAGTTCAGCGTCGCCACCACAGGACTCGCATCGCTCGGCCGAGCGCGCACGGCGGCGTTCGGGCGAATAGCCAGGAGAGTCATGAACGCGTCTCGATCTGGCGGGAGCTGATCGAGAAGCGACGGCGAGGAGGCGACCTTGCCGTCGAGCGTGCAACCTAGAGAGAGAACCAGCCGTAGCTCCCGCCAGAGCTTGCTCTTGTGAGGTTGATCGAGTTTCCAGATGCGGATGAATTCGTCGCGGCCATGGCTCCCGCCGAAGTCGTTCGTCACGTTGAGCCCTAGTTGCCCGGTGACATACCTCACGTCCTTTCGGTCAAGCGCGCGTATGAGTTCACCCCGGAAACGGCGGAACGAGCTGTTCGCCGCGCATTGATCGATAGGCGGCAAGGCCACGGCCTCCACCGAGGCGGCCATCGCGAACGCCAGCATGGCGCTCAAGCGCTAACCTGCTTATTTTGGGCGTTCCCCCGGAGCTCAGTGACGATCTGCAGGTAAATTCTCTCGTGTGATGCGCGATGAACGTCGATCGCTGTGACCCAATACGCCTTTTCGCTGGCGGGGTGTCAGTGAGGACTTTACTGCCGATCGCATGATCGAACCCCATCCGTCCGGCGGCTACATCTTGGAAGAGCTTTCTGTCGGTATGACCGCGGAAAAGCTCGTGACCGTGACCGAACAGAGGATCACTCATTTCGCGGAGGCATCGGATGATTTCAATCCGGTGCACATGGACGAGGCCTTCGCCGCCAAGACAGCCTATCGAGGTCGGATAGCGCACGGCTTGCTGTCGGCGTCGTTCGGCTCCGCCGTCGTCGGCACCATCCTGCCGGGAGCAGGTGCGATCTATCTCAGCCAGACCCTCAGCTTCTACAAACCGGTACGTATCGGAGACGTAGCCTTAGCCCGCGTCACTGTCGCGACGATCGATGAGGCGGCCGCACGCGTCGTCCTCAGGTGCGAAATACATGTTGGGGACGAGCTTGTGATGGATGGTGCAGCCACGGTGCGCGTTCCACGCCGGCGGCGTGCTTCGAAGACGCTCGGCGGGGACGGGAGCTGAAGGCCCGCCTTGCGGCAAGGCCGGCGTCCGGGCGCCGCTAGATCCGGATCTCGCCTTCTTCTTCGCCGTCCCAGTAGTGGACGCGCTCGGCGTGGACCTTGATGAGCGCCAACCCGGGCGTTTCGACGCCTTCTGGCCACCAGCGCTCGAGCCCGGGCGTCCAGTGGTCGGTGAAGGCGGCCTTGTCGCGGACGACCTCGGCGACGCCTTCTATCGACAGAAAGACCGGCGGCTTACCGAAGATGCCCTTGTTTCCTTGCGCCGCCACGCTGACCTTGGGGTCACGGGATACATCGGCGAAAGTGCGGGACTCCTCGTCGACGAAGAACCAGCTGTCGCCGTCGTATTCCACGTCGCGATTGTTGCTCATGGGCCGGCCGGCGATCTGCCCATCTTCGGTGTGAGTGTTGAGCATGACGAAGTCGATGTCCTTCAGCGTCTTCGCCACGTCGTCCCGTGTCATCTGACCCATGGTTCGCTCCCTGCGTCTCCGTCTGATCGAACGGCCGTGCACTAAGGCCTCAGGTGTCGAAGCCGTTCCCATTCTCCGCGGGGCGTCAGCAGCATCGGTGATCCGGATCGAGCGTCAGCTGCGGCCGTCCACGCCCCACCAATTGATGGACGTTGCGACGCCCACGCGGCCAGGGCGTTGAGCGGCGGCGCCCTTCGAGCGCAAACGGTCCTGGTTGAGGCGCCTCAGAGGTTGACCGCTGGCGAGGCCGCTGAACGGCCGGCTCAGGAGGGCGCGGCGTGGAACACGAGGCCCGTAGCGCGGCCGAGGTCGGCCAGCGCCTGGGCTTCGCTCACCACCTTGATCGCCGCCATGCCGAGCTGAGCGGCGGGCTTGCAGTTCACGCCCAGGTCGTCGAGGTAGATACAGTTCGCCGGCTCGACGTCGAGCAACTCGCACATCATCTGGTAGATGCGCGGGTTGGGCTTGCGCACGCCCGCCTTGGCGCTCTCGATCAGCGCGTCGAACAGCGCGAACACCTCGGCGAGATCGGCAGCCATCTGATGCGATGCGCCGTCTCGCAGGAACATGTTGGTGATGCAGCCGACCTTGAAGCGCGCCTTGCAGGTCCGCAGGGCCGCCACCATCCCCGGCCGAAGCGCGCCGGATACGTTGTCCAGCACCTCGGTCCCCGACACCTCGAAGCCGAGCGCGCGCGACTCCGTTCGGAAGAGCCGGTCGAACTCGGCGGCGTCGATGTCGTTGCGTTCGAACTGCGCCCACGCATTGTCGTGCGGATTGACCGCGTTCACGCCGCGGATGAAGTCGCGCGGCAATCCCCGCTCGGCCTCGTAGCGATTGAACGCCTCGAACGGCGACGCGGTCAGTACGCCGCCGAAGTCCCAGATAACCGCTTCGACCGGCATTCTAGATCCCCTGAAAAAAGCTGCGTCACGGGACAGTTGGAACAACCTGTCGCGGCGCGGTGGGAACCTGATCGGATCATCAGGGCTGGTCAATGAGCGTTCGCGGGTCGGCATGTTGGCTCGAAGTCGTCATGGCCCCGCGACCCGAACGCGCCGCTAAGTAGAATCCCTCACGTGAAACGGCAGGAACTCGGTCTAGGTTGGCCCAGTTCCTGGTGCAAACGAGCGGGGGGCGCGTGCGCATGCCTGCGGAATGGCTACGGCGAAAGCCGGTTTCTGCGCGGAGACGGCTGGCTGTGCTCGGCCTGGGACCGCTGTTCCTGGGCGGCTGTTCGGGAGGCGTGCTCGATCCGGTCGGCCCGGTCGGCGCGAACGACGCCGAGATCCTGATCGACGCGCTGCTGATCATGCTCGGGATCGTGATCCCCACCATCCTGCTCGCCTTCTGGATGGCGTGGCGCTACCGGGCCTCCAACACCAAGGCGAAATACCTGCCCAACTGGTCGTACTCGGGGCGCATCGAGGCGGTGGTCTGGTCGATACCGATCCTGACCATCATGTTCATCGGCGGGGTGATCTGGATCGGCTCCTATCGGCTCGACCCTTTCAAGCCGCTGCCTTCGAAGGTTCCGCCGCTCGAGGTCCAGGTCGTCTCGCTCGATTGGAAGTGGCTGTTCATCTACCCGCAGCAGGGGATCGCCACGGTCAACGAGCTGGTGGTGCCGACGGGCCGGCCGGTGCACTTCAAGATCACCTCGGCCAGCGTCTTCAACGTCTTCTTCGTGCCGCGCATGGGCTCGATGATCTACGCCATGCCGGGCATGGTCTCGCAGGTTCACCTGCAGGCCGACAAGCCGGCCGACATGTTCGGCGTCTCCGCGCACTTCAGTGGTGACGGCTTCTCCGACATGCAGTTCCAGGTCCGCAGCGTGCCGGAGGCCGATTTCGCCGCTTGGGCGCAGTCCGCCAAAGGAAGCAGCTTGGCGCTGAACGGCGCGGCCTACGCGCAGCTGGCCAAGCAGAGCCGCAACGTGCAGTCTTACGCCTACGCCGCGGTCGACCCGCAGCTGTTCCATTCGATCGCGATGATGAAGACGCCGCCGGGGCCAGGGCCCGAGCCGGCAGGCCCGGGTCACGCCGGCCGTGAAGTTTCGACCGTGGGGCGTCACTGATGTTCGGCAGACTCGACTGGTCGGCGATCCCGATCACCCAACCCATTCCGATGATCACCTCGGTGGTCATCATCCTGGTGATCTTGGGGGCGCTTGGCCTCGTCACCGCCAAGGGCTGGTGGCCTTATCTGTGGCGCGAGTGGATCACCAGCGTCGATCACAAGCGCATCGGCGTGATGTACGTGCTCCTGGGCGTTGTGATGTTGATCCGCGGCTTCGCCGACGCGATCATGATGCGCACCCAGCAGGCGATGGCCATCGGCGGCGCCCAGGGTTACCTGGAGCCCGAGCACTACAATCAGATCTTCTCCGCCCACGGCACGATCATGATCTTCTTCGCGGCCATGCCGCTGGTGATCGGCTACATGAACTTCCTGGTGCCGCTGCAGCTCGGCGTGCGCGACGTGGCGTTCCCGACGCTGAATTCGGTGAGCTTCTGGCTGACCGCGTCCGGCGCGCTGCTGGTCAACATCTCGCTGTTCGTCGGCGAGTTCGCGCGCACCGGCTGGCTGCCGTACCCGCCGCTCAGCGAAGGGACCTACTCGCCGGGCGTGGGCGTCGACTATTACCTCTGGGCCGTACAGATCTCGGGCATAGGCACGCTGATGACGGGGATAAACTTCGTCACCACGGTGCTGAAAATGCGCTGCCCGGGGATGAGCTATCTGCGCATGCCGATGTTCACCTGGACGGCGCTCGCCTCCAGCCTGCTGATCGTCGCGGTCTTCCCGATCCTGACCGCTACGCTCGCGATGCTGACGCTGGACCGGTACTTCGGCTTCCACTTCTTCACGAACGAAGCGGGCGGCAACCCGATGATGTTCATGAACCTGATCTGGGCGTGGGGGCACCCGGAGGTCTACATCCTGGTCCTGCCGGCGTTCGGCATCTTCTCGGAGATCTTCTCGACCTTTTCGGGCAAGCCGCTGTTCGGCTATCGCTCGATGGTCGCGGCCACGCTGTTCATCTGCATCGTCGCGATGATGACCTGGCTGCACCACTTCTTCACCATGGGGGCGGGGGCTGCGGTCAACACCGCCTTCGGCATTTCGACCAGCGTCATCGCCGTGGGCACCGGCGTGAAGATCTACAACTGGATCTTCACCATGTACGGCGGCCGGGTGCGGATGAGCGTGCCCATGCTGTGGTCGATGGGCTTCATCTTCACCTTCGTGATCGGCGGGATGACGGGGGTGCTGCTGGCGGTGCCGCCGGCCGACTTCCTGACCCACAACTCGATGTTCCTGGTGGCCCACTTCCACAACGTGATCGTCGGCGGCGTGGTGTTCGCGCTGTTTGCGGGCCTGGAGTTCTGGTTCCCGAAGGCGTTTGGGTTCCGTCTGAACGAAGGCTGGGGCAAGGCCGCCTTCTGGTTCGCCTTCATCGGCTTCTGGGTAACCTTCACCCCGCTCTACATCTTGGGGATGCAGGGCATGACCCGGCGGCTGCAGCACGTGAACATCGTGGAATGGGCGCCGATGCTGCAGCTCTCGCTAGTCGGGGTCGTGATCCTGATCGCCGGAGCGGCCTGCCAGGTGATCCAGCTGGTCGTCAGCATCCTGCAGCGCGACAAGCTGCGCGACACCACGGGCGATCCCTGGGACGGGCGCTCGCTGGAGTGGGCGACCCCGTCTCCCGCGCCGTTCTTCAACTTCGCGGTCATGCCCAACGTCGAAGGGGAGGAGGCCTACTGGGGCATCAAGCAGCGGGCGACCGAGGAGCAGCAACTCGCGCCGGAGCCCAACTACGCGCCGATCGAGATGCCGGTGAACAGCGCGGTCGGCGTCTACACCGCCTTCTTTGCCAGCGTCGGCGGCTTCGCGCTGATCTGGCACATCTGGTGGCTCGCAGGACTGGCGCTCGTCGCGGCCTTCATCGGCTTCGTGGTCTTCGCCTGGCGCGACGTCCACGAGTTCGAAGTGCCGGCCGAAGAGGTGGCCCGCATCGACCGCGCCCGACGCGCCGCACGCGCCGCCGTGCTCGCCCAACTGGCGCAGGCCAAAGGGACGGCCTCGTGACCGACCTCTCGACCTTCTCCACCAGCCGCGAGGCGCTTCTGCGGCGGCGCGAAGAGCCGGTAGGTCACGACCCCCACGCCCCGCGCGAGGCGGTCCCCGGCAGCGGCCATGGCGCCAGCGGCCCCGCCAGCAAGCGCGTCATCGTCGGCTATGGCTTCTGGATCTTCCTGCTCAGCGACATCGTGATGTTCTCCTGCTTCTTCGCGGCCTACGCGGTGCTGCAGGGGGCGACCGCCGGTGGACCGTCGGCCCGCGACATCGTCGACCTGCCGCGGGTCGGCGTCGAGACCGGCGCCCTGCTGCTATCGAGCTTCACCTGCGGCCTGTCGTTCGCCGCCACCAACGTGCGCAACAAGCTGTGGACCCAGGCGTTTCTGGCGATCACGGCGCTGCTCGGGCTGATCTTCGTCGGGCTCGAGCTGCAGGAGTTCATCGAGCTCGCCATGGCCGGCGCGACGCCGCAGCGCAGCGCCTTCCTGACGGCCTTCTACACCCTGGTGGGCTGCCACGGCCTGCATGTCAGCGTCGGCGGGCTCTGGCTGGCGACGATGATGGCCCAGTTGCAGGTGAAGGGGTTCCGGCCCGAAATCGTGCACCGGCTGATCTGCTTCAACCTGTTCTGGCACGCGCTCGATATCGTGTGGGTCGGCGTCTTCTCGATCGTCTATCTGATGGGGGCCACGGCATGAGCCACCTTGAGCACGACCCGCACTACACCGGCGCGCTGGACCATCGCGAAGACCATGCGCCGGGCGACGCGCCGCAGGAGAGCGCCGGCCATTGGGTGCGCAACTACCTGCTGGGCCTGGCCTTCGCGACGGCCCTGACCATCGCCTCGTTCTGGGCGGCGACCACGAACATGATCTGGGCGCCGGCCGTGCCGGTGGCGATCGTCGTCTTCGCCGTGGCCCAGATGGGCGTGCACCTGGTGTTTTTCCTGCACATCACCACCGGCCCCGACAACACCAACAACGTGTTGGCGCTGGCGTTCGGCATCCTGGTCGTCTTCCTGATTTTCGCCGGCTCGATCTGGATCATGGACCACCTGAACGCCAACATGATGCCGATGGACCAGATGATGCAGATGCAGCGTTAGCGGCTGGTCTGCGGCCGCGTTGCATTTAGCGGTTTTCATCGAGAGGCGAGGCGAGCATCTTCGATCACGGCCACGAAAGATGGTCGCAGGAGGAGGGCTCGACATGGCGGCGATCTCACGGGCCAGCGCGTCCACCTCATCGAGGACGACTATTTCCTCGCCACCGACGCAGACGCCGAATTACGCGTTGCGGGCGCGGCGGTCATCGGGCCGTGCCCCAACGAGGGGGCGGCGTTCGACCAGATCCGCGGCGCGCGGCCGACTGCGGCTCTTCTCGTCATCAATCTCGGAGCCGGGCCGTCCTTCAGGATGGCGCGGCGGCTACGCGAGATGGGCGTCTCCTTTGTGTTCATCACCGGCTACGATGACGGGATGATCCCGGCCGAGTTCGACGACGTCGCTCGGCTGCAGAAGCCGACAGAGGGCTGGGAGATCGTCAACGTCGTCGCGCACGCGGTCGGAACCGCCTAGCGCCGTCATTCCAACCTGAGCAGAGACGACTCGTGATGACCGGAACAAACGTTTCCGCCTGGGAGCGGCTGATCGAAGGGTTGAGGCCGATCGAGGCGCAGGCCCTGGCGGTTTCGCCTGCGCAGCGCTCCGAGCAGACGCAGGCGGAACTGCAGTTGATGCTGGCCACCTCATTGGCGATGGAGATCGCCAATCACGCGCACGCCGATCCCGACTACCCGGCGTTCCTGCCGGCGCTTAATGCGGTCTTCTTCCTGGCCGGGCCGGTGCCGGACTACATCTACTGGAGCGCGGAGATCCGCGGCGGCGGGGCCTATCGCATCTCCGGCTACCGCGGCACGACGCGCTTCGTGGAGATCAACATCCGCGCCGGCGACGAGGGTGATGGCGGAGGCGGCGGCCGCACGGTCGGACTGATCGATCTCGATGACCTGACCCTGGACGGCGCCGGCTATTTCTCGCTGGTGATGAGTGATCATCGTCCCGCCGGTTACACCGGTGATTGGGTGCGCCTGGATGCGCTGGCGAGCAACCTCCTGGTGCGATCCGCCGCCTATGACTGGAAGAACGAGCTCGATCCGAGGCTGGCGATCGAGCGCCTCGATGTGCCCGCGTCCCGCCCGCGGCCTTCCGTCGAGCATATCCGTGAGCGGCTGGCGTCGTTGCCTGCGCAGACGCGGCACAACGTGGTCGCGCGGTTCGAGAAGCCAATGGCGGATCTGCGCCGACAGGGGCAAATCAACCGGTTCGGGCTGGGCGACTATTCGAAGATGGGCGGCGCGGTTGGCCAGACCTATCAGGAGGGTCTGTACGACATCGACGAAGGCGAGGGGCTTCTGGTCGAAACCGAGCTTCCCGAGACCTGCCGCTACTGGTCGCTGATGGCGCTCAGCGATCAGTACGTGACGGTCGACTGGGTCAACCGGCAGAGCAGCCTGAATGGCCTGCAGGCGCGGCTCGACGCCGACGGCAAGTTCCGCGCGGTCCTGTCGATCCGCGATCCGGGCATCGCCAACTGGATCGACACCGGCGGCTTCGGCCAGGGCGTCTACAAGCTGCGCTGGAACAAGTGCAGCTCCGTGCCGACGCCGGTTTGCCGCAAGGTGAAGCTCGACGATCTGCGATTGCTGCTGCCCGCGGACACGCCTGTCGTCACGCCGGAAGAGCGCGACCTGCAGGTGCGTCTGCGGCGAGAGGCCTATCAGTTGCGCCGCCGCTGGTAGGCGCCGACGACAAAACAGGCTGGAGGGGGAATGAGACTTCGATCGAATTGGGTGCCGGGCGCGGCCGTCCTGACGCTTGCGTTAGCTGCCGGCCAAGCCACCGGAGCGGCGCCGCTGGGACCCGGCGGGAAGTACGTCGCGATGGGCAGTTCGTTCGCCGCCGGTCCCGGGATCGGCGCGCCGGCCGACACGCCGCCGACACGCTGCGCGCGCTCCGCCGACAACTATGCCCATCAGCTGGCGCGCAAGCGGGGCCTGACACTGGTCGACGTCAGTTGCTCGGGCGCCACGACCCGCGACGTGCTGGGTCCCTGGAACGAGCTGCCGGCGCAGATCGAGGCGCTCACGCCCGACACCGCCCTGGTGACGGTCACCGTCGGCGGCAACGACGTCGGCTTCTCGACCGGTTTGGTGCTGACCTCTTGCGACCTGGAAGGAGCGAAGGTGGCGGAGGACGTGGCGAAGATGTGCGCCGCGTTCCGGGACTTTTCGCGACGTTCTGCGCGCGATGCGTCCGATGACGAGGCGGCGTGGAAAGCGGTCGAAGCCGGACTGAGCGGCATCGCCCGTGAGGTGCGCCGCCGTTCGCCCAAGGCGAAGTTGGTCTATGTCGACTACATTCGCGTGGTTCCGACGAACGATCCTTGCGCCGCCATGCCGCTTCCCGAGGCGGCGGCGAAGCGCGCGCGTGCAGTCGAGGTGCGGTTGGCGGAGCTGACGGCCCAGGTCGGCAGGCGTTCGGGCGCGCAGGTCGTCAAGGCCTCGGAGCTCTCCGCTGACCACAAGGCTTGCGACAAGGTGAGCTGGTCGAGCCCCTTCGTCGTTCCTCCCAAGAGCGTACCCTATCACCCCGATCTGGCTGCCATGACCGCCATCGCTGACGCTTTGGATGTCGCGCTCGGCAGGTGAAGCCGTCAGCGGGCGTTGATGCCTTCCCACGCGCGGACGCGTGAGCGCGCGGCGTCGAACAGGCGCGTGTAGTTGGCCTTCAGGACCTTCTCGCGCGCCTCCGGCGTGAGCTTCGCCCAGAGTGGCGCGTACATCTCGTAGACGCCGAAGTAGGCCTCCGGCGTTCGGGGGGCGACGACGTCGGTGCCGAACAGAAACCGGTCTGGATAGCGGTTGATCAGGCCGGCGGTGGCCGCGACGGTGTCCTCGTTCGCCACGATGTACTTGGCCAGCTCGTCCCACGATAGGTCGAAGTAGATGTTGGCCATGGCCGGATTGGCGAGGATCTCTTCGAGGTAAGCGAGATGCCCCTTGACCGGCTGCACCACGCGGCCAAGGCCCGCGTGCGCCCAGATGATGGTCGTCTTCGGATGCCGGGCGTAGAGCGCCGTTAACTGGGCGAAGTAGGGGCGCACCCGCGCCTCCTTGGCGAACGGCCGGACCATGTCGTTGTGCAGGATCACGATCAGGCCCGCCTCGCCGGCGAAGTCTAGCAACCGGTCCAGCGACGGATCGCTCAGCGCCGCGCCCCCTCCGGCGATCTTCGGCGAGACGAACTCCTTGTGCACCGAGAACTCGCCGATGCCGGTGAACACGCCGGGAAACAAGGTGAGGACGCGGCGCACGTGGTCGGCGGCGTACATGTCGGCGGGATTGAAGCCGGTGATCATCGGATCGAGCCGCGCACGGTCTTCAGCCGGCAGCGCCCGGTAGGCCATCGCGATCGCCGCATCGACGAACGAGTAATAGTAGAGCGGGGCATCGGCCTCCAGGTAGTAGGTCGGCGCGACATCGCCGCTTTCGCGATAGGACCACTCCTGCTGCAGCGGGATGCCAAACAGCGTCGAGCGGCAGACCCGGGTCCCCATCAGCTTCAGCAGATCCGCGGCGGTGATCCCCTCCTGCACGTAGTTGGTGAGGTGGAAGTGGGAGTCGTTGAAGTCGCAGCCCGGCGGCGGCCTGGCGAAGGCGGGAGCGGCGAGACAGAATGTCGCCATGGCGATGGCCGCTGTGCGGAGGGGACTGCTTCGGCGGCTCATCTGCTGGGCCTCCACGATCAGAAGGCGAGGGAGAAATCGGTCAGGAACGTGAAGCCGTTGCCGCCAACGGGAACGGGGTAGGCCGTATAGCCGACGGGCGAATTGTCGACGTAGAGGCCCATCACATTGAGCCGCAGGTCCCGGCGCTTGAGCGGGAAGTAGTTCACGCCGACGGCGACGTCGTAGGGATTGCCGAACTGGCCGTTGATCTTCGATCCGGAGACGTAGGCCTGCAACGTCTTGGGGATGATCATCGCCGACGCCTGCAGCTGGTACCCGGTGTCGTAGAGGTGGTCGCGGGGGACTGAGCCTTCGATTTTGAAGTGGTTCAGCCAGCGGACGTAGTATTCGCCTTCCAGTGCGAAGCCTCGATATTTGAACGCCGCGTTCAGCGCCATCATCTGGTAGCGTGCTTCCAGGATGCGGCCGGGCGGGTTGAAGGCCGTGGAGCTGAACAGCAGGGTCCCATCGGACAGCCGCAATTGGGTGTTCTCGATCGAGTCGGTCGCGGGCTGCGACTGCGGGTCCTCGGTGCTGCGCGTGAAGTGCGCGCTGAACAGGGTCGCGAAGTCCTTGTGCTGTTCGAAGTCGCCGAAACCGTTTGCCGGGCCGAACTCGCCCGTGGTCGGCATCCAGGTCAGCGCGCCCGAGTAGGTGTTGATCTTGGCGTCGAGTTGCCGGGCCTGCACGCCGAGCGCGCTCAGGTTGTTGGCCACCATCACGCGGTATTCTAGGCCGCGCGCGAGCTTACCCTCCGCCCAGATGCCCTGGGTGTAGGAGCCCCGGAAGTACTCATCGGCGATGGGCCGATTGTCGTTGCGCAGCCAGTACGGGAACGTGCGGTTGGTCGACCGGGTGGACGGCAGCGAGTGAACACCGAAGTAGACCTTCAGGTATTCGTTGAAGGTCCAGTTGATGTTGCCGGCGACCACCACCTGGGCGCCGAGCCCCTGGCTGGCCTGCGAGGTCCAGACGTAGGCGTTGTAGCCGAAGCGCGGGTCGAACAGCCAACCGCGGAAGGTGATCTGCACCTTGGCGAGTTGAAAGTCGTGCCTCGGCGTGACGTCGAAGTTCTGGCCGAACGCGCTGGTGTAGGTCTTGTCCATGTTCTGCTGGTTCAGGTAGCGCAGGTAGCTCACCACCCCCATGTCGACCTCGCCCACGTCCGAACGCATCAGGACGAGGCCTTTCCCCGGCTCGAACCCGCCCCACTTCGCCGGAGGAGACGCGCTGGCCTGCTGCACGGGGACGGTCTTGATCGCTGGCGCGCTCTCCCCGTCGGCCATGGCCGATGGGGCCGTGCTTCCATGAAGGTCGATCTCGAGCGCCCGGATGCGCTTGTCGAAGTCGGAGCGCATGGCGAGCAGCTCCTGCAGCTGTTGCTCCATCTGTTGGCGCTTCGCTTCGGTGATCGGCGCAGTCGCCACCGGGGTGGGCGTCGTCTGAGCGCTCACGGGCTGACCGAGCACGGCGAGGGCGGCCGCGCCTGCCGCAGCAATCCAAGACGTCCGAGATCTCGCCGTTGTGGCGCGCATTCGATTGGTCCCGACGGTTACGCCGTCTGGCTATTGGCTTTCAGCTTGGGAGGGTCGGCACGGCCGCCCGCCGATCCGCGCGATCAGGCGGGCGCCGAGGCCAGCGGATTCCCGCCGAGTGCATCGGAAATCGCGGTGATGGCCTTTTGTCCGCGGACGCTGTTGCCGGCCGCATCGAGCGGCGGCGAGAAAGTGCCGACGCCGAACTTGCCAGGCGAGACCGCGATCAGCCCGCCTCCGACGCCGCTCTTGGCCGGCAGCCCGGTGTGGAACAGCCACTTGCCGCTGTCGTCGTAGAGGCCAGCCGTCGCCATCACGGCCAGGACGCCCGGCACGTGCCTGGGATCGATCACCTGCTTTTTCGTCACCGGGTTCTTGCCGCCGTTGGCGAGCGTCGCGGCCATCATCCCGAGATCCTTGGCGTTCACCGCGATCGAGCAGGCCCGTGTGTAGAGGTCGACGGCCTGTGCTGGATCGCCGGGGAAGCGCTCATAGGCTTTCATCAGCATGCTGATCGCCCGATTGCGCTGGTTGGTGTCCGACTCCGACTTGTAGACCTCCTGGTCGACCGAGAGCTTGCGCCCGGCGCAGTCGCTGTGGATCCCCATGATCTTGGCCCAGACCTCGTCGGCGCTGGCGCCCTTGACCATGCCCGTCGTCGCGATTGCGCCCGGGTTGACCAGGGGGTTCATCTCCTTGCCCTTGAACTGCTCGACCGCGAGGATGGAGTTGAACACTTGGCCGGTGGCGTCGACGCCGATGCTGTTCTCGATCATCGCTTCGCCCGACTCCTGGAACACCAGGGCCATGGTGAAGACCTTGGAGATCGACTGGATCGAGAAGGTCGGCTCGATGTCGCCCGCCGTGGAGGTCTGGCCGTCGGCGGTGACGAGGGCGATGCCGAAGTAGGCGGAGTTCACCTTCGCGAGCGCCGGGATGTAGTCGGCGTTCTTGCCCTCGGCGAGGCCGCGATACTGCTGGTAGGCGGCGCTGACCGCCTGGGCGGCGCCCGGACTGGCGGCGCGCGCGACGCGGGGGCCGACAACGGGGAGGGCGACCGCGGCTCCCAGGAGGGCGAGCCCGCGAGCGAGATCGCGGCGGGAGGCGTTTAGCTCAGGCATGATCTGGCTCCGGTGGCTCAACGGAAGTCGTCGCTGCTGAAGGCGTACTTGAAGGAGAGCTGGATACGGGTGTCCTCGCCCTTGTTGCCGTCGTTGTCCTCGCGCAGGCCCCAGAGGAACTCACCGCCCATCATGATCCGTGGGGCGGGCGTCCAGAGCAGGTTGAGCGAGGCGTACTGGCCGCTCTGAAAGGCGGTCGGCGACTGGAACGACAGATTGTACTGCTGGTGTTGGCTCCAGCCGATCGAGCTGCTCCAACGGTCGTTCCAGGCGTGGTCGTAGTAGGCCATGAGGCCGAGCGTCGGCACGACGTCGGGGCGCAAGCCCGTGATCTGGCCGTTCGGCAGGATCACCGCGCGTCCCTTCGGGCCAAGGTCGGTGCCGCCGTCGTTCATGTAGCTGGCGATACCCTCGCCATAGACCGCGGCGAGGTGGATGACGTCCTTGTCGAAGACCTTGATGTTGGACGTCAGGTTCACGCCCCAGCCGAATTTGTGGTTCTTCGGCTCGTTGTCGACCGTGCCGATAGTCTCGAAGCCCACCCGGCGCATGATGCCAGCGAGCTGCACGTGGCCCCAGTCGCCGGTGTAGCGATACTGGGCGGTGATGTCGGGCAGCTCCTCGCTGGCTTGCAATGCGCTGCCGAGCGCCGGATCGACGACCCGGATGTCGCCCGGGTCGATGTCGTTGCCGGGCTTTTCGATCGCCACCGCGAGCCGGTGATGGGTCCCGGCGTTCCACGTGTAGCGGACCTGGGGATTGCGCAGGAACACCATCCCTATCGGACCCCAGTACTCGATGGTGTTGGGGAAGGTGTCGCCATCCATGAAGAGGCTGTTGGTCTGGCCGGCGAGCAGCGGTCCCCACGTCCCGTAAATGTGGCGTAGCCGGAAGGTGGTCTGTCCCGCGTCGACGCCGGTGCCGAACAGGTCGAACTCGAACTTGACGAAGAGGTCCTTGCCGCCAACGGGTTGGCTGGCCTGGACGCCGAACCGGCTCTGCTTGACGCTGGTGATGTCCTGACCGTTGGCGCCGAACTGGCCCTTGGTGGTCGGGATCTTCGACGGGCGCAAAGCGGAATCCCACGAATTGTCGACCCGGTCGAAGTCGTGGATGTAGTCCGCTTGCGCGAAGCCGTAGATCTCGAATTTGCGGCCGCCGTCGCTGCGCGGCCAGCCCGACGTGGCCTGAGCCGGGATCTCGGTGACGGGCGGGGTCTCGACGATCGGCTCGCCGCTGGCGCGGGCGAGCTGGCGGGCGAGCGCATCCATGCGCTGCGCTCTGGCCTGCTCGGCGGCCTTGGCCTGGGATTGCTCCGTGCGCAGAGCATCCAGTTCCTGGCGCATCTGGCGCAGGGTCTCGGCGTCAGTCGCCTGGGCGTGAGCCGCAGGAACGGCCAGCGCCGCCAAGGTCAACGAAGCCGTCCCCGCCGCAAGCGCGCGGCGAGTTCGCTCAGCTGAGATCATCGGACTCTCCCAAAAATCCCTGCGCTCTCCAGCAGCAGTCTAGGTTTCGGGATGCTGAGACCCGTATCCGGCGAATCCCGAGGGCAGCCTCGGATATCTGCGCTGTGACGTCGGCGGCGACCCGAGGCCCCCCTTAGGGTCAAACCCCGAGGACCGAGTGCGCCGCGTCTTCGCCCAGCCCGCGTTGGCGCCGTTCCGGCCGCGCGAGTATTTCCCGGGTCCCGAATACGACAGCGACGATCAGATCATCAACGCGCTGCACGCGCACGGCGCCGCAGGCACCTGCCGCATCCGGCCGTGGTGCTCCACCCGATTGCGGGTGCGCGGGGTCGAGGGCCTGCGCGTCCGACATTTCGGTGATGCCGTCATCGGTTTCGGGCAACACCAACGGGGCCGCCATGGCGATGGCCTGGCGCGCCGCGGATATGATCCTGGAGGACGCCTGAGCGCGGCCGCCTATCGGCCCGCGAGCAGGTCGATGACCTCGGGCATCCCGGAAGGGCCTTCACTCGGCGGCATCAGAGCCATGGCGAGGATCTCCTCGGTCAGGCCGTTGTGCAGTTGCTGTAGGAAGAGCCGCTTCCACTCGTAGGTCAGCGCCTGGCGTGTCGCGACCAGGCTCGAGCGGGGCAGGCGGGCCCAGTGCCGGGCGATTTCCCATGCTCGCGGCAACAAATCGTCCGCCGGCAGCACCTCGCCCACCACGCCCAGATCGCGGGCATCGGTGGCGGTCAGTATCTGACCGGTCATCAGGAAGTAGCGACCGCGGTTCAGGCCCAGAAGGCCGGTCCAGACGGTGTGCGTTCCATCGCCCGGCACGGCTCCGCTTGGGAAGTGCATCGGGTCCTGCAGGATGGTGTGCTCCGCGGCGAGCACCACGTCGGCCAGCACCGGCAGTTCGGGGTGCGACACCGCCGGGCCGTTGATCGCCGAGATCACCGGGACCTCGATGTCGAGGAAGGCGGCCAGCATCCGCCGGCCGTCCGTGCGGATACGCAGCGGACCCTCGCGCCCATGCGCGCCGATGGATCGCATGAAGCTGCCGTAGTCGAAATGCGCGCAGAAGCGATCGCCCGTTCCGGTCAGGATGACCACCCTAGTTTCGGGGTCGGCCGCGACGTCGTAGAACGCGAATCCCAGGTCGTGGTGCAACTGGTCGGAGAAGGCGAGGGGGCCGCCGTTGGTATGCAGGGTGATCTGCAGCACCCCATCCTGCCGCTCGAAGCGGATGTTCTCATACTTCTCGGCGTACTGGCTCAGGCTCGACATGTTTGGCTCTCAAGTCTCGTTCGATGGGCTTAGGTCGACTTCAGATCTCGACCATCTCGAAATCAGATTTCGCCGCGCCGCAGTCCGGGCAGGTCCAGCTGTCTGGGATCGCTTCCCAAGCTGTTCCTGGCGCGATCCCGCCCAGAGGGTCGCCGACGTCCTGCTCGTAAATCCAGCCGCAGTTCTGGCACATCCAGCGCTTCATCGGGTCATTTCACGTCGAACTTGACGTGGATGTGCTCGGGCACCCGGCCGGTATGGCCGACGATCCTCGGCGGAGGCTTGTCCGGGTCGAGGCGCAGGTTCGGCAATCGGTCGAAAAGCGTGTTCAGCGCCCTCGCCATTTCGAAGCGCGCCAGGTGCTGGCCAATGCAGACGTGTGGGCCGCTGGCGAAGGGGAACGGGCGCACGCTGCGCTCGCGGAAGATGTCGAAGCGATCCGGGTCGGGAAATTTCGTGGGATCGCGGTTCGCCGAGCCGATGTTCACATTCAGGATCGCGCCCTTCGGGATCGCCACCCCGTCCAACACCACGTCACGCCGGGCGGCGCGCCAGGTGGATGTGATGGGCGACTCCCACCGCAGGGCCTCATCGATCGCCTGCGGAATCAGGCTGCGGTCGGCGATCACCGCGGCGAGTTGCTCGGGATTGGTGAGCAGGCCGGTCAGCACGAGGCTGGTGCCGACGTAGGTCGTGTCGCCACCCGCGTTCATCAGCTGGCGCAGAAACGAGATCAAGACCTCGTCGGGCAGGCGTTCGCCGTCGACCTCCGCCATAGCGAGATGACTGACGAGGTCGTCGCCCGGATTGGCGCGTCGCACTTCGAGCAATTCGGCGAAAAACTTGCCGAGTTTGGCCGTGGACTCGGCGCCCTGCGGCGCGCCGACGGTGGAGCTGAGCTGTGCGATGGCGAGCTTATGAAATCTCGGCCCCTGATCTTCGCCGATGCCGAGTTGGCTGTAGACCACCTGGAAGGGGTAGTGATGGGTGAACTCCGCCAGCAGATCGGCCTCGCCGCGGTCGATGAAACGGCCGACGAGCTTGTTGAGCACCGGCTGCACGACGCTTTCACCCCACTTGGCGACGGTCTGGGGCAGAAAGGCGCGTTGGAAGATCCGACGAAAGCGTGCGTGCTCGGCGTCGTCCATCGCGCTGACGGTGCGCCCGAACGAGCGGCCTAGATTGAATTTGAAGGCGTCGTGATTGCCGAACGCCTCGGCGTCGAGGAAGACCTGCTGCACCAGGTCATAGCTCAGGACAATGTAGTGGTTCAGCCCCTCCATCTCGACATCGGGCATGGTCTCGAAGAGGTCGCGGAACGACCCCTGGTGCACCCGGCCTTTACTCAAGAGATCGCGGATGACGGGGTAGGGGTCTTCCGTCGTGACCTTCTGCATGTGCTGCAGCGCAAATGGATCGAAGCTGGCGTCGTCCAGGTCCTCGAGCCGCGGCATCGGGGGCTGCGCATTCATGGTTTCCTCCACCGTCCTGCGATGGGCCGAGAGACATCCTCGGCTTTTTGTCTCATCGAGGGCGGATAACAGACCGGTTCCGCCGCAGACGCAACGTCCCGCGAGCACGCGTCAGCAATTTGAGACGGGCGTCTAGCGCGGCTCAGGCGTGGCGAGCCAGGAAGTCGAAGACCGCGCCGTTGAAGATGTCGTTCTTGTCGCCGGCGACCATGTGGTCGGCGTCCTGGATGTCGACGAATTCTGCGTGCGGGCAGATCTCCAGGAAGTCCTTCACCCCCGCCATCGAGAGCACGTCGCTCTCTCGCCCGCGAACGAGCAGCGCGGGGACGTTCAGGCTCATCGCCGCGGCCCGCAGGGATTGTTCGTCGGGCTTGGCGCCCATGTCCGGCCCCAGGATCATGGGGTCCCAATGCCAGTACAACCGGCCGTCCTCGCGCAGTCGAAGGTTCTTCATCAGTCCGCTGGTGTTCCTGGGGCGCTTGCGGTTGGGCAGGTAGGCCGCCACCGTATCTGCGGCCTCGTCGAGATCGGCGAAGCCTCGCGGCGCGCTGTCCCGCATGAAACCGGCGACGCGGCTCGTGCCCTTCTCTTCGACGCGCGGGGCGATGTCGACCAGGACGAGGCTTTTCAGCGGGCCGCCCGCGCCGACGTACTCCAGCGCCACCATCCCGCCCATCGAGGCGCCGACGATGGTCGGCGGGTGGGGGAGTTCCTGGACAATCCGGGCGATGTCCGCCGCACAGGTCCTCAGGCGATAGTCCCCCTCGGGCGCCCAGTCGCTGTCGCCGTGACCTCGAAGGTCAAGGGTGATCATGTGGTAGCCGCGCCGAGCGCCCTCGGTCACGGCTCCGCCCCAGGCCTGTCGGGTCTGTCCGCCGCCATGCAGCAGCAGCACAGGCGGCCCGCCTTTCGGTCCAGCTTCGTCCGCGACCAGCACGACGCCAGCGCCTTCGAAACGGCGAAGAGTAGGCTCGTACGCGGCGGACATCGGAACTCCTGCGGTGCTGTCGTCGATCATGCGGTCGGGAAGGCCGCCACGCGCAAGAGCGCCGGCGACCCCCCGCAACCTGCCGCGCCATGCCGCGGTCGGCAACAGCCGGGTCTCTAAGCAGCGACCTCAAGCCCGCGTGATCGTTCGTTCGGAGGGTTGACGCGGTAAGTGTGTTGTTACTTACTAATGCGCATGGCGAGACCCAAGCTGATCGAGGACGCCGACCTCCTTGAGATCGCCCGCGAAGTTTTCGTGGCCGACGGCGCGCAGGGGTCGACGCGCGATATCGCTCGGCAAGCGGGGATCTCCGAAGCGGCGCTCTTCAAGCGCTACCCCACGAAGGCCAAGCTATTCCTCGCCGCGATGATGCCGCCGCCGGTCGACGCCGACGCCATGATCGCCGCCGCCGAGCAAGTCGCCGATCCGCAAGAGGCGCTGATGACCTTCGCCGACGAGGTCATGAACTACTCGCGGGCGGCGACCCCGGTCATTCGGCAGCTGACAGTGACGTCGCTGGTCGACGCTCAGGACATTCGCGAGCGGATCGGCCGAAAGCCGGCCGAGCAGGAGATTGCGCGGGCGCTCTCGGAGTACATTTCGAGAGAAGTCGGCCGCAAGAGACTCCGATGCGCCGATCCAGACGCTGCGGCGATGCTCATCACGATGTCGCTGCACACCTTGGTGTTGTTCGAGCTGAGACACATCAACTCAAGGGCTGAGAGCCGCAGGTCCGTGCGCGCGATGATCGCCGTGCTCTGGGCTGGCATGTCACCTGAGGCCGGGCGGGATGACTGACCCTCACTTGGCTGTCGGCCGTGGATCGAAAATCGGAGCGTGAGCGCCTTCTGACCGATGGCCTTGCGGAGTTCTGTAAACGCGCCCCCGCGGCGACAATGAAATGGGTGGAGGAATGTTGCGAGACGTGGAGACGGCTGACTATCCGGCCGCTCAGGACTGGATCTACGCGCACGGGCTGAACGACGGCTTCCCCGTCGTGCCGCCGACCGCCGATCTGGTGGACGCGATGATCGCCGCCGGCGGTCGCGACCGGGATCAGATCGTCGGGCGCATTCAGGGCCGCCCGAATGGCCTGTCGGTAGAGCAGGCCGCCGTCTGCTCGGTCATGGCGGGCGCTCTTCCCCCCTACTTCCCAGTGATCCTCGCCACGTGGGAGGCGATCTTCGAGCCGGCGTTCAACGCGATGGCGGTTCTGGGATCCTCCGCCGGCACGGCTCTCACCACCGTGGTTTCGGGGCCCTATGCGGCCAAGATCGGCATGAACGGCGCCCACAACCTGCTGGGGCCCGGCAATCGCGCCAACGCCACGCTCGGCCGCGCCGTGCGGCTGGGGGTGATGAACGCCCTGGGCTACCGATCGGGCGGTCTCGACGGCGCCGCGCTCGGCAGCCAGGCTCGTTATACGGCGCATTTCGCCGAGGGCGAGCCGCCTCCCGGGTGGCGACCACTCAACGTGCGGCTGGGCCGCCCCGCCGAGGTGACCACGGTGACGGTCGCCGTAACCGATGCGCCGCGCCAGTTGCAGCACATCCGCACCGGCAAGGCGGAGAACGTGATCCGCATGCTGGCCGCCTCGATGCGCGACCCAACCCATTGCGCCTCCGGCCAGCATAGCTGCTACTTCTTCGTGCTCGGCCCCGAGCACGCGGAGCTGCTGGCGGAGAACGGCTGGAGCGAGGACGACGTATGCAAGGCGCTGGCCGAGCGGTCCCGCATGGGGCCGGAGGAACTGCAGGCCGCCGGCGTTCCGCTCGACGAGGACTATCTGATCGTGGGCGAGGGCAGGCACCTCTCGCTCGGGTCCGACGGGCGGCTGGAGAGCACGACGCCGGATTCCATCTACCTGGTTCCCACCGGGGGCAGCGGCGCCGGCTGGTCGCAGGTGATCTATGGCTATGCGCCCTCGCGAGTCACGCGCCCCGTCACCAAGGAGGTTCTGGTTCCATGACCGTCACGATGATCCTTCCGTTCGCGGACCCCTCCGCACCCAAGGAGGCTCCGTCCGCGAACCCGGCCCAGCTCCAGCGCCCCTGGCGAGCCGTGCCCGAAACGCCCGTTCTGGGGTTGATCGACAACGGCAAGCTGAAGGCCGATAAGCTGCTCTACGCCGTCGGCGACGCGCTCATCGCTCGCGGCGCGATCGAGCGCTACGTGCTCTACAAGAAGCCGTCCCTGGAGCCGATCGCCGGCGACGCCCTGGATGGCCTGCTGGGCGAGGCCCACCTCGTGGTCTCGGCGATGGGCGACTGCGGCGGTTGCACAGCCAGCAGCACAACCGACGCACTGCGCTGTTGCGAACAGGGCGTGCCGGCGTTCGTCGTCGCCACCGACCGCTTCAAGTTCCTGGTCGAGGCGACGGACGACGCCTACCCGATCCAGGGGTTGAACAAGCTCTATGTCGACCACCCGATCTGGAAGCGCGACGACGCCTGGTTCGCCGCGACCGGAGAAGCGCTGGCCGACCAGGTGCTGGCCGCGCTTGGGCGCGGGGCCGCCGTCGCGGCGACCGGTGCGGAGACGTCGAAGGGATCGGCGGCGCCCTCCGTCGACAAGGCGTCGATCGACGCCGTGCTTTCCGACCTTCGCGCCGGGATGAATTCCGACGGCTACGATATGGACGTCGACGTGCGGGGCGACGCCCTCGCCATCAAAGTGCGGGCGCGGGAGGGGGCAGGCAAGCTGTGCCTGATGCCGGAGCCCGCCTTCGCGCAGTACGTCTTCCGGGCGCTTGACGGCGCGGGCGTCGGCGTCGCTGCGGAGAAGATCAGAGTCACCTATCCGCCGCCGTCGCCCACGGCTGCTTGAGTCCCGGCGATCGAGCCGGCCGCATCGTGCTCTATGCGGCGTCTACGGCGGCCGCTCGGTTCCCCAGGATGAAATCGCTGGCCCGTTCGCCGATGAGAATGGCGGTGGCGTTGGTGTTGGCCGCGACCTGTTCATGATCGGTAACGGTCAGTTCGTGCTGGCGGCGGACGACTTCCGCAAGGGCTATCTCAGCCAGACCAACACCTTCGGATGCTTCATCAATCCCAAGGCGTGGACCAAGGGCTATTCGGTCTCGGCCAACGTCGAATGGGACGTCAACGAGAACCTTACGGTTCGCTGGATCAACGGCTGGCTGTGTCATGAGACTGGCAACCGCGGCTTCGACGTCGATGGCACCATCTTCGACGCGCTCGCCGGCAACACCTTCCAGGACTTCCGGCAGGCGTTGTCGGAACCGCAGGTCAACAACAGCTGATGGACGGCAAGGTCGATTATCTGACCGGCCTGTACTACTTCCGTGAGCGCGGCTGGGGCGTCACCGACTTCCGCTTCGGCGCCGTCTTCGGCTCGGTTCGCCAGCCCAGCTACGGCGTCGGCGCCAACTGCAGCAAGTCGGCCCTCGCCCACGTCCAGTATCATCTGGACGATCGCACCACTCTGCAGGCTGGCGCGTGTTACACGATCGACGACAAGGATCTGACGTCACCAGCCGTCCGGGGGGCGTGGCGAGATGCGCCATGGTTGAGCTCACTGTCCGTCAACTCGACCAAATGGTATTTATATAGCTACAATAGATCAAATGGGGATCGCCGCATGCCGATCGGCTGGCGCGCACGTTCGCGGCGCGCGGAGGCTTGGCTTGCCGTGAGATATGGCGGTAGAGCCCTTGGCTAACGACAGACGAGAGGAAGCTCATGAGCCAGAACGCGGATCGGATCGCAGTGATCGTCGGCGTGGGACAGGTGAACGATCGCCCCGCCCATCCGTCCGAGGGCCTCGACTCCCTGGGCTTGATGGAAGCCGCATTGCGCGCGGCTGATGCGGACGCGGGCGGTGGCTGGCTACCCAGCCTCGACTCGGTCGCAGTGATCAACCAGATCTCGTTTCCCGATCTGGGCGATGTCTCGCGCCCGCTGGCGGAGCGGCTCGGCGCTCACCCGAAGCTCGCCTACATTACGCCGGGACCGAACGGCGACAGCCCGATCCTGTTGCTGAACGAGGCCGCCAACCGCATCGCGGCTGGAGAGATCAAGATCGCTGCGGTCGTCGGCGGCGAGGCGCTGCGGACAGCCGCCCAGCGCGCCGCCGAAGCGGCTGGGAACGATCCCTCAGCGCACAACGTCCAGCGCGCTCGCGCGGCCAAGCGCTGGTCGGCCTATCGGTTGCGTTATGGCTTGGGCGCTCCCGTCGACGTCTATCCTCTCTATGAGAACGCCGGGCGCGCGGCGTATGGCCAGTCCCTGGCGGAGGCGCAAGCCGAGAGTGGCCAGATCTGGTCGCTGTTTTCCAAGGTTGCGGCCGAGAACCCGGGCGCCTGGATCAAGAAGCCGGCGACGCCGGACGAGATCATCGAACCATCACCGCAGAACCGGCCGATCGCCTTTCCCTATAATAAGCTGATGGTCGCCAATTCCTCGGTGAACCAGGGGGCGGGTTTCCTCGTCGCCAGCCTGGCCGAAGCGCGCGCGCGAGGCGTGCCGGAAGGTCGGCTTATCTACGTCGGGCGCGGGGCCGCGGCGCACGAGGACGCCGACATCCTCAATCGTGACCGCTACGATCGCACGCCGGCGATGGAGGTGACGATCCGCCGTGCGCTGGAGCTGAACCAGGTCACCGCGGACAACTTCGACCTTGTCGAACTCTACAGCTGCTTCCCTTGCGTGCCTAAAATGGCGCGCCGGGTGCTGGGCTGGCCCGCCGATCGGCCGGCCACGGTGTTCGGCGGCCTGACCTTCGGCGGCGGCCCGATCGGCAATTACATGAGCCACGCCGTGGTCAGCATGGTTCTGCAACTGCGTGAACGCGGGAAGAAGGGCTTTCTGTACGCCAATGGCGGACACGCCACGCACAACCACGCCATCGTGCTCGGCCGCGAGCCGTTCCCGGCGGGGACGTTGCCGCACGATTTCGACTTCCAGGCGGAAGCTGACGCAGCCCGCGAGCCCATCCCGCCGCTCGCCGAGGATTACACGGGGCCGGCGCGCATCGAGACCTACACCGTCTTCTACGCGCGCGACGGAGAGCCGACGTTCGGCACGGTGGTCGCCCGCACGCCGCAAGGTGCGCGCTTTCTGGCCAAGGTGCCGGCCAGCGACCACGCCGGCATCGCCTTTCTCACCAGTGGCGAGATCGAGCCCGTCGGGACACCGGGCGAGGCTTTCGCCGGGCCCGATGGCGACATCCTTTGGCGGCGGCCCTGACCTTAGGCGCTAAGGCAGGTTTTTCTTCGGCAAAGCGGCGATCTCGGCGGGCGTCAGCTCGACCAGCCTGGTCACCGGACAGCGGTGCGGGCCGATCGGCGAGGGCGAGACGATCGTCGCGTCCAGACCGGAGCAGATCCAAGGCGAACCGCGCGCCTCGATGCCGATGCGCTCTGACCAGTCGATGTCGGGGCAGGGAGCGAAGAGCTGCATGCGGAAGATGCGCTTGACCCCGATGCGGACGTAGACGGTCTGTTCGCCGGCGGCCCGCCAGCCGTTGATGTCGGCCGGGCGGAAGCACTGCGCGCGCGGCGGGCTTTTGGGGGCCGCCGCGGCGTGATTGCCGTGAGCGGACCAGGCCAGGAGCATGGCTGCGAGGCCGAAGATCGGCCCGGCGAAATGCAAAGGACGTTTCATTGCACAGACCTCGTCGCGCCGAGGCGTCACCCGTCGCCGACCGGCGGCAGGGTAAACGCGCAAAAGCGATTTGTGGTCGCCGTCAGCGGCTGCTGAGCAGCTTTACGAGCGCGGTCGTCACCAGCAGCGCCGCCAGGACGAGGGACAGAAGCCCGAGATAGGGGATCTTGACCAGGCCGACCCAGAAATGACCGAGCCAGACCCAGGCCTCGGAAATGGACCATTCCCAAGGGTGCGGATCGGGCGGGCTGGTGACCGGCGGGGGGAGGTGGGTGCTCATGCGCGCGTCTCGGGACTCCAAAGGAGCTTCGCACGCCGAGAGTTACGGAACGCCTAAGGCCAAAATGGTGGCGAAAACCGCGCCGCAATGGCTGCGGGCGCCTTGGCTAAACGAGGGCTTGCGGCTATAGAGCCGCCGACTTCGCAGGCCACGCGCCTCGCGGACCTCCCTCAACACGAAGACTTGGGACTCATGACCGAACGCACCTTCTCGATCATCAAGCCGGACGCAACGCGTCGGAACCTGACCGGCAAGGTCAATGCGGTGATCGAAGACGCCGGTCTGCGGATCGTCGCCCAACGGCGGATCCAGATGAGCCGCGGCCAGGCGGAGAAGTTCTACGACGTTCACAAGGAGCGGCCGTTCTTCGGCGAGCTCGTCGATTTCATGATCTCCGCGCCCGTGGTGGTGCAGGTGCTGGAAGGCCAAGGCGCCGTGGCGCGCTACCGCGAAGTGATGGGCGCCACAAACCCGGCCCAGGCGGCGGACGGCACGATCCGCAAGCTCTACGGCGAGAGCGTGGGCGAGAACTCGGTCCACGGCTCCGACAGCCTGGAGAACGCCCAGATCGAGATCGCCCAATTCTTCACCGACGCCGACATCGTCGGCTAAGGGTCGCAACCGACGCCCCGCGAAGGGGTTTCATCGGACGTTCCAGTTAAACTGATAAGTCGGACATGAGAGAACCCAAGATCGGGGGCTTCACCGAGCGACTCTCGTCGCAAGCCGAAGCGCGCAAGGCCCTGTTGGCCAAGATGAAGCCCAAGCCGACCGTTCGGCCTGAGGTGTTCGAGACCAGCGCCGAAAAGAAGGCCCGGGATCTCGCCGAAGTGCGCGCACGTCGCGTCGCGGATAAGGAAGACGCCCGGGTGAAGGCCGAGCAAGCCGCTGAAGAGCGGCGCTTGGCGCTCGAGAACGACGAGCAGGCCCAGCTCGAGATGAAGCGTCAGGACCGCAAGGACCGCAAGGCGGCGGCCAAGGCCGAGGCGCGATCGAAGCGCGAAGCCAAGGCCGCGGCTCGACGGGGCTGAGGCGGAAGGCGGAGACGCCTGATCGGTCAGTCGTCGACGCCGCCGCTCAGGCGGCGGGACATCTCGCCGTAGTAACCCTGAATAAGGAGTTCGACGGTGTCGCCGTGCTCCTCAGCCTCGAACGCCAGGCCCTTGGCCATCTGGATGGCGGCTGAGCGGGACATCCCGTGTTCGATGGGCTCGCCGTCGCGGAAGACAGTCCAGTCTCCGCCCTTCAAAGTCACCGCGTATTGCACCATTCGACTCAAAACCCTCGCACGCAGGCTTGAGCGTACAGAGCTTTCCAAGGTTCCCAAAGCACCGGTCTTTGGGCCAAAAGCCGGTGAGTAACCGGGCGTGCTTAGGGGCGATCGAGCCCGGGATGGCACAGTCGAACGTTCCGCCCGACTTACCCGGGTCCTGCGGTCGATTGCACAATCTTTAGTCGAAATCGCCCTGTTCCTCGCAACTCCTCAGCGCGGCGGCGGGCCCGCGCCCAGCTCCATGAGCAGCCGCGCCAGGAGATAGAGCCGAGGGGTCAGCGAATTGAGCTCAAGATATTCGTCCTCGGAATGCGAGCCGCCGCCGACCGGGCCAAGGCCGTCGAGCGCGGGCACGCCTGCGTAGGCCGCGAGCGCCGATTCAGACGCGCCGCCGTTACCGCCGCGGCCCAGCGTCAGGCCGAGCTCGCCGTAGATGGCGGCGGCGCGGTTGGCGAGCTCCTCGGTCGCCGGAGTCAGCGGCATGGCAGGGTAAGCGCTCCTGCGAGTAACGGTGACCGTCGTCCCGGGCACACGCGGCTTGTCCGCATTGGCCTGGAACACCTTCTCGACGCGGGCGAAGTCGGCCATATCGCGCACGCGCACATTGATCTGCGCCTCGGCCGCGTCGGGGATGATGTTGTGCCGGACGCCGGCCTTGATGGTCGTGATGTTGGCGGTCAGGCCTGTGCCGGATGTCGGGAAGACGGAATTGGCGCGTAGCTGGTTGATCAGCTCGACGGCGGCGTTGTGGCCCTCTTCAGGGGCGATCCCGGCGTGCGCGGCGCGGCCCTTCACGGCGATGGTGTAGGTCGCCGAGCCCTTGCGCCAGACGGTCACCGAATCCGGGGCGTCGCCCGGCTCCAGGTTGAGCTCGACGTCGGCCTCCGTCAGCAACCCGTCGATCAGCTGGCGGCTACCGGGCGAACCCATTTCCTCGGAGCTTTCGATCAGGAACACGATCTCCGCGAAGTCGGTGAAGCCGGCGTCGGAAAGCAGGCGCAGCGCCATCAGGCCCTGCACCACGCCGCCCTTCTCGTCGGCGACGCCGGGCCCGTAGGCGCGGTCGCCATCAACGCGGAACGGGCGGCGCGCCGCTTCCCCTTTCTCGAACACGGTGTCCAGGTGGCCGATCATCAGGATCCTGCCGCGGCCCTGGCCCTGGATCCGGGCGACGAGATTGTCGGCCAGGCCGTCAGCCTCGGCCGGAACCCGCTGGACCGTCATGCCGATCTTCTTGAGCTTGGGCGTCAGCACCTCGGCCACGATGCGGCCGCCTTCTGCGTTGCTGGTTCCGGAATCGATGTTGACGATCTGGCCAAGCAGCGCGGTCTGTTCGCCGATGAGGTCCTTGGCCGCGGTCCACAACGCCTCGTCGCGCGCCCTTGGTTCAGCCGCCGGCGCTGCGGAGGCCGCCATCGCCAGAGCCACGCCCAGCCCAACCGCCGCCAGCCGCACCGTCTTCATCGCCGATCCTCTTGGTGTCCCTTGTCACACAAGCTTGCCGGTCCAGCCCGTGTGCACCAAGTGGAAAGCCGCGCGCGGTAGCCATGCCGCCTTGCGCCCGGCCCCCGGGCACGCGATATCCAGGAGAGCGGATCGCTCGGCCGATCCGCCCGAGATTCAGAAGGGCTTCCTCCAAATGCGTGACCCCGTCACTACTGCGCTGGGCCTCGTGCCGATGGTCGTCGAGCAGACGAGCCGGGGCGAGCGCGCCTACGACATCTTCTCCCGCCTGCTGAAGGATCGGATCGTCTTTCTCGCGGGTCCTGTCGAAGATGGCATGGCCGCGCTGATCTGCGCCCAGCTGCTGCACCTGGAAGCGGAGAATCCGAAGAAAGAGATCCAGATGTACATCAACTCCCCCGGCGGAGTGGTGACGTCCGGCCTCGCGATCTACGACACCATGCAATACATCAAGAGCCCGGTGATCACGCTTTGCCTGGGCATGGCGGCTTCGATGGGCTCGTTCCTGCTGATGGCGGGCGAGAAGGGGCAGCGGATCGCGCTGCCGAACTCGCGCATCATGGTGCACCAGCCGTCCGGCGGCTTCTCCGGCAAGGCCTCGGACATCGAGCGCCACGCCGAGGACATCATCAAGACCAAGCGCCGGCTGAACGAGATCTACGCCAAGCACACTGGCCAGCCGATCGAGGTCGTCGAGGAGACGCTGGACCGCGACTACTTCATGACCGCCGGGGAGGCCCGCGACTGGGGCCTGGTCGACCACGTCTGGGAAAAGCGCGACGCCGACAGCTGAGCCGGGAAAGTTGCAAGAATCCAGAAGGGCCCGGCATTTCCGGGCCCTTTTTGTCTTCGCACGCATGCCGGGCGGCCCTCTTCGCAGACAACCTACGCCCTGCTACCGTCGCGGCGACGCTTAAAAGAGCGGCGGGGGCAACTTGGCGGGCAGCGCCATCGACGCGAAACTGGTCGCCGCGCATCGGGCGTTCCTCAGCGAACCCGGATTGCAGCGTGAATTCGCCCAGGCGCCGCAACCGCCCAAGCCGCCCCTGTGGCTTGCCAAGCTGGCCGACGTGCTGTCGGCCGCGGCGCCGGTGATCAAGATCGTGTTCTGGGGAGGCGTGGCGGTCGGCGTCGCGCTGCTGCTCTGGGTGATCGTTCGCGACCTGCCGTTCGCCGCCCCTTTGCGCCGTCGCCGGCGGGGGAAGGCCCCGGCAACCGAATGGCGTCCTGAGGCGGAAGCTGCGCGCGCCCTGTTGGGCGACGCCGATCGCCTGGCGGAGGAGGGACGCTTCGACGAGGCCATCCATCTCATCCTGTTCCGCAGCATCGACGACATCGCCGTGCGCCGCCCGGGCGCGGCGCCGCGCGCGCTCACCAGCCGGGAGATCGTCGAGGCCGCGCCGCTCTCCGACCGTGGCCGCGACGCCTTCCGCCTCATCGTCGACGCGGTCGAACGGAGCTTTTTCGGCGGCCAAGCGACCGGTCGCGGCGATTTCGACCGTTGCCGCGGAGAGTACGAGGCTTTTGCACTGGCCGAGGGCGGGCGTTGAGCGTCGCCGCCGCAGATCCCGCGCCGGCCGAGGCTCATCCGGCGTTTTCGCCGCGCACCGTGCTGGCATTGGTGCTTGTGGGGCTGGTCGCCTTCGCCGGCTTCTGCGTGCTGGCGACCTATGCGCCGGAGCTGCGCGCATCGCGCGATCCCGGAGCGCACGCGCTGTCGCCATCGGCGATCGGCTACCGCGGCGCCACGGTGATGCTCAGGGCGCTGGAGCATCCGGTTACGATCGTCCGCTCGCAGCCGTCGCCCGGCGCTCTGCACGCGACGCTACTGGTGGTGACGCCCGGGCCGCAGGTCACGGCGAAGGCGATGCGCAAGCTTCCGCGGGCGCAGAGCACCCTGATCGTCCTGCCGAAGTGGGTCGCCTCGCCCGAGCCGTTGCATCCGGGCTTCGTGTTCAAGGCCGGGCATCTGCACAGCCGTGATCTCGCGGTCCCTGCGCTCGACTGCTACGAGACTGGCTCACAGGTCAGCGTGGTTCCTGGAGCCCAAAGCCCCGAACTGCAGTCACTGGGCGGTCCCTGGGAACCTGGCGGCTCACTCGACGTGGGCAGGCTCGACGGGCTGCAGACGATCAGCGGCCCAGGCTGGACGCCGGTGCTCGCCGACGCGCATGGCCGCGCGGTGATGGCGCAGTCGAAGTCGCATCCGGGCGTCTATGTGCTGTCGGAGCCCGACCTCTTGAACAACCAGGGCCTCAAGGATCTCACGACGGCCGACTCCGCGATGTCGATCCTGACGACGATGAGCGGCGAGGACGGGATCGCCTTCGACGTGACGCTGAACGGCCTCGGACGCGAGCGCAATCTGGCCCGTATGGCGCTCGAGCCGCCCTGGCTCGCCGCCACGCTGTGCGTGCTGGCGACCGCCGCCCTGATGGGCTGGCTGGCGTTGGCCCGGTTCGGCCAGACGCTCAGGCCGGGACGCGGCATCGCCTTGGGCGCGACCGCACTGGTGGAGAACGCCGCCGGCCTGATCCGCATGGCGAAGAAGGAGCCGGCGTTGGGCGCATCCTACGCCGAGAGCGTGCTGGCCGCGGCCCTGAAGTCAGGCGGGGGCGCGCATCTGGGCGGCGAAGGCGCGGACGAATGGCTGGCGCGGGCGGCAGCGCGGCGCGGGCTGGCCGATCCCCGCGAATTGGCGGCCGAGGCGGCCGGCGTGAAGACCAATGACGAACTGACCGCCGTGGCGAACAAGCTCCACCGGTGGCGATTGGAGATGACGGGTGAATCTAGCTGATGTTAAGGCGCTGGCCGATCGCGTGCGCGTAGAGGTCGGCAAGGCCATCGTCGGGCGGCAGGAGACGATCGACCTGCTGTTGATCGCTCTCTTCGCGCGCGGCCATGTGCTGATCGAGGGGCCGCCCGGCACGGCCAAGACCTTTCTCGCCCAGTGCTTCGCGCGCACGCTGCAGCTGGACTTCGGCCGCATCCAGTTCACGCCCGACCTGATGCCGGCCGACATCCTGGGGACCAACGTCTTCAACTTCCAGACCAGCGCCTTCACCCTGACCCGTGGGCCGGTGTTCTGCGAGCTGCTGCTAGCCGACGAGATCAACCGCACCCCGCCGAAGACCCAGGCGGCCCTGCTGGAGGCCATGCAGGAGCGGCGCGTCACGCTCGACGGCCAGTCTCACACCTTGAGCGACCAGTTCATGGTGGTGGCGACCCAGAACCCGCTCGAGCAGCAGGGGACCTATCCCCTGCCTGAGGCGCAGCTCGACCGATTCCTCTTCAAGGACGTGCTGGGCTATCCGAGCCGGGAGGAGGAACGGGCGATTGTCTCCGCCTATGGCGTGCGCGCAGGCGCCGCCGATCCTGCCGAGCTGGGCGTGCAAGCGGTGGCCGGTCAGGCCGAGATCGCCGCGGCGAACGCCGCGGTCGCCGGCGTGCGGCTGACCGGCGAGATCGTCGACTATGTGCTGGACCTGGTGCGCGCCACCCGCGAGACGCCGGACCTGCAGAGCGGCGCCTCCCCGCGCGCGGCGAGCCAACTCGCCCTGGCGGCGCGGGCGCGCGCGGCGCTGCACGGTCGTGACTATGCGCTGCCGGACGATGTGAAGGCGCTGGCGCCGCCGCTGCTGCGCCATCGCGTGATCCTGTCGCCCTCGGCGGAGATCGAGGGCCGGCGCGCCGAGACGATCATCGCCGGCCTGGTCGAGCGGGCGGCGGCCCCGCGCTGAGGCGATGAACCTCTATCCCACCAGACGGGCGATCCTGCTCGCCGCTGCGGGCGCGCCCGTGGCGCTGCTGGTCGCCGCGCTCGTTCCCGGGATGTGGATCGCCGCGAGCGCCTGGATCGTGATGACCGCCGGACTGCTGGTGGCCGACGCTGCGCTCGCCGCGCCCGCGCACACGCTGGAGCTGAAGGTGTCGGCGCCGGCGGTCACGGGCGTCGGGCGTAGCGATATGGTGGAGGTGGCGGTGCGTTTTCAGCGTCAGTCGCCAGGCGAGCTGGAGTTGGCGATCGGCTCCGACGAGCGGCTGGAGTTCGCCATGGAACGGCAGCGCCTTCGGTTGCAAGATGGTGTTGGCGCCGCCAGCTTCGCCTTTCACGCGCGCAGGCGGGGCGAAGGTCGGCTCACCGGGGTCTGGACGCGCTGGCGCGGACCGCTCGGCCTCGTCTGGCGTCAGCGGCAGGAGATGCTCGAGGCGACGATTGCGGTGACGCCTGACATCGAGTCCGTGCGCGACGAAGGCCTGAAGCTGTTCGCCCGCGACGCGCCCGCTGGTGCCAAGGTGCAGATGGACGTGGGCGAGGGGAGCGAATTCCACGCGCTGAAGGAATTTCAGCTGGGGATGGATCTGCGCTCGATCGACTGGAAGCAGACCGCTCGCCACGGCAAGCTGGTCGCCCGCGAGTTCCGCACCGAGCGCAATCACGACATCGTCCTGGCCTTCGACAGCGGGCGGCTGATGAGCGCGCCGATCGCCGGCCAGCCACGCATCGACCATGCGATCAACGCCGGCCTGATCCTGGCCTTCGTCGGCTTGAAGATGGGCGATCGCGTCAGCCTCTTCGCCTTCGACTCGCGGCCTCGGATCGCCAGCGGGTCGACGCTGGGCGTTCGCGCCTTCCCGGCGCTCCGGCGGCTGGCCGCGGGCGTCGACTATTCCACCGAGGAAACCAACTTCACCCTGGGCCTGACCAGCTTGGCCGGGCGGCTGGACCGCAGGGCCTTGGTGGTCGTCTTCACCGACTTCGCCGACGCCACGAGCGCGGCCCTGATGGTGGAGCACGTCGGCCGGCTCGCCCGGACGCACTTGATCCTCCTGGTCGCTTTCCGAGACGAGGAGTTGGATGCTCTGGTCGACGCGGATCCGGCGACGCCCGATGACGTCTCTCGCGCCGTGATCGCCCATGGCCTGTTGAAGCAGCGGGAAAACGTGATGGTGCAGCTGCGCCGGCTGGGCGTGCAGATCCTGCAGCCGCGCGCCGCGGAGATCGGCCCGACGCTGATTAACCGCTATCTCGATGTCAAGCGCCGGGAGCTTGTCTGAGCCATGGCCGAACTGCAGCTGAAGAGCCACCGGTTTCGCGCCGAGCGGGAGGCTGATTGGCGCCGGCTGGAGCGGCTGCTCGACCGCGCGCAGAAGGGCGGCTTGAAGAAGTTGACGCCGCCGGAGTTGCTCGATCTGCCGATCCTCTACCGCCAGGCGCTTTCGTCGCTATCGGTGGCGCGGGCGATCTCGCTCGACCAGGCGCTGATTGACTACCTCGAGGCGCTTTCGACCCGCGCCTACTTCTTCGTCTATGGCGCGCGCGCCAGCCTCTGGGCGCGGATCGGCGGGTTCTTCCGCCGCGACTGGCCGGGCGCGGTCAAGGCGATTTGGCGCGAGACGCTGGCGGCGACCCTGATCACCGCGCTCGCCGCCGTCGTGGCGTTCGGCCTGGTCATGCGCGAGCCGGAGTGGTTTCAGAGCTTCGTGCCGGCGCAACTGGCCGCGGGCCGCGATCCTGCCGCGACGACCGCCTCGCTGCGCGCCACGCTCTATCCAGTGCTGAACGGCAAGGAGGGGCTGGAGGTGATGGCCTCCTTCCTGTTCACCCACAACTCGCAGATCGCGATCTTCGCCTTTGCCTTCGGGTTTGCACTCTGCGTCCTGACCGTCGGCCTTATGGCGGCCAACGGGGCGACGCTCGGGGCCTTCCTGGCGCTGTTCGCACAGCATGGCCTGCTCTTCGAATCCGTCGGCTGGCTGATGATCCACGGCGTGACGGAGCTGTTCGCCGTGATCCTGGCGGGAGGCGCTGGCATCTCGATCGGCTCGGCGGTCGTCTTCCCGGGCGAACGCAGCCGGCTGGACGCCGCCATGCATGCCGGCCGGCGCGGCGCCGTGGTTATGGCTGGCGTGATCGTCATGCTGTTCCTGGCGGCCTTGCTGGAGGGCTTCGCCCGCCAGCTCGTGCAGGTCGACGCCGCGCGCTACGCCATCGCCACGGCGACGGCGGCGATCTGGGGCGTCTACTTCTATGCGCCGCGGAAGGCGGGCAGGGCGGCGCTATGAAGCGGCCGCGCAAGCTCAAGGCCGCGCGTGCGCCGCGCGAAGCGGGCGACGGTCGCCGCGCGTTCGTCACGCCGGAGGGCGTCGACCTGCGGCTGCAAGTGGGCGCCTACGTCGATCGCCTGGGCGCGCTGGCGATCGACCTGATGATCGTCGGCGGGGTGCTCGTCGCGCTGACCCTGCTGATCCTGGCGACCTTCTTCGCCGCCTGGCGCAGCCACGACGAGTTGCTGGCGCGGGCGCTGATGGTGGTCTGGCTGCTGGGGTCGTTCGTGCTGCGGCTGGGCTATTTCATCGGCTTCGAGCTGCACGGTTCGGGCGCCACGCCCGGCAAGCGGATCATGGGGCTGCGGGTCATCGCACGCGACGGCCGACGCCTGACCGCCGACGCCATCTTCGCCCGCAACGCGATGCGCGAGCTGGAGGTCTTCCTGCCCGCCACCTTCCTGTTCGCCCGCGGCTCGGGCGTGGACGGGGCGCTGACCACGCTCGGCGGGATCTGGACGGGCGTCTTCGTGCTGTTCCCGCTGTTCAACCGAGACCGGTTGCGGCTGGGCGACATCGCCGCCGGCACGTTGGTCGTGAAGGCTCCCAAGGTGAAGCTGCTGCGCGACATCGCCGAAAGCGCGCCCGTCACGCTGAACGGCGCGGCTTTCAGCCCGGCGCAGCTCGACGCCTACGGGGTCAAGGAACTGCAGGTGCTCGAACAGGTGCTGCGCGGGGGCGATCGCCGGACCATGGCGGCGGTCGCCAAGCGCATCCGCGGCAAGATCGGCTGGGAAGGCCCGGCCGACGTGCCCGACGCGACCTTCCTCAACGCCTACTACGCGGGCCTAAGGCACAGGCTGGAGACCGGCCTGCTGTTCGGCCGGCGCCGCGCCGACAAGCACGACGTCCTGGCTCAGGAGAAGACCTGAGCCACGCTCTCGCCTCCGCGGCCTTTGAGTTCGCGGAGCTGGACATAGAGGGCGCCGAGCAGGGCCATGAAGATCGCGGCGACCGCGGCGCTGTAGATCGCGATCACCACCAAGGCGGTGAGCGGCGGTTGGCCGGTGTTCACGATCGATCCCCCGGCGAGCGCCGTCAGAATGCTCTGAACCACGCCCATCACGATGACCGTTGCGACGAGTAGTCCGAAAATGCGCCAGCGATTGCCGCGGGTGAGGTTCCGACTGTGGCCGAAGCCCGCGAAAACCTCGCCGCGCTCCACGATCGCGGGAAGCGTCACCGACCACATGATGCCGAGGATGATCCCCGGGACGATCAGCAGGACCGCGCCCAGCGCGACGCCCAGGCCGAACAGGATGGATGCGGCAAAGACGGGCAAGCACCGCTTGAGGCCAACCTGGATCGCCTCTTGTCCCGTTGGCGGTCGGCCCTCGAGTTCGCCGATGGAGAGCGAGAGTTGGAAGCCGTACATGAAGGACCCGAGGAAAATTCCGAGTAGCACCAGGAGCCAGTAGAATGGAGATGCGGCGACATGTAACGCGGCGGTTGGATCTCCACTGGTCGACGCCTTCATCATACTCTGCGTGTAGAGCACCGAACCCAGATAGACTGGCAGATAGAGCAGTGCTGAAGCTCCGAACATAAGAGGCGCCTGCTTCTTCAGGACGGCGATGGTGTCGCGCACCACCCGTCCCAAATCCAACTTGCGCGCAGAAATGCTCGCATCCGTCATAGTTGACCTCCCCCTTCAACGCGAGGTGGAGGAGATCACGGGTACGTGGTGAAGTCGACTGCGCGGATTGAGGTGCTGACCCGAGCGCCGCCGCATCCGGGCTTAGGCGAAGACTTGAGCCGCGCCTTCTCCACCGCCGGTCTTCAGCTCCCAAAGTTGGGCGTAGAGGGAGGCCAAACCCACCGTCGTGAGCACGGAGATGATCCAGCTGTAGATGCTGATGACCACGAGGCCGAAGACCGATGACCCGGCGCCCATGCGGGTGGCCGCGGTACCGCCGCCGACGGCGACGCTCAGGACGGCCTGGATCGCCACGGCGACAATGCCGAAGACGAGGGCGAGGCCGAAGATCCGCCAACGGTTGCCGCGGGTCAGGTCCCGACTGTGGCTGAACCCCGCAAAGACGCCGCCGCGGTCGACGATCGACGGCAGGGTGACGGACCACGTCATCGCCAGGATGATCCCTGGAACGATGAGGAACACCATGCCCAGCCCGATGCCGACGCCCAGAAGCAGCGAGGCGGCGAGCACGGGGAGGAGACGCTTGAGACCTGCCAGCACCGCTTCGTCGAGATTGGGTGGGTCTCCCTCGAGGTCGCCGATGGCGATCTTGAGCTGAAATGCGTAGGCGAAGCTCCCGAGCAGCGTGCTGACCAGAAGCAGCCCCCAGTAGACCGGCGATGCGAAGAGTCCGAGACGGGTCGCGGGATCGTTGCGTCCCGCCGCAGCGATCATACCCTGAGCGTAATACCCCGTCGCGATGAGCGGCAGGAGGTAGAGGGCGAGAGTGACGCCGAACAGTTGGGCCGCGCGCCGCCGCACGACTGCAAAGGTGTCGCGCACGACCCGCCCGAGATCGAGTCCGGCGTCTGCAATGCCGATGTTCGCCATGGTTGCATTCCCCCTCAACGTTAGGTGGAGGAAACCACGGGTAGGCGTCGGTGTCGACTGCGGCGGACTACGCCCAGGTGTCGAGGTTCTCGCCTTGGCCGGGGTCCAGGCGGCGGCCTTTGCGTGGGCGCTTGGGATCGCCGGCCTTGCGCGTGGCCTCGTCCGGCTTGCGGGCGACAGCCGGCACGGCGGTGATCGGGCGGAAGGTGACGGGCTGAATCGCCACGGCGAATCCTCGGTGCGTCGTTCAGCTGAAGGATGGTGGCTGCGTGTTAACCGGCGGTTAGCCGGCGCCTTAGGCGTGGCGCCCTTGAGCCATAACAAATCCATAAAATCCGCTTGCGAGTCAGTCTTAACTGACCTAGACCTTTGGTTGCCGCGCCCAACCGCGGTCAACCCTAGGGAGGGGGAGGCGAGTGGCCCCCGCGCAAGCGGTTCGCTTCCCCCTCTTTCGGTGCGTGGCGCGTCAGTCGATGCCGCGCCCGGTGGTGTTCCTCGGCAATGACAGCACCAGTAGAGCGGCTCCGACCAGGGTCGCCGAGATCAGCACGAACACGACGACGTGGCCGACCGCGTAGAGCAGCGGAAGCAACGCAAGCGGGACCAGCAGAGCGCCGACGCGGTTGGTGGCGAAGCCGACGCCGCCGTTCACGCCGCGCGATGCGGTCGGGAAGATCTCCCCGCCCAGCAGCTTGAGGCCGTTCACGATGATCATGCCGGCGACCGAGCAGCAGAAGCCTGCGGCCACGGCGACCACGTGGGCGTGCTCGGCCGCTAGAGCGAAAACGAGGCCCGAAACGGCCGAAACTCCGAAGCAGACGGAGAGCAGCACCGGCCGCGGAAACCGGTCGATGATGGCCGTGCCCAGCAGCGCCCCGACCGGGGTGCCCAGCAGGGCGATGGCGGAAAACAGCAGAGCGTCGCCGGTGTTGTGACCGCTCCGCGTGAAGACGATCCCGCTCAGCATCGAGAAGGCGGAGATCGCCCATGCGGCCAGGAACATCAACGTACAGAACAGGGCGAGCCGAATCTTGTAGTTCGCCGGAGCGGTTGGCGGCGCCGGGTCTCGTTGCTCAACGGCCGCTGGCGTGTCGCCCATCGCCGGCGTCTTCGCCGACCTCACAAGTGCGCGCGATGCCTGAAAGCGCGCGCAGACCTTGTCCGCGGCCGCCAGCCGCCCCTTGCTCGCCAGCCAGCGAGGGGATTCTGGCAGCAACAGCATGGCGAAGGAGACCGGGATCGCGGCGAGGCCGCCGGCGACCAAGGTGACCTGCCAGCCTTCAAGCCCCATCGGGCCGGAGTCGTTGAAGGCGCGGGTCAGCAGCTTCGCCCCGGTTCCCCCGATCGCGCCGCCGATGCAGGTCAGGCCCATCACCCACTTGCCGCGATTGCGCGCAGGTAGGTTCTCGATCAGGTAGATCACCTCGATCGCCATGTAGCCGCCAAAGCCCAGGCCGCAGACGAACCGCCAGAAGGCGAGGCCGGTGAGCGACGGGCTTAGGCCCGACAGAATGCAGGCGATGCCGGAGACCGCGAGGATCGGCAGCATGAGGGCGCGGCGCCCGAACCGGTCGGAAAGGAGCCCGAAGAGCGGGGTGCCGATCGTCATGCCGGCGATGCTGGAGGACATCACCATCCGGAGTTCGCGCTCGGACACGTTCTGATCGGGCGAAGAGAGAACGGTGCCGAGCACGCTGGTCATCGCGATCTCCAGCGAGTCGATCATCCCGCCGATGAAGCAGACCGACGCGATCAGGAGGTGCAGCCCGTTGGTCGGCAGGTTGTCGATGCCCCGCGCAACCTCCCGTGCGGCCTCGCGGTGTGGATTACCGTCCGCCGCGGCGTCGATCGAAGGCGCATGAGCGCCCATGGTCAGGCGTTCTCCGGCAAGGCGGGCGTAGCGATCCGTTGGGCGGTCATAGGCGCTCCACTCAGTCGGCCAAAAAGTCGAGAAGGCTGCGGGTCACCAGATCGGCCGCTTCTTCCGGCACATAGTGGCCGCAATGCGCGTCGATGCAGCGGGGGTCTTCGATCCACTTGCGCCACAGGTCGAAGGCGTCCGAGCGGCCGTTGCCCATGATCACCATGGTTGGCAGGCGGATGCGATCGCCGCGCTTGCGGCTCACGTCGTCGATCTCGCAGTCGATGGTCGCGGTGGCGCGGTAGTCGTTGCAGGTCGCGTGAATGGTCGCCGGATTCGAGAAGCAGCGGACGTATTCATCCATCGCTTCCGGCGAGATCGCCTCCTTCACCTGTAGGTTCAGGTCGAGCTTGTGCCGGACGTATTCCTCGGGGCAGCGTTCGAGCATCGACTCCGGCAGCGGCGCCGGCTGGGCCAGGAAGAACCAGTGTCACATGCGGAAGGCGGCGTGGAAATCCTGCTCCACCCGCTCGAAGGTCTCGAGGTTCGGCGTCATATCCAGCAGGCAGAGCTTGTGTACCTTCTCGGGATGGTCGAGCGCCAGCCGGTAGCTCACCCTTCCGCCGCGGTCGTGCCCGGCGAGGCGGAAGCGGTCGTAGCCGAGCTCGGCCATCATATCGATCACCGCCTCGCCCATGGTCCGCTTGGCGTAGTTGACGTGATTGGGGCCGGGCGGGGGCTTGTCGCTGTCGCCGTGCCCGGGCAGGTCGGCGGCGATGCAGCACCAGCGGCGGGCCTTCGCCGCCGTGAACGACGTTCAGCTCGCCGAGGCGCGTGGGAATGCGCGCTCGGGTGAAGCCCTCGAACATGGACCTAAGCTCCTCCCGGGCGCTGGTCTCCGCATCGCAGGCCGCGCCAGTTCCATTTGGCCACAGGCTGGCGGCAACATACCCGCCAAGTCAAATGGAGTTGAGCCAGTCCGATTGCTGTCGAGGCTTTGAATCTTGCCGAGCTGCGCCGAAAGACCTTGGCGCTCCAACCCCGACCCTTTAGGTGACTTGCTCTGGGCGGATGTGGCGGAACTGGTAGACGCACTGGATTTAGGTTCCAGCGCCGCGAGGCGTGGAGGTTCGAGTCCTCTCATCCGCACCATTTACGCAGGCCCGGCCGCCGCGGGCATTATGGCTTGGACGGTCGGGCCGGGCGTGACATAAGTCGCGGCCTTCTGCTCCGGCGCCCTGGAGCGGGTTTTCTCACTATTCTCAGAGGCGGTTGCGGCGCGACGCCCGGAACTCAAGAATGTCGATGCAAATAATTGAAAAATCTGGCGAAGGCCTGAGCCGCGTCTACGGCGTGACGGTTCCCGCCGCGGACCTGACCGAAAAGCTCGAAGCGCGGATCGCCGAGATCACGCCGACCCTGAAGATCAAGGGCTTCCGTCCGGGCAAGGTGCCGACGGCTCACGTGCGCCGCCTCTACGGCAAGGCGCTGATGGGCGAGGTCGTCGAGCAGACCCTCTCCGAGACCACCCAGAAGGTGATCGCCGACAACAACCTGCGCCCGGCCGGCGAGCCCGACCTGAAGCCCGAAGGTGACCTGGCCCAAGTCATCGAAGGCAAGGCCGACCTGGCCTACGAACTGGCGCTCGACCTGCTGCCGGAATTCAACCCGGTCGACGCCGCCACGCTGGAGCTGAAGCGTCCGGTCTATGAGCCGGCTGACGCCGAAGTTGACGAGGCGGTCAGCGAGCTCGCCAAGCAGAACCGCACCTACGAGCCGCGCACCGGCAAGACCGTGAAGGCGAAGGACGGCGACATGGTCGTCATCGACTTCGTCGGCAAGCTGGACGGCGAAGCCTTCGCCGGCGGCACGGCCGAGGACGCCGAGCTGGTGCTGGGCTCGGGCCAGTTCATCCCGGGCTTCGAAGAACAGCTCGTCGGCGCCAAGCCCGATAGCGCTGTCGAGGTGAAGGTCGCCTTCCCTGAGAACTACCAAGCTGCCAACCTCGCTGGCAAAGAGGCGGTGTTCGAAGTGAAGGTGAAAGAGGTCAAGGCGCCGGCCGAAACCGCGGTCGACGACGCCTTCGCCGAACGCCTCGGCATCGAGAATCTCGAGAAGCTCCGCGAGCTCATCAAGAGCAACCTCTCCGAACAGTTCGCGCGCGCCAGCCGCTTCAAGATCAAGCGCGCCCTGCTCGACCAGCTGGACACCAGGCACGACTTCCCGCTGCCGCCGAAGATGGTCGAAGCCGAGTTCGGCGCGATCTGGAGCCAGGTCCAGCAGGACAAGCAGAACGGCAGCCTGCCGGAGGACGACGCAGCGAAGTCGGACGAGGATCTGCAGGCCGACTACCGCAAGATCGCCGAGCGCCGCGTGCGCCTGGGCCTCGTGCTGGCCGAGATCGGCCGGACCAACAACGTCCAGGTCACCGAGCAGGAGCTGGCGGAAGCCATGCGCCAGGAGGCGATGCGCTATGGCCCGCAAGCTCAGCAGGTGTTCGACCTGTTCCGGCAGAACCCGAACGCTCAGGCTCAGCTGCGCGCGCCGATCTTCGAGGACAAGGTGGTCGACCTGATCCTCTCCAAGGCCAAGGTCGAGGACGAGGCGGTCTCCAAGGAAGACCTGCTGAAAGAAGACGACTTGCCGGAAGGCTACGGCGCCTAAGCGTCAGCACCTGCGAATGCATGAGCCCCGGCCCGCAAGGACCGGGGCTTTTTCTTGCCTTTCTTTGGTCGCATCTTCGCCCTTGCCTCGCGGCGCGAGGTTTGGAACTACGGCGCAGGTCCGACATTTCGTTAACGCCGAACCACGGGATCGTGATTCCGCGGCGGGGACCTTCGAGGGAGAGCAAGATGAAAACGGGTGTTCTGACGAGCTTGGCCGTCATTGCGGCGCTGGGCATGAGCGGGTGCGCCAGCCATAAATTCGTTCGCGAGCAGGTGGCGACCGCGGATGCGCACACCACCCGGGTCGAAGGCACGGCGCGCGATGCGCTCGACCGCGCCAACGCCGCGCACAAGCTGGCCGAGGGCAAGTTCCTCTATGAGGTCGTGCTCAGCGACGACAGCATGAAATTCCCGGTCGACAAGGCGAGCCTCTCGCCCGAGGCCGAGCAGCGGCTGGGCGAGTTGGTCGACCGGTTGAAGAACGAGAACAAGAACGTCTACCTGGAGATCCAGGGCCACACCGACGCCACCGGCAGCGAGGCCTACAACGAGGAACTCGGCCGTGAGCGGGCCGAGGCGGTGCGCCGGTTCCTGAACGCCCACGGCGTGGCCCTGAACCGCATGTCGACGATCTCCTACGGCAAGGGCTCGCCCGTCGCGCCGAACGACACGCCTGAAGGACGTGCTCAGAACCGTCGCGTCGTGATCGTCGTCCTCTCCTAGGCCCTGAGGTCTAGCCGGCGCGTCCCATCATGGACGCGGTGACGACCGCCCCGAGCGTCTGGCACAGCCGCAGATTGTCCATCAGCTGCGGATAGAGCGGATCGCTCTCGGGGAAGCTGCCGGGCTCCCAGGCCGCCGAGGCCTGGGGCGTGGCGTCGCCCAACACCAGGAAGGGGCGACGCGCCTGGCCGGGCAGGGCGTAGGCGCCGCACAGCACGCGCGAATCCCCCGCTTTCAGGATCTTCAGCTCGGAGACCTGAAAGTGTTCGGGCTGCGATTTCCACCGAAAGAAATAGTCGACGAACACCGAGGGTGCGGTGTCCGCGGGCGCATCCATGTTCGAGGGGGCGGCCTGGGTCGGCGCCGCAGCGAGGACCAGCGTCAGGGCGGCGAGCGCCGAGGAAAAATGGCGGAACATGGGAGGAAGCTCCGGCCGAATCTCGGCGCCGACAATTCGGGCCGAGGACGCAGCTTCAACATGCCGCGGCTAAGACTTCCCTAAGTTGTACAGTCAAGCTTTTGCTAGTTCCCCGATGACAAACGCGTCCTCGCCGGCGCGGACCAGGCCTTCCAGCACGTCGGGCAGATCGTGAGTGTCGACGATCAGCACCATGCCGACGCCGCAGTTGAAAGTGCGGCGCATCTCGTGGTCGTCGACGCCGCCCACCTGCTGCAGCCACTGGAATACAGGGGGAAGCTCCCAGGCGCTCCAGTCGAAGCGCGCCTCCAGCCCCTCGGCGATGGCCCGCGGCGGGTTCTCGATCAGTCCGCCGCCGGTGATATGCGCCAGGCCCTCGATGCGCTCAGCCTTCAAATGCGGCAGCACCGTCTTCACATAAATCCGGGTCGGCGCGAGCAGCGCCTCGGCCAGGCTCTTGCCCGCCTCGAAGGGCGCCTCAGCCTCCCAGGTCAGGCCGGAACGCTCGACGATACGGCGCACAAGCGAATAGCCGTTGGAGTGCGGGCCGGAGGAGGCCAGGCCGATCAGGATGTCGCCGGGCTTCTGGTCGCCAAGGCGCGGCAGCACCTTGTCGCGGTCGACTGCGCCGACGCAGAAGCCTGCCATGTCGTAGTCGCCAGCGGCATACATGCCGGGCATTTCCGCCGTCTCGCCGCCCACGAGAGCGCAGTTGGCCTGGCGGCAGCCCTCGGCGATGCCGGCGACCACGGTCGTGGCCGCCTCGACGTCGAGCTTGCCGGTGGCGAAGTAGTCCAGGAACAGCAGCGGCTCAGCGCCCTGGGCCAGCAAGTCGTTGACGCACATGCCGACCAGGTCGACGCCGACGGTGTCGTGACGGCCGGTCTCGATCGCCACCCTCAGCTTGGTGCCGACGCCGTCCGTGGTGGAAACGAGGAGCGGATCGGCGTAGCCCGCGGCCTTGAGATCGAACAGCGCGCCGAAGCCGCCCAGCGAGGCTTCCGCGCCCGGCCGGCCCGTGCCCTTCGCCAGCGGTTTGATCCGTTCGACCAAGGCGTTACCGGCATCGATGTCCACGCCAGCTTGCGCGTAGGTGAGGCCATTACGCGGTTCGGACATTGAGATCAGGCCTTCAGCGAATTAAGGGACGCGCACAGCGGGCCTTGCAGACTCGGCCGCCTGCGGGGCTATAGCTTATTGATGACGCCGATTACCACCACCGCGGAACTGGCGGGGTTCTGCGAGAAGCTTAAAGGGCAGCTGTTCGTCGCCGTGGACACCGAGTTCATGCGCGAGACCACCTATTGGCCAAAGCTCTGCCTGATCCAGGCCGCCGCGCCGAACGCTCACGCCACGATCGATCCATTGGCCGAGGGCATCGACCTGGAGCCGTTCCTCGCCATCCTGCGCGACACAACGATCCTCAAGGTGTTCCACGCCGCCCGTCAGGACGTCGAGATCTTCAACAATCTGCAGGCGATGCCGAGGCCGCTGTTCGACACCCAGGTGGCGGGCATGGCCGCCGGGTTCGGCGAGCAGATCGCCTACGACGCCCTTGTGCGCCAGATGCTGAAGATCGAGCTCGACAAGTCGAGCCGGTTCACGGACTGGGCGCGCCGCCCACTGTCGGACAACCAGCTCACCTATGCGCTCGCCGACGTGACCCATCTGGCCGATCTCTACCCCAAGCTGCGCCAGCGATTGGAGCAGGAGGGGCGGCTCGCCTGGGTGACCGACGAGATGGCCGGCCTGACCGACGAGGCCAATTACGACGTCGATCCCGAAAACGCCTGGCGCAGGCTGCGCCCGCGCCGGCACACGGCCAAGTACCTCGCGGTCTACAAGGCCGTGGCCGCCTGGCGCGAGCGAACGGCGCAACTGCGCGACCAGCCGCGCGGGCGGATCCTCAAGGACGAAGCGATCGACGAGATCGCCACCCAGGCGCCGACCGACACCGAGGCGCTGGACCGCCTGCGCTCGGTGCCCAAGGGCTTCTCGGGTTCGCGCTTTGGGCCCGACTTGCTCGGGGCCGTCCGCGAAGCGCTGAAGGACCCGGAACGCTATGCGCCGTCCATCGAGCGGCCCAAGACCCAGACCTCGCCGGCGGCGGGCGCCGTCGTCGAGTTGCTGAAGGTGCTGTTGAAGGCGAGGGCGGAGGAGGCGGGCGTCGCCTCCAAGCTGATCGCCACCGTTGCGGACCTCGAGCTGATCGCCAACGACGATGACGCAGCCACCCCGGCGCTGAAGGGCTGGCGGCGCGAGGCGTTCGGCGAGGATGCGCTGAAGGTGAAGCGCGGAGAGCTTGCCCTGGTGCTGGACGGCGCGCGCGTGCGGGTCGTGGAAGTCCGGCGGGCGCCAAAGGCTGCGTCGGCTCGCTGAAGCGTAACCGCCGACGCCGGCGGTTCCGTTCGGCGCGAGAACGCTCTGGATCGATGGGCGGCGGGTGTTAACCTTGAATCGGTTGGCGTTTTCCCCCCGCGCGCAATGTTGTCCACAGATTGGGGGCGGCTTGTCCACAGATCCCTGCACAGCTTGAGCGCGATCGCATAACGTCGATCTCTTGTCGGCCGATGAGAGCGGTCACATGCTCCGCCTCGCTTAGGGGCTGCGGCGCGGCGCACCAAATGGGCGTCAAGCGGGCAGATGGGTTCCGGCCGAGGAGGGACGGGGCGACTCGCACCCTCCGATGGTCCCGCCCACGAACGCGACGCGCCGGCCAGCCGGGGCGAGACGAGGCCTGCGGCGCAGATCACCCAACGGATCTGGGAAGGGCGGCGTTCGGACCCCCGACGCCGCCCTTCATCGTTTCAGCAGCTCAGGCGATTTCGAGCTCGAGGCGTAGCGCCGCGGCGAGCGTCTGGGCGCGCTTGGCGGTCTGCTCGCCCAGCAGCATGTCTTCCCAGCCCGGCTTCGCGCCAAGCTCCACGCGGTCGCCGGCGATGGTCAGGGTCGCATTGCTCAGCAGGAGCGGGCTTCGGCCGGAAATGTCGCAGCCGAGGCGGACGGCGGCGCCTAATGCGCGGGCCCGCTGGCGCCGCTCTGGCGTGAGCAGGCGGTTCACCACATCGGCGTGCGGCAGGGTCGAGGCGGCCGTGTGCCGCGAGAAGGCGGCGGAGGCCAGGAAGGCGCGCTCGGCGTGCGTCATGCCCGGGATCGGCGTGCGCAGAACTTCCTCGAAGGCGATGTCGGCGCGATGATCGGGATGCAGTCGGGCGCCGATGTCGGCGAGCCGGCAGGCCGCGGCCACCAGGCGTCCGTCGCTTGCGCCGAACAGCGGCGGCAGGTTGGCGAAGGCCGGCCCGAGCCACCTCTCAAGTCCAGGCCCCAGATCCTCTGAAAGGCCGCGCACGGCGGTCAACGCCTCGCAGCCGGCGAGCAGCGGATCTTGCGTGCGCTCGGCCGCATCCATCGCCTCGTAGAGCAGGCCCTCGCGCACGCCGTAAGCCGAAATCACCAAGCGCTCGATGCCCAGCCGGTCGATCAGCGCCTCCATGACCAAAGCAGCGTAGGGCAGGGTGTCGAAGCGCTTCTTCGAAAGGCCGGGGATACGTTCCAGTGTCGACTTCGACAGGCGCTCCACGAAGCGGGCCATCTCGACCGCGTCGGCGCGGCTCATCTCGTACTGATGTGCGACCCGCAGCGGATACCGCGACAGCTCCATGTGCAGCAGGGCGAGGTTGCGCCAGGCGCCGCCGACGGCGTGGAAGCTGCGGGTGCGAAAACGGGCGCCAAGCGGGGCCAATTCGGCCTCGATGACGCGGCGGGTGCGGTCGATATCCAGAGATTTCGGCGCACCCAGTGCGAAGGGGCCTAGACCCAGGGTTTCTCCATCGTGCGGCTCGCCCTCGCTCAGTCGCACCAATTCGAGGCTCGAACCGCCGAGGTCGCCGACCACGCCCTCGGCTGCGGGATCGCCGGCGATGACGCCGAGCGCGGAGTAGCGCGCCTCCTCGGCGCCGGAGAGCAACCGCACATCCAGGCCGGTCTCGGCCTTCACGCGGCGCAGGAACGTCGGGCCGTCGGCGGCCTCGCGCACCGCCGCGGTCGCCACGACGGTGATGTCGTCGGGGTTCCAGCCGTTGAGAAGCGCCCGGAAGCGGCGGAGGGCGGCCAGCGCCACCTCCACGCCGTCCGCCGAGAGGCGGCCGGTCGAAGGCAGGCCGCGGCCAAGCCCGGCCAGCGCCTTCTCGTTGAAGATCGTCCAGATCGCTCGCCCTTCCAGGCGATAGATCACCAGGCGGACCGAGTTCGATCCGAGGTCGATGACGGCGGTCTGCCGCCCCTCGGGCCGGTTATCCCCGCGGAGCCACATCTTCGATCGCGCGCGGCATGTCCTTCACTCGCTGGCCTCGCCCGGAAAGGCTGGGATTGGTCATGAAATACTCATGCGCCGAAAATGCGTCGGGGTGGTCCCAGGCGGGGTCCCGCGTATAGCGGCCCTCGCTGTCCAGCGTCCAGCTTTGAGCTTCGTCTCGCAGGTTGGCGACCATGATCTGATTGAGAACCTGGCGGTGGACCGTCGGGTTCTCGATCGGCGTCAGCGCCTCGACCCGGCGATCCAGGTTACGTGGCATCCAGTCCGCAGAGGAGATGAACAGGCGAGCCTCGGGCGAGGGGAGCGGTGCGCCATTGGCGAAGGCGACGATCCGGCCGTGCTCGAGATAGCGGCCGATGATGCTCTTGACCCGAATGTTGTCCGACAAGCCGGGAATGCCGGGCCGCAGGCAGCAAATGCCGCGGACGACGAGACGGATGTCCACGCCGGCCTGGCTCGCCGCATACAGCGCGTCGATGATCTCCGGATCTACCAGCGAGTTCAGCTTCGCCCAGATGGCGGCGGGCCGCCCCTTCCTGGCGTTTTCGGCCTCCTTCGCGATCATCGCCAGCAGGTCGCGTTTCATCGTCGTCGGGGAGAAGGAGAGCCGCTCCAGCCGCTCGGGCTGGGCGTAGCCGGTGACGAAGTTGAACAGGCGCGTCGAGTCGCGCCCTAGCGCCGGGTCGGTCGTGAAGAGCGACAAGTCGGTGTAGATGCGCGCGGTGATCGGGTGGTAGTTGCCCGTGCCGAAGTGGCAGTAGGTGCGCAAGGCGTCGCCCTCGCGCCGCACTACGGTCGAAAGCTTGGCGTGGGTCTTGTACTCGACGAAGCCGAAGACCACGTGCACGCCCGCGCGCTCCAGATCGCGCGCCCACTTCAGGTTGGCTTCTTCGTCGAAGCGCGCCTTGATCTCCACCACGGCGGTGACGTTCTTGCCGTTCTCGGCCGCCTCGATCAGCGCCGCCACGATCGGGCTGTCCTTCGAGGTGCGATAGAGCGTCTGCTTGATGGCGAGCACATTGGGGTCGCGCGCGGCCTGGCGAATGAACTGCACCACCACGTCGAAGCTCTCGAACGGATGGTGGACCAGGATGTCCTTCTCGCGGATCGCGGCGAAGCAATCGCCGCCGTGGTCGCGGATCCGTTCGGGGAAGCGCGGTTCGAACGGCTTGAACTTCAGCTCCGGACGATCCGGCGGGATCAACTGGGTCAGTTCGTCGAGGCCCAGCAGGCCGTCGATCAGGACGATGTCCTCGGGCTGGGCGTGCAGGTTCTCGGAGATGAAGCCCCGCAGTTCCTCAGGCATGTCGGCTTCGTACTCGATGCGGACCACCGAGCCCATGCGCCGCTGCTTCAGGAGCGCCTCGAATTCCCGGACCAGATCTTCGGCCTCTTCCTCCATCTCGACGTCGCTGTCGCGGATCAGGCGGAAGACGCCCTGTTCTTCGACTTCGCAGCCGGGGAAAATGTGGTCAATGAACAGCGAGACGAAGTTCTCCAACGAGATGAAGCGCCGCTCCAGCCGCCGCCGCCCCGCCCGCGGCACTTCCCAGAAACGGGCGACCTGCGCCGGGATCGGCAGCAGCGCATAGAGCATCCGCCCGTCGCTATTGCGCTTGAGTTTCAGCACTAGCGAGAAGGCGAGATTGGGGATGAACGGAAAGGGATGCGCCGGATCGATGGCCAGCGGGGTCAGCACCGGGAACAGTTGAGCGGCGAACAGGTCGCTGAGCGCCGCCTTCTCGCGCTCGCCGACGTCGCGGGGGGTGACCAGGCGCAGGCCTTCGGCGGCCAGCTCGCCGTTCATCTTGCGCCAGCGGATCTGCTGGTCGGCCATCAGGTCCGCCGCTTCAGCGTTGACCCGCTCCAACTGCTCGGCCGCGGTCAGGCCGTCCTGGCTCAACACCCGCACGCCTTCGCGGACCTGAGCCTTCAGGCCGGCGACCCGTACCATGTAGAATTCGTCGAGGTTGTTGGCCGAGATCGCCAGGAAGCGCAGGCGCTCCAGCAGCGGGTGGCGCGGGTTTTTGCTCTCGGCCAGGACGCGGCGGTTGAACGAAAGCCACGACAGTTCGCGATTGAAGAAGCGCTGCGTCGACGCGCCCAGCGCCTCGGCCGCCAGCTCAGGCGCCTGGTCCGCGTCCTCGGCGGGGTCGTTCGCGATGGGCGCGACGTAGGTCATCAAGCAAGCTCCGACTGGGCTGCGACGGGCATGACGTCCGTCCGCCAATGTTCTCCGGGTCCCTTTTCACTCGAAAAGATCAAGGTTTTGCGTATCCGCCTCAAGGATCGACCGGGCCAGGAGACGAGAGATGGCGCCATCTGCCGCCTCGTCCATCCGGCGGACCAACTCCTCAGCCTTCGGAATGGACCGAGGCATACGCCGCAGCATGTAGGAATAGACCTCCGGGGCGGGCCGGATGCTTCGCTCGCGGAAGAACCGGCGGAGCACCCCTTCCAGCACGATATCGTCGGGGGGACCAATCTCGGCGACGAACAGGGCGTTGAGCCGCGAGCGCAGGTCGGGCAGCGGGCTCGGCCAGGACGCGGGACGCGTTCGGGCGGTCATCAAGAGGCCGCCGCCGTCGCGCGCCGCGAGATTGATAAGGTGAAACAGCGCCTCGGCCGGCGCGCCCTGATCCACGTCCTCGACCAGGGCGGGGCCGGCCGTGGCCGCCTCGAGGTCCGGCGCCTCCCGCAACAACCACGTGGCCCTGGCGGTCGCCGCCCAGGCCTGCGCCAGGTGGGATTTGCCAACTCCAGGCGCGCCCACCAGCACCAGGCAGCCGCCCGGCCAGTTCGGCCAGCTATCCAGCGCCGCCAGCGCGTCAGCGTTGGACGGACCCGCCACGAACGCCTCGCGCGTGAAGGGCGCGGAGCGTTGCAGCCTCAGGCGTAGCTGCTGGGCCATCCGGCAGGTCGATTGGTTTTCGTCACGAGGGATAATCTAGGCGGCGCGCCCGGACGGCGCCACCGCCGACCCTCGACGCTCCCCGGATTTCACAGGCTCTGCGTGGCTCAGCCTGGGCTCGGCGCTGCACGCAGGTCGCGGTTGGAGAACAGCGTCCAGCCTTCGGGCTTGAGGAGCTCGATCGGCGAGAAGCGGACTTTGTAGTCCATCTTCTCCGAGCCCCGCACCCAGTAGCCGAGATAGACGTAGGGCAGGTTGGTGAGGCCCGCCTGGATGATGTGATCCAGGATCATGAACGAGCCGAGGCTGCGGCGCTTCAGCATCGGGTCGTAGAAGCTGTAGACTAGCGACAGGCCGTCGCCCATCAGGTCCACGAGCGAGCAGGCGATCAGGTCGCCCGGCCCGCCGTCGCTCGAGCGCAGGCGGTATTCGATGATGTGGGTCCGGACGGCGGTGTCTTCGACCATCGCCACGTAATCTGGCCAGGTCATCTCGGCCATGCCGCCGTCCGCGTGGCGGGTGGTCAGGTAGCGGCGCAGCAGATCGAACTGCTCCATCGTCGCCTCGGCCTCGACCAGATGGCGCGCGACGTCCTCGTTGCGGTTGAGCACCTTCCGCTCGGGGCGCGAGAAGACGTAATCCATAGCCGGCAGGCGGGCCGATACACAGGCGTTACAGGCCTCGCAGGCCGGCCGGTAGGCGATGTTCTGGGAGCGACGGAACCCAACCTGGGTCAGGCTGTCATTCACGGTCGCGCCGTCGGACAGCGGCAGGTGGGCGAAGACCTTGCGCTCGAAACGTTCAGGCAAATACGGGCATGGCGACGGCGCGGTCAGGAAGAACCTGAGCTGTCGGGTCGCGAAATGCTGCGTCACTTACTGCCGTCGTCCTTCATCTGTAGCCACGATTAGGGGCCATGGCGGTCGCTTTCGCAAGAGAAACACAAGCGCTGCGACTACAGGGACGGGGCGGGCGGTAAGACCGGGGCTTCGCGCAGCAGCACGATGGCGATGCGACGGTTGCCCGGCAGCATCGGGTCGTCCGGATAGAGCGGCTCGGAGCTGGCCTTGCCGGAAACCTGATACACCCGATCCGGGTCGACGCCGGCGCTTTGCAGGATGCGGCGCGAACCGTCGGCGCGGGAGGCCGACAGCGTCCAGTCTCCCTCCGCCTTGGCGCCGCCGGGGCTAGCGCTGGTGTGGCCATAGATGCTGATGCGGTTCGGCAACTGATTGATGACCTTGGCGATCGCGCGCAGCAGCAGGGTGGCGCGCGCGTTCGGCTTGGCCGACCCCTCGTCGAACATCGAGCGGCCTTCCTGGTCGACAAGCTGGATGCGCAGGCCTTCGGGCGTCTGGTCGACGAGGATGTTCTTCGACAGCTCCGCGAGCTCCGGCATGTCCTGAAGCGCCTGGCGCAGCGACTGGGCGGCCGACGCGAAGGCCGCGTCATCACGCCGCTGCTGGGCCTCGCGCATGGCGTCGGCCGCGGCGTCCGCTGGCTTGCCGCCTTCGCTGCTGCGGCCGTCGTCGGGATTGCGCGACTCGGGCGAGAGCGCCTCGATGACCGAACTTGTGCCCTTGGCCTTGGCGCCGTCGGAGCCCAGCGCCGTGCCCGCCAGGATGCCACCGGAGCCGGATTCGGTGGAGGAAACGCTGGCCGGCGCGAAGTAGTCGGCGATGCCGCGCTTCTGCTCAGGCGAGGTTGTGTTGATCAGCCACATGAGCAGGAAGAACGCCATCATGGCGGTGACGAAGTCGGCGTAGGCGACTTTCCACGCCCCGCCGTGGTGGCTTTCGCCACCACCCTTCTTGATCTTCTTGATGATGATCGTCTGGTCGCTTTGTGCGGCCATGGTCCACCCGGTTCTAGGCTGATACGACGCCAGGGTGCGCGAGCCCTCGTTAAGATCGGGTTTGCTTAATTGGGTCGGGAGCGAGCCTTTACGATGAAGTTGGCGTTCGCAGGTCTGGGCGTGATGGGCTTTCCGATGGCGGGGCATCTCGCCAAGGCGGGCCACGCGGTGACGGTCTACAACCGCTCGGCGGACAAAGCCGTGCGCTGGGTGGAGGCTCATGGTGGACACGTCGCGCCGACCGTCGCCGAGGCGGCCCGCGAGGCCGACATCTTCCTGCTCTGCGTCGGCGCTGACGATGACGTACGCCAGGTCGTCGGCGAGGCGCTGCCGGCCCTCCCGGCTAGCGCGGTGGTCGTCGATCACACCACCACCTCGGCCGTGGTTGCGCGTGAACTGGCCCAGCGTGCGGCGGCGGGAGGTTGCGCATTCGTCGATGCGCCGGTCTCCGGCGGTCAGGCAGGCGCCGAGAACGGCCAGCTCACCATCATGTGCGGCGCCGATCCCGCGGCGTTCGATCGGGTGCAGCCGGTGCTGGACGTCTACGCCAAGGCGGTGCGGCTGATGGGGCCGGTCGGCTCCGGCCAACTGACCAAGATGGTCAACCAGATCTGCATCGCCGGCGTGGTCCAGGGGCTCGCCGAGGGGCTGCACTTCGCTAAGCGGGCGGGCCTCGACCCCGCGTTGGTCTACGAGGCGGTCTCCAAGGGGGCGGCCCAGTCCTGGCAGATGGACAATCGCTGGAAGACCATGACCGAGGGCAAGTTCGATTTCGGCTTCGCGGTCGACTGGATGCGCAAGGACCTGGGCCTGGTGCTGGACGAGGCCGCCCGCAACGGCGCCGCGCTCGACATGACCCGATTGGTCGACGGCTTCTACGCCGAGGTCCAGGCGATGGGCGGGCGCCGCTGGGACACGTCGAGCCTGGTCGCTCGGCTGGATAAATGATCGAACTGCGGACGGCGCGGCTCACGCTGACGCCGGTGACCGAGGGCGACGCGGCCTTCGTCCTCGAGCTGCTGAACGATCCCGGCTGGATCCGCAATATCGGCGACCGTTGCGTGCATACGCTCGAAGCCGCCGCCGCCTATGTGCGCGAGCGCTTCCAGTCCAGCCCCTGGTTTGTGATCCGAAGCGCCACGGGCGAGCCGGTCGGCATGTGCGGGATCGTCGTGCGGGAGCAACTCGACAGTCCGGATCTCGGCTACGCCGTGTTGGAGCGGCGTGCGGGGCAGGGCTATGCCACCGAGGCGGCAAGGGCGGTGACGAGGCACGTGCGCCACGGTCTTCGCCTGCCCAAGCTGGCGGCCATCACCGATCCGAACAACCACGCTTCCCGCAAAGTGCTGGAGAAGATCGGCTTCTGCTTCGTCGACACCCGTAACCTGCCGGGGCTGGGGCTCAGCGCCTACTACCTCGCATGGTCCTGATCAGGCCGCGACGACTTCCTGCAGCACCTCGAAGCCCTCGAAGTTCGGATGGCCGGCGTAGAGGTCGCGGTTGTTTCCGGCGTCCTTGTGTGCAAGGCGGAAGGGCTCCGACTTGGTCCAGGCCTCAAACGCCGCCCGCGAGGCCCACTGCGAGTGCGACGCGTAGAGCCGGTAGCCCTCGCGCTCGGGACCGCGCAGGAGATCGAACTTCAGGAAGCCCGGGACTTTTTCGAGGTGGGTTTCGCGCCCGAGCCACACGGCCTCGAAGTCCTTCTCGCTCCCGAGCTTCACCTGGAAGCGGTTCATGGCGATGAACATCGGCGGCTCCTTGTCGACTTGTTCAGGCGCCCAGCAACCTTGCGGCGCGGGGCGCAAAATAGGTGATCACGCCGGCGGCGCCGGCGCGTTTGAAGGCGCTCAGCGACTCGAGGATGGCGCGCTCCTCTTCCAGCCAGCCGTTCTGCGCAGCCGCCATCAGCATCGCGTACTCGCCGGACACCTGATAGGCGAAGGTCGGCATGTGGAAGGCCTCGACGACGTCGCGGACGATGTCGAGGTAGGGCAGGCCCGGCTTGACCATGACCATGTCGGCGCCCTCAGCGATGTCGAGCGCCACCTCGCGCAGCGCCTCCTCGCGGTTCGCCGGGTCCATCTGATACGTCTTCTTGTCGGGCGGTCCGCCGCCCTGGCCAAGCTTTCCCGAGCCGATGGCGTCGCGATAGGGGCCGTAGAAGGCCGAGGCGAATTTGGCGGCGTAGGACATGATCATCACGTCCGTCAGCCCCTCCGCCTCCAGCGCCTGACGCAGCACGCCGCAGCGGCCATCCATCATGTCCGACGGGGCGAGGATGTCGCAGCCGGCCTTGGCCTGCATCAGCGCCTGAAGCACCAGCCGCTCGATGGTCGCCTCGTTGTGGATGCGGCCGTTCTCGATCACCCCGTCGTGGCCGTGGTCGGTGAACGGGTCGAGCGCCACGTCGCAGAGGATCCCGACTTCGGGCACGGCGTCCTTCATCGTCTTGACGGCGCGAGCGATCAGGCCATCGGGGTCGTGCGCCTGGCCGCCCAACGGGTCCTTCTTCGCCGCGTCGATGTTGGGGAAGACGGCGATCGCGGGAATGCCGAGGTCGCGGGCCTCGCGCGCCGTCGCCGCGACGTCCTTCAGCGACAGGCGCGAGACGCCGGGCATGGAGGCGACCGGAACCTGGCCGTCACCCTCGTGGACCACCAGCGACCAGATCAGGTCCGCCGGCGTCAGCGCGCTCTCGCGCACCAAGCGGCGGATCCAGTCGGCCTGGCGCAGCCGGCGCAGGCGCAGGGCGGGGTAGGCGGCGAGTGGGGCTCGGGTCATCGTGTCGGGGTGTTGAACCTTAGCTCGGCCTGGCGCAAGAGCTGCGTGTTGACACGCGCGCCTGCGCTGGCGCGCTACGGGCTCGTCATCGCAAGGGAGCTGCACCGGCATGAGCGAAGCCACAGCCGAACCGGGGGTGCTGGTCCGCGTCGAGGGCCGCGTTGGCCGCCTGACGCTCAATCGTCCCAAGGCGCTGCACGCGCTCGACCTGGACATGATCGAGCGCATGACCGAGGCCTTGCTCGCTTGGCAGGACGATGCCGCCGTCGAGCTGGTGCTGCTCGACCATTCCGGCGAGCGCGGGTTCTGCGCCGGCGGCGACATCCGCATGCTGGCCGAGAGCGCGCGCTCGGGCGGGGAAGCGGCGCGGCGGTTCTTCTTCGCGGAGTATCGGCTGAACGAGCTGCTGCACCGCTACGCGAAGTCGGTCGTGGCCATTCTCGATGGCGTGGTGATGGGCGGCGGCGTCGGCATCTCGATGGCCGCGCGCTACCGCGTCGCCACCGAGCGGATCGCCTACGCCATGCCGGAAAGCGGCATCGGCCTCTTCCCGGACGTTGGCGGCGGTTGGTGGCTGTCGCGCATGCCCGACCATATCGGTCTATGGCTGGCGCTGACGGGGGCTCGGATCAAGGCCGCCGATTGCGAGCTCGTGGGGGTCGCCACCGATTACGTTGAGAGCGCCAGGCTCCCCGCGCTGAAAGCCGCGATCGTCGCCGAACCGGGGGCGATCGAGCGGTTGCTTACGGAATTCGAGGGCGACGCCGGTCGGCCGCCGCTAGCTCAGCACCAGGACGAGATCGCCCGCATCTTCGCGATGAAGAGCATCGAGGGGATCCTGGCGGCGCTTGGGGCCGCCGGCACGGACTGGTCGCGCGAGCAACTCGCGGCGTTGGCGCAGAAGTCGCCGCAGACGCTGAAGGTGGCCTTCCGGCAGCTGCGCCTAGCCGAGAAGATCGGCAGCTTCGCCGAGAACATGGCGATGGAGTACCGCATCGCCTGCCGCGTCGTGGTCCGTCCGGATTTCTCGGAAGGCGTGCGGGCGCTGATCATCGACAAGGACCAGTCGCCGCACTGGGATCCGCCGAGCGTCGAGGGGGTCAGCGAGACTTTGCTTGACGAAATCTTCGCGGCCCTGCCCGCTCAACAGGAGTGGTCGCCGCTTCCCTGAGCGACCCCGACGGGAGGCTCAAAGATGCAAAATCCAATGGTGTTGAGTGCGGTGCTGGCTCTGGCCATCGGCGCCGCAGGCTCCGCCACGGCCGCACCTCGACCCCCGCAGATCCCGGCGAGCGCGACGGCCGCCGTCGCGGATCCGGCGCGTCCGGCCGCTGACGTGGCGCGCGACGCCGACCGCAAGCCAGCGGAGATGCTGGCGTTTTCCGAGGTGAAGCCCGGCGCTGTGGTGGCGGAGCTGCTGCCCGGCGGCGGCTACTTCACGCGGCTGTTCGCCAAGGCGGTGGGGCCAAAGGGCCAAGTCTATGCGGTGCTGCCGGAATCCGCCGCCAAGGCCGAGAAGCCGCCGGCCGTCAACGCCATCGCCGCCGATCCGGCGTACGGCAACGTCAAGGTGGTGTTCGCCGACTTCGCCAAGATGCCGCTTCCCGCGAAGGCCGACATCGTCTGGACTTCGCTGAACTACCACGACCTGCACCTGCCGCGGATGAACCTCGACGTGGCGGCGGTGAACCGCGCGATCTTCGCCGCGCTCAAACCCGGCGGCCTCTACGTCATCGTCGACCACGCCGCGGCGGCGGGGACCGGCCTCGACGTTCCGGAAAAACTGCACCGGATCGATCCGACGATCGTGCGCAAGGAGGTCGAGGCGGTGGGCTTCAAGTTCGATGGCGAGAGCCAAGTTCTGCGCCATACCGCTGACGACCACTCCAAGGGGCCGTTCGACCCGGCGATCCGCGGCCACACCGACCAGTTCGCGTATCGTTTCCGCAAGCCCAAATGACGCGACGCGACGCCTCGTTTGGTACGGGGATGTACGTATGGACTTCGTCGGTCCACGGTGCGAAAAGCCAGCGGAATTGTCGGGAATCCGCTGCGTGAGCGTGAATACGCGCCGCTTTGCGAGTATCATGGGCCAAATGGATTACAGAGCCGCCTTTGCAGGAGCGCTGGAGCAGGTCCGGGGCGAGGGCCGCTATCGGGTGTTCGCCGACCTGAAGCGGCATCGCGGATCGTTCCCGCGCGCGACCTGGACGCGCCCCGACGGGACCGTGCAGGACGTGGTCGTCTGGTGCTCGAACGACTACCTCGGCCAAGGCCAGAACCCGATCGTGCTCGACGCGATGCATCGGGCGCTGGACGAGGCGGGCTCCGGCTCTGGCGGCACCCGCAACATCTCCGGCACGACGCACTATCACGTCGAACTCGAAGCGGAGTTGGCCGACCTGCACCGCAAGGAAGCGGCGCTGCTGTTCACCTCGGGCTATGTGTCCAACGAGGCGACGCTGTCGACGCTCTACAAGATCCTGCCGGGCCTGATCGTCTTCTCCGACGCGCTGAACCACAACTCGATGATCAGCGGCATCCGCCAAGGCCCGAAGGGCCAGCGGCAGGTGTATCGGCACAATGACCTGGCGCATCTGGAAGAGCTGCTGCGCGCCGCGCCGGCCTCGGCGCCCAAGCTGATCGCCTTCGAGAGCGTCTATTCGATGGACGGCGACATCGCCGACATCCCGGCCACCGTCGTGCTGGCGAAGCAGTACGGCGCGATGACCTATATCGACGAGGTTCATGCCGTCGGCATGTACGGCCCCCGCGGCGCGGGCGTGGCCGAGCGTGACGGCGTGATGGGCGAGATCGACATCGTCGAGGGCACGCTGGGCAAGGCGTTCGGCGTGATGGGCGGCTACATCGCCTCGGACAGCGTGATCGTCGACGCCATCCGCAGCTACGCCGACGGCTTCATCTTCACGACCTCCTTGCCGCCGGCGCTAGCGGCGGGCGCTGCCGCCTCGATCCGCTGGCTGAAGGAGCACGGCGAGGTCCGCCAAGCCCACCAGGCTCGCGCCGCTGCGCTGAAGGCCCGGCTGATCAAGGCCGGCCTGCCGGTGATGCCCTCGGTCAGCCACATCGTGCCGGTGAAGGTCGGCGATCCGGTGCATTGCAAGCTGATCAGTGACATCCTGCTCGCCGATCACGGCATTTATGTGCAGCCGATCAACTATCCGACCGTGCCAAAGGGAACCGAGCGGCTCCGCTTCACGCCGTCGCCGGCGCACACCGACGCGATGATGGACGATCTGGCGAAGGCCATGGAAGCCCTGTGGGTGCGCTGCAACGTCAAGCGGATGGGCGGCGTCGCGGCCTGATTCCTCTCGCCGCGGTCTACGCGGCCAGACCGAACAGCTTGCAGTGGGCGCTCCACCCGCCCTTGAAGGTCATGACCTCGTCGACCTCGACCTCGTGTACGCCCCCGCCGCACTGGACGGTGTAGGTGTCGCCGATCCGGGGCGGCAGCGGATCGATGGACCAGATCACGAGCTCACCAGAGGTCAGCAGGTTCTGGTCGCGAATTTCGTATCGGCTCGGATTGAACGGTCGCAGCGCGCGTTCGCGAACCCGTCGCATTTATTTGCGTCTCCGAACGCCCCGGCCGAGGCCGATCTGCTTGGCGAAATCCGATCGGCGCGCGGCGTAGGCTGGCGCCACCATCGGATAATCCGCCGGCAAGCCCCAACGACGGCGGTAGTCCTCGGGGCTCATGTCGTATCGTGAACGGAGATACCGCTTCAGCATCTTAAGGCGCTTTCCGTCCTCGAGGCAGACGATGAAATCGTGCTGGACCGATTTGGAGATCGGCACTGCGGGCTTCGGCCGTTCCTCCGGCGGGGCCGGCGCAGCGCCTTTGGAAAGCCCCTCCAGGGCGGTGTGGACGGATCGGATGATGTCCGGAACGGCGTCCGGCGTCACGGCGTTGCGGCTCACATAGGCGGCGACGATCTCGGCCCCAAGCCGCATCAACTCTTCCGAAGTGCGGCCTTCGGGGTCGGGTCCAACGCTCATTCAATCCCCCATTGCAACCATGCACGCGCCCCCGGACCGGGCGCGGGCGCGACCCAAGTTCTCACCGGAACGCAATCCTGGCGGGCTTTGTTCCAATGCTTGGCTTGAGGCGTTGCGTCTGCCGTTGGAACCCGGGCCGCGAAAGGCTAAAGAGCGGCTTCCGCCCGTACCGTTCTCCGAACAAGCCTCCGGAAAGGCGCCGCCTTTGACCCTGCACGTGCAAGCCCAGTCCTCCGCCGACGACTTCTTCCTCCGCGGCCTTGGCCAGACCGACCCGGACCTGGCGGAGGTGCTGAAGGGCGAACTGCAGCGGCAGCAGGACCAGATCGAGCTGATCGCCTCGGAGAACATCGTCTCCAAGGCCGTGCTCGAGGCGCAGGGGTCGGTGCTGACCAACAAGTACGCCGAGGGCTATCCCGGCAAGCGCTACTACGGTGGGTGCGAGGTCGTCGACGAGGCCGAGCGCATCGCTATCGAGCGGGCCAAGCAGCTGTTCGGTTGCGAGTTCGTCAATGTCCAGCCGCACTCGGGCAGCCAGGCGAACCAGGCGGTGTTCATGGCCACCATGGTTCCGGGCGACACGTTCATGGGCATGGACCTGGCCGCCGGCGGGCACCTGACGCACGGCAAGAACGTCAACCAGTCCGGCAAGTGGTTCCGCCCGGTGCACTACGGCGTCCGCGTCCAGGACCACCTGATCGACTACGATCAGGCGGAAGAGGTCGCCCTGGCCGAGCGGCCCAAGGTGATCATCTGCGGCGGTTCGGCCTATTCGCGCCGAATCGACTTCGCCCGGTTCCGCGCGATCGCCGACAAGGTCGATGCGATTCTGATGGCCGACATCGCTCACTACGCAGGCCTGGTCGCGGCGGGCGAATATCCCAATCCCTTCCCGCACGCCCATGTGGTGACCACCACGACGCACAAGACCCTGCGCGGACCGCGCGGCGGCATGGTGATGACCAACGACAAGAAGCTCGCGAAGAAGATCGACAGCGCGGTCTTCCCCGGCCTGCAGGGCGGCCCGCTGATGCACGTCATCGCCGCCAAGGCCGCGGCCTTCGGTGAGGCGCTGCGGCCGGAGTTCAAGGCCTACGCTCGCCAGGTGGTGGAGAACGCCGTTGCGTTGGCCGACAGCCTGCAATCGGCGGGCTTCAAGATCGTCTCCAACGGCACCGAGAGCCACCTGATGCTGGTCGACCTGACGCCCAAGGGCGTGACCGGGGCCGACGCCGAGGTGGCGCTGGAGCGCGCCGGCATCACCACCAACAAGAACGGCATTCCCTTCGACCCGCTGCCGCCGATGCAGACTTCGGGCCTGCGGGTCGGCACGCCGGCCGGCACCACCCGCGGTTTCGGCCCGGGCGAGTTCCGCCAGATCGGCAAGTGGATCGGCGAGGTGCTCGACGGCGTCGCCGCCGGCGGGGACAACACCGCTGTCGAGCAGAAGGTCCGCTCGGAAGTGGTGGCGCTCACGAAACGGTTCCCCATCTACAGCTAATGGGGGTAGATGGGCGCGCGGGGGCTAGATGATGCGTACCCGCAACCCGCTCCAGGCGGTGTGAGGCCACAACATGCGTTGCCCGTTCTGCGGCAGTGAGGAAAGTCAGGTGAAGGACTCCCGCCCGTCGGAAGACGGCGCGGCGATCCGTCGTCGCCGGCTCTGTCCGGAGTGTGGCGGACGCTTCACCACCTTCGAACGCGTGCAGCTGCGCGAGCTCACAATAATCAAGCGCTCGGGCCGGCGCACGCCCTTCGATCGCGACAAGCTCGCGCGCTCGATCGCCATCGCCTTGCGCAAGCGGCCGGTCGACCCGGAGCGCGTCGAGCGAATGATTTCGACCATCGTGCGCCAGCTGGAGAGCACCGGCGAAACGGACCTGCCGTCGACTGCGGTCGGCGAGCTGGTGATGAAGCAGCTCAAGCAACTCGATGACGTGGCCTATGTCCGCTACGCCTCGGTCTACCGCGACTTCCGTGAAACCGAGGACTTCGCGCGCTTCCTCGGCGAAGAGGGGCTGAGCGAGGCCGAAGAATCGGCCGGGCGCTAGGTTGGCCGCGGGCGTCACCCTGAAGCTGGCGACGTCCCTCGATGGACGGATCGCCACCGCCTCCGGCGAAAGCCGTTGGATCACCGGCGAGCGTGCGCGTCAGGCGGTGCACGAGCTGCGGGCGCAGCACGATGCGGTGCTGGTCGGCGTAGAGACCGCGCTGGCCGACGATCCGGAACTTACCGTGCGGTTGCCGGGCTACGCGGGCCTGCAGCCCGCCCGGGTGGTGTTGGACAGCCGCCAGCGGCTCGGTCCGGCCAGCAAGCTGGCGGCCACGTCGCGAGCAGTCCCAACCTTCGTCGTCTCCACCTCCGAGCCCGATCCCAAACTCGTCGAGGCTGGCGTCCGCGTGCTGCGCGTCGCCGCGGTTGGAGAGGATCGGCCGGAGTTGAAGGCGGTTGTGCAGGCTCTGGCGGCCCAGGGATTGTCGAGACTGTTCGTCGAGGGCGGCGGCCAGGTGGCGGCGAGCTTCCTGCGCTGCGGGCTGGTCGACGCCCTGGAGTGGTTCCGCGCCCCGATCGTCATCGGCGGGGAGGGGCGCCCGGCGATCGGGGCGCTCGCCATCGCCGGCCTGACGGGCGCGCCGCACTTTCGCCGCACCGAGATTCGCGACCTGGGCGACGACCTCTGGGAGCGCTACGAGAGGATCTGAATGTTCACCGGTATCGTCACAGACGTCGGCTGCGTCCGCGCGGTGCGCGACACCGATCGCGACCGTCGATTCGAGATCGAAACGGCCTACGACTTGGCGACCGTCGATATCGGCGCATCGATCAGCCATGCCGGCTGCTGCCTGACCGTGGTGGAGAAACGCGACGGCTGGTTCGCCGTGGAGGTTTCGCGCGAAACGCTGTCAGCGACATCGCTCGGCGACTGGACCGCGGGGCGGCGGGTCAATCTCGAGCGTGCGGCCAAGGTCGGCGACGAGCTGGGCGGACATATCGTCTCCGGTCATGTCGACGGCGTGGGCGAGGTGGTCTCCGTGGCGGCCGAGGGCGGTTCGCACCGCGTGCAGATCCGCGTCCCGCGGCCGCTGCACCGCTACATCGCGCCCAAGGGCTCGATAGCCGTCGAGGGTGTGTCGCTGACGGTGAACGAGGTGGAGGACGATGTTTTCGGAGTCAATCTGATCCGGCACACCTGGGAGGTCACCACCCTGGGTGATCTTCGCCCCGGATCGCGAGTGAATCTCGAAATCGACATGCTCGCGCGCTATCTCGCCCGCTGGCGCGAAACGGCCTAAAGCGGAATCGAATCCCCCGAGCACGGCGAACCCACGATGAGCGAAACTCCCATCCGCATCCTGATCGTCGAGGCGCGCTTCTATTCCGACCTGGCGGATGAACTGCTGAAGGGCGCGACCGACGCGCTTGAGGCGTTCGGCGCCAGCTATGAGGTGGTCACCGTTCCTGGCGCGCTGGAGATCCCGGGCGCGATCGCCATCGCCGAGGCGGCGGCGCACCGGCCGACCGGCGGCACGCATTTCGACGGCTATGTCGCGCTGGGCACGGTGATCCGCGGCGAGACTTACCACTTCGAGATCGTCTCAAATGAGTCGGCGCGCGGGATCATGGACCTGACAGTGCGCGGCTTGGCGATCGGCAATGGCGTGCTGACGGTCGAGGACGAGGACCAGGCCTGGGCGCGGGCGCGCGTCAGCGAAGGTGACAAGGGCGGCGGTGCGGCCAATGCGGCGCTGACGATGATCGCCTTGAAGCAACAGTTCCAGGGGCTGCGCGCGTGAGCAGCCCCAGCCGTCAGGCGCGATCGGTCGCCCGGCTGGCGGCCGTGCAGGCGCTCTATCAGATGGAGGTCTCCGCCGCCGGCGCGGAGGCGGTCATCCGCGAGTTCAGCGAGCACCGCTTCGACCGCGACGTCGAGGACATGACGATGGCCGGGGCCGACGAGCCGTTCTTCGCGGACTTGGTGCGCGGCGTGGTCGCCAACCAGCGCGAGTTGGACAGCGCCGTGGCGCGCAGGCTGGCGCAGAACTGGCGGTTGGAGCGTATCGACGCCACGGTGCGGGCGATCCTGCGGGCCGGCGCCTACGAACTCGCCCACCGGCCCGACGTGCCGACCGAGGTGGTGATCGACGAATACGTCGAACTCGCCAAATCCTTCTTCGAGGGGCCGGAACCCGGCTTTGTGAACGGTGCGCTCGACGGGATGGCCCAGGATGTCCCGCGCTGACGAATTCGGCGAGATCGAACGCCTCTTCCGGCCGCTGACGCGGGGCGCGCCGGGCGCGCTGGACTTGCTCGATGATGCGGCCATCGTGCCGTCGCGGCCTGGCTATGACCTGGTGATCACCAAGGACGCGCTGGTCGAGGGCGTGCACTTTCTGCGCGGCGAGTCACCCGACCTGGTGGCCCGCAAGCTGTTGCGCGTGAACCTCTCCGACCTCGCGGCCAAGGCGGCGGAGCCGTTCGGGTGCCTGCTGGCGGTGGCGTGGCCGGGCGCCGCCGATGTCCGCTACCGCGAACGCTTCGCCATGGGCCTTGCCGCGGACCTGGAAAGCTACGACGTGCACCTGCTGGGCGGCGACACGGTCGTCACCGATGGGCCGTTCACGCTGAGCCTGACCGCGCTCGGCTGGGCGCCGAAGGGGCGCATGGTGCGCCGGTCGGGGGCTCAGCCGGGCGATCGTCTGCTGGTCAGCGGGACCATCGGCGACGGCGCCCTTGGCTTGGCGGCGGCGCAAGGCGCGATCCCCGACCCCGATGGCTTTCTGGCGTTCCGATACCGCCTGCCGCAGCCGAGGCTCGATCTGCGCGGCGCGCTCCGCGCCTGGGCGACGGCGGCGGCGGACGTCTCCGACGGTCTGGTCGCCGACGCCGGCCACATCGCCAAGGCGAGCGGCGTGGGGCTGATTGTCGATCTCGACGAACTGCCGCTTTCGGGCGCGGCCGCGACCTGGCTGGAGCAGCAGCCAGATCCGCAGGACGCCCTGATTCGGCTGGGGACGGGCGGCGACGACTATGAGGTGATCTGCACCATCGCTCCCGACGAGCCGAAGCCCGCGGGCTTCGCGGTGATCGGCGAGGTCATCGAAGGCGAAGGTGTGGAGGTCCGCGCCGCCGGCCGGCTTGTCGACGTCGGCAAAGGGGGGTGGCGGCACATTTGACCGCCGTCGGAACCGTCGTAGGCTGCCTGCGCTGAAGCGACGGGCGGCAGGAGACGGTGAATGACCACGCCCGTGGGGCTGTTGTCCCTTGTCACGGCCCAGGCGCCCTATGAGTTGCGTCAGACCGATGTGGTGGCGGCCGCCCAGATGCTGTTTCGCGATCGATTCCCGCAATTCGAGAGAATGGCGCCGGTGTTCGAGAACACCGGCATCCGCACGCGTCAGGCGGTGCGGCCGATCGAGTGGTTCTTCGAACCTCGGGACTGGGCGGAGCGCAACGACGCCTATCTGGACGGCGCGATGCAGCTCTACAGCAGGGCCGCGGCAGACGCGCTGGAGGCTGCGGGCCTGAACGGCGCCCACATCGACACCCTGGTTACGGTCTCCTCCACCGGCATCGCTACGCCCAGCCTGGAGGCGCGCTGCGCAGGCGCACTCGGTTTTCGCACCGACGCGCGTCGGGTTCCAATATTCGGCCTGGGCTGCGCGGGCGGCGTGACGGGGCTGTCGCTGGCGGCCAGGCTGGCGGCCGCGGAAGCGGGCTCGCGCGTGCTGATGGTCTGCCTGGAGCTCTGCACGCCCTCCTTCCGGCTCGAGCGCCCGTCGAAAGCGGACATCGTCGCAACCGCCCTGTTCGGTGATGGGGCCGCCGCCGCCGTGTTGCAGACGGGGGAGGGCGGCCTCGCCCAACTGGTGAGCGCGGCCGAGCACACCTGGCCTGACAGCCTCGACATCATGGGATGGCGTGTCGATCCGGAAGGGCTGGGCGTGATCTTCGCCCAGTCGATCCCGCCGTTCGCGAGGCGGCATCTGGCGCCGGCGATGGAGGCCATGCTGGCGCGAGATGGGCTGGCCCTTGCCGACGTCGATCAATTTCTCTGCCACCCCGGCGGCGCCAAGGTCATCGAGGCGCTGGAAGCTTCGCTGCAACTGGGGCAGGGGGCGCTGGATCATGAGCGCGCGGTGCTCGCCGACCACGGCAACATGTCCTCGCCGACAGTGCTCTATGTGCTCGACCGCGCTCGCCGCGCCGGCCTGCCGAAACGTTCGGTGCTGACGGCGCTGGGCCCCGGATTCACCGCGAGCACCGCGACTTTGGCGGCGTGACACTTTCGATCGTCATTCTGGCCCTGGTCACGGCGCAGCGTGTGCTGGAGCTGGCGATCGCGCGGCGCAACACGCGGCGCTTGCTGGCCCGTGGCGCGGTGGAGAGTGGGGCCGGCCACTATCCCCTGATTGTCGTCCTGCACGCGGCTTGGCTGATCGGGCTCTGGGCGCTCGCTTGGGGGAGACCGGCGAGCCTCGCTTGGCTTGGCGTCTACCTCGTTTTGCAGGGGCTTCGGGTATGGACGATGGCCAGCCTCGGCGCACGCTGGACCACGCGGATTCTCACTTTGCCAGGCGAGTCACTCGTTCGCCGCGGGCCGTATCGCTTCGTGTGGCATCCCAACTACGTCGTCGTGGCCGGTGAGCTCGCGGTCCTGCCGCTGGTCTTCAACCTGCCGCTTTATGCGCTGGTGTTCACGGCGCTGAACGCCGCGATGCTAGCGGTTCGCATCCGGGCGGAGAACAGAGCGCTCGCGCAGGCGCACCCGCGCTAGGTCAGGCGGCCGTCGAGGCGCCGGGTGGCAAGTCGAACCGGACCTGGCTGCGCCCGAAGTCGAGCGAAACGGCCCGGAACTGCCGCAGCAGGTCCATGCCGAGCAGCACGGCGGGCTTGTCGCTCAGTCCCCAGACCTGGAAGACGTGGGTGTCGGAATGCACCACCGGCACGTTGCCGAGATGCATACCGCCGAGTCGCAGGAACGGCAGCATCACGAGCTCGCCGGAGAACACCTCGCCGATAATCGTCACCATCTCGATCCGCTTGCGCTCGACGACCGAGCGCTTGCGGTCCAGAAGGTCGAGCAAGTGGCTGTTGCACAGACTGATTTCGGAGCCCGAGTCGATCATGGCGCTGATGCGATGGTCGCCAAGGTCGGCGTCGACGATGGTGAGCTGACCATGACGGCGGCGGGCCGGCACGACGACGACGCCCGGCGCGCTGCGTTCGTCGCGCGACTGTTCGAACTCGAGCCGGTTGGCGGCAAAGTTGAGAGTCAGCCGCTGGCCCTTCAGCCAGTCTACCGCCAGCACGCCTTGCACGCCCGGCTGCACGAGTTTTAGCGCCAGGGCGGACATCTTCCGCGCCCGGCGCACGCCGATCTGCAGTTCGTCGACCATGGCGACCGGCTGAGGCGTGGACCCGACGATCGTGTGCACCTGTCGTTCGGACTGGATCGGCAGGTTAAGCTCCAGGGCGAGGTCGTGCGCGACGCACGAGATGCTCGCCCCGGTGTCGACGATGAAGGGGTAGGGGCCGCGACCATTGAGCGTCACCGGCGCCGTGAGGTGGTCGTTGCGGTCGCGCCCGCCGGCCACTTGGCCATCGGGCTCTTCGGCTGCGGCCTCGGGCTCGGGTTCGGGTAGGGGCCGCGCCGGCGGGGGATCGGGAATGCGCCCGGCGCCGGCCGCAACTTCGGCCAGGGCCGCCGTCGCGGGCGACACAAGGGCGCCCGCCGCGCCGAACGCGATCAGCGCCTTGAGCGTCTGTCGGCGCGTCGTTCCCATGCGCCGGATCCTCCCTCCACGGAACATACCACGGTTCTTCCCGTGGCGCTTTCCGCTTCAACCTCGCGGAAACCTGCCGGGCCTAACATTCTCGGCATGCTTCGCCGGATCTGCGCCCTGACCGTCCTCGCCTTCGCGCTCGTCGCAGGGCCGGCCGCTGCGTCCGAGGGCAAGGCGTCGGCCGAGAAGCAGGTCGGGCAATATGTCGACCTGCAGCCCGTCGCACTGCCGGTGGTCGTCGACGGTCGCCTGATGAACTACGTCTTCCTGTCGGTCAGGCTGAACCTCAGCGCCAACGCCGACACGTCGCGCTGGCGCGCCAAGGAGCCCTACTTCCGCGACGCGCTGGTGCGGGTTGGGCATCAGACTTCGTTCGCCGTCCCAAACGATCGCGCCAAGCTCGACCTTCCGCGGCTGAACGCCGCCATGATGCGGGCGGCCGCCGGCATCGCCGGAGCGGGAGTGGTGCGCTCTGTGACGATCACCACTCAGGGCGCCGGCCCCCGCGCGCGAATCCCCGCGACCTGAGGCGCTGAAGCCGCGTTCTGGCCTGTAGCTCAGCCAGCCATTGCGCGGGCGGGCGTTCCTTGGCACCTTCCCGCGGTCAAAAAAGCCGGAACGCCCCAAAGCAGGCGTCTGGAAGAGGGAAACGGGGCGGGAATACTTCAGGACTCGGCCGCGCGCCGGTGACGGAGCCCGCCTTGCGCAAACGCAAAGGGGCGCATTGATGAGTTCAACGTTGTTATTGGTGATCGGCGCAGGAGCGCTGGCGGTGCTTTACGGCATCGTTCAGACCGCCTCGCTCCTGAAGGCATCGCCGGGCAACGCCCGGATGCAGGAGATCGCCGCCGCCATTCAGGAAGGCGCGCAGGCCTATCTGAAGCGGCAGTACACGGCCATCTCGATCGTCGGCGTGGTCGTGCTGATCGCACTCGCCGTTCTGTTCCGCAGCTGGGAGCAACCGGTCGGCTTCGTGATCGGCGCAGTGCTTTCGGGCGCGGCCGGCTTCGCCGGCATGCTGATCTCGGTCCGCGCCAATGTGCGCACGGCCCAGGCGTCTTCCGTCGGCCTTGCGGCGGGTCTGAAGATGGCCTTCACGTCGGGTGCGATCACCGGTCTGCTGGTGGCGGGCTTCGCCCTCATCGGCGTTGCGGGCTACTACGCCGCGCTGACGAACATGGGCTACAGGCCCGACGACCGAGCGGTCGTCACCGGGCTGACCTGCCTGGGCTTCGGCGCCTCGTTGATCTCCATCTTCGCTCGCCTCGGGGGCGGCATCTTCACCAAGGGCGCCGACGTCGGCGGCGACATGGTCGGCAAGGTCGAGGCCGGAATTCCGGAAGATGACCCCCGCAACGCCGCCACGATCGCCGACAACGTGGGCGACAACGTCGGTGACTGCGCCGGCATGGCCGCCGACCTGTTCGAGACCTATGCGGTGACCACCGTCGCCACCATGGTGCTGGCGGCGATCTTCTTCGGGACGTCCGCGCTGCTCGGCAACCTGATGCTGCTGCCGCTCGCCATCTGCGGCGTCTGCATCGTCACCTCGATTCTCGGCACCTTCGCCGTGCGCCTGGGCAAGAGCGGCTCGATCATGGGCGCGCTCTATCAGGGCCTGATCGTGACCGGCGTTCTGTCGGCGATCGCACTCTATTTCCTGATCCCGACACTCGTCACCGATACGCTGACGGTCAATGCGGGCACGGTCTTCGAAAAGAGCTTCAGCAGCATGTCGCTGTTCTGGTGCGCGATCACCGGCCTCGTCATCACCGCACTCATCGTCCTGATCACCGAGTACTACACCGGGACCAATTTCCGGCCGGTGAAATCGGTGGCCCAGGCCTCGGTATCCGGGCACGGCACGAACGTCATCCAAGGCCTGGCGATGTCGCTGGAAGCCTGCGCGGCGCCGGCGATCGTGATCATCGTCGGCATCATCGTGACTTATAACCTGGCGGGGCTTTACGGCATCGCCATCGCAACGACGGCGATGCTGTCCCTGGCTGGCTTCGTCGTCGCGCTGGACGCCTTCGGCCCGGTAACCGACAACGCCGGCGGCATCGCCGAAATGGCGGGCCTGCCGCCGGAAGTGCGCGTCACCACCGATGCGCTCGACGCCGTCGGCAACACCACCAAGGCCGTCACCAAGGGCTACGCCATCGGTTCGGCCGGCCTTGGCGCGCTGGTGCTGTTCGCTGCGTACACCGAAGACCTGAAGCACTTCGTCGCCACCGCGACGCCGGGCTCGTTCTTCGACGGCGTCGGCGCGGTCAGCTTCGATCTCTCCAATCCCTACGTGGTCGTGGGCCTGCTGTTCGGGGGGCTGCTGCCCTTCCTGTTCGGCGGCATGTCGATGACCGCCGTGGGCCGCGCGGCGCAATCCGTGGTCGTCGAGGTCCGACGGCAATTCCGAGAGAACCCCGGCATCATGACCGGCGAAGTGAAGCCGGAATACGGCCGGGCGGTGGACATCCTGACGAAGGCCGCGATCAAGGAGATGATCGTGCCCTCGCTACTGCCGGTCGCCAGCCCGATCGTGCTGTTCTTCGTCATCAACGCCATCGCCGGGAAGGTCGACGCCTTTGCGTGCCTGGGCGCGATGCTGATGGGCGTGATCGTCACCGGCCTGTTCGTCGCCATCTCGATGACCAGCGGCGGCGGCGCCTGGGACAACGCCAAGAAGCTGATCGAGGAAGGGTTCAAGGACTCCGACGGGATCGTCCACAAGAAGGGTTCCGACGCCCACAAGGCGGCGGTGACCGGCGACACCGTCGGCGACCCGTACAAGGACACGTCCGGCCCTGCTGTGAACCCGATGATCAAGATCACCAACATCGTCGCCCTGCTGTTGCTGGCGGTGCTGGCGAACGGCGCAGCCGGTTAAGCTCAGTCTGAGTTGAAACGAACGACGCCCCGGAGAGCAATCTCCGGGGCGTTTTTCATTCGCAACGCGGTCCTGAAGCTGCGGCGCGCCGGCCCTAGCGACGGTCGCCGGGGCGGGTGCCGGGGACGCCTTCGTCGGAGTTGGGCAGCATGCTGCCGCGGCCGACGGTGCCCAGGATCTGTTCCATGATGGTCAGCTGACGGCCGCGGGTCGGGGTCTCGTGCTCGTTGAAGGCGATCACGCGGCCGTCCTTGAGGGTGTAGTTGTTCACCGCCGTGACCTTCTCGCTGTCCTTGTCGAAGGCGATGGCGGTTACGTGGCGCGCCGTCACCTTCGGGCGTTGGAAGGCGACGCGTTCCTTGACCTGGTTCATGTAGAACCAAACGTTCGGATCAAAGGTGGAGGTGGCCGAGGGCGTGCCCAGCTTGGCGCGCACCGTCGACTTGGTGTCGGTGTCCAGCGCCACGTCTTTCGCCGGGTCGGCGTCGACGGTCTGGAAGCCGGAATAGCTGGTGATGGGCGCGCAAGCGCCGGTCGCCAGGAGGCCCGCGGTGCAGGCTGCGATCAAGACGCGGCGAAACATGTGCGATTTAAAGCCCATTCGACGTTCTGGAGGCTTTGACCTATCGCTCGCCGCCCCTTAGTTCAATGCCGCCTTTAGCCCGAGGGTCGGGCGAAATCGAGGCCCCGATGCTGAAACGACTGTTCCGAGCGAACCCGCTGCGCGATCTGGGCCGCACGCTCTACGCCTCGGCCGTGGAACAATCGCGCACCAAGGCGCTCTATCAGGCGCTCGCCGCGCCGGACACCGTCGAGGGGCGCTTCGAGATCTACAGCCTCCACGTCATCCTGCTGCTCGACCGACTCAGTGCGGCCGGCGAGCCGGCCAAGGACGCCTCCCAGGCGTTGTTCGACACCTATGTGAAGGCGCTGGACAACGCGTTGCGCGAAATGGGCGTGGGCGACCTGTCGGTCGGCAAGAAGATGCGAAAGCTGGGCGAGGCCTTCTTTGGACGGGTCAAGTCGTCGCAGGCGGTTTTCGCCGCGCTGCCGGACACCGCGCCGCTGTGCGAGTTCCTGGCCCGGACGGTGTACGCCGGGATCGAGGCACCGCCGGTCCTGGCGCTCGCCGATTATCTCCTCGGCCAGCGGGCGCACCTGGCGGCGCAGCCCGTCGAACGGCTGCTCGCTGGCCGCGTGGACTGGAGGGCGCCATGAGCGAATGGGGGCGCCAGATTCGCCTGCACGAGCTCGCCCGTGGCGCGGTGCGCCTCGAGCTCGAGGCGGATGCGGCGGAGCGTGCGCGCATCGCCCACGACCTCGGTCTCGAGAGCCTGCCGGCGCTGTCGGCGCAGGTCACCGTTCGGCCCTGGCTGGATGGCGCCGAGTTGGTCGGCCGGTTTGCGGCGACCGTCGAGCAGCTTTGCTCGGTGAGCCTGGAGGCGTTTCAGCAGCCTTTGAGCGGCGAGTTCGAAGTGCGGCTGACGCCGGCCGGTGGCCCGAACGCACCGAGCGAAGGCGCGGCTCATGAGCTCGAACTCGAACTCAACGCGCCCGATCCGCCCGACGTGCTGGAGGGCGATGCGATCGATGTCGCGGCCTATGTCGTCGAGCATCTGGCGTTGGAGATCGATCCGTTCCCGCGTAAGCCCGGCGCCGAATTCGACTACGAAGCGCCGGACAAGCCGCAGTCGCCGTTCGCGGTCCTGAAGAACCGGGCTCCAAAGCCGTGAAAATGGCGCAGTTTCCATCCTTCCAGCCCCGGCGTATCGTCGCCTCGATTCCGGCGTCTCGCGTCGATCGCGGATTAACAGCAGGGACGGGCGTCGCCGGCGAACAGCCGGGTGCGCCGGGCCTCTAAGGACTAAAGGCCGACTTGACCGAACCTCTGGTGATCTCGATCGACGCCATGGGCGGAGACCATGGGCCGTCCGTGGTGATTCCCGCCGTGGCCAAGGCTCTGGCCACGTTGCCGGCGTCCATCCGCGTCCTGTTGCATGGCGACGAAGCGACCCTGGCGGCGCAGATCGACCGGTGCCGCGGGCTGGCCGAGCGCGTGGATGTGCGCCACGCCGACCGCGTCATCGGCATGGACGAGAAGCCCGCCCAGGCGCTCCGGCGCGGGAAGGGAACGTCAATGTGGAACGCCGTCGAGGCGTTGCGCGCAGGCAAGGCGACCGCGGCGCTGTCGGCCGGCAACACCGGCGCGCTGATGGCGATCTCGAAGTTGATCCTGCGCATGAGCGCGGATCTGGAGCGCCCGGCCTTGGTGGCCAGCTTGCCGACGTCTCGCGGGATCACCACCTTCCTCGACGTCGGCGCCAACGTCGATTGCGACGCCGAGCGGCTGATCGAGTTCGCGGTGATGGGCGAGGCGTTCCACCGCGCCGCCCACGGCGTGCCGCATCCGACGATCGGCCTCCTGAACGTCGGCTCGGAAGAGATGAAGGGCCACGAAGAGGTGCGCGAGGCCCACCGGCTGCTGCGCGAGGGCGGCCTTGACCTGAACTACAAGGGGTTCGTCGAGGGCGACGACCTCACCGCGGGGGTGGTGGACGTGGTGGTGACCGACGGCTTCACCGGCAACGTCGCGCTCAAAGCCATGGAGGGCGCCGCGCGCTTCGTGACCAACGAGCTCAAGGCCGCACTCACCTCGAACCTCACTGGGGCCCTGGGCGCCGCGCTCGCCCGCTCCTCGCTGCGCCGTTTCCGCGATCGGCTGAGCCCGCCGCCTGCCGCGCCCCTGCTGGGCTTGAACGGCATGGTGCTGAAGTGCCATGGGGGGGCGGGCGAAACGGATTACGCCCACGCCATTCTCGTGGCCGTCGAGCTTGCCCGCAGCAATTTTGCGGGTGAGATCGAGACGAACATCCGCCGGCTGCCGACGGCCATGGCCGAGCAGGGCCTGAGGCCCGCCGAAGGAGGAGTTTAGGTGTCCAAGGTGCTGCGTAGCGTCGTGACCGGAGTTGGCGGTTACCTGCCCGAGCGCGTCGTGACCAACGACGATCTCGCGCAGATCGTCGACACCTCCGACGAGTGGATCCGCGAGCGCTCGGGCATCCGCAAACGGCATCGCGCGGCGGACGATCAACCGGTTTCCGACCTCGCCGTGTCCGCCGCGCGTCGGGCGCTGGAGTGCGCCGGGCGGACTCCCGACGACGTCGACCTGATCGTCGTCGCGACCACCACAGCCGATCTGACCTTTCCGGCCACCGCCACCATCGTGCAGCGCAAGCTGGGCTGCCCGATCGGCCCGGCCTTCGATGTCCAAGCGGTGTGTTCCGGCTTCGTCTATGCGCTCTCCGTCGCCGACGGCTTCGTGGCGCGCGGGCGTTCGAAGTGCGCGCTGGTGATCGGCGCCGAGGAAATGACCCGGCTGATGGACTGGACCGACCGCGGCACCTGTGTGCTATTCGGCGACGGGGCCGGCGCCATCGTCATGGAGACCGGCCCGGGAGAGGGCGCCAAGACGGATCGCGGGGTGCTCGGCTTCGCGCTGATGGCCGACGGCACCAAGCAGGATCTGCTCTACGTCGACGGCGGCGTCTCGACGTCCGGCCAGATCGGTCACCTGCGTATGCAAGGCAACCAGGTGTTCCGCCACGCCGTGGTCAACATCTCCGAAGCGATCACCGCCGCCGCCGCCGACGCCGGCGTCGAGCTCTCCGAGGTGGACTGGTTCATCCCGCACCAGGCCAACCTGCGCATTCTTGAGGGCGTGGCGCGCCGCCTGGGCATCGACGAGGCCAAGGTGATCACCACGGTGGCCGAACACGCCAACACTTCGGCCGCCTCAATTCCCCTGGCGTGGGATCAGGCGGTGCGTGATGGGCGAATCAAAAAGGGCGATCTGTTGCTCATGGAAGCCATGGGCGGTGGGCTGACCTGGGGCGCTTGCGTCGTCCGCTATTGAGGCCTGCTAAGCGGGTTCGCCAAACGAAGCCTTGAAGTCTTTGACCTGATGGGACAATCAAGGGACATGAACAGCATTGCCGCAGAGAACGAGCAAAGGATGAAGGGCGCGACCGTCACCCGTGCCGACCTGTGTGAGGCGGTCCACGAGGAAGTGGGCCTTACCCGGCAAGATTGCGGCGAGCTGGTGGAACGCGTGCTCGAGCTGATGGCGCAGGCGCTTGAGCAGGGGGAGCAGGTCAAGCTTTCCGGATTCGGCGTCTTCCAAGTTCGCGCCAAGAACGCGCGAATGGGGCGCAATCCGAAGACCGGCGCGCCCGCGGCGATCGAGCCGAGACGAGTGATCGGCTTTCGGGCGTCGCAGGTCATGAAGGCGCGGGTCGACCGCGCCCTGTCGCGGTGAGGCTTAGCTAGATCCCGTGACGAAGGGCCCCGAAGCCTTTCGGACGATTTCGGAAGCAGCCGACGAGCTGAGCGTGCCCCAGCACGTACTGCGGTTCTGGGAGACCAAGTTCGCCTTCATCCGCCCGATGAAGCGCGCCGGCGGGCGCCGGTTCTATCGGCCTCAGGACATCGCCGTGTTGAAGGGCGTGCGTCGCCTGCTGCACGACGAGGGCTACACCATCAAGGGCGTGCAGCGGCTCCATCGAGAGCAGGGCGTGGCGCGGCTAGTCGCGGCCGGGCAAGGTGAAGCGACACCGCCCGAAACCACCTTCACCGAGCTTCTGGGCGGGGATCTGGACGCCGCGGCGCGGGATCGCCTGTCCGACGCGCTGGCGGACCTGCAGGCGGCCAAGGCGCGCCTGGACGGGCTGCTGAAGCGCTAGCCGGTGCGCCGCGACTGCGGCCCGAGACGTTGACCCGGCCGGCCTGAGGCGCGGAACCAATCACGGCGTCATTCCCTCGCTGGGACTTGTGGTCCCCGAGGAGAACGCCATGCGCAGACTTCGAATGATTGCAATCGCCGCCATTGCTGGCGGCTTGGCCACAGCGGCCTACGCCGCCCCGACGCTGGATACGAGCGGCAAGTGCCGCGACAACGGCAAGTTCGTCGCCGCCTCGCACTGCAAGGCCGCCGCCCCGGCAAAGGCCGCCAAGTGTCGCGACGGCAAGGGCAAGTTCGTCAGCTGCAGCGCCCCAGGCGCCAAGCCCGTCAAGTAGGAGGGTGGGCGACGGCGGCGCTCCGGGCGCCGCCCGCCACGTCTGGTGTGATCAGGAGTCCCTGCCAGAGGTCATGATCGCTGCGGCGACCGCGGCGAGCATGGCGGGGCTCTGAGTTCTGCCGGCCAGGCGGACCAGGACCATCTCGGCGTCTTCGAACCTGCCGTCGCGGTCAGGGTGGATTTCCCTGACGCTTCTCGCCGCCACGATTTTGTTTCTGTGCCAGCCCGCCAGCCGGCAGATCACCGGGCAGACTTTGAGCGGCGGCGCGATCGTCTAGATCGGCGACCCTCGGAAAATCAGCTAAGTGCTTGATTTCGCGATGGTCGGAGCGGCGGGATTCGAACCCACGACCCCTTGACCCCCAGTCAAGTGCGCTACCAGACTGCGCTACGCTCCGACGCCTCACGGCGAGGCGGTTCTTCTAGCGGAGCGGCGGGGGAGGGCAAGCGCAATCTGCGGCCCGGCTCACCGGCCGCGGTTCATCCAGCTGATCAGCGGCAGGATCGGCACGCCCCAGGCGAGGCCGACGACCACGTAGAACAGGGTCTGAATCGCCATGTTGTTGGGCAGGTGATCGGCGATCTTCGAGGCGACGAGGGCGTAGGCCACGACGAAGGCCAGGATGCCGAAGAGGCCGATGAGTTTGCGGACGCGCGCGGGCATGCGCCGCTCATAGCGCCGAGATCGACGCTGCGGAAGCGTGGACGAACGGACGATTTCCGGGTAGCCAGCGGCCACGTTCAGACGGAAAGGGCGCGCATCTCGCCCCATGACTTCCTTCCTGCGTTCCGATCGATCCCGCCCCGTCGCCATCTGGCTGCTCGTCGTGGCGGCGCTGGTGCTGGCGATGGTCGTCGTCGGGGGTTCGACCCGGTTGACGGGGTCGGGTCTCTCGATCACCGAATGGAAGCCGGTGCGCGGGGTCATCCCGCCGCTCAATCACGCCGAATGGCAGGCTGAATTCACGCGCTATCAGGCGATCCCGCAGTACCAGCAAATCAACCGCGGCATGACGCTGGGCGCCTTCCAGTCGATCTATTGGTGGGAATGGACGCACAGGCTGCTGGGACGCCTGGTCGGCTTTGTCTTCTTCGTTCCATTCGTCGCCTTCCTGGTGCTTCGGATGATCCCGCAGCGCCTCATGCTGCGGCTCGTCGGCATCTTCGCCCTGGGCGGCCTTCAGGGGCTGGTGGGATGGTGGATGGTGGCGAGCGGGCTTTCCCAGCGCCTCTACGTCGCGCCCGAGCGGCTGATGATTCACCTGGGCCTGGCGTTCGGCCTGCTGGGCGCGCTGGTCTGGACCGCGCTCGACGCGTGGGCCGGATGGGCGCGACAGACGTTGCCGAGCCCCTGGGGCCGGCGCGCGCTGTGGCTCGTGGGCCTGGTGTTCTTCCAGGTGCTGCTGGGCGCGCTGGTCGCGGGCAACCACGCCGGCCTGATCTACAACGACTGGCCGCTGATGGCCGGCCGCTATTGGCCGAGCGACTACGCAGGCCACGGGATCTGGGCCACGATCGCCCACAGCCAGGCCGCGGTGCAAATGCATCATCGGCTCGTCGCCTATCTGCTGCTCGCGGTTGCGATCACCTTTGGTGTCGCCGCTTGGCGGTCCACCGAGCTTGCCCGTGACGCCAAGTTCCTGGCGCTTGGCGTAGTTGCGGCGATCTTGTTGCAGGCCGTGCTGGGCGTGGTGACGCTGATGCTCGCCGTTCCCATCGCTCTTGGCGTCGCCCATCAGGTGATGGCGGCGCTCACCCTGTGCCTGACGGTCGCCTTCGCCTGGCGCGCACGGCGAATGTGACGAAAAAGGCACGGTATTAACTTACCGCACATGTCAAAGCATTGTTTTTGCTAGCAGTTGTGTGCATCTCGGAATTCGCCGCGTCTTGACTTCGCCGCTCGCCCTAGGCATATGCGCGCCTCAACTCGGGGCGCGTATCAAGTCCCGGCAAGCTAACGGATCGCACCCATGATGAAGACCACGGCTTCGCTGAAGCCCGCCGAGGTCGAGAAGAAGTGGATCGTGATCGACGCCCAGGACGCCGTCGTCGGCCGTCTCGCGTCGTTCATCGCCAACCGCCTTCGCGGCAAGCATCGGCCCGACTACACCCCGCACGTCGACTGCGGCGACTTCGTCGTCGTCGTCAACGCCGACAAGGTGAAGTTCACCGGCCGCAAGCTGACCGACAAGATCTACTACTGGCACACCGGCCACCCTGGCGGCGTGAAAGAGCGCACCGCGGGCAAGATCCTCGGCGGCCGTTTCCCCGAGCGCGTGCTGGAGAAGGCTGTCGAGCGCATGCTTCCCAAGGAAAGCCCGCTGGCGCGCAAGCAGCTCACACACCTGCGCATCTACAACGGCGCGGAGCATCCGCACGCCGCGCAGAACCCCGAGTCCATCGCGTTCGCCGATCTGAACGCCAAGAACGTGCGGAGCGCGTAAGAATGTCGGAATCTCCTGTCACCACGGGCGAGGGCTTCGACGCTCTCCGCGGCCTGGGCACCCAGGCCGCCGAACAGGTCGTTCGTGAGCCGAAGATCGATGCGCAGGGCCGGGCCTATGCGACCGGCAAGCGCAAGAACGCCGTTGCTCGCGTCTGGATCAAGCCGGGCAAGGGTCAGATCACCATCAATGGCCGCGACCAGACGGTGTACTTCGCACGTCCGGTGCTGCGCATGATGATCGCCCAGCCGCTGGAAATCGCCGACCGCCTAGGCCAGTTCGACGTGATCGTCTCGGTGGAAGGCTCGGGCCTCTCCGGTCAAGCCGGCGCGGTTCGTCACGGGATCGCCAAGGCGCTGACCTATTACGAGCCAGGCCTCCGCACGGTCCTCAAGCCGCACGGCTTCCTGACCCGCGACCCGCGCGTCGTCGAGCGGAAGAAGTACGGCAAGGCCAAGGCCCGACGCAGCTTCCAGTTCTCGAAGCGCTGACGCCGCGCGCGATCACTCGCGTTTTTCGGAAGGGCGCTTCGGGAAACCGGAGCGCCCTTTCTCTTTGTCCTTCCTCCTGCGAGCGAGCTCATGGCCCACACGGTTTTCATCGACGGCGAAGCCGGCACCACCGGCCTCCAGATCCGCGAGCGACTGCAGGACCGCAGCGACATCGAGCTGGTCTCGATCGATCCCGCGCGGCGAAAGGATCCGGCCGCGCGCGCAGAACTGTTGAACGCCGTCGACGCCGTGGTGCTTTGCCTTCCGGACGACGCCGCGCGCGAGGCGGTGGGGATGATCTCGTCGAACCGGGTGAAGGTGATTGACGCCTCCACGGCCCACCGGGTTGCGCCGGGCTGGGCGTACGGCTTTCCTGAGATGTCGATGACCCAGCGGGATGAGATCAGCGGCGCGACGCGGGTCGCGAACCCGGGCTGCTATCCGACGGGTTTCATCGGGTTGATGCGGCCGCTGGTGCAGGCGGGCCTCGTGTCGCCGGAGTTCCCGGTCACGGTGAACGCCATCTCCGGCTATTCCGGCGGTGGGCGGGGGCTGATCGAGGAATTCGAGACCAAGGCGGCGCCGGCCGGCACGAACGACGCCTTCCGCGTCTACGGCCTCAATCTCGCGCACAAGCACTTGTCGGAAATGCAGGTCTACAGCGGTCTCGGCCATGCGCCGCTGTTTGCGCCGTCGGTGGGCCGCTTCGCCCAGGGCATGGTCGTCGAGGTTCCGTTGCAGCTCTGGGCGATTCCAGGCGCGCCGAAGCCTGCCGATCTGCATGTGGAACTTGCGGCGGCCTATGCAGGCGAGGCCTTCGTCGAGGTGGCGAGCGGCGCCGAATGCGCCGAGCTGCAGAAGACGCGAGCTGGGGCAGGGGGCTACGTGCTCGATCTTGACCCTGAGGCGCTCAACGGCACCAACCGCATGAAGCTGTTCGTGTTCGGCAATGCGGCGGGCGATCAGGCTCGGCTCGTGGCCCTGCTCGACAACCTGGGAAAGGGGGCCTCGGGCGCCGCGGTGCAGAACCTCAACCTGATGCTCGGCCTCGATGAGGCGGCCGGCCTCTGAGGGTCTGATCGTCGCAGGCGTGCTTTTCGCTTGCCAGCCGTCTTAGCAGTGCTTAGATTTTTTCTCGCCCTTCCTGGGCGTTTCCTCCCTTTGACTGCCGCGCCTTCGGGCGCGGCTTTTTTTGAGCTCGGCGTCGGGCGTCGCATCCGCAATCGTGCGACAGGCGTACACTTCGACATGCAGCTCGATCGCAGATCTCTCCTGGTCACCGCCGCCGCTGCGGCTTTCGCGCCTGTGACAGCGCTAGCGGCCGACCGCTACGCCGTCTCGCCCTGGCGCAAGTTCTCTGACGCGCAGTGGAAGTCGCGGCTCGCGCCCGATGCGTATCAAGTGTTGCGGCATGAGGCGACGGAGGCGCCGGGGACGAGTCCGCTGCTCAAGGAGCATGGCAAGGGCGTGTTCGCCTGCGCCGGCTGCGGCCTGCCGTTGTTCCGCTCCGCCTGGAAGTTCGAGAGCGGGACGGGGTGGCCGAGCTTCTACCAGGCGATCTCGGGCGCTGTCGCCACCAAGACTGATCGCAAGCTGTTGATGGCGCGCACGGAATATCATTGCGCCCAATGCCTGGGCCACCAGGGTCACCTGTTCGACGACGGGCCGCAGCCGACCGGACTGCGCTACTGCAACAACGGCGCGGCCCTGAAGTTTGTGCGGGGATAGACAGGCCTCTTTCCTGCCAGAGTGAGGGCAGAGCTCGCGGCTACGTCGTACGTTTCGGTCCCCGATCAGGCGCGGCGTCATGCCCCGCGTCCTCGTCGGCGTCAGGCGTCTGGATGCGGCCTGCGCCAGAGATGTTGGTTTCCAGCTGCTTGGGTCGGGTCAGCAGGTCGACGTCCCCCATTCCGGAGATGTCGATCCGTGCCCATTCGGTCGGGCCGACGGTCGCCTGGCCTGCGCCGCTGATGGCGATTTCCGCGCCGGCGGTCTTGAGCTCGGAGAGATCAGCCTCGCCCGCTCCTGAGACCCGCAGCTTCACCGACTTGGTCTCGCCCGATGCGGTGATCTCGGCGTGTCCGCTGGCGTTCAGTTCGAGCTGGTCCTGCTTGTAGCCGCTGATCTTGAGCCGATCGGCGCCGTTCAGCTCGAACCGCTTCACGGCCGGCGCGCTGAGCCGGATGTGGAGCGCGTTCCGAGCGTGGCCGCCCGGCAGGAGGCTGACGCGGCCGCCCTCGACCCGCACCCGGTTCAGCAGCGCGGTCGGGCCGCTGATGGTGAACTTGGCGGGGCCGGCCGCCTGGATGTATTCGATCTCCGCCGGGGCGTTCACTTCCAGCTTGTCGCCGCCGCTCCACGGAAAGTCGCGCTGCGCCTGCGGACCGCTCGCCTCGTGGCTGCGCCAGCCATGCCAACGATGCCAGGGACCCCACGAGGGACGTTCGTCCCCGTCCCAAGACCACATCCAACCGCTGCGCTGGACGGCCTCGGGCCCGCCGATCGCGACGGCGGCCGAGATGCAGCCGACCGCCATGAGGAAACCGGCCACGGCGACGATGACGAGAGCGCGGATCATTGGGCGGCTCCTTCAGTCTTGGGCTCCAGCGCCGGCTTCAGCAGGCGGAAGTGCAGGCGGGCGTACCAGACGAGCGCGTTGACGATGCCGATGCACACCAGGACGACCACGGCGCCGAGCGCGGTCGCGCCCGACATGATCCCTAGGCCGCCGAGCAGGGCTGCGGCGGGGCCGCCGGGGAAGTCGGTGAAGGGACCCGCCGCGAACATCGCCCCGCCTGCGAACAGGCCCGCGATCGAGGCGATCCCGACGCCGAACACTGCCCCGCCGACCGCCATCAGCACTGGCAGCAGAATGAACAGGTCGAAGGCGCCCAGGCCAAGCACGGCGACGACGGCGGAGATGGCGCCGCCGGGGCTGCGCTCCTGCTCCCAGCGCTTCAGGCCGGTCTCGGCGCGCAGCTCTCGGGCCAGCCGGGCGGGGTCGCCGAGACCAGCGGCCACCTCGTCCTCGCTGCGGCCGGCGGCGACGCCGTCGGCGAAATGGGTCTCGTAGTCGGCCACGATGTCGGCGACGGCGTGCGCCGGCAGCCCTCGCAGCCCCTCGCGCAGCCGGGCGATGAACGCCTCGCGGGTCATGTCGTCGCTCCCAGAATGTCATGCATGGCCTGGGAGAACGTGGCCCAGGCGGCCTTTTGCGAGGCGAAGCTCGCCTTTCCGGCGTCGGTGAGCCGGTAGTACTTCCGAGGCGGCCCAGACGAGGACTCCACCAGGTAGGTGTCCACCAGCCCGTCGTTCTGCAGGCGGCGCATGAGCGGATAGATGGTGCCTTCACCCATGCCGATGGCGTTGGCGAGGCGGCTGGCGATTTCGTAGGCATAGCTGTCGTGGGCCGAGAGCAGCGCCAGGACGCAGAGCTCGAGCGCGCCCTTCTTCAGCTGAATGTCGATGGCTTCGGGCACGGATGCGCTCCTTCGAGGAGCCTTTTAGCGCTAGGTACCGTGCGACACAAGCTAGTGGGTATTAAAAGATAGTAACGTGTTTGGCGGCACGGCCGCGGAGGAGCGCGGAGCCGGATCCAGCTGGTCTTGCGGTGAATGTGGTTCTGGGTCCCGGATCGGCCTTGGCGCCGACCGGGAAGCCAAAGAGCGGACCCTAGCTTCGCACTCGCACGTACTCGCCAGGCGCGTCGCCGAGTGCGGGCAGGGGACCGGCCGCCGGATCGCGGGCGGGGACCATCGGCCCAGATTTCGCCTTCAGCCACTCCGCCCAGTGCGGCCACCAGGAGCCGGGTGTTTCGGTCGCCGTCGCGTGCCAGTCCTTGAGCGTCTCCGGCAGGTCGATCCCGTCGTTGGTCCAGTACTGGTACTTATTCGCCGATGGGGGATTGATCACCCCGGCGATGTGGCCAGAGCCGCCGAGCATGTAGGTGACCGGCCCGCCGAACAGCCGCGCGCCCTTGTAGACCGAGACGGCGGGCGCGATGTGGTCCTCGCGCGAGGACTGCATGTAGACCGGAACCTTTACGTCGCCGAGGTTCAGCTTCACGCCGTCGATGACGAGCTCGCCCCTGGAGAAGGCGTTCTCCATGTAGAACTTGCGCAGGTAGTAGAGGTGCAGGGTCTTCGGCATGCGGGTCGCATCCGAGTTCCAGTAGAGCAGGTCGAAGGCCTTCGGCTCCCGGCCAAGCAGGTAGTTGTTGACGAAGAAGGTCCAGATCAGGTCGTTCGAGCGGAGCGCGTTGAAGGTCTCGGACAGCGCCTGGCCGTCCAGCACGCCGCCGCCGGCGTCCATCCGCCGTTCCAGCTCGCCGAGCCAGGACTCGTTGGTGAACAGCAGCAGGTCGCCCGCTTCCGAGAAATCCTGCTGGGCGGTGAAGAAGGTCGCCGACGCAATCGGGCTGACGCCCTTCTGGGCCATGTGGGCCAGCGTAACGCCCAGCAGCGAGCCGCCGATGCAGTAGCCGACAGTGTTCACCTGGCTCGCGCCCGACTGCTGCATCGCCGCGGCCGTGCCCTCGTAGATGCCCTGGCGCATGTAGTCTTCGAAGGTCTTGCCGGAGAGGCTGGCGTCCGGATTGACCCACGACGCCAGGAACACGGTGATCCCCTGCTGGGTCAGCCAGCGGATCAGCGAGTTCTCCGGCGTCAGGTCGAGGATGTAGTACTTGTTGATCCAGGGCGGGAAGATCACCAGCGGGATCTGGTGGACCTCCTCGGTCGCCGGCGAGAACTGCAAAAGCTCGATCAGCTCGTTGCGGTACACGACCTTGCCGGGCGCGGTGGCCACGTTCCGCCCCAGTTCGAAGTCGGCATAGGCGGTCTGGCTGATCGCCAGGTCGCCGTGACCGCGCTTCAGGTCGGAGGCGAAGTTCTCCATCCCGCGCACCAGGCTCTCGCCGCCGCTCGACAGCAGCGCCTTCAGCGCGACAGGGTTGGAGGTCAGGAAGTTGGATGGCGCAAAAGCGTCCGTGAGCAGGCGGGTGAAGAACTCGACACGCCGCTTTTCCAGGGGGTCGACCCCGTCGACGTTGGCCAGCAGGTCGTTCATCCAGTTCGACGACAGCAGATAGGCCTGCTTGATCGCATCGAAGACCGGATGCTCGCTCCACTCCGCGTCGGCGAACCGGCGATCTCCTCGGGCAGGCTTGACCACCGGCTCGACCGTCTCGCCGGCCAGCTTGCGCGTCGTCGTCTGCCAAAGATCCATATAGCTCGTGAACAGGTTGGCCTGGGCGCGCATCAGCCGGTCGGGCTGGGCGGCGAGGCGGCCGATCACGTCGGTCAGCGCCGGCGCGACGTTGAACGGATCGGGCGTCAGAGCGGATGGCCGCTCGGCCTGCTTGAGCGCCACCTCGGCGATGGCGCCCTGGGCGGCGAGGGCCGCCCGCGCCACGTTCGTCGACAGCTTCTCGAGCTGAGCGCGCTGCTCGGCCGTGAAGACCCCCAGGTCGAAGGGGCTCGCACTGGCGCCGGTCGCGGCCGCCGGCTGGACTGACGCCTCGCCTTCCGGCGCGGTGTCCTTCTCGACATTGGGCTCGGCCGAAGCGAGTAGCGCGTCAGTCGATTCGGGAAGCGGCGGCTTGACGTTCCCCTCGGGCGTGACGGGCAGAAAGGCGTCTTCGAGGACACTGCTGGCCTTGGCGCGCGGACCGGAGCGCGGCGGAATCGGTTCGGAGCCTAGAGTCTGCTCACTCATCGACATCTCCCAACGGCCGGGCGAACATGCGTCCTCTTTCGCCTGACCTGATCATGGCATAAGACCATTGCGGACATGAACGCCCGTAACCGCAAAATTATGAACGTCGGTGACAGACTGATGGCTGCACGGTTTTTGGGCGTTGCAGCCTCGGCGGCGCTTCTGGCCGGCTGCGTGAGCGAGCCGATCGCCAGCACCAGGGTGGATCCTGCTTCGCCGATCGCGCCCGAGGTGGCCAAGCTGGCGAGCGCGGACAAGGATTTCCCGAGCTTCAACGAGATTCCGTCCAAGCCGACGGATCTGCGTCCGCCGCGGATTTACGGCGAGCGGGCGAAGGAGCTCGAGGTGGCCCGCAACCAGCTGGATGCCGCCACCGCCCCCAACACCTGGGTGCTGGACCAGACCGGCGCCTTCGAATCTCGCGCTCGCGTCGACGCCGGTCCCGATCTTGGCGCACCGACGAACACCGACACCGAGGCCTTCGCCAACACGATTCGGAAGCGAGCTACCCCGCCTCCGCCGGCGAAACGCTAGGGCGGCGGAGGCGTAAAACCCGTATCACCGGCTTGGCTGACTCCCGCCCGGAGTCTATCCAGGCGCTGGCCTCAGCTCCCTACAGCCGCACTGGGCAGATCGCGGCGCAGAGCTCATTGACATGACACCCGAATTTCATCGCATCCGACGCCTTCCGCCGTACGTCTTCGAAGAGGTGAACAGCCTGAAGGCGAAGCTCCGCGCCGAGGGCGTGGACATCATCGACTTCGGCATGGGCAATCCCGACATGCCGACGCCGAAGCACATCGTCGACAAGCTGATCGAGACCGCCCGCGACCCGAAGGCCGGGCGCTATTCCGCCTCCAAGGGCATCAGCGGCCTGCGCAAGGCGATGGCCGGCTACTACGAACGGCGGTTCGGCGTGAAGCTGAACCCGAACACCGAGGTGATCGCCACCCTGGGTTCCAAGGAAGGCTTCGCCAATCTGGCACAGGCGCTGACGGCGCCGGGCGACGTCATCGTCTGCCCCAACCCGGCCTATCCGATCCACGCCTACGGCTTCATCATGGCCGGCGGGGTGATCCGCCATGTGCCTGCGCTGTCGCCTGAAGAGTACCTGTCCGGCATCAGCCGGGCGGTGAAGCATTCCGTGCCGCCGCCGAACGTGCTGATCGTCAGCTATCCCTCGAATCCCACCGCGCAATGGGTTGATCTCGACTTCTATCGCGAGGTGATCGCACTCGCGAAGAAGCACGAGATGCTGGTGCTTTCCGACATCGCCTACTCGGAGATCTACTTCGACAACAACCCGCCGCCGTCGATTCTGCAGGTCGAGGGCGCCAAGGACATCGCCGTCGAGGTCAACTCGCTCTCCAAGACCTACGCCATGGCCGGTTGGCGGGTCGGCATGGTGGTCGGCAACGAGCGGATGTGCTCGGCGCTGGCGCGCGTGAAGTCCTATCTCGACTACGGCGCCTACACGCCGATTCAGGTCGCCGCCGCCGCCGCGCTGAACGGGCCGCAGGATTGCGTCGACGAGATCCGCGGCATCTACAAGAAGCGCCGTGACGTCCTGGTGGAGTCGATGAAGCGCGCCGGTTGGGACATCCCTGCGCCGCCGGCCTCGATGTTCGCCTGGGCACCGGTGCCCGAGCAGTTCCGTGAGGCGGGCTCGATGCTGTTCTCCAAGCTGCTGATCGAAGAGGCAGGCGTGGCCGTGGCGCCGGGCTTCGCCTTCGGCGAGTACGGCGAAGGCTATGTCCGCATCGGGCTGGTGGAGAACGAGCATCGTATCCGGCAGGCCGCGCGCAATGTGAAGAAATTCCTGGCGCAGAGCGGGGAGATCCTCGACCGCGCCCACAACACCCTGGCGGCGCAATGAGCGAAGCGACCAACTCTGCGCGCAACTGGCGGGTCGGGGTCGCGGGCCTCGGCACCGTCGGCGCCGGGCTGCTGAAGTTTCTGGCCGAGCGTCCGGGTTTTGCGCCGGCCGGCGGTCGCGCGACCGTGTCGGGCGTCTCGGCGCGTTCACGTTCGCGTCCGCGCCCGTTCGACATCTCGGGCCTGCCCTGGTTCGATGACCCGGTCGCCCTGGCGAGCTCGCCCGAGGTCGACATCTTCGTCGAGCTGATCGGCGGCTCGGACGGGCCGGCCAAGGCGGCGGTGCAGGCGGCGCTGGCGCTGGGCAAGCCCGTGGTCACCGCCAATAAAGCGCTGATCGCCGAGCACGGCGCCGAGCTGGCTGCGCTCGCCGAGGCCGAGGGCGCGCCGCTGCTGTTCGAAGCCGCGGTGATGGGCGGCACGCCGGCGGTCAAGATGTTGCGCGAGGCGATGGTCGGCGACGACGTGAAGTCGGTCGCGGGCATCCTCAATGGCACCTGCAACTACATCCTGACCGAGATGGAGGCGACCGGCCGCTCGTTCGGCGACGTGCTCGCCGAGGCGCAACGACTGGGCTACGCCGAGGCCGATCCGACGATGGATGTCGGGGGCTTCGACGCGGCGCACAAGATCTCGATCCTCGCGGCGCTGGCCTTCGGCTGCGCGCCAAATTACGGCGCAGCCGAGATCGAGGGCATCGACCAAGTCGAACTGCTGGACATTCAGTTCGCCAAGGACCTCGGCTACCGGATCAAGCTGGTGGCCTCCGCCGATCGCTCCGCCGACGGCGTCCTGGTGCGCGTGCATCCCTCGCTCGCGCCGCTGGCGCATCCGCTGGCTCAGGCCGGCGGCGCGCTCAACGCCCTCTTCATCGAGGGCGAGCGGATCGGCCGGATCTTCGTCCAGGGTCCGGGTGCGGGCGCCGGGCCGACCGCCGCGGCGGTGGCGGCGGACATTGCCGACGTGATGACCGCGGCCGTGCGGCCCGTCTTCCAGGCGCCGGCCAAAAGCCTTGAACCGTTCACGCCAGTCGATCCCGCCCGCAGCCAGAGCCGCGCCTATCTGCGGTTCCTGGTGAAGGACGAGCCCGGCGTGATTGCGGCGGTCTCCGAGACGCTGGCCGAGGCGGGCGTGTCGATCGAGAGCTTCCTTCAGAAGCCGGTCGAGAACGCCGACGGCGTGCCCATCGTGCTGACCACCCATTCGGTCGCGGAGTCGGTGCTGACCGCGGCTATCGATCGGATCGCCGGGCTCCCGGCGGTGCTCGAGCGGCCGCGGCTGTTGCGTATCGCGCGTATTTGAGAATCCGGTGATGTTGCCGGATTGCCCTGGCGGCGCGCGCGGGAGAACACTTGGCCATGACCGCGAGGGTCCTTGACCGCAGCCTGGTGCTGGCCGCCGTCCGCGTGACGGAGCGAGCCGCCATCGCCGCGTGGGCGCTGGCCGGCCGGGGCGACGAGATGGCCGCCGACCAGGCGGCGGTCGACGCCATGCGCAATGCGCTCGACGAGCTCGAGATCGACGGCGAAATCGTCATCGGCGAGGGCGAACGCGACGAGGCGCCGATGCTGTTCATCGGCGAGAAGGTCGGCCGGGGCGGCAAGAGCAAGCTCGATATCGCCGTCGACCCGCTCGAAGGCACGACGCTCACCGCCAAAGCGATGGGCAATGCGCTGGCGGTGATGGCCTGGGCGCCGCGTGGGGCGCTGCTGAAGGCGCCCGACACCTACATGGACAAGATCGCCTGTGGTCCGGGCTATCCGCCGGGCGTCATCGATCTCGACCGCTCACCGACCGAGAACGTGGCGGCGCTTGCGGCGGCGAAGGGCGTGCCGGTTTCCGAGATCACCGTCTGCGTGCTCGATCGGCCGCGGCACGCGGAGATCATCGCCGGCGTTCGCGAATCCGGTGCGCGGCTGGCGTTGATTCCCGACGGCGACATCGCCGGCGTGATCAACACCGCCGACCCGGAGACCGGGATCGACCTTTACATTGGGCAGGGCGGGGCGCCCGAGGGCGTGCTGGCCTGCGCGGCGCTCAAGTGTGTCGGCGGCCAGTTTCAGGGCCGTCTGGTCTTCCGCAACGCCGATGAGCGGGCGCGGGCGGTGCGCGCCGGCATCGAGCAGCTCGACAAGAAATACGACCTGCACGAGCTGGTGCGCGACGAGGCGATTTTTGCTGCGACCGGCGTCACCAAGGGCGCGCTGCTGGACGGGGTGCGGGTGAGGAACGGTTTCGTGCAGACCCATTCGCTGGTGATGTACTCGGCGACTCACACGGTTCGGGAAGTGCGCACGCGTCGCATGGTGTGACGGCGTTCAACGCACTGCAGCGCGGATAAAGCACGATGCGATCAGGCGGAATCGCCTGACGGCTGAACCGTGCTTTAGAGTCAAACGTTAGAGCGAGTTCGGGCGGCGAAACCGCACTCACTTCGCCTAACGCGCTCTGGGCGCGATTCATGTGACACTGCGCCGATGAGTTTCGTCGAGCCTGACAGCGTCTCCGCCTTCCTCGGCGTCGAACGTTCGCTCAGCGGCCGCGCCTGGCGCGAGCGCGCGGCGGATCCTGCGCTGGTGCGCCGCCATCAGATGGGGCTGGGCCTGACCGAGCCGCTCGCCCGCGCGCTCGCCGCCCGTGGCGTCGGCGAGACGGATGGGCCTGACTACCTGAAGCCGACCTTGAAGGCGCTGTTCCCGAATCCGTCCTGCTTCATGGATATGGACCGCGCGGCGGCCATCCTGGTGGACGCTCTCGAGCAGCGTCGCCGCGCCGTGGTCTTCGCCGACTATGACGTCGACGGGGCTTCGTCCGCCGCCCAGCTGGTGCGCTGGTTCCGCACCCAGGGCCACGAGCTGGCGATCTACGTCCCCGACCGCATCGCAGAGGGCTACGGCCCATCTCCCGCGGCCTTCCGGCGCTTGAAGGAAGACGGCGCCGAGCTGGTGATCACCGTCGACTGCGGGGCGGCGGCCCACGACGCGCTCGCCTGCGCCGCCGAGATCGGTCTCGAGGTCGTGGTGATCGACCACCACCTCATGCGCGGCGACGAGATCCCCAAGGTCGCGGCCTTGGTCAATCCGAACCGGCCCGACTGCGTGTCGGGACAGGGGAGGCTTGCGGCGGCGGGCGTCACCTTCGTGCTGCTCGCGGCTCTCAACCGCGAAGCGCGTCGCCGCGGCCTGTTCGCCGAGCGTGCCGAGCCCGATCTGCGCCAATGGCTGGATCTCGCCGCCATGGGGGCGATCTGCGACGTCACCCAGCTCATCGGTTTCAATCGCGCGCTGGCGTCCCAGGGGCTCAAGGTGATGTCGGCTTGGCGCAATCCTGGCTTGAAGGCGTTGCTGGACGTCGCTGGCGCGCAGGGGCCGGCCTCGGTCTTCCATGTGGGCTTTGTGCTGGGACCGCGGATCAACGCCGGAGGGCGGATCGGCCGCTCCGACCTCGGCGCCCGGCTGCTCTCCACCGATGACGCGGAGGAAGCGCAGGCGCTGGCGGCCGAGCTCGACGGGCTCAACGCCTCGCGCAAAGATGTCGAGCGCGAGGTGCTCGAAGCAGCCGTCGAGATGATCGAGCGACAGAGCAACCAAGCGGACCACCCGGTGCTGCTCGTGAGCGCCGACGGATGGCATCCCGGCGTGATCGGCATCGTCGCGGGCCGGCTGCGCGAACGTTATCGCAAGCCGACGATCGTGGTGGGCGTCGACCGCGCCGCCAACGTCGGCAAGGGTTCGGGGCGATCGCAGCCCGGCGTCAACCTGGGCCGCGCCGTCCAGGCGGCCTACGACGCGGGGCTGCTGCTGGCCGGCGGCGGCCACGCCATGGCGGCGGGACTGTCTGTGCGCCCGGACACGCTACCCGAGCTGCGCGAGTTCCTGTGCGAGCGCCTGGCCCACGAGACGAAGGCCGCCAGCGCCGCCGACGCTTTGGAGATCGACGCGGTCGTCACCCCCGCGGGCTGCGACCGCGGCCTGTGGCGCGATTTCCAACAATTGGCCCCCTTCGGTCCCGGCAATCCGGAACCGCTGTTCGCCGCCGCCAACGTTCGCGTCGAGCGGCCGATGGCGCTTCGCGGCGGTCATGTACGCTGCACGCTCGTCGACCGCACGGGCGGGCGGCTGAAGGCCGTGGCCTGGCGCGCAGGTGATACGGAGACCGGCCGTCGGCTGTTGCAGGAGGGCGGCGCGATCCACGTCGCCGGCCGTCTGAAGCCGGACGATTGGCAGGGCCGCGAAGGCGTCGAATTCGAGATCGAGGACGCCGCCGACCCGCGCCGGATCGAAGGCGCATCAAAGTAGCGATTAGAGGCCTTGAACCCCCCGCGGAAGGTGGCTATAGAGCCGCCCTCCGCGCCGCGGTCCCTTCGTCTATCGGTTAGGACGTCAGGTTTTCAACCTGAAGAGAGGGGTTCGACTCCCCTAGGGACTGCCACGTGAGCCGTCTGAATACGCCACGAATCCCGGCGGAAGCTCCGCGCGTGCGCGCAAAAGAGCATTGACGGCCATCGTTTTCCTCGAACACTGTTATAGTCGGCCTTTTCCGATGTCGTTCGGAACTGGCGGGCCGAGGGGCACATGGCTGGTTTTGAATACGAGCAGGTGGATGCACAGGCGTTAGCCGTGCGGATCACCGGCCGCGTGAAGTGGTTCGACGCGGCCAAGGGGTACGGCTTCATCGTTCCAGATGATCCCTCCCAGACCGACCTCAAGGATGTCCTGCTGCACGTCTCGTGCTTACGCAACTCGGGTCGGGAAGACGCGCCCGAAGGATCCATCGTCACCTGCGACGCGGTGCGCCGGGCCAAGGGCTGGCAGGTGGCCGAGGTGGTCAACCTCGACGAAAGCTCCGCTACGCCGCCGGCCGAGCGGCGCACGCGGGAAGACGGCCTGCGCCGCGACAGTTTCGCCAGTCCCTTCCGGAGCGCGCCGCGGCGGCCGGTTGAGGCCTCAGGGCCGCTCGAACCTGCGAAGGTGAAGTGGTTCAATCGCACCAAGGGCTACGGCTTCGTGGTTCGCGACGGCCAGCCCGGCGACATCTTCGTCCATATCGAGACCCTGCGGCGCTCCGGCATGGAAGACCTGCAGCCGGGCGAAGACGTCATGGTCCGCTTCGCCGAGGGGCCGAAGGGACTGGTCGTCGCCGAGATCGCCGGCTCTCACTGAATTCGAGCTGAGACGAGGCTCTCGGGGCGGGTGATTGCGCTCGGCTGCGCGGCGCCGTACGGCGGCTGAGCCCATTGCGGAGGTCAGCGGTGTTCAAAGTCCCGTTCGCGCGGCGCGCCACGCTCGCCCTGGCCATTCTCGTGGCGATGAGCGGAGGCGCATGCGCAGCGCCCCCGAACGCTCAGGCCTGCGACGCCGGCCAGCCGGAGATCGCGCCGCTGCAGCCGCTGGCGCTGCAGACGCGGCAGGGGCGGTTCGACTTCCAGGTCGAGTACGCTGGCTCTCCCGATCAGCGCGAGACGGGGTTGATGTGCCGAACCGTGATGGCGCCGGACCACGGCATGCTGTTCGACTTCGATGCGCCGAGCCAAGGCGTGGCCTTCTGGATGCGCAACACGCTGATCCCCCTGGACATCATCTTCATCCGCCCGGATGGCCGCGTGCTCTCCATCGCCCGCAAAGCCAAGCCGCTCGACGAGACGCCGCTACCGGCCGGCGGGACGGTGCGTGGCGTGCTGGAGGTGGCTGGGGGCCGGGCCGCGCAGATCGGCCTGCTGCCGGGCGACAAGGTCACCCACAAGATCTTCCCGCACTGAGCGTGCGAGCGGCCGACGATTGTGTGGCGCCGCAAACGATTATAGGAGGGCGCTCACGGCCTGATCGGGGTGTAGCGCAGTCTGGTAGCGCATCTGCTTTGGGAGCAGAGGGTCGCAGGTTCGAATCCTGCCGCCCCGACCACTATAGGCCGGTGACTTGAGAGGCATTCATGCTCGCGCGCATCTTCCGTCCTTCGAAAACGGCCATGCAGTCCGGCAAGGCCAAAACCAAGGACTGGGTGCTCGAGTTCGAACCGAAGGCGGCGCGCCGACCCGATCCGCTGATGGGCTGGAGCCAGACCAGCGACACCGAGTCCAGCCAGGTGCGCCTGTCGTTCGAGACCAAGGAAGAGGCCGTGCGCTACGCCGAGCAGCAGGGCATCGCCTTCCAGCTGTTCGACTCGAAGCCCGCCAAGCGCATCATCAAGGCCTACGCCGACAACTTCGCTTTCGGCCGCCGGATCCCCTGGACCCATTGAGCGGCTCGCGAGCGCCCGTAGCTCAACCGGATAGAGCATCCGCCTTCTAAGCGGACGGTTGCAGGTTCGAGTCCTGCCGGGCGCGCCAGGCCGCAATTCAGCTATTCGCTCGACCGGGCCCCACGATCGTGACGTCGTTGAAGGTCATGAACACGAACGAGGTGTCGCCGGGCCCACGATAGGCGCCCGCGGCGTTGGCGAGATGGCGGGCCAGAGGGGTGAAACCTCCAGGCATCGTCTTCGCGGTGGGAACATTTCCCCCCATCCGCCGACCGACATCGCCATCAATGCTGGTTGTCCTGGCTGAACTCCGCTGACAACAGCGCTCAGAGCAGCTGCGACCGGTCCTCATCGAGCCGGAACACAAGGTCCGCCCGCTTTGGCATTTCCCTGAGGATCCATCGCGTCAGGCGCTCGTAGTGGGCGACGAAGCGGGCGAGTTCGGCGCCGGTCATGCCGCGGCCCGTGCGGTCGCGTAGCTTCTGCTCCTGCTCGCGGCGCCAGCCGAGCACCACTTCGAAGTTCGGCGCCTGCAGCAGCGCCAGCCCGTCGAGGCGACCAAACAGGCTGCGATAAGGCCCGGTGAGCTGGGCGTTGACGTGGAGGCGCCAGCGGGCGTCGGGGTCATTGACGGCTTCGAGCGTATTGGTCGGCTGGAGGAGCGACGCCACCGGCTGCGGCGCAGCGCCGACGCACCAGCCTTCGATGAAGGCGATGTCGGCGGGCGCGGCGAACTCGCGCCATTCCGACCGGGGGCGCGGCTCATCGGCCGCCTTGTCGAAGGTGGGCAGGGCGACCTGACCGGGCAGCCGCAGCTGATCCAGCACAGTGCAAGCCAGGCCCGTGTCGTGAGTTCCGGGCGGCCCGCGGGTGGCGAACAGGGGGTGGACGTCCCGCGCCAGGCGCTCGCGCGCCGCGCGAGGCAGATAGAAGTCGTCGAGCGAGACGGATACGGCGGAAAGCCCGCGGCCTTCCAGCAGCCGAACCGCGGCCGCGGCGGCGGTCGACTTGCCCGACCCCTGCGCACCGCACAGGCCGATGACGGCCGTTCCGCCCAATTCCTCACGCCGCGCCTGGCCGAAGTCCGCCAGCGGGAGGCAGACCCGCTCCAGCGTGAGGCGGAAGGAGGCTGGCAGACGCTCCTCGGCGAGGAAATCATCGATCCAAGTGGAGTCGGACACGCCGTTAGCCGACCGCGTCGGCGTAGACGTCGAGGGCGCTGCGCAGGTCGGCGATCAGGTCGGCCGGTTCCTCAAGGCCGACGTGTAACCGCACTAGGGGACCGCCGTAGTCCTTTGGGAAGCGGCGGGCTTTCAGCTGCGGATCGACCGAGATGGCGAGGCTCTCGAAGCCACCCCAGGAGAAGCCCAGGCCGAACAGCTCCAGCGCGTCGAGGAAGGCGTCGACGGCGGGCTCCGGGCCGGGCTTGAGGGCGATGCTGAAGAGGCTCGCCGCACCGCAGAAGTCGCGTTTCCAGAGGTCGTAGCCGAGGTCGCCGGGCAGCGCTGGGTGATAGACTGCCGCGATCTCTGGCTGAGACTTCAGCCACGCCGCCACGGCCAGGCCGTTCGCACCTTGTTGCGCCAGCCGAGCGGGGAGGGTGCGAAGCCCGCGCAGCATCATGTAGGCGTCGTCGGGCGAGACCGCCCAGCCCATGTGCAGCACACCGTCGTTCAGCTTGCGCCCCAGGGCGGCGTCGCGCCCTGCCGCCGACCCCATGAAGACGTCCGAGTGACCGCCTACGTATTTGGTGAGCGCTTGGATCGATAGGTCGACGCCGTGCTCGAGCGGCCGGTAGAGGTAGCCTGCGCCCCAGGTGTTGTCGCAGGCGGTGAGAATCCGGCGGGCGCGCGCCAGCTCGGCCACCCGCCCGACGTCCTGCATCTCCATCGACAGCGAGCCCGGGCTCTCCATCAGGATCAGGCGGGTCGCGGCCGAAGCCTCGCCGACCAACTGCTCTGGAGGGGCAGCGGGGTCGAAGTATTCCACGCCGACGCCATAGCGCTTCAGAACGTGGTCGCAGAACCGGCGGGTCGGCGCGTAGATGGTGTCGGCGACCAGGATCTCATCGCCCGCTTGCAGCACCGCCAGGAGCGCGCCGGTGAGCGCCGCCAACCCCGACGGATAGAGCGTCACGCCGTGCGCGTGCTCCATCGTCGCGAGCGCGTCCTGCAGCGCGGCCTGGGTGGCGAGGCCCTGGCGGCCGTAGGTCGGCAGGGCGTGGCTGTAGAGCGAACCGGCGTAGGGCATCAGCACGGTCGAGCCGCGCTGGATCGGCGGGCCGACGGTCCGTGCGAGGGGTTCAGGCGCGGCGCCGGCGCGGATCAGGCGGGTCTTGTCGTCCATCAGGGGCAGTTAGGGCTGCGCAGACGGGGCATTCAAGCCCGCTCGGCGGTCAAGGCGCGGCGCACCGCATCCATCACCGCGCCCCAGTCGCCGGGCGAGGCTTGGCGGAACAGGCGCGCCGAGGGATACCAGGGGCTGTCGGTTCGATCCGCCTGCCAGCGCCAGCAGCAATTTTCGCCGGAGAGCAGGATCCAAGTCGGCTTGCCCATCGCGCCGGCGAGATGTGCGATGCTGGTGTCGACCGTGATCACCAGCGCGAGGTCGCGGATCATCGCGGCGGTTTCGGCGAAGTCGCGCGCGCCGCTGTCCTCCGGCAACAAGCTGGCCGCCGCGGGCAGGTCCAGAAGCGCCTCTCGATGCTCCGTCGGCAGTGAGCGTTGCGCGTTGGTCGGATGCCGCGGATCGCCACGCCAGGCGACGCCGACGCCCTCGCCGCCGTCCCGACACGGCAGATAGGGCGAGCGCGGCAGGGTTGCCTCGTCAACACCAAGGCGGCCTGGGATGGATCCCGGCATGATCCAGAAGTCGTGGCGCGGGATGCGGACCTCGCCCGCCGCTTCGATCAGCTGCGCCGGCAGCTCGGCGAACAGGCGGAGGAGCGGCGGCGGGGTCAGCAGCGAGACCTCCGCGCCCATCGCCCTCAGCACCGGCACGAAGCGGGCGAACATGATCTGATCGCCGAAGCCCTGCTCGCTCCAGACCAGGATTGAGCGGCCCTGCAGTGGTTCGCCCCGCCACTCCGGGAAGGAGAGGGCAGGCTTCGCCACGCGCCCCTGAGTGCGCGCGAAGCGGATGTCGTAGCGGCGAAATCCCTCCGCGAGGTCGCCCGCGCCCAGCAACGCCAGACAGAGGTTTTCTTCGGCTATGGCCAGGCCGGGGGAACGGTCGAGAATGCCGCGATAGAGCGCCACGGCCTCGTCATAGCGGCCGAGGCGCTGGGCGTTCGTGGCGCGACGGAACTGGGCCTCGATCGCGTCCACTGGACTAGGGGCCAGTGACGACGTCGGTGTCGGTGCGGCCGCCCCATTCCGTCCAGGAGCCGTCGTAAACTGGCGTATCGGGTCGGCCGAGGCGCGCGAGGCCGAGCGCCAGCACCGCTGCGGTCACGCCCGAGCCGCAGGTGGCGACGATCGGCGCGTCGAGATCCAAGCCGGCGCCGTTGAAGGCGGCGCGCAGTTCGCTGGCCGAGCGCAGCTTGCCGCCGTCGTCGACCAGAGTGTTCCAGGGCAGGTTGCGGGCGCCCGGCATGTGGCCTGAGCGCACTTCGGGCCTGGGCTCTGGCGCCTCGCCGCGGAAACGTGCGGCGGAGCGTGCGTCGACCAGCCGCGCGGTTCCCTGCGCCAGGTGCTTCCGCACCGAGGCGATGTCGCGCACCAGGGCGGCATCGAAGTCCGGTGAAAGCTGTGACGGCGCAAGCGCGACCTCGCCCGTCTCGATGGGCCGCCCCTCGTCGCGCCAGGCGGTCAGCCCACCGTCGAGGACGACGACCTTGGGAAAATGCATGGCGCGAAGCGCCCACCAGACCCGCGGCGCGGAAAACATCTTGCGCCCGTCGTACACGACAATCGTCGCCTCGCGGCGGAGACCCAACGCTCCTGTCGCCGCGGCGAAGGCCTCGGGCGTCGGCAGCATGTGCGGGAGATCCGTCGCGTGGTCGGCGATCGCGTCGATGTCGAAGAATACCGCGCCCGGGATGTGGCCCGCGATGTAGTCCGCCCGTCCGGAACCGTCCTCGGTGGGCATGTACCAGGTGGCGTCCACCACCTGGACGCCCGGATCGCCGAGTTGCTCCGCCAGCCAGGCGGTGGAGACCAGCGGGTCGCTCATTCCGGGATCCAGGAGGGGGAGGGCAGGCCGCGCTCCTTGAGGAACAGCGGATTGTAGATCTTCGACTGATAGCGCTGTCCGTGATCGCACAGGATGGTCACGATGGTGTGGCCTGGCCCCATGTCCTTGGCCATGCGGATCGCACCGGCGACGTTGATGCCGGTGGAGCCGCCCATCACCAGGCCCTCATGCTCCACGAGGTCGAAAATCGCCAGCATCATCTCCTCGTCGGAGATGCGATAGGCGCGGTCGATCTTTAGGCCCTCGAGATTGGCGGTGATCCGACCCTGGCCGATGCCCTCGCTGATCGAGGTCCCTTCGGCCTTCAGCTCGCCGTCGGTGTACCAGCTGTAGAGCGAGGCGCCGTGCGGGTCGGCGATGCCGATCTGGACGTCGGCACGCTTGTCGCGCAGCGCCATGGCCACGCCCGCCAGCGTGCCCCCGGAGCCCACCGCGGAGATGAAGCCGTCGACCTTGCCGTTGGTCTGGGCCCAGATCTCGGGGCCGGTGCCCTGGATGTGGGCTTCACGGTTGGCGACGTTGTCGAATTGGTTGGCCCAGATCGCGCCATTTGGCTCCTTCGCCGCGAGTTCTTCCGCCAAGCGCCCGGAATAGCGAACATAATTCATTGGATTGGCGTAGGGAACGGCGTCCACCTCCACCAGCTCCGCGCCATAGAGACGGATCGCGTCCTTCTTCTCCTGGCTCTGGGTGCGCGGGATCACGATCACCGAGCGGTAGCCTAGGGCTTTGCCGACCATGGCCAGGCCGATGCCGGTGTTGCCGGCTGTGCCTTCGACGATCACACCGCCGGGTCGCATCAGGCCGCGCGCCTCCGCGTCGCGGATGATGAACAGGGCGGCGCGGTCCTTCACCGACTGGCCGGGGTTCATGAACTCCGCCTTGGCCAGGATCTCGCAGCCTGTGATCTCGCTCGCACGGCGCAGGCGGATCAGCGGGGTGTTCCCGATGGCGTCGAGAAGGCTCTGAGCGATCGTCATGAGCGCTACTTAAGGGGCTGGCTTCGTTCGGAACAGTGGGCGCGAATGCGGAAGGTTTGCAAACCGCGCCAACGCAGGCCAGTTAGCCACGTCTTCCGCGGAGCCGCCCATGCCCGTTCTCAAGCTCGATCGCTGGAACATCGCCATGGGCGACGGACAGCCGCTCGCCGTGATCGCCGGCCTGAACGTGCTGGAGGACGCGGACTTGGCGCTTGAGACCGCGCGCCAGCTCAAGGCGATCTGCGAGCGCCTGACGTTGCCCTATGTCTTCAAGGCCAGCTTCGACAAGGCGAACCGCTCCTCGGTCACCAGCTACCGCGGCCCCGGCCTCAAGGCAGGCATGGAGATCTTTCGCCGGGTGAAGGAGGAGGTGGGCGTGCCGCTCGCCACCGACATCCACGAGGTCGAGCAGGCGGCGCCCCTCGCCGAGCTGATCGACATTCTGCAGATCCCCGCCTTTCTCTGCCGCCAGACCGACCTGGTGGTGGCCTCGGCGCGGGCGATCCATGCCGCGGGCGGCCTGCTCCACGTCAAGAAGGGGCAATTCCTCGCTCCTTGGGACGCCAAAAACATTGTCTCCAAGGTCAAGGAGGCGGTCGGCGGCGCGGACATCACCATCCTTTGCGAGCGCGGCGTCTCCTTCGGCTACAACAATCTGGTGGTCGACATGCTGGGCCTGGCGGAGATGAAGAAGCTCGGCGTCCCGGTGACGATCGACGCCACCCACGCCGTGCAACTGCCGGGCGCTGATCCGCGCACCGGCGGCGCCTCGACGGGGGGGCGTCGCGAGGGCGTAGCGATCATCGCCAAGGCCGCGGTCGTCTCCGGAGCCGACGGGGTGTTCCTGGAATTCCACCCGCAGCCCGACAAGGCGCTCTGCGATGCGCCGAGTTGCTTGCCGCTTTCCGGCGCGGCGGACCTGCTGGCGACGCTCAAGACCTTGCACGAGGTCGCCAACGGCCGCTCGCCTTCGGCTTGACCGGCGCGCGCGTCGGCCGCACACCCTGGAAGTCAGATGGACCTCTCCGCCCTACAGCATCTCCTGGGCCTGGTTCCGGGCCGCCGCGTGGCCTGCATCGGCGACCTGATGGTCGACCGCTTCATCTATGGCGACGTCAGCCGGGTCTCGCCGGAAGCCCCCATCCCGGTGCTAGCCCGTTCGCGCGAACTGGTGATGCTGGGCGCGGCGGGCAATGTCGCTCGTAATGTCGCCGCTCTGGGTGGATCGGTGGCGCTGGCCGGGCTGGTAGGAGCTGACGCCGAGGCGCAGGAGGCCGAGCGGCTGGTTGGCGAGGAGCCGCGGGTCGAGGGTTTCCTGGTCTCCGATCCCGACCGGCCGACCACCTTGAAGACGCGCTTCGTCTCCGGCGGGCAGCAGTTGCTGCGCGTGGACATGGAAGCCAGCCGGCCGGTCGCGGGCGAGGTCGAGGCGAAGCTGATCCGCACGCTGGCCGACGTCGTGAAAGGCTGCGGGGTTATCCTGCTGTCCGATTACGGCAAGGGCGCGGTCACCGACGCCGTCATCGTCGCCTGCCTGGACGCCGCGCGGGCAGCGGGCGCGAAGGTGGTGGTGGACTCCAAGGCCCGATCCTTCGCCCGCTATGGCGCAGTCGACCTGATCAAGCCCAACGCGTCCGAGCTGGCGCATGCGACCGACCTGCCCACCGGCTCCGACGCCGAGGTCGAGGTGGCGCTCGCTCGCGCCCTGGAACTCTGGGAGGCCAAGGCGATCCTCGTCACCCGTGCGGCCAAGGGGCAATCCTTGGCGTTCCGGGGCGAACCGGTCCGGCATTTCCCGACCCAGCCGCGCGAGGTGTTCGACGTCTCCGGCGCCGGCGACACCACGCTTGCAGCGCTGGGCCTGGCGCTCGCCGCCGGCGCGCCGATCGAAGACGCCATCGCTTTTGCCCAGTTGGCGGCGGGCGTCGCCGTCTCCAAAATCGGTACGGCGACGGTTTCGCCGGACGAGCTGGTGGAGGCGCTGATCGCCGCGCATCTGGCGCCGGCCGAGGCCAAAATAGCCACGCCGGCGCGGATGGTCGAGGAGGTCGCCCGCTGGCGGGCGATGGGGCTGCGAGTCGGCTTCACCAACGGCTGCTTCGACATCCTGCACAAAGGCCACGTGGCGTATCTGGCGCAGGCCCGCGGCTGGTGCGATCGGCTGATCGTCGGCCTCAACTCCGACGCCTCGGTGCGGGCGCTGAAGGGCGAGGGCCGGCCGGTGAACGACCTGGAATCCCGCGCCCTGGTGCTCGCCGGCCTGGGCTCGGTGGATCTCGTAGCGCCGTTCGAAGAGGCGACGCCGATCAAGTTGATCGAGGCGGCGCGGCCGGACGTGCTCATCAAGGGTGCGGACTATTCCGAGGACCAGGTGGTCGGCGGCGCCCTGGTCAAGTCCTGGGGCGGCGAGGTGCGGCTGGCGCAGCTGGTCGACGGCTATTCGACCACCGCGGCGATCGCCCGCATGGCCGGCGGCAGGCCGAAAAAGGAGCAGGCATGACGCGCAAGATCGCCTTCGTCACCGGCGGGGCGGGCTTCATCGGCTCGAACATCGCCGCTCGTCTGGCTGAGGATCGCACTCTCGACGTCGTGATCTGCGACCGGTTGCGCGAGGCCGAGCTCGGCAAGTGGCGGAACATCGCCAAGCACCCGATCGGCGACTTCGTCGCGCCGGAGGACATGTTCGACTGGCTGGAGAAGCGCTGGCGCGACGTCGAGGTGGTCGTGCACATGGCGGCCGTTTCGTCGACGACTGAACCGGACGCGGACAAGATCATCCACTCGAACTTCACGCTCAGCCGCGACCTGTTCCGCTGGTGCGCCGATCACCAGCGCCGGCTGATCTACGCCTCCTCGGCGGCCACCTATGGCGCGGGCGAGGCGGGCTTCGTCGACGACAACGACTACGAGGCGCTGGCCAAGCTTCGGCCGCTCAACACCTATGGCTGGTCGAAGGCGCTGTTCGACCTGTTCGCGGCGCGCCAGGCCGCGCGCGATTACGCGCCTGCGCAGTGGGTGGGGCTGAAGTTCTTCAACGTCTATGGGCCGAACGAAGAGCACAAGCACTCGATGAAGTCGGTGGCCTCGCAGATCTGGCCGCATGTGCGCGACGGACACGCGGTGCAGCTCTTCAAGAGCTATCGGCCCGATGTGGCAGATGGCGGCCAGACACGCGACTTCGTCTACGTTCGCGACGCCGCCGACGTCATTCAGTGGCTGGTGCAGAACCCGCAGGTGAACGGCATCTTCAACCTTGGCAGCGGATCGGGACGCAGCTTCGCCGACATGGCCAAGGCGGTGTTCAGGGCCGCCGGGCGCGAGCCGCAGATCGACTACACGGCCATGCCGCCGGCGATCCGCGACAAGTACCAGTACTTCACCGAGGCCCGCATGGACCGGTTGATGGCCGCGGGCTACCCGAAGCCGATGACGCCGCTGGAGGAGGGGATCGAGGACTACGTCCGCAGCTACCTCAGCCAGCCCGACCCGTACCGCTGAGCCGGTTGAGCAAAAGTGGTCCCGGTTTTGCGCCAGCAACCCGCTCAACGCAATGAATCGAGAGCACGATTCAACGATCGGGCGTACCCGCCCGGTCGTATGGTGCTCTAGCCCATGCCGCCCGCCGGCCGCTCCGGCCGCTGGCTCGCGCTTCTGGTGCTGGGCGCCGTGCTGGTGGTCGGCCTGGCGACAGGGATCTTCTGGGACGATCTGATGAAGACGTCCCTGGATCCGAAGACGCCGTTCCAGACCTACAGGCCGCCACGGGCGCCGGACTATGCGAGCGACGCGGCCTGGGCGCTGCTGCCGGCCCATCCCGAGCGGCCTGACACGGCCGATCCGCCGGCCGACGTCTTCTTCATCTCGCCCACCACCTTCGACGGCGGTCGCGATTGGAATGCGCCGATCGACGACGCCAGGGCCGACCGAGTGTTTCGCCAGGTGATGGCGCCCAACTACGCGGGGCCGTTCCTGACCGTCGGCCGCGTATTCGCGCCCCGCTACCGCCAAGCCAGCCTGTACAGCCTGCTCACCCTGCGTGAGGACGCGCGCGCGGCGCGAGCCTTCGCCTACGGCGATGTGGAGCGGGCGTTCCGCGTCTATCTCCAGCGCTTCAATCACGACCGGCCCATCGTCGTCGTCGCGGTGGAGCAGGGCGGGGTCATGGCCGAGCGGCTGCTCGCCGAAGCCGCCGCAGATCCCGCCGTGAAAGGACGGATCGCAGCGGCCTATCTGATCGAAACCGTTGCGCCCGCCAGCGACACGCCGCTGCCGCCTTGCCGCATCCGCCGTGAAGCGGGCTGCCTCGCCGCATGGGTGAGCGTTCCGGAAGGTCAGTTCCAGCGCGCACGGATCCTGCTCGACCGGGCGTTGGTCTGGGGGCCTGGCGGCGAATTGGTCAATCTCGAAGACAGGCCTGCGCTCTGTTTCAATCCGCTGCTGGGCGCGACGACCGGAGAGCCGGCCCCGGCGCGGCTGAACCTCGGCGCCGCCAATGCGACCGGCCTCGAGTGGGGCGCGCGGCCAGGATTCATGGCCCGGCAGGTCTCGGCCCGCTGCCAGGACGGCGTGCTGTTCGTCACCCGACCAAAGTCCAAGTCTCTGGTGCGCGACGGCGCCTGGGCGGATCGTCGAAGAGCACCTGGATTCAATCTGTTCTGGGCAAATCTTGAGGCAGATGCACAGGTTCGTGTGGCGACAATGTTGGCGCGCGATGCGTCCGTCAGCCCGCATCCTTGAGCGCAAGCCCGGCCTTCCAGTCGAACAGCTCCTGCAGGATCTGCAGCGCCTTGCCGCGCTCGGACTGCAGCTCGGGATCGCGGGCGACGATCAGGCGGGCGTCGTCGCCCGCTGCGGAGATCAAGTCGCGGTGGGTGAAGGGGTCGGCGAAGACGTAATCCGGAAGGCCGGACTGACGCAGGCCGAGCGCGTCGCCGCCGCCGCGGAGCTCGAGGTCGGTCTCGGCGATGACGAAGCCATCGTCGGTGCGCCGCAGAATGTCGAGGCGCTTCTGGGCGATCTCCGACAGCGGCGGGTCGTAGAGCAAAACGCAAGCGCTCTCGCGGCTTCCGCGGCCCACCCGGCCTCGCAACTGATGCAACTGAGCCAGGCCGAAGCGCTCGGCCTGCTCGATGATCATGATGGTGGCGTTGGGAACGTTGACGCCGACCTCGACCACCGTCGTCGCCACCAGAACGGAGAGGCGGCCTTCGGCGAACTCGGCCATCACCGCGTCCTTGTCCGGCCCGCTCATCTTGCCGTGCACGAGGCCGACGCTGGCGCCCAGGCGGGATTTCAACTCCGCGGCCCGGGTTTCGGCGGCGGCGAGGTCGATCAGCTCGGACTCCGAGACCAGCGGACAGATCCAGAAGGCCTGCGCGCCCGAAGCGACCGCCTCGCGCAGTCGCGCCTCGATCTCGTGCAGCCGGCCCATCGGCGCGGCGCGGGTGACGACAGGCGTACGGCCGGGCGGCTTCTCGTCGATGCGGGAGACGTCGAGATCGCCGTAGAGCGTGAGCTCTAGCGTCCGCGGGATGGGGGTGGCGGACATCGCCATCACATGGACCGCCTCGCCCTTGTCGAGCAGGCGCTGGCGCTCGGCGACGCCGAAGCGGTGCTGTTCGTCGATCACCGCGAGCTGCAGGCGCTGGAAGGTCACCTCGCTCTGAAAGAGCGCGTGGGTGCCGACCGCCACGCAAGCCTGGCCGGAGGCGATGGCGGCGAGCTTCTCGCGGCGCGCCGCGCCTTTGTCGCGGCCGGTCAGCAGCACGGCCTCGATCCCATGGGCGGCGAGGGGGGCTGCGATCGTTTCGTAGTGCTGGCGGGCGAGGATCTCGGTCGGGGCCATGAAGGCGGTCTGGCCGCCGGCCGCCGCCACGTCGGCCATGGCGCACATGGCCACCACGGTCTTGCCGGAGCCGACGTCGCCCTGAATGAGCCGGCTCATCCGCTCTCCGGCCGCGAAATCGCTGCGGATGTCCGCCAGCGCCCGCTCCTGAGCGCCGGTGAAGGCGAACGGCAGGTCACCGCGGATCGCCTCCGTAACCGGCGCGGCGTCCACCCTGGCGGCGGGGGTTCGCCGCCGCTCGGCCTTGCGTTGCGCCATCGCCAGTTGTTGAGCAAGTAGCTCATCATAGGCCAGACGCTTCATGTGCGGTGCGAGCGGCGACAGGTCGGCCTCGCCGCTCGGTGCATGCAGCCGCCCTATCGCCGCTCGCCAGGTCGGAAAGGCCTCTCGCCTGAGAAACGCGGGATCCTGCCATTCCGTGACCTCGGGGGCGCGGTCCAGGGCCTCCAGCACGAAGCGCCGCACCGTGCGAGCTGGGAGGCCCGCGGTCGCCGGATAGACGGGCTCCAGGTCGGGGATCTCATCGGCCTTGTCGGGGGCGACGATGTAGTCGGGGTGCGCCATCTGGCGGCCGTAGTCCTGATCCTCGACCTTGCCGGAGACCAGCCGGTGCGCGCCGACGGGATGGCGCTGCTCGAGCTGGCCGCCGAAGTTGCCGAAGAACACCAGGGTCATGAAACCGGTATCGTCGAACACGCGCACCCGCCACGGCTGCTGTTGCCCGCGCGGCCGTTGGTAGCTCTCGATCGTGACTGCGAAGGTCATCACCTGGCCGTCGATCGCGTCGTCGAGGCGCGCACGTGTGCGCCGGATCACCGAGTGCGGCTTCAGAAACAGTACGTCGCGCACGATCGGGCCGGCGAGTTTTTGCAGCAGCGGCGCAATGCGCGGCCCCACGCCTTTCAGCGTGCCGATCTGGGTGAACAGCGGGAACAGAATCTCGGGCCGCATTTTTGAACCATACCGCGACTGGCAGAAATGCCGCGCGGGCTCTATATCGCCAGCCTCTCATGAGCATCGACGACGCACGGCTGAAGAAGCTGAAGTTCCGCGCCTGGCGGCGTGGCTTTAGGGAAGCGGACCTCATCCTGGGGCCGTTCGCGGACCTCCATGTCGCCAGCTTCGGCCCGGCCGAGTTGGACGCCTTCGAGGCGCTGCTGGAGGCGCCGGACCAGGACCTCTACGCCTGGATCACCGGCAGGGAACCGGCCCCGCCCGAGCGGGATGGGGAGTTACTAGGAAAGATCAAAGCGTTTCGCTGGGATCTTCACAAATACCGCGGAGACGGTCATGGCAGCTGACGGGTCGCGAGCCGGCGGTTCGGCGCAACTGCGACGCGTTGCCGAAGATCCCGGCCGGCTCGACCTCGTCGGCGCGCCGGAGGGCTTCGATGCACTGGTCATGGCCGACGTGGTCAAGGCGCGTAAAGGGCTATCCGTCTTCGTCGCCCGCGACGCCGCGCGGCTGTCCGCCTTCGCCGAAGCGTTCGGCTTCTTCGCCTCTAACGTCGAGGCGCTGACCTTTCCGAGCTGGGACTGCCTGCCGTACGACCGCATCGGCCCGTCGGCCGCCGTCGCGGCGCAGCGCATGGCGACGCTGTCCAGGTTGGCGAACGGCCTCGACGAGAAGACGCCGCGCCTGCTGGTGACCACGGCAGCCGCCTTGCTGCAGCGGCTGCCGCCGATCGCCATCGTCAAGAAGGCGGCCTATTCGGCCAAGGCCGGCAACAGCGTCGAGATCGCCGATCTCGAGACTTATTTCGCGGTGAACGGCTACCAGCGGGCCTCCACCGTCTCCGAGCGCGGCGAATTCGCCATCCGCGGCGGCGTCATCGACGTCTTCCCGCCCACGGCCGACGAGCCGGTGCGGCTCGACCTGTTCGGCGACACCCTGGAATCGATCCGCGCCTTCGATCCGGAGACCCAGCGCTCCACCAAGCAGCTCAAGGACGTCAGCCTGCTGCCGGTCAGCGAAGCGCTGGTCGACAAGGACAGCATCTCGCGCTTACGCTCCGGCTATCTGGAGACCTTCGGCGCGCCGGGCGACGACCCGCTCTATACGAGCGTCTCCGAGGGTGGCCGCCGCGCGGGCATGGAGCACTGGCTGCCGCTGTTCTACCCGTCGATGGCGACTTTGTTCGACTACCTGCCGAACGGCGCGCTGATCGGTCTCGACCATCTGGCCCGCGAGTCGCGTGACGAACGTCTGGCGATGATCCGCGACGCGCATGACGCGCGAATCCAGGCGGATCGCAAGCTGCACTACCACCCGTTGGATCCGATCCGCCTCTACCTCGACGAGGACGAGTGGAACGGGGCGTTGAAGCTTCGGCCATCGCGCCGCTTCACCGCCTTCCAGGAGGCCGAGGGCGAAGCGGTCATCGACATGGGCGCGCGCCAGGGCCGCAACTTCGCGGCCGAGCGTAAACTGGACAGCGTCAACCTGTTCGAGGCCGCCGCCGATCACGCACGCAATCTGGCGGGGCAGGGCAAGCGGGTGCTGTTCGCGTCTTGGTCGGATGGCTCGTCCGACCGGCTGGGCTCGATGCTGGCCGATCACGGCCTCAAGATCCCGTTTGCAGCCTACTGGGACGCTGCCAAGGCGGCCGATCCAAAGACCCCGCAGCGCGTGGTGCTGCCGCTCGACGCCGGCTTCGAGACCGATGCGCTGGTGGTGCTGTCCGAGACCGACATTCTCGGCGACCGGCTGGCGCGGCCGAAGCGTCGCCGCCGCGCCTCGAACTTCCTGGCCGAAGCCTCGTCGCTGACGCCCGGCGACCTGGTGGTGCACATCGACCACGGCATCGGCCGCTACGACGGCCTCAAGACCCTCGACGTCCAGGGCGCGCCGCACGACACGCTGGAGTTGCAGTACGGCGGCGAGGCCAAGCTCTACCTGCCCGTCGAGAACATCGACCTTCTGACCCGCTACGGCGCCGACAGCGAAGGCGTTCAGCTCGATCGGCTGGGCGGCGCGGCCTGGCAGGCGCGCAAGGCCCGCGCGAAGGAGCGGCTGCGCGAGATGGCCGACGGCCTGATCCGCATCGCCGCCGAGCGGGCGATGAAAACGACCGACGAGGTCGAGCCGCCGCACGGCGTGTTCGACGAGTTCTGCGCCCGCTTCCCCTACGAGGAGACCGACGACCAGTTGGCGGCCATCGCAGACGTGCTGCAGGACCTAGGCTCGGGCAAGCCGATGGACCGGCTGATCTGCGGCGACGTCGGATTCGGCAAGACCGAGGTCGCGCTGCGCGCCGCCTTCGTCGTCGCCATGAGCGGTCAGCAGGTGGCGATCGTCGCGCCCACCACGCTGTTGGCGCGGCAGCACTACAAGACCTTCTCCGAGCGCTTCGAAGGCTGGCCGGTGCGCGTGCGGCGCCTGTCGCGCCTGGTCCCGGCCAAGGAGGCCGCGGAGACCCGCGAGGCGCTGCAGAACGGCGAGGTCGAGATCGTCATCGGCACCCACGCGGTGCTGGGCAAGCAGGTCGGCTTCAAGAATCTGGGCCTGGTGATCGTCGACGAGGAGCAGCACTTCGGCGTCAAGGCGAAGGAAAAGCTCAAGGAGCTGCGCGCCGACGTCCACATGCTGACGCTGACCGCGACGCCGATCCCAAGGACCCTGCAGATGTCGCTCAGTGGCATCCGGGAGATGTCGATCATCGCCACCCCGCCGGTCGACCGGCTGGCGGTGCGCACTTACGTCACGCCCTACGACCCCGTCGTGATCCGCGAGGCGCTGCTGCGCGAGAAGTACCGCGGCGGCCAGGCCTATTACGTCGCTCCGCGCATCAACGACCTGCCGGAGATGGAGCGGTTCCTGCGCGAGCAGGTGCCGGAGGTGAAGTTCGTCGTCGGCCACGGTCAGATGTCGCCGACCCAGCTTGAAGAGGTGATGGGCGCCTTCTACGACGGTCAGTACGACGTGCTGCTGTCCACGACGATCGTCGAGAGCGGCCTCGATATCCCGACCGCCAACACGCTCGTCATCAACCGCGCCGACATGTTCGGCCTGGCGCAGCTCTATCAGCTGCGCGGCCGCGTCGGCCGTTCGAAGGCGCGGGCCTACGCCTATCTGACCACGCCGGCGGAGAAGCAGATCACGCTGTCGGCTGAAAAGCGTCTGAAGGTGCTGCAGTCGCTGGACAGCCTGGGCGCGGGCTTCCAGCTGGCGAGCCACGACCTCGACATTCGCGGCGGCGGCAACCTACTGGGCGACGAGCAGTCCGGCCACATCCGCGAGATCGGGGTGGAGCTCTATCAGCAGATGCTGGAGGACGCGGTCGCCGAACTGAAGGCGCGTGTCGGCTCCGAAGGCCTGATCCCCGACCGGGGATGGTCGCCGCAGATCAACACCGGTGCGGCCGTGCTGATCCCGGAGGACTACGTCCCTGACCTGAACGTCCGCCTGGCGCTCTACCGCCGCCTGTCCGACGCTGAGAAGGCGCAGGACCGCGAGGCGCTCGCCGCCGAGCTCATCGACCGCTTCGGCCCGCTGCCGCCGGAGGCCGACCAACTCCTCAAGGTGGTCGCCATCAAGGGCCTGTGCCGCGAGGCTAATGTCGCCAAGATCGACGTCGGGCCGAAGGGCGCCGTCGTCAGCTTCCGCGGCGACGAGTTCAAGAACCCGTTGGGCTTGGTGCAGTTCGTCGCCAAGAACGGCGTCGCCTGGAAGCTGCGCCCCGACCACAAGGTGGTGGTGAAGGGCGAGTGGGAGACACCCGTCCAACGCCTCACGGCGGCGGAGAAGGTCCTGACCGAGCTGGCGAAGCTCGCGGCCTAGTTGCTCAGATCGGCATGTGCTGCAGGCCAAGATAGGGCGTGACCTCGCCATTGCGGATCAGTGGGTCGATCAGGAATTCGTGGCGGTACGCCATCCGGTAGAGCAGCGGCAGGACCTTCGGCCCGTTGGTTTGCGGATCCTGCTGCACCATGGAGTCGAGGCGGCCCAGGGCGTCGTTGCGTGACAAGCCCCTCTCGCCGAGGACCTCGGCGATTTCGCGGTCGTTCTGGCGCTCCAGGTCGGCGCCCACGGCGGCGCGCCGGAACGAAGACTTCGCCAGAGCGATCGCCCCCCGCGTTCGTAAGACGTGGATGGCGTCGTCAGCCGAGCCCTTTTCGACGAGATGAAGCTGGTTCAGCAGTAGATTGTCCCATTCGCTGAGCTCGCCGAGCGCGGGCACCGCGGGCGGCTGGTAATCCACCCCGAACGCTTCCATCAGCGCCTCGCAGAGGCCTCTACGCAGCACCGCATCCCAGGCCAGGAGCGGCAGCATTTCCGGGACGCGCGTGTCGTGCCGGTGGACCAGGTGGGTGTAGTGGAACGGGGTCCGCAACGCCCACATCACGGTGTGATAATTGATGGCGCGCTGATCGTAAGTGTGAGGCGAGCGCTCGCGATAGTACTGGAACAGCTCGGGCACGCCCGGCATCGGGTAGATCATGGCCCGGTGGCGGATTTGCCCCAGCTCTTCCATCGGATCGCCGATGCGGGCGAGCTCCCAGTCGACTACGGCGGTCAGCTGTGCGCCGTCGAACATGAACTGATTGGGGCCGCAGTCGCCTTGCAGCAGGCAGAGTTGCTCACTTGCGGGCGGCGCGTTGGCGTGCAGCCACCAGCGCGCCAAGCGGAACAGCGGCTCCGGGCGCACAAGGTCCAGGTTGTCGAACGTCTCTTCGCTCTTCAGCAGCGTACCGAAGGGCGGCTTTCCCCAGCCATTGTGCACTCTATCCGGCAAGTCGAGCTGGGCAGGGTCGAGCGCATGCAGCGCCAGAACGCTGTCCATGAACTGGCGACCGACCGCGGCCTGTTCAGAGGGGTTTCCGCGTGAAAACTCCTCTTGCCCGGCGGCCCGCTCCATGAAGATCCAGTCGTCCTCATGGTAGCCGTAGTAGCGGGGAACCTTGACCGCTGTGTTCTGCAGGGCGCGGAGGACGGCGGCCTCGTCACGCAGGATGGCGCGCGATCCGGCGTCGTCGGCCATGAATCCGGGGGTGCGGATCCCGCGCAGCATCGTCGGGCGTATCGTCCCGTCAGGCAGCTCCAGATCCAGGAACCATTGCGGCCGCCAACGGCCATGCAGGGTGGCGCGCACGATCTTCCCGCCCGACGTGCGCTCCACCCATTCGCAAACCGACGACGGGGGCATTTCCTCGGACACGGCGTTTCTCCCAGCGCTGCTTTTGTTGACGCCAAGTGCGAAGACGCCACGGGCGCATGTCAAGCGTTCAGGCCCCAAGACGGGTGAGCAGAAGGCCAGGCTTTAGCGGCAGGCGGCCGCGGCTGGAGCCCTCAGCCGGCGCGCAACGCGCACGCTTCGGAAGCTGCAGCCTCCAGCGCCTGACCGACGCCGTCAGGCGAGGTGACTTCCGCGGCGCCGATGTCGAAGTCGACGACGAACGGCGGATTGCCGTCGCCCGCTTCGAAGGCGGTGCAGCTGATCACGGCGGCGATCCGCTCGCCGGCGGTGCGCGCGGCGTGCAGCGGGGTCGCTGGCAACGCCAGGGCGAAGACCTCGGAGGCGAGGCGCGCGGCGGTGTCCTCGACGCGCACCAGGCGGCCGATCATCGACCCGATCTGTGGAATCGCGCGGGCCATCCAGCCGTCGGCGCGGGCGGCGGCCAGCTCCGGCCGCTCGGCGACGCGCAGCACGCAGACGCTGAACGGGCGGTTGCGGACTCGGGAGGCCTGAGCGATGCGCGCCAGGTGCACGGCGAACAGCTCGCGCGTGAACAGGCCCGTCGCCGGATCCATCAGCCCTGAATTGCGCGCGGCTTCGAGCGAGGCTCGCACGGCGCAGAGCCGGCGATGGTTGCGCGCCAGCTCCAGCACACGGCGCGCGGTCTCTTCTTCCGCCGTCTCCGGCGAAGCGACGTCCGACAAGCCGCGATGATAGGCTTCCGCCGTGGTGATGTAGGACCCGCGGCGCATGTAGAGCAGGGCGGGCGTATGGAACAAGCGGGTGTTCCGGCGAAGCCCCGCGGCGATCGAAAGCGCCTCGTGGGGATTTTCGCCAGCCCAGAGCACGACGCCGTCGAACGGCTTCTCGTGCAGGTAGTCGAAGGCGGTGTAGGCGGTGAAAGCGCCCACCACCTCTGCGCCTTTGCGGGTCACCGCATTGGAGAGCGCCAGGAATTGCGGCGCCGGATCGCCGATCGCCAGGATGCGCAGCGGACTTATGTCGGGGTCTGGCAGGGCCAGTCGGCGGCCGCGATCGGCGAAGCTCTCGACGCGAAGCTCGAACTCTTCCTCGGCCACCGCCAGCCGGACCAGGCTCTCCAGCCGCATCGCCGCCTGCGAGGGATGCAGCGGTGCGGCCATGGTGAGGTCGAATCCGTGGGTGGCCAGCGCCGGGTCCGGGTCGCCGATCGCCAGGACGGGGAGCCGGCGCGGGGCGCAGGCGGCCTTCAACTGCTTGGCGAGGTCAAGGACGATGTCGCCGGCGGCGAGGTCGAAGATCGCCGCCTCGATCTGCAGATCGCCGATGACGGCGAGGGCCGCCTTGGGCGTTCGCGCCGTGACCGTGCGCCAGCCAAGGCGATCCAGCCCCTCGGCCAACGGGCCGGCGAGTTCATCGTCACGCGCGACGATGAGCACACGCGCCTGGACGCTTGCCGCCATCTTCCCCCACCTCTGCCCGCCACACCTAAAGCACGAAATCGTTGCCGAACGAATAGTCAGAATGGTCGCGATGCAACTTGCGGCGGCGCCGGGGGCGCGGAATCGCGCCCGCGCGGACGCCTTTAAGATCCGGCGCGCGCGCCCATATGGGGAGGGCGCGAGATGACGTGGCAGGCTCCGACCGACTGATCACCGGAACGTCCCGCCAACTCCTTGCGCCCGGCCGGAACGGCGTAGCGGTGTGGCGCCGCCTTTATCCAGTCCCTGCCCAGGGATGCGCCCGTTCCGGCTTCTCTTCCCATCGTTACAAGAATTTTCGCCCGTCGGATTCCTGACCGCTCCGTTCAGCCGGGGTTCAGCCGCGCAGGACGAGGATGCCCCCAGGTTGGTCGTCGCGCTCTCCCGTCCCTCGAAGCGGCGGCCAGCTCGATGGAACGACACGCCCATCGGCGGCGCGCCACCTTCACCGGTGGCGCGCCGTAATTCTTGCGAGGCTATCCACCCCTTGCCATCGCCGCCGGGCATGACGCACCTTCCGCCCCGATGAGTCGTTGGCGGCCGCGGCATTTGGAACTGGATCCGCTCCACGCCCTGAGGGTCGTCGTGCGGACGCTGCTCCGCGCCCTGGTGCGGCTCTGGGGCCGCGATGTGATGCTGTTCACCGGCGGCGTCTCCTTCTTCATTATGCTCGCCATCTTCCCGGCGCTGACGCTGTTGATCGGGATGTACGGCCTGCTCGCAGATCCGGCGCAGGCCGCGCGGGAAGGGGAGGCGCTCTCGCGCCTCATGCCGGTGGGCGCGCGCGAGATCTTCCAGAGCGAGCTGATGCGGCTGACGACCACCCCGCACGCGGCGGTCTCGACGCAGAGCGGCATCGCCCTGGTGATCGGGATCTACGCGGCGCACCGCGGCTTCAAAGCGTTGTTGGCGGGCCTCTCCTTCATTCACGACGAAGACAAGCCGCGCGGCTTCGTGGGCTTCAACGTGCTGGCGCTGGTGGTGCTGGTGGCGACCTTCGTGGCGCTCGGCACTGTGTCGGCGGTCTTCTTCGGGCTGCGGGTGATGGGATCGGCGTTCGAATTGCGCCCGCTACGCGGCGTTTCCTGGCTCTACAGTGAGTGGACCTGGGCGAGCGCGGCGCTGAGTCTGGGCTTCACCGGCATCTACCGCTTTGCGATGTCCAGCCGGCCGGTGGACTGGCGGGCCTCGGCGATCGGCGGCGTGGTCGCCGCGGCGCTGTGCCTGGGGTCTTCCTGGGCGATCGCCTTCTATGTCCAGGAGGTGGCCCACCTGGGCGCGACTTACGGCTCGATCGCTACCGTGATCGTCTTCCTGATCTGGCTTTCGTGGACGGTGAACGCCATTTTCTTCGGCGGCGCGCTCGCCACCGAGGTGGAGCAGGCGCTGGAGGCGATGGCGATCCACCGCATGCCGCGCATCCTCTCGGACCTGCGCGGCTCTAAGCCGCTGATCTGGCCACCAGAAAGCTGAGCACGCCGTCCTCTTCGCCGCTTTCCAGCACGAGCGCGCCGGCTTGGGCGGCGAAGTGCGGCACGTCGATTCGGGCGAGCGGGTCGTCGGCCAACAGACGCACGCGGGCGCGGCCGTCTGCCGCCTCAAGCGCGCGCCGCAACCTCAGCGTCGGCACCGGGCAGCGGTGACCACGAGCGTCGACCAGGATTTCATCGGAAGGCATGGCCGCGCAATACACCTGGAACGCGACCGAGCCCAGCGTGTGGCAGCATAATGGAGCCGTCAACCGGCGCGGCGCATCGGCCGGCGCTGGCGATCGGCTTTCAACAGCGCCCAGCCTTCGCGGGTCAGGACGAAGGCATGCGGAGACCCGCACCAGCCGTTGGCCTGGGCGGTTGCACCGGCGCGCTGCAGCAAGCGCCGTCCGCACAGGCGGAGGCAGAGACCCACCTTGACCGGATCGGCGTCGAACAGCGGACCCGCGAGCGCGGCGTTGAGCAACTTGAACTCTTCCGTGGGGAGCGCGCGGACGTCGGTCATGAAACTCAAACGTCGATCCCGCCGGACTGTTGCGGCGCTTCGACGCGATTGCGGGCTTAACTTCTGGACGCAGCCCTGAAAGAAAGGACCGCCGCACCGCCAAGGATTCCACGATGAAGACCCGCGCCGCCGTCGCCTTCGAAGAGAAGAACCCGCTCGAGATCGTCGAGGTGGATCTCGAGGGGCCGCGGGCCGGCGAAGTGCTGGTCGAGCTGAAGGCGACCGGCGTCTGCCACACCGACAGCTACACGTTGGATGGCTTTGATTCGGAAGGTATTTTTCCCGCTATCCTGGGCCACGAAGGGGCCGGCGTGGTGGTGGAGGTCGGCCCGGGCGTGACCTCGGTGAAGCCGGGCGATCACGTGATCCCGCTCTACACGTCCGAATGCCGCGAGTGCAAAGCCTGCCTGTCGCGCAAGACCAACCTCTGCACGGCGGTGCGCGCGACGCAGGGCAAGGGGGTGATGCCCGACGGGACCAGCCGGTTCTCCTACAAGGGCCAGACCATCTATCACTACATGGGCTGCTCGACCTTCTCGAACTACACGGTGCTTCCGGAGATCTCGGTGGCCAAGATCCGTGAGGACGCTCCCTTCGACACCGCCTGCTACATCGGTTGCGGCGTCACCACCGGCGTAGGCGCGGTCGTCAACACCGCCAAGGTCGAGGCGGGCTCCAACTGTATCGTTTTCGGCCTGGGCGGTATCGGCCTGAACGTCATCCAAGGCCTTAAGATGGTCGGCGCTAGCCAGATCGTCGGCGTCGACCTCAATCCCGCGCGGGAGGAATGGGGCCGGCGTTTCGGCATGACTCACTTCGTCAACCCCAAGGCTGTGCAGGGCGACCTGGTCCCACATCTTGTCGAACTGACCGGCGGCGGCGCGGACTACACCTTCGACTGCACCGGCAACACCGATGTGATGCGCCAGGCGCTCGAGGCCTGTCACCGGGGCTGGGGCCAAAGCATCGTCATCGGCGTGGCCGCCGCGGGCAAGGAGATCGCCGCCCGCCCGTTCCAGTTGGTGACCGGCCGCGTCTGGAAGGGCACGGCGTTCGGCGGCGCGCGCGGGCGAACCGATACGCCGAAGGTCGTCGACTGGTACATGAACGGCCAAATCGAGATCGACCCGATGATCACCCACCGCTTCCCGCTGGAGCAGATCAACGAGGCGTTCGACCTGATGCACCGGGGCGAGAGCATCCGCAGCGTCATCGTCTTCTAAGGATGGAGACGCTCTCAGAGGCGCGCTGTTTCGATGGCCGGCAGCTGGTTCTGCGCCACGCCAGCCGCGAGACCGGGACGGACATGACCTTCTCACTCTTCCTGCCGCCGCAAGCGGAGGCGGGCTCCTGCCCGGTCGTCTGGTACCTATCGGGGCTGACCTGCACGCACGCCAACGTCACCGAGAAGGGTCACTTCCAGCGCGTGTGCGCCGAGCTCGGCCTGATTTTCGTCGCGCCGGACACGAGCCCGCGCGGCCCAGGCGTGCCCGATGATCCCGCCGGAGCGTGGGACTTCGGTCTCGGCGCCGGCTTCTACGTCGACGCGACGCAGGCGCCTTGGGCCGCGAGCTATCGCATGGAGAGCTACGTCGCCGCGGAACTGCCGGAACTGGTGGCGGCGAACTTCCCGGCGGACATGACCCGTGAGGCGATCATGGGCCATTCGATGGGGGGCCACGGCGCTCTGACGCTTGCTCTGAAGCATCCGAACCGTTGGCGCAGCGTCTCGGCTTTCGCGCCGATCTCGTCTCCGATGAGGTGCGCTTGGGGCGAGAAGGCGCTATCGGGCTACCTGGGCCAGGACCGTCAGAACTGGCGCCGCTATGACGCGACGGCGCTGTTGGAAGACGGGGCCCGCGTGTCCGAGATCCTGGTCGACCAGGGTGAGGCGGACGGCTTCCTCGCCGAACAGCTCAAGCCCGAGCTGCTGGAGGCGGCCTGCCGCGACGCGGGCGTGCCGCTGACGCTGCGCCGTAAGCCGGGCTACGACCACAGCTACTATTTCATCGCCAGCTTCATGGAGGACCACCTGCGCTGGCACGCCGCGCGGATCAGTTAGGTCGAAACCGTCTGCGGCGACCAGTCGATGCGGCGGACGCCCGGCCGGTTCGACAGCGCCGCCAGGAACTCCGGCGGTCGGGCGCGGTCACGGGTTCGCCCCTCCCACTCGATCTCGACCCGGGCGTCATAGCTTTCACCACCTTCGTAGGCGACGCCCCAGGCGACGACGTTCTGGCCGGCGGCCGCCAGAAGCGTTCGGACCTCGTCCTCGGACAGTCGAGCAGGCTCCGCGGAGATTCGCAGTGTGGCGCGGAACCGCCGGCGAATCATCAGATCTGCGCGCTCGAACACGCACAGCAAGCCGAAGCAGGTGAGCGTCACCACGAAGCCGAGCACATACTCGCCCGCGCCGAACACAAGGCCGACGATGGTCATGAGCCAGAGCGTCGCGGCGGTCGCCACGCCCAGAACCGCGTCCTCCCGCCGGACGATCGCCCCCGCGCCGATGAAGCCGATGCCGGTGAGTACGCCCAGCGGGAGCCGCATCACGTCTGCGCGCATGAACTCGCGTGGCTCGGGACCCTGGGCGTGCAACAAAACGTTGGCCAGCAACATGGCGAGGCAGGCCGCGACGCAGACGAGCGTCGTTGTGCGCAGTCCGGCAGCCTGGCTTCGGGTCTCGCGGTTGTAGCCGACGAGCATCCCGGCAAGGGTCGCAGACCCTAGCCTCGAGGCGATGTCGATCCAGTCTGGATTAATGAGCATCGTCCGCTGATCCGCGGTGAAGAATGCGCAGCAATTCTTCAGGTTTCAGCGCGCCGGTGCGTGGCGGGCGAGCAGCGCAGAAGTTGTTCATCGAAGTCCCGCGGCATCTCGAAAAAGGCGCCGAAATCAGATAACGGGTTCGCGCGACGTCTCGGCTCGGCTTGGCGCGTCGCTCGTGAAGGAGACAGTGGGTTCGTGATCAAGACCGGTCCGCATTTGAAGCAGGCCCGTGAGGCGTTGGGTTGGAGTCCTGTGCAGCTGGCGCGTGCTCTGCGCCTGGCCGGCGGGGATAAGCAGGGCGAAAAGCGCGTCCTGGAAATGGAATCCGGCCGGCGCGACATCTCCGGGCCGGTGACGGTGGCGGTCGAATCCTTCCTGCACGGATATTTGCCGGTCGGCTTCAAGCCCGATGGCGAAATGGTCGACGACGGCTAGGCGCGGCGGCGAAACGTCAGCTATCCATAAGGCGGCCTCGAGATGGATTGCTGGGCCGCGCGCAGCGCCGCCGACCATTTGTCGTTCAACTCGCGGTAATAGGCGTCGTTCTCGTCGATCCGGTAGACGAGGCGGGCGCGGCTTTCCCCCGCCTTGGCGGTCATCAGGTCGATCGGCAGGCCGACCGCCAGGTTCGATCGCATGGTCGAGCTGAACGAGATCAGGCAGATCTTCACCGCCTCGTCGAGCTCGGTCTCATAGGTCAGCGCCCGATCGAGGATCGGCTTGCCGTACTTGGTCTCGCCGATCTGTAGATAGGGGGTGTCCGGGCCGCACTCGATGAAGTTGCCGGCGCTGTAGACCAGAAACAGCCGGGTCTTCTCGCCGCCCACACTTCCGCCGATGAGCAGTGTGGCGTCGAAGTTGATGTCGCCTTGCTTCAGGCCCTCCATCGAGTCCTTGGTCTGCCGAACCGCCTGGCCGATCAGGTAAGCCGCGCGATGGATCGAAGTGACGGTGTCCAGGGACTCCGTCTCACCGCTGTCGGGGGCGATAAAGCCGAGCTGGACCCGCTCGAGGGCGGCCTGGGTCGTTGACAGACTTCCCGCTGAGGCCACCGCGATCAGGCGATCGCCGTCATTTCCGAAGACGCGGAGCTTGCGATAGGTGGAGATATTGTCGACGCCGGCGTTGGTGCGGGTGTCCGCGAGCATGGCGAGCCCCTCTCGCACCAGCACTCCCACGCAGTAGGTCACGGTTCCCCCCGGTCATTCTTGCCGCTGGCGCTTTGACTCCCGCGCAACGACCGCGACGCTCAGCCTTTCCTGGCCGCCGCCACGTCGTGCGCCGCGCAGCGGTGCAGCATCGAGATAATCGAGTCCCGCGGCGACGCGAAGATAGGATTGATCGGGGCAGACTCCGTTCGCCGGATCGAAACCGGTCCAGCCGAGATCCGGGACATAGGCTTCGGCCCAGGCATGAGCCGCTTCCTGTTCGCCGCCGCTGCGACGCGACAAGTGGCCGGACACGTAGCGGGCGGGCATGCCGAGTCGCCGGGCTGCGGCGATGAAGATGTGTACGTAGTCCTGGCAGACGCCGCGTCCGCGGGCGAAGGCGTCTGCGGCGCTGGTCTCGACGCTGGTCGCCTGAGCGTCGAACTCCAGGCGATCGTGGAGGTCGGTGAGCAGGCCGTGCAGGGTGGCGAGCGGGTCGTCGGCGCGGCTCGCTTCGGCCCAGGCGGTGATGGCGGCGTCGGCCCGGGCGAGCGGGGTGGGGCGGAGGAATACCGCCGGGGCGAGCGGCTCAGGCGCGCCGCGCACCATGCCGGCCGTTTCGCGGACCTCCACTTCGCCGTTGATCCGCACCGTCAACCGGGTGACCGCGCCTTCGGCATAGAAGAGGTGCAGCACGTTGCCGAAGGCGTCCCGCGACTTTCGCAGAAGGCCGTCGACGTCGACGTCGACCCGCCAGCTCAGCACGCGCTGGCCCTCATGATCAGAGGGCGTGATGCGAAGCGCCTGGATCACGCCGTCGGCAGGCTGATCGTAGCTGTAGGTGGTGGCGTGTCGGATCTGGATGCGCATGTCAGAAGGCGAACTGCTCGGCGATGGCCAAGCCCAGCTTGTTGTTGTCGACGATGAACTGCTCGACGAACTCGTGCAGGCCGGAAGAGAAGATCGCCTTCACGTCGCCCTCGCGCAGGCCAAGCTGCACCTGAGCCGCCTGGCGATGGGCGGGGCCGCGACGTCCCGAGCCGGACGCGAGGTAGTCGAGAAGTTCGACGATGGTGTCGTAGCAGCAGGTCAGCGAGCGCGGCATGCGGTCGTTGAAGATCAGCAGGTCGGCGACCAGCCACGGCTTCACCGCGTCGCGATAGACCCAGCGATAGGCGGTCAGCGCCGAGACGGTGCGCAGGATGGTCGACCACTGGAAATAGTCGAGGCTGCCGCCGACCGGCTCGTCGCGCGGCAGCAGCAGGTGGTACTTCACATCGAGCAGGCGGGCGGTGTTGTCGGCTCGCTCCACCGCCGCGCCCAATTGCAGAAACCAGAAGGCGTCGTCGCGCAGCATGGTGCGTTGCGCCGCGCCATCGAAGGTCGCCACCGCACGCTGGACGGCCTCGGTGAACTCGCGGATTTCGGTCTTCGACGCGTCCAGGGCCTGTAGCCGCAGGACTTCGTGCCAGGCGCTGTTGAGTGACTCCCAGGCCTCGCGCGTCAGGCCGGTGCGAACCGCCCGGGCGTTGCTTCGCGCCCGCTCTACGCAGCCGCGGACCGAGGAGGGATTGTCCGGCGACATGGTGAGAAAGCTCACGACGGCGGCCTCGGAGATCTCGTCGTGCAGGCCGTTGTAGATGTCGTCGACCCCGGCCGCCGCAAGCGCGCCCCCCCAGGCGGTCGGATCGCCGCCATAGGTGGAGGGGAGCGCGGAGAGGCGCCCGGTGGCCTCCAGCAGCCGGGCGAGGAAGTCGGCCCGCTCGATGTAGCGGCCGGTCCAGTAGAGGTTGGCGGCGGTTCTCGAAAGCATGGGCGGCTCAGAACCCCGAAACCCAGGTGTCTTTGGTGCCGCCGCCCTGGCTGGAGTTCACCACCAGTGACCCGGGTGTGAGCGCCACGCGGGTGAGTCCCCCAGGCGTGACCCGCACGCCGTCCGCGCCGGTGAGCACGAAGGGCCGCAGGTCCACGTGGCGTGGCTCGAGCTTCCCGTCGTGCAGGGTCGGGCAGGTGGAGAGCGCCAGCGTCGGCTGGGCGATGAAGCCCTGCGGCGCGGCGCGCAGCTTGGCTGCGAACTCGTCGATCTGCGCCTTCGTGGCGTGCGGCCCGACCAGCATGCCATAGCCGCCGGAGCCATCGACCTCCTTCACCACCAGCTCGGGCAGGTGATCCAGCACATAGGCCAGGTGATCGTCCTCGCGGCAGCGCCAGGTTGGCACGTTGGCGAGGATCGGCTCTTGGCCCGAGTAGAAGCGGATCACCTCCGGCATGTAGCTGTACATGGCCTTGTCGTCGGCGACGCCGGTGCCGACCGCGTTCGCCAGGGCGACGTTGCCGGCGAGATAGGCAGCGAGCAGGCCGGGCACGCCCAACGTCGAGTCCGGGCGGAAGAACAGTGGATCCAGGAACGCGTCGTCGATCCGCCGGTAGATCACGTGGACCCGCTTGGGGCCCTCCGTCGTGCGCATGTAGACGAGGTTGTCGCGAACGAACAGGTCGGCGCCTTCGACGAGCTCGACGCCCATTTTGTCAGCCAGGAAGCTGTGCTCGTAGAAGGCCGAGTTGAACGGGCCGGGCGTGAGGACGACGATCGTGGGTTCCCGCTCGGGTCCCGACGGCGCGACCGACCGCAGCGTCTCGAGCAGCATGTCGGTGTAGGTCTCGACCGGCGCGACGCCGGAGCGTGCGACCAGCTCCGGGAACAGCCGCAGCATCATCTCCCGGTTCTCCAGCATATAGGAGACGCCGGAGGGCGTGCGGGCGTTGTCTTCCAGGACATAGAAGTCGTCGGGCCCGGTCCGTACGAGGTCGACGCCGGCGACGTGGACGAAGACGCCCTTGCTCGGCTGATGGCCCATGACCGCCAGCTGGTGCTGCGGGTTAAGCGTGACCAGTTCTTCGGGGATGATCCCGGCCTTGAGGATTTCCTGGGCGCCGTAGAGATCGGCCAGCAGAGAGTTCAGCGCCTCGACCCGCTGCACCAGGCCCCGCTCGATATGCGCCCACTCCTTGGTGGTGATCACGCGCGGCACGATGTCGAACGGGATCAGCCGTTCCGAACCGCCAGGATCGCCATAGACGTTGAAGGTGATCCCCGTGCGCCGGAACAGCAGCTCGGCCTGGGCGCGGCGTGTCTGCAGGAGCTCGCCGGGCGCGGCGTCGAGCCAAGCCTTCACCTGAGCGTAAGCTTCGCGCGGCGCCTCGCCGGACCAGCCGTTCATCTCGTCGAATGGCGTCGCCATACACCCGCCGTAAGCTGCACGACCTCAGCCAAGGCGAAAGCGGCGACGGCGGACAGCGGTGGGCCGCCCGGGTGGCGCCCGCCAAGCTGGACGCCGGGAAAAACGGCAGAGAGGTCGTTCGGTTGCGCGGTTGTTAGGCGCCTGCGCCAGCCGTGCGCAGCGCGCGCGCCTCACGAAACGACACCATCCGGCCGCGCGCCTCGTCCCACAGGCTCAACCGCGCGGCCCGCAGGGCCTCGAACAGGGTGATCCGGCTCATAGTCTTGAGCTGCGGGTGGGCCTCCATCACGTCGGGCAGGCGGTAAAACGGAATGCGGCTGCCCAGATGGTGCACATGGTGCGCGCCGATGTTGGCGGTGAACCAGCGCAACACCGCCGGCAGATGGAGGTGCGAGGAGCCGTGAAGCGCCGCCTCGTGCAGCGTCCAGCGATCGTTGCGGGCCCACCAGGCGCCTTCGAACTGGTGCTGCACGTAGAACAGCCAGATGCCGATCGAGGCGGCGATCACCACGATCGGCAGGTGAACGGCCAATGTTACGAGCGGGCCCGCGAGCAGGACCTGCAGCCCGATCAGCAGGGCCAGGCCCAGGTTGTTGCCGAGCACCGACATCCACGCCTTGCGCTCCCGCATCAGTCCGATCGGCGCGCGATGCTGCAGGACGAACATGTAGACCGGGCCAAGCCCGAACATCACGACGGGATTGCGGTAGAGCCGATAGGCCATGCGCATCAGCCAAGGTCTGGCGCGATACTCCTCGACGGTCAGGGTGTCGACGGCGCCGAGCGTGCGCCGGTCGAGGTTGCCGGACGTGGCGTGATGGATCGCGTGCGTACGCCGCCAATAATCATAAGGCGTGGCGGTGAGGACGCCGATGATGCGGCCGGTCCAGGCATTGGCCGCCGGCGAGCGAAAGAAGGAGGCATGGCCGCAATCGTGCTGGATCATGAACAGGCGCACCAGGAAGCACGCCGCCGGTGCCGTCAGCACCGCGCCCCACCACCAGCCGCGGCTCACCGTATAGGCGGCCAGCGCCCAGAGCGCCGCCAAGGGGAGGGCGGTGACCAGGATCTCGGCGAGGCTGCGGCGGTGGCTCGGTCGCTGATAGGGCGCGAGCGTCGCCTTCAGGGCGGGCGGATCGGTGAGAAGGCTCATGCAGTCTAGCTTCAGCTCATTTTTCGAGGGCGGCGCGCGAGTAGCCGCCTATTGCGACGGATTCTCGTCCGGTTCTATGGCTCGTCGAAAAAAGAAGTTCGATCGAGGCGCGCAAGGCGGCGAGAGCCCAGGTGGGACTTGATGCCGCAGCCGAGGCTCAATAACCCTTGCGGCGCATCCAGCGCCAAGGAGGAACGCACATGTCGACGCCGATCCAGGAAGTGCCGCTCAAGACGATCACGGGCGATCCGAAGACGCTCGGCGACTACGCCGGCAAGGTGCTGCTGGTCGTCAACGTCGCCTCCAAGTGCGGTTTAACGCCGCAATACGAGGGTCTGGAGAAACTGTACGCCGACAAGCGGGACAAAGGCCTGGTCGTGCTGGGCTTCCCGGCGAACGATTTTGGCGCACAGGAACCCGGCGCCGAAGCCGAGATCCTGGACTTCTGCACGACCAACTTCGGCGTCGAATTCCCGATGTTCTCCAAGATTGTCGTGACCGGCGCCGATCAGCACCCGCTCTACAAAGCGCTGACGAGCGCCTACCCCAAGGCCACCTCGACCTCGGGCAATGACTTCCGTGCGCGTCTGCGAGGCTATGGCCTGACGCCCAATCCCGAGCCCGGCGTGCTGTGGAATTTCGAGAAGTTCGTGATCGGCAAGAACGGCGATGTGGTCGCTCGCTTCGCGCCGGACACCACGCCGGACGACCCGGCGCTGCTGGCCGCGATCGACAAGGCGCTTGCTGCCTGAAATACACGTGGAGGTAGCGTTTACGTCTACTCAACCTCGGTCGCGGAACAGTGCGTCCCGGCCAGGGGGGAATAGTATGACGGATGCCGCGGTTCTCGCGTCGATGACGGATGTCCTGTCGGCGGTCGCGGGCGAGTTGGGATTGGCCCAGAACGCCTGCGCCCGCCTCGACGACGCATTGGGGGACCTGCTGAGCGCGGCGCCCGTCGAACAGCGCGGCGCGGTGATGCGCGAGCTCCACGCCGTGGATCTGCTCAACCAGCAGATCGCCGCGCTCGCCGGCTTCATGACGCGGCTTTCGGGCGGCGTGGGCGAGGCGATCACCGTCGAGGTCAAGGATGCGCTGGGCGCCATCACCCTTGGCGATGTCGCCAGGCGACTGGGCGAGGGGCTCGGCGTCGGCGCGACGATCGACGCCGTATCCGACGACGTGGATTTCTTCTGACGGCGACAGTCGCCGGCCTACCGGCTAAATCGGAGCGTGCGCAGATAAGGAGCCGCCGCGGTGCCCGAGCCGATCGTCAAGACGTACCAGACGCGGTCGGGGCCGATGTTCGCTTTGCGAACCGACTACTACATGACCCGAGCGCTGGAACTGTACGGGGAGTACGGGCCGGCGGAGTGGCGGCTGCTGCAGCAGATCATCAAGCCCGGCATGGCTGTGGTCGAGGTCGGCGCCAACATGGGGACCCACAGCGTCGACATGGCTCGAGCCTGTGCGCCGGGGCCGTTCTACGCGTTCGAGCCGCAGCCCCGAATTTTTCAGGTGCTCTGCGCGAACCTGGCGATCAGCGACGTCGGCAACGCCTTCGCCTATCCGGAAGGCTGTGGCGAGGAGGAGGGCGTGGCGGTCGTGCCGCTGCTGGACTACGGCCAGACGGGAAACTTCGGCGGGCTCTCGCTGCAGGTGGACGGGACCCCCGGGATCAGGGTCCGGATACGCACCTTGGACTCCCTGGACCTCGCCGCATGCGGGCTGATCAAGATCGACGTCGAAGGGTTCGAGCCGCAGGTCCTGCGGGGCGCGCGCGAGACCATCGCCCGCTGCCGGCCGATCCTCTATGTCGAAAACGACCGGCCCGCCCAGCAGCAGGAGGTGATCTCGTTGATCGCCGAGATGGGCTATCGCCTGTACTGGCACCTGCCGCCGCTGTTCGACCCCGGCAATTTCAAAGGGGTGCAGGAGAACATCTTCCCCGGGATCGTTTCGGTGAACATGCTCTGCCTGCCCGCCGAGAGCGGGAGCACGGTCGAGGGCGTCCAGCCGATCGATCCGAACAACTGGACCAGCCCGATCAACCTCAGCCGCTGAGCGCGGCGCCTACTGATTGCCGCCGATCAGATCGCCAAGTCCGCCCAGCACCGAGCCTTCCCCACGGTTCTGCCCGCCCGGCCCGACGGCGGCGAGCATGCGACCGGCGAGACGCGAGAACGGCAGCGACTGGATCCAGACCTTGCCGGGGCCGGTAAGCCTGGCGAAGAACAGGCCCTCGCCGCCGAAGAACACGCTGCGCACCCCGCCCGCGGCGACCAGGTCGAAGTCGACGCTCGGCGTGTAGGCCGCCAGGCATCCGGTATCGACATGCAGTTGCTCACCCGGCGCGAGCTCGCGCTCGATCACGGTGCCGCCGAACTGCACGAACACCCAGCCGTCGCCCTCGAGCTTCTGCATGATGAAGCCCTCCCCGCCGAACAGGCCGGTCATGACGCGGCGCTGGAACTGCACCCCGATCGAGACGCCGCGAGCGGCGGCCAGGAAGCTGTCCTTCTGGCAGATCAGCCGCCCCCCGAGCTCTCCCAGATGAAGCGGCAGGATCAGTCCGGGCGTCGGCGCGGCGAAGGCGACCCGAGCCTTGCCCTGGCCGTTGTGGGTGAAGACCGTGGTGAACAGGCTCTCGCCGGTCAGCAGGCGCTTGCCGGCTCCGACGAGCTTGCCCATGAAGCCGCCGCCCTGACCGGCGGAGGCGTCGCCGAACACCGTCGTCATGCCGATGCTGGCGTCCTTCCAGACCATGGCGCCGGCTTCGGCGACGGCGCTCTCGCCGGGGTCGAGCTCGACTTCCAGGAACTGCAGTTCCTGCCCTTTGATCTCGAAGTCCACGTCGTCGGCGACGCTTGCGCTGCGGTGATGGCTCCAGGGTCCTTGCGACATCGCTGACGTCCTCGTTGCTGCTTCGCGTCTCCTTAGACGGACCCGGACGGGAGAGGAATTGCCGGCGCGATGCGCAACCGCGGTATCGGCGTGGCGGCGGCCTTGCCACGTTGCGCGATACCCCACACAAGTCTGGCATGGAGCGTGAGGTCATCGCCGGCGATTACAAGGATGTGATCCTGTTTCTGGCGACGGCCGGCGTGGTGGTTCCATTGTTCCGTCGCTGGAAGATCAGCCCGATCCTCGGCTTCCTCGGGGCGGGGGTGGCGCTAGGGCCTTACGGCCTCGGCGCTCTGGTCGATCGCGTCGGCTGGCTCCGCTACGTCACCATCAGCAACTCCGACGAGATGGCCCAACTCGGCGAGTTCGGCGTGGTCTTCCTGCTGTTCATGATCGGCCTCGAGCTTTCCTGGGAGCGCCTGCGGCTGCTGCGCCGCTACGTGTTCGGATTGGGCGGGTTGCAGGTGGCGGTTTCGCTGGCGGTGATGGCCGGCGTGGCGATGGCGCTGGGCATGCCGGCGCCTGCCGCGGCGGCGGTCGGCGCGGCGCTGGCGCTCTCCTCGACGGCCGTCGTCATGCAGGTGCTCGCCAACCATCGCCGGCAGCACTCCGCAGCAGGACGCGCCACCTTCTCCGTGCTGCTGTTCCAGGACCTGGCGGTGGCCCCGATCCTGGTGACCCTCGCGGTGATTTCCCGTGGCGGTGACGCCGCGCTTTCGCCCAGCCTTCTGCTGGCGTTCGCGCCGGCCGCGTTCGGCGTGTTGGCGCTGCTCGCCTTCGGTCGTTGGCTGCTGCGCCCGATGATGCGGTCGGTGGCGAAGGCCAAGAGCGAAGAGATGTTCATGGCCGCGAGTCTGCTCGTGGTCATCGGCGCCGGCCTGCTGAGCGCGCTCACCGGGCTCTCCATGGCGCTCGGCGCCTTCATCGCCGGCCTGCTGCTCGCCGAGACGGAGTATCGGCACGAGGTCGAGGTCACCATCGAGCCGTTCAAGGGCCTGCTGCTGGGCCTGTTCTTCGTCTCCGTCGGGACCAGCCTCGACCTTTCGGTTCTGGTCCAACGCCCGGGCGCGGTGTTCGGGATCGCGGTCGGTCTCATCGCCGTCAAGGCGCTCGCCGTGTTCAGTCTCGGCGGCCTCGTCGGCCTCAAGCGCCGGTCGGCGCTGGAGGCGGCACTGCTGCTGGCCGGCGGTGGCGAGTTCGCATTTGTCATCCTGTCCGAAGCGATGTCGGCTGGTGTCGTCGAACGCGTCACGGGCGAGGCTGTGCAGGTCGCCGCCACCATTTCGATGATGTGCATTCCGGGGCTCGCGGCGCTCGGCATGCGGCTAGGTGGGCGGCGCCTCGGCGGCGAGGGCGTTGCGGTCGAGCCGGCTCCGGCCCCGGCGGACGGGGCCTCACCCCGCGTACTGGTCGTCGGCTACGGCCGCGTTGGCAAGCTGGTGGGCGAAATGCTGCGTCGGCACGACATCGCGTGGGTGGCTGCGGAGCGGGATCCCAAGCTGGTCGAGGCTGGGCGGCAGGCCGGCGAGCAGGTGTTCTACGGCGACGCCTCGCGCCCCGAGTTCCTCAAGCGATGCGGGCTGGAGCATGCGTCGGCCATCGTCGTCACGATGGATTCGCCCGAAGGCGTCGAGGCCGTGGTCGGTGCGGCGCGCGACATGCGCTCCGACCTGACCATCGTGGCGCGCGCACGAGACGCCCGCCATGCGCAGCGGCTCTACGAGTTGGGCGCCACCGACGCGGTTCCCGAGACGGTGGAGGCCAGCCTGCAGCTCTCCGAAGCGGTCCTCGTCGAGATCGGCGTGCCGATGGGGCTCATCATCGCCTCCATCCACGAACGCCGGGACGAGTTCCGCAAGGCGCTGAACCGGCCAACCGCGCTCGGCGGCCGGGTGAGCCGCTACAAGCGCGCCGGCGACGCCTGACCCTTCAGTCGGCGATCTGCCGGAAGCAGGTGAGGGGAGCACCGTCGAGCAGCTCGAACGTCACCTCCACACGTTGGCCAACGCGAACGTCCGGCTCGCCTTCCATATTGCCGATCATCCGCGGGCCGTCGTCGAGGTCGACGAGGACGATGGTGAAGGGGACACGGCCGCGCTGGCCTGGGTCCTGACCCATCCGCTCGACGCTGAAGCTGTGGATGGCGCCGGTCGGCTGCGCTTCCTGCCACGCCCAGTCGGCCTGCAGGCAGTGCGGGCAGCGCGCGCGCGGATAGAAGAAGAAGCCGTCCCGCGGGCAGCGCTGCATGACCAGCTTCTGCTCCCGCGCGGCGTCGAAGAATGGGCGGCTGATCTCGGTGATCAGCGGCAGCGGACGGCCGTTCTCGGCGTGAGGCTGCATCACGCGCCCTCCAGAATGACGGCGATCTGCTCGGACAGCATGCCGCCGGAGCCGTTGCAGAAGGCGAGGTCGCAGCGGGCCAACTGGCGATCGCCGGCCCGTCCCTGGATTTGCCGCACCGCCTCGACGAAGTGGGAAAGCCCGCCTGCCAGGCCGGGCTGACCGAAGCTGAGCTGCCCGCCGTGGGTATTCAGCGGCCAGTCGCCGCCGTGCCGCAAGTCGCGCTCGCGAATGAAGTCTTGCCCCTGGCCCTTGGGGCAGAAGCCCGCGCCCTCGATCGCCAGCAGCACGGTGATGGTGAAGCTGTCGTAGATCGAGGCCAGGTCGACCGCCTCGCGCGTCGCCCCAGCCATGCGGAAGGCGCGCTCGGCCGCCGGCCCGATGGGCGAGGACAGCAGGTCCGGCATGCCGCTGATGCTCTTGTGCGTCAGATACTCGCCGAACCCGGTGACGAGCGCCGGCCGGTGGGGGCTGCGCTTAGCCCGCTCCGCCGAGGTGACCAGCACCGCCGCCCCGCCGGTGCAGGGCATGACGATCTCAAGGAGCTTGATCGGATCGGCGACGTAGCGCGAGGCCAGGACGTCCTCGACCGTGATCCGCTTGCCGTGAAAGATGGCGTTCGGATTGGCCTGGGCGTTCTCGCGCTGGTGGACGGAGATCTTGGCCAGGATCTCCTCGTTGAGACCGTATTGCGCGCGATAGCGTTGGGCCGCCATGGCGTAACTGGGCGCCGCCGCCACCAGGCCCGCTGGGATCTCGAACTGCGCCTGCGCCGAGCCCCAAGCGTCGCCGCCGTAGTAGATCATGTTCGGCAGCTTGCGCGGGTCGCGATCCGGATCCGAGGGCTGTGGGACGGCCGGGCACAGCACCAGCACGCTTTCGCACACACCGACTTCGATGGCCGCGGCTGCACGCCAGATCATCCCGGCAGGCGAGGCGCCGCCGAGGTCGACGACCTCGTTGAAACAGGTCGCCAGCCCGAGATGCTCGGCCACAGCCGATGGGGCGAAGATCGGCGATTCCGGCACCTGGCCGGTGACGATCCCGTCGATCTCGCCCTTCTCGAAGCCGGCGTCGGCCAGCGTCTCCGCCGCCAGCGCCGCCATGGCGTCGAGGGCGAACATGCGCTCCGGCCAGACCCGCTGCGGCTTCCATTCGGCCAGGCCGACGATCGCAGCTGAGCGCGGCATCAGGCGCTCCAGACGGGGAGGGCGTCGATCGCCTCGACGACGTCACCGCGGACCAGCAGCGGATTGATCTCGAACGCCGCAAGATCATCGCCGAGCGCCAGCGCCGCATCGGCCAGCCTGGCGACCGCTTCGCCCACCGCCTTGAGGTCCGCGGCCGGCGCGCCTCGATAGCCCTGCAGTAGTTTGGCGCCGCGCAGGCTCTCCAGCGCTTTGGTCACGTCCTCCGGGCGGGCGGGGAGCAGCAGCAGGCGCACGTCCTGCATCACCTCGACCCAGACGCCGCCCAGGCCGACGGCCATGACGAGACCCCACTCGGGATCGCGCGTCAGGCCGACGAACAGTTCCACGCCCTTCTCGCGCATCGGCGAGACCAGCACGCCCTCGAGCTTGGCGTCCGGCTTGGCGGCGCGCGCGCGGGCCAGGATGTCGACGTAGGCCGCCGCGACCGCGGCCTCGCCCTGGAGGTTCAGCCGGACGCCGCCGATGTCGGTCTTGTGGGCGATGTCGGGCGAGGCGATCTTCAGCACGACCGGGCCGCCGAGCGCCCGCGCCGCGGCCACCGTCTCGGCTTCGCTCGTCGCCAAGGTCATCGGGATCACCGGCACGCCGTTACGGCGCAGATAATCCAGGGTCTCGAACTCTGAGCGCGGACGTTCGCTGGAAGTACTTTTGGCCGGCCTTGCGGCCAGGTAGGGGGCGTGGGCGCGGACCCTGCGAGACCACCAGATCAGGCGACCGATTGTGTGCATGCCTTCGGCGAGACCGGGCAGCGGCGGGGCGAGTTGGTTCTCGTCGAGCCAGTGTTGGCCGTGCTCGTTGATCGGCCCGAAGAAGGTGCTGACGAGGCTGGATTTGGGAGCCGCGGCATGCAGTCCGAGCGCGATCTGCTCGTACATGGCCGGCATCGACATGGTCGCCGAGGCCGGGACGTCGAAGTTGCACAGCACCACGCCCATCTGTGGATCGCGCGCGACGATCCGCATCGCCTTTTCCCACAGCGTCGGGTCGGGCACGGCCGCGCCGGTCAGGTCGATGGGATTGTGCGTCTGGCCGAGGTGCGAGATCACCTCGCTGAGCGCGGCGACCGTCTCGGGTGCGAAGGCCCGCATCGGCACGTCGAACTGATGGGCGAGGTCGGACATCACCTCGCATGCCCCGCCGGAAATGCTGACGGCGGCGACGCCGTCCTGCTCCAGGACGCCATAGGTTCCCAGCGTGACCGCGGTGCTGACCAGTTGCTCGAAGCTCGTGACGCGCACGATGGCCAGGCGCTCGCAAACGGCGTCGAACACCTTGTCGTCGCCGACCAGGGCGCCGGTGTGCGCGGCGGCGACCGCCGCGGTGACCGGAGAGGCGCCGACCTTCAGCACGACGATGGGCTTGCGGCGTTCGATCGCCAACTCGGCCGCGGCGATGAACGCCTGTGGGTCGCGAACCGATTCCAGGAACACCGCGATCGCGCCGACCGACGGCTGGTCCAGCAGGTAGTGCAGGCAATCGGCCGTGGTGACGTCGGCCTCATTGCCCGTGGCCACGACGTGGGTGACCCCGGCGCCGAGCTGGTTGGCGAGCCTTGCCAGCAGCGATGAGGTCGCGCCGCTGCCCGAAACGATGGCCAGTCGGCCGGCGGGCTGGGGCAGGGAGACAGGAATCGAACCGAGCGCGACGGAGTCGACGTAGTTCACAAAGCCCAGGCAGTTGGGGCCGAGCACCCGCGCGCCGTACTCGTGGCAGATCTCCATCAGCTTCGCCTGCAGCTTCGCGCCCTCGGCGCCCACCTCGGCGAATCCGGACGAGAGGACGACGAAACTACGGACACCAGCCTGCGCCGCCTCGCGCACCGCGTCCAGCACTGCTGCGAGCGGAACGCAGACGTAGGCCGTGTCCGCAGGCTCGCCGATCGCGGCGCAGGAGGTGAAGGCCTGTTGGCCGAAGATCTCGCCGCCTCGCGGGTTAACCATGAACAGCTTGCCGGCGTAGCCCAGCGACCGGAGATTGTTCACCGCGATGGCGGCGTAGTGGTTCCGCTCCGACGCGCCCAGAATGGCGATCGACGCCGGCTGGAGGATGTTCGCGAGCTGACTGATGGAGCCGTCGGACGCGCTGTCTGGCATGAACTGGCCCTATGTTCGTCGTGTTCTTGTCGCCGGCGCCCGGCGGCCGGCCGTTCGGCCGCAAGACGGGCCGGAGACTTGGGCCACGCCGGCGGCGCGCTGGGCCTCGACCTATCATCAGGCGCGCGAGGTAGGCCATCGTAAAACCGAGGTGACCGATTGAGAGGCGCTATCCGCCGCCTTCCGCATTGTCTGCGTGGGTTGCAGGCGAAGTGCAACGAGGGCAGGGGACCGAACGGCGGGCGGGCGCGAAGCCCTACGCCGCGCAGGGCCCGACCGCCCGGCCGGCGCACGGGGACGATGACGGCGGGTTTTCCGAAGCGCGCCGGCAGGCGCGCGAGGCACGTAGGTCGCCGCCTGAAACCCGCGTTCGGAAATTTGGTTCGGGGTGGAAGGCGGTCCATCAAGTTGGACCGCCTTCGCTTAACCTAGGGCTCGAACGCAGCGTGATAGGTGACGTCGCCGCTGACTAGCGGGCCACCGAAGACCAAGCGTTGGAAGTACGGCGAATGATAGCCGCTGTAGGTCAGAGCCGGATCGCTCTCGAAGCCGAACCGTTGGTAATACGCAGGATCGCCAAGAACCACGCAACCGGCGGCGCCCAGGGCTCGGAGGTGTTCGAGCCCTGTTCGGACGAGCGATTGTCCCAAGCCATGCCGCTGCCTGTCAGGCCGGACGGAGACCGGCCCTAGCCCGTACCAGTCGCCTCCAACGCCGACAATCATCACGGGCGAAAACGCCACGTGACCTACGATCTCACCGTCATCTTCCGCCACGAGAGAGACAGTCAGCGCTCCGCCGGTCCGGAGGCCTTCGACGATGCGCGCCTCCGTTCCGCTACTGTGAGGCGCAGTCTCGAAAGCTGCGGTCGTGACATTGCTTATTGCGGCGACCTCGTCGCGTCGCTCAGGTCTGATTTCCAATGCAGTGAACCTTTGTAGAAGCCCAAACGCGCAGACGGCCGCCGCGCCGCGGCGTCGCGACACGGGCCGGCTGCGGCCGTGCGTCTCAAGCGAGACGATCAGAGGGTTCCTGCAATCTCCGACATGGGGCGAAGCTAGGCTGCTCGGAACTCGATTACCAGCCGGGTCGCGGACCGAAATTGAAGCCGATCCGAAAATCCGACCTTCAGGGGCTCGGTGCCGCTGGTGACATTCTGCATTTGAGCAGCAACGCGGCGAACGCTTCAGCCGGCGTCATGAATCCGAGGCACTTATGCGGAGTGGCGTTCATTTGGGCGGCGAGGGCGCGCAAGTCCGCCGTGCTGCGCTCGGAGATATCGGCATCGAGCGGCAGGAAGCGTCGTAAGCGGCCTTTCCTGTTCTCGACCGTGCCCTTTTGCCAGGGCGCCTGGGGCGCACAGAGTAGGCGTCCAACCCGAGGGACGCTTTCACCCTTCGGCATTGTCTACGCGCCTAAGGAAGATTATCGGAAATATGAGGCGACGTCTCCAGCGTAGCTGAGCGCGATCTCATGTCGATCCCGGCCTCTTCCAGGCGTTGGCCGCTCTTGAGCCGCCCACGCATTGGATTAGTTTCGCATCGTAGCACGAACCAAGGACGATCCCGGCGTGCCGCCGACCTCGCGAACTTCCGAGCATGTCGCGCCTCTGGACCCCTCGGACTATCAGTCCCTGGGCGAATTTCGCCAGGCGATCCGGGACTTCCTGGCGTTCAGCGAGGAAAGCGCGCGGGTTCATGGCGTCACTGCGCAGCAGCATCAGGCGCTGCTGTCGATCAAGGCCCATGCCGGGCTCGAGCCGATGAGCATCGGCGAGTTGGCGGACAGCCTGCTGATCAAGAACCACAGCGCCGTCGGCCTCGTGTCGCGTCTGGTCGAGCGCGGCCTCGTGCGCCGCTGGGGTTCGGAAACTGATCGCCGGCGCGTGCTTCTCAAGCTGGAGCCCCGCGGCGAAGAGGCTTTGGCGAATATTTCGCATAATAACCTCCGCAAACTGGCGGACGCCGCTAAGAGCTTGCGGCGCGTGCTCTCGACGCTGCGCAAGCTGGAACGCGGTCAGACAGCGAAGAGCGAGGCCGCCAGCCCTAGGGGCCGGACGGAAGACTGATTTCCCCGCGTGCAAGCTTTTGTAGCGTCTCCACGAAGAACGCCGGCTCGGCGTCGCGAACCCGCGCTTCCAACGTTTCGGGCGTGTCGCCCGGCTCCACCGGTACGACGCGCCGCGCGACATGGGCGCCGTGGTCGTACTCGGAGTCCGTCAGGTGAATGACGATCCCGCTCTGCTTCACCCCGGCCGCGAGCACGGCCTCATGGACACGGCGGCCGTACATGCCCTCCCCGCCGAACTCCGGCAGTGGGCCCGGGTGGATATTGAGGATGCGGCCCGCGAAGCGCTCCAGCGTCGCCGGTCCCAGTCGGCGCAGATAGCCCGACAGGACGATGAGCTCGACGCCATGGTCGGTCATCGCCTGGGCGATCCGCGCATCAGCCGCCTCGGGATCGGCCTGAGTGGGGACGCATATCGCGGGGACGCCGTATTCGCGTGCGAACTCCAGGGCGGCCGCGCTCTTGTTGTTGCTGATCATTACGCGCGCTTCGCCAGGCAGCGCGCCGCTTTCCAACGCCGCCACGATGGCGCGAGCGCTGGATGCAGCGCCCGATGCGAGGAAGCCGATCTTGAGACCCTGAAACTTCACGGGAATTCCGATCGCAGTTCATGCTCCAGGCGAAGGCCGTCGAAGGCCGGCTCGACACCCGAGGGAAGCTCGGCCGCCAGCGTCGCATAATCGAGGTCGATATGCATGTTGGTCAGAATGGTTCGCCGCGGTCGCACCCGTTCGATCCACGCCAAGGTGCGCTCCAGGTGTGCGTGGGTCGGATGCGGCCGATAGCGGAGCGTGTCGACGATCCAGACGTCAAGATCCTGCAGCGCCTCGAACGCAGCATCGTCCAGATTCACCAGGTCGCTGGAATAGGCCACGCCGCCGAAGCGATAGCCGACCGAGCGCACCGGCCCGTGGTCCTGTTCGAACGTCACGACGGAAATGGCGCCGGACGGCCCGCCGATGTGGAAGGATTCGCCATGTGGCGGCAGCAGCCGGGGCTCGCAGATCGCCGGATACCCCCCCTCGCCTTCGAACACGTAGCCGAAGCGCCGCATCATCGTTTTCCAGGTGGGCGCGTCCATGCAGGTCGGGATGCGCTGGCCGCGCTGGCGGATGAAGAAGGCGCGGATATCGTCGATTCCATGCACCTGGTCGGCATGGTCGTGGGTGAGCAGCACCCCGTCGAGCCGCTTCACGCCAGCGCCCGCGCACTGAAGGCGAAAGTCTGGGGAGGTGTCGACGACGACCGTGGTCTCCTGCTCGGGACCATCGCCCCTTCGGCGCACCAGCAAGGAGCAGCGGCTTCGGAGATTTCGCGGATCGGCAGGGTCGCAGGCGCCCCACTCCCCGTCGGCGCGCGGTACGCCCCCGGAGGAGCCGCAGCCCAGGATGGTGATTTCCAGCAGGCCGCTCATGGGCGCGGGATCCGGTCGAACACGGCGAAGAAGGCGTCCTCCGTGCGCGCCTCCGCCTCCGCCAGCGTCCAGCCGCGGATCTCGGCGAGCTTTTCCAGCACCTTGGGCAGCATCGCCGGCTCGCAGCGACGGCCGCGGTAGGGCACGGGCGCCAGATAGGGGCAGTCGGTCTCCACCATGATCCGGTCGGCGGGCATGTCGCGCACCAGTTGGCGCACGTCCTGGGCAGCCTTGAACGTGGCGATCCCGGAGACCGAGAACCAGGCGCCCAGCGCCGCGGCCCGGCGCGCGAGTTCCGCGCCTGACGTGTAGCAATGCATGAGGATGCGAAACGGCGCGATCGCGTATTCGCTCTCCAGAATCTCCGCCATGACATCGTCGGCCTCGCGGGTGTGCACCACCAGCGGCAGTCCGCTGTCGCGCGCGGCGGCAACATGGGCGCGGAACACCTGCGCCTGCACGTCGCGCGGACTGAGATCGTAGTGGAAGTCGAGCCCGCACTCGCCGATGCCGACCACTCGCGGATCGCTTGCGAGTTCGATCAGGCGGGCGGGCGCGAGGCCGGGATCCTCCTTCGCCTCGTGCGGGTGGGTGCCCACCGTGCACCAGATGTCTGGATGGCGTGCCACCTGCCGCACGGCTTCGAAGTTCGAGACCTTGTCGCAGATGTTGACCATCAGTCGCACGCCCGCGCCGAGCGCACGCGAGATCACCGCCTCGCGGTCCTCGTCGAACTGGTGGGCGTGCAGGTTGACGTGGCTGTCGATGAGCATCGGGGTCTGGTCTTGCGCGTCCGTCAGGCCCGCGCGGCCTGCTTCAACTCCAGGAGCGCGGTGAACAGGGCGTCGGTTCGATCGAGGTTGAGCGCCTCCGCCTCATTCGGCAGGCGCTGCAGCGTCTCCCACGCCGCGGCCCAGCGATCAAGCGAGCCGATCCCCTGCCGCGCGCGATCGGCCACCAGCCCTCGAACCCGCTCGGCAAGCCGCTCAAAGAGCAGGTTGAACTGCACCTGCCCCTCGCCACCGCGGAACCTGTCGGCCAGCGACAGCGCCATCGCTTCGTCCACCTGGGGCAGGTCGGCGAGCAGGGCGCGGGCGGCGTCGTCCAGCGTCAGCGCCTCCGACGCGGCGAGCGCCAGAGCGCGCCCCGGCGCGCCCTGGGACATCCTCGAAAGGCGTAGCGCCCCTTCCTCGCTTACGTCGGTGCGGGCGCTGACGAAGTCGGCAGCCTCCTCCAACGTCAGCGGCGCAAAGGCCAGTCGGCGGCAGCGGGAACGGATGGTCGGCAGCAGCCGCCCGGGCGAATGGGCCACCATCAGCAGCACGCCCCGAGGCGGCGGCTCCTCCAGGGTCTTCAGGAGCGCGTTGGCGGCGTTGACGTTGAGGTCGTCGGCCGCGTCGATGATCGCCACGCGATGCGGCGCGGCGGCCGGCGACTTGGAAAAAAACTCCGACAGCTTCCGGGCGTCGTCGACCGGGATCACCTTGCGCGGCTTGCCGTCTTCGCCAAGGCGCTCCAGCACCAGCAGGTCCGGGTGGGCGCGCCCCATCACCTGGCGGCTGACCGAATGAGCAGGATCGGCGCCCAGCAGTCCCAGCTCCGGCGCAGGCGGCGCACCCAGCAGCCGCCGCGCGGCCCGATAGGCGAAGGTCGCTTTGCCCACGCCCTCCGGCCCGGTCAGCAGCCAGGCGTGATGCAGCCGGCCGCGGGCGCGGGCGTCCTCGAACGCCGCTTCCGTCGCGTCGTGGCCTTGCAGCGCGAACACCTCGCGCGGGTGCGGAACATCAAGGTCAGCCATTCAGGCCAAGCCTCGACCGGAGCACAGCCCAGATCGCCTCCTCGACCGCCTCGATCGAGGCCGCCGCATCGATCAGAGCGCAACGTTGCGGTTCCGCGCGGGCGATCTCCAAAAAGCCTTCCCGCAACCGATTGTGGAAGGCCAGCCCCTTGGCCTCGAAGCGCATCTCTCCGCCCCTGGCCTGGGCCCGGGCGAGGCCAACCTCGGCGGGCAGATCGAAGACCAGGGTGAGATCGGGACGCGCACCGCCCAGAACCTGGGCCTCCAGCGCGGCGATCAACGCCGGATCGGTCCCGCCCGCGGCCCCCTGATAGGCGCGGGTGGAATCGGCGAACCGGTCGCACACGACCCATCCGCCCTTGGCCAGGGCCGGTGAAATGATCCGCTCGATGTGATCGCGGCGCGCGGCGTACATCAGCAGCGTTTCGGTGACCGGGCTCCAGCGATCGACAGCCCCGTTGAGCACCAGCTCGCGGATCGCCTCGGCGCCGATGGAGCCGCCCGGCTCGCGGGTCGCCACGACGTCCAACCCGCGCCGGCGCAGCCGCTCGACCAGCCTCTTGAGCTGGGTGGACTTGCCGGCGCCCTCGCCGCCCTCGAAGGTGATGAACCGCCCGCGTGACACGCGCGCAAGATGGCCGCTTCGTCAGGCCGGGTCCAGCGCGACGCTGGTCAGAACGGACCGATCACCCGCGCGTCCGAGAATCCTGCCGCGGCGACGCGCTGGCGCAGGCTGTAGGCCTGCAGCTGATCCGGCGGCCCCTGCACGGTGACGCGCCACAGTTTCACGCCGTTGCGCTCGACCGGCTCGACCACCGAGGGGGCGACCTTGTTCAGCTTGAGGGCGGCCTCGCGAGCGCGCTCTTGGTCTCGGAAGGCGCCGGCTTGGATGCGGTAGGCGGCGGCGTCCGGCTTGCCCGACACGGCGCGAGTCGCGGCCATGGTCGGCATGATCTCCATTCGGCTGACCGACACCGGGGCCTTGCCGCCGCTGACGAAGGCCGGTTCGTCGCGATAGCTGAGGCTCGCGCGCGCCATCGGCGTCTGCGCCGTCGCCGGATCGCCGCGCTCTGCGGAAGGCGCGGCGCTCGCGCGGTTGGGCGCAGCGCTCGCCACCCGAACGCCAGCGTCGCGGCCCAGCAGCGGCGCGGGGCCCACGTAACGCACGCGAACCCGCGCCAAGCCTTGCCGCTCATAGCCCAATTGCCGGGCGGCTTCGCGGGACAGGTCGATAACCCGGTCGCCGACGAACGGCCCGCGGTCGTTGACCCGCACGCGCAGCCGGCGCCCGTTTTCCAGATTGGTCACTTCGACGATCGAGGGCAGCGGCAGCGTCGTATGCGCCGCAGTCACCGCGAACATGTCGAACGGCTCGCCGATGGCGGTCGTCCGGTTGTGGAATTTCTCTCCGTACCAGGACGCCGTACCGACGACGTTGTAGTCGGGCTGTTCGCGCGGCACGTACCAGACCCCGTTAATCTGATAGGGCTTGCCGATGCCCTGCCCGCCCTTGCGGCCGTTCTGCGCGCTCTGGCCGCTCGGCCGGCGCGCATGTGGGCCAGATGTCTGAGGCGTGCGCTCGACGGCGATCTCGCCGCCCGGAGTAGGCTTGGGCTCGACTGTGGCGCAGGCCGCCAAAGACGCCGAGGCCGCGGCGACCATAGTCGCGCGGCGGATCATGGCCATGCTGCGCATCTGGCCCCCTTCCACTGACGCCCCGCCCTAAGGTTGTCAGCTCAAGCTTGCGCGCGAGTTAATCCGCATGGTTGCAGTGGAGACCGCGGCCGACGCTTGCTATAGGCCCGTGCTCCGCACACGCGGGCGGGTGGCCGAGTGGTTTAAGGCAGCGGTCTTGAAAACCGCCGTGGGTTCACGCCCACCGTGGGTTCGAATCCCACCCCGCCCGCCAAAAGCTCAAGCGCGAACGGCTGCTTCGTCCTTGCGGAACGAGTCGTAGCCCTGAGCCATGAAGGTGTTGATGTAGTCGAGGTAGCGGATCGGCTCGAAGCGTGGCGCTTCGCCGGGCGCGGCGCAGGTCGGCAGGCATTCGATCAGCGTGTCGCCGCGCGGATCGTAGAAAAATGGGACTGCGTAGCGATCACCGCCGCTGACGTTTTTCACCCTGTGAGTCGTCGATCGAAGCTTGCCGTTGGACCAGCGATGAATCATGTCGCCCGAATTGACGACGAACGACTTCGGCTCCTGACGGGGCTCGAACCAGGACCCGTCCGGGCGGCAGATCCAGAGACCGGCGACTGGATTCGCCGGCAGCATCGTCAGGAAGCCGGCGTCGGTGTGGGCATCGATCCCCCAGTCGTCGTCCGACACCGCCGCCTCGACGGCCGGATACCTGGTCAGGCGCAGGGTCGCCATCGACGGCGAGAATGAAGCGTCGAAGTAGTCGCGAGGAAGGCCGAGCCCGAGCGCGTACAGCGGAAGCAGGCGCCGGCCGAGATCGTCCATCGTTTCGAAGTAGGCCGACACCGTGTCTCGGAACTCGGGCGCTTCCGCTTCCGGCGGCCACTGCGTGCGTCGCGACTTCGGGTGGGCCATGAAGAAGGCCTCGTTGACGGCGACCTTGCCCTGGCGCGCGTGGTTGCCGATCGGGCTGTAGCCCAGCCGGCCTTCGCCCATTTGGCGCGCGAGCTTCACGTCGAGGGGCAGTGCATGGAAGGCCGCGGCCATGGCGTAGACGCGCTCGACCAAGGCCCAGTCGACGCCGTGATTCACGATGGCGAAGAAGCCGACATCTTCCAAAGCTGCGCGCACTTGATCTGCGAGCCCATCATGGGCGCCTGGATTGTCGAGTTGCGTGAGGTCGATAGTCGGAAGGTCCACTCCGGGCTCCTGTCTCCGTTCGCGCCAGCAGCGCATGACCGGCACCCTAGGTCGGCGGACAGGCCGGTCCAAGCATCCTTTAGCGGATTCCCCGCCAATCTCTGCGTCTCAGAGCCCCGAGCGCTGGCGGAGGACCGCTTGCAGGAGTTCCAGCAGCACCACGGGCAGCACGACGTAGGATTCAAGGATCGCCACGAGATAGAGCGTAGCGAGGATTGGGCGCCGCGCTTCCAGGCTGCGATATAGCCGGTGAGTCAGCGGGCCCGTGACGGGACCTAGAACCAGATACGGCGCCCACCGCGGCGGTGATTTCACTGGGGCGTGCTCCAATGCCGATGCGGCTGGGAAGCGTAACACACGCGAACTCGTTCCGTCGGGCGCCCAATTCAGCAATTGCGGCTCGCCTCGGTCTGCAGTTTGATAATCACGAAGCAGGCGGAACGCGCCGCCTAGCGCCCAGCAGATCAGGACTGGTGCGACGCCGCAACGGCGGCTGGCGCCGCCGGCGGCGACACTTGGTGCACGATCGCGGCGCGCGCGGAGATCGCGACGGCTGCCGACAGGAGCCCAGCGATCATGACCATCAGGAACGCTTTGCGTTCGAACTCCGACTGCCGCAACTGACCCCCGCCCATTCTTTGCTGAGAGGCTGATTCGGCCCTCGCCGACCGGGAAGACCTGGATCTGAGATACTCCGACGTCGTTCGAATTAATATTACGGGCGCGTTATGCCGAAGTATCGCGGTGGGATATATTGACGGAAATGCGCGTGAACGTTGGGTATCACGCCGACAGCGGTTTTCGCCCCCCGTGCTGGGCGAAGAGCCTTGACGCTGCCGAAGCGCGCCGCCTTCTGTAGGCCGCAGGCCGAACGGCATTCGTAGCGAGCATGACGCAGCACTATCGCCTTTTCGGCCTCAGCTTCGCCTCCGAGCAACAGATCCCCGGACTGGAGCCGGCGGCGATCGCGGTCGTGAAGCGGCCGGACGCCTGGATCCGCTTCGGCGACGTTCCGCCGCAGGCCACCACCGACGAATTGCTCGGCATGGGGGTGAAGGCGTCGTCCGCAGGGCTCTACATCGACGTGCCCGAGACAGCGCGCTTCCAGGTGTCGGCCGACGAGATCGTCGTCGAGCCGCTCGCCGCGAACGCCAGGGACTTCCTGCTGGGTACGGCCCTAGGCGCCCTGCTCCACCAGCGCGGCTACCTGCCCCTCCACGCCAACGTCGTGGAATGGAACGGCAGGGCCTACGCTTTCGCGGGCGCTTCAGGCGCCGGCAAATCGACGCTGGCGGCGCGACTGCATGCGCGGGGCTACGGATTCCTCTCGGACGACCTGTGCGCGCTGAGCTGGCAAGGCGCCGAGCGCCCCAACGCCTGGCCCGGCATTCCCCGCGTCAAGCTGTGGCGCGACGCCCTCGATCGGCTCTCGATCGACGAGACCACGCTCCGGCCATTGGCCTGGACCACGGAAAAGTTCGAAGCGCCCGTCACCTATCAGGTCGGCCAGGAGTCCCTGCCGCTCGCGGCCGTCTATGATCTGCGTGAGGAAGACGACGACGCGTCCCGCGGGGTCTATCGGCTCACCGGCGTCGACGCGGTGAACACTCTGGTCGCCCACACTTACCGCCGACGTTTCATCGATTTCCAGGGCGCAAGCGCCGCCTACCTGCGCCGCGTGGTGCGGTTCGCGCAGACCATCCCTGTGTTCGTGGTCCGCCGGCGCTGGGGATACGACGAATTCGATCAGGAGCTAGGCGCCATCCACGATAGCGTGACCGCTGTTGCTGCTTCTATCGGCAGTTGAAGCGTTGGGGAGCAGCTGCGCCCTAATGCTTGCATTGCTTGGCTTTTTGCCGCATTGGTGGATGGCTTCGCTGCTGCGGCACGACTCTTGCTGGTCGCCGCGGGATCGATAGCTGGGTTGATGCGGCCTCGCCGCTTGTAATGTTGGGGAAGTCGAAGTGCAGAACGAAATGAAGAACGGCGCCGAGCGCGCCGCCTGGGAACGGCCGACGCTTCGTCGCCTGGACGCGTCTGACGCTCAGCAAAACGACAACATGATGAGCATCGAGATGCTCAATTCGGGTCCTCACCCGGGCACTGACATGGTGACCGGCGGCGGCAGCTGATACGCCGACGCAAGCATGGCTGACGCGCCGGTCGTGGTTCGCGCGACAGATTTTGTTGTTCAATCGGACTCAGTGCTCGTCGGCGACGTCGACGGGCAAGTCGTCGCGCTCGATGTCGAGAGCGGGCTCTGCTTCGGTCTGAATGGCGTAGGTTCCGAGATTTGGCGTCGGATTGCATCCGAGATCGCCGTCAAGGACCTATGCCGCGACCTCTGCGAGGCGTTCGACGTCGAGTACGCAGAATGCGAGGCTGACGTGATCAGCTTGCTGCAGGACCTCAAGTCCGAAGGCATGATCCGGACTCGATAGTCCGAGCGGAATCGCCAATGCTCACCCCCATCGATCCGGGCGCTCAGGGAGCTGTCCGTAGGTGAGCACAATTGCAGGCATCTGGCGTCCGGGCGGCGCGTTGCAGCCGGGCGAGTGCGAGCGGATGCTCGCCGCCATCCTTCTGCGCACGGCAGAACACACCAGCACGTGGGTCGACGGCGACCTTGCGCTGGGACGCAAGCTCGTCGGAACCGTTCCGGAAGATCGCTACGACGAGCAGCCCATCGTGTCGCCGAGCGGGCGCTATGTCGTCGTGGCGGATCTGCGGATCGACGACCGTTCGGACCTGGCGCGCGACCTGTCGTTCCCTGCGACGGAGCTCGATCGCACGCCGGACAGCGTGCTCGCCGCCTGGTGCCTCGACCGCTGGCATGAAGCGGCGTTCGCACGGCTGGTGGGCGTGTTCGCCATTGTCGCCTGGGACCGTCAGGAACGGCGCCTGATCCTCGCCCGCGACTTCCTAGGAGAACGTCCCCTGTTCTGCCACGAGGGCGGCCACCTTTTCGCCTTCGCGTCCATGCCCGCTGGGCTGCACGCCCTGGCCGAGATCCCGAAGACGCCGGACTACGAGTCCATGGCCGAGGTGCTCGCGCTTTTTCAGCCTCGAACGACACGCTCGCACTACGCAGGCGTGCAGCGGATCTTGCCGGGACACTATGGCGTCGTCGGGCAGGACGGCGTGCTGCGGCAGACGCGGTTTTGGCTCCCGAACCTGGACCTCCTCCATCTGAAGTCCCACGAGGACTACGTCGAGGGCATGCTCCACCATCTGGACCAGGCGGTCGCGGCTCAGCTTCGCGGCGCGGGCGACAACGTGGGCGCGCACTTGAGCTCCGGCTTCGACAGCACGGCGGTGACAACATCCGCCGCGCGCCTGTTGCAGGCGAACGGCGGTAAGGTGACGGCTTTCACCGCTTGCCCGCCAGAGGGTTATGCGACTTCCGGTTCCAACATCCTCGACGAGAGCGCCCTCGCCGCACAGACGGCCGCCTTTCATCCGAACATCGATCACGTCGTGGTTCGCACCGGCCAACGCAACGCTCTCGACGAGATCGATCGTGCGTCGACGCTCTACGGCGGCCCCATCTTCAACCTATGCAATCTGCGCTGGGTCGAAGGCATTCTGGACGAGGCGCGAAGCCGAGGCGTGAAGGTCCTGCTGAACGGGACAATGGGGAACGCAAGCCTGAGCTACAGCGGCGACGCCGCGCTCACGGAGTTGATGTTCGAGGGACGCTTCCTGGAGTGGTTTCGCCTGGCCAGCGACCTCAGGCGTCGACGCCTGACGCGCTGGCGCGGGGTCTTCTGGAACACCTTCGCTCCACGAATGCCGCCGCCCGTCTATAACGGGATCCTCGGCTTGTTCAGTTGGCAGGGCCTGGATCCGGCGCGCTACACTTCGTTGCGGCGCGACAAGCTCACAAAGCTCTACACCGAGGCGTCGCAGGATGGGGTGGACCCCGCTCTCGGGCGCCAGTCGATGGACTATTGGGATCGCCCACGGCGAAGTGGTCAGGCCGACCGGCTGGGCATCCTCACCTCTGATTCCGGAGCGATCTCCAAGGGCATGCTCGGATGGTGGGGCGTGGACAACCGCGATCCCACGTCGGATCGGCGCCTCGTCGAATTCAGCCTGCGAATTCCGACGACGCAGTTCGTCCATCGCGGCAATTCCAAAGCGATCATTCGGGATGCACTGGTTGGGCGCGCGCCTCAGGAGATGCTGACAGCGCGCCGAAAGGGGCAGCAGGGCGCGGACTGGCACGAGGACATGACGCGCCTGCGAGAGCGCCTCCAAGCCGAGGTTGAAAGCATCAAGGATCGGACGGACACGACTGAACTGATCGACGTCGAGCGGCTTCAGCGCCTCGTTGCCGATTGGCCGGCGGACGGCTGGGACAGCGAAGAAAATTACGCCGATTATCGGCTGAGCTTGCTGCGCGCAGTATCCGTCGCAAACTTCGTCCGGCGCGCCACGGGGGCCAACTATTGAACGAGCCGAAACCGATCCCTCGCCTCTCCGTGTCGGACATGGTGGCCGCAGTCGGCGATCGCCCATACGCACTGGTGAATCTCGCCCGGACCCTGCTGGCCGACCAAAATGACTATCGCGGGGCCGCCGACCTGTACCGCAAGGCGCTGAGCCTGGCCCCCGAGGACCCCAAGCTGCGCGCAATCTGCAGGGAGTTCCTGTCGCGCCACGTCGGGAACTGGTATTTCACCATGGTTCAGGACCACCGACGGCATCGCCTCTATGACGAGGCTTTTCGTCGGGCGATCCGCCCCGGCGACCGGGTTCTCGACATCGGGGCGGGGACCGGCCTGTTCGCGATGATGGCCGCGCGAGCGGGCGCGCACGAAGTGATCGCCTGCGAACGTGACCCGATCGTCGCCGAGACCGCACGCCAGATCGTCGCGCAGAACGGTTTCTCCGACGTTGTCCGGATTCTCGACAAGGACTCCCGCGAGCTTGTGCTGGGCGCCGATCTGATCGAGCAGGCCGACGTGCTGGTTTGGGACAATCTCGCCAACAACCTAATCGGCGCAGGCGGATTGGAAACCGTAGACGACGCCAAGAAGCGCCTACTCAAGCCGGCCGCCAGGCTGATCCCTTTCGCCGCCGAGATCAAAGTCGCGCTAGCGGAGACTGGCGGTTTCGAAAAGATGGCCGAAGTCGAAGGCTTCGATCTGAGCCTGTTCGACAGGCTGCGCCGAACCTCCACACGGCATCCGAAGAAGGTCGAGCGCCGCAGCGAGCCTGCCACCCTCTTCAGCTTCGACTTCACGTCGAATCCACCCGTCGAAGCGCGCGAAACCGAGATCTCCGTGCGGACCACGGGTGGGCCGGTAAACGCGATCGCTCAGTGGCTGCGCTTTCGGCTGTTTGACGACATCCGCTACGATACCGACGAGCTGGATGTGATGGCGTTTGGGGTGGAGGCGCATCCGGTGGACCCGTTCGACAGCGCGCCAGGCGGGCGGGCGTTGATCGGCGGGCGTCACGACCACGGCCGCCTATGGCTCTGGTTGCGAGACGGCTGACGTGGGCTCGCCGCGTTCACATGCGCAAAAGGTTCGCGAGCTGAGCTGGTTCGAACGCGGCCTGCTGCTCGAGGGGGCCGCCGTTCTGGCCCTGATGACGCTCGCCGTGCGGCTGGTTCCCTTCCGACACCTGATGCGGCTCGCCGAATGGCCGCTGGGCGGATCGTCGAAGATCCCGCGCGAGGCGCTTCCGAAGCGCGTCCGCTGGCTCCTGCAGGTGCTGAGCCGGCGGACGCCGGGCGCAGTCTGCCTGCATCAGAGCCTCACCGCCCAGATCCTGCTTCGCCGCCGCGGCGCGCCCGCCGTATTGTACTACGGGGCCAATCCCGGAGACGCTAAGGGCCTGAAGGCGCACGCCTGGGTGGTCTGCGATGGGGTGGACGTAATCGGCGGCGACGTGGCGTCGGAGTATGCGGTCCTGGCGACCTTTCCCCGCGCGCCAGCCGATTCTCTGACACGCGCCGCGGGAACCTGATCGACCTTCACCTGTTCCGTCCGCCGTCGGGTTGCTGGCCTTATGATGTGACTGGCGAGCGCCAGGGCCGTCGAAGGCGGATCGATTGGAGACGCGAATGAAGAAAGTGATTTGCGGCGTGGGGTTGGCGGGCCTGCTGGTCGCCGGTTGCGGCACGACGGTGACGGAACGAGCCGCTACGGGCGGCCTTGCCGGCGCCGCGGTCGGCGCTGCGGTGGACAGCTCCGTCACGGGGGCGTTGATCGGCGGCGCCGCTGGCGCAGCGATCGGCGCCGCCACCGCGCCGAAGTACAGCGATCGCTCGGATCGCCGACAGTACTGGGACTCGCGCGCGCAGCGGTACTACTACTACGACCGCTCCTCGGGCCGCTACTATTGGGAGAACGGTCAGCCTCGCTATTAGATCGCGTCAGGCGAAATTGGAGGCCGGTTTCGCCGCCCGACGCGCTCTAAACCTTTGAATCGACCTTCCTTGTCCGGAGCGGGTTGAAACAACCCGCTCCGAGAAGGGTCTAGGCGCCGACGCCGGAGATTTCGGCCCGGTCGCGCGCTCGTTCGAGCCGCGACCGGGCTGAATGCGTTTTGGCCCTGCCGCGTCCTTTCGAGTCCTCGCCTCGGCCTTCGTGGCGGCTTAAATGATCGGAATGCCGGCCTCTCCTCCCCCTTCAGATCTACCGCCGATGGATCGGCTTCTCGCCATCATGGCCAGGCTGCGCGACGCCGAGAGCGGTTGCCCCTGGGATGTCGAGCAGACTTTCGCGACCATCGCGCCCTATACCGTCGAAGAGGCGTACGAGGTGGCCGACGCCATCGAGCGCGACGACCTGCAGGACCTGAAGGAGGAATTGGGCGATCTCCTGCTCCAGGTGGTCTTCCATTCCCGCTTGGCTGAGGAACAGGGCGTCTTCGCTTTCGAGGACGTCGCGCGCGCCATCAACGACAAGATGATCCGACGTCATCCGCACGTATTTGGCGACGAGACCTACGCCGGCCTCGCCGCCCAAAAGGCCGGCTGGGAGACGCTCAAGGCGCAGGAGCGACACGGCAAGGGCCGCGCCGAGAGCCTGCTCGATGACGTGCCGGTGGGCCTGCCGGCGCTGACCCGCGCCGTGAAGCTTTCCAAGCGCGCCGCCCGCGTTGGCTTCGTCTGGCCTTCGGTCAAGGAAGTGATGGAGAAGCTTCACGAGGAGGTCGAGGAACTCGAGCAGGAGCTCGCCGCCGGCGACGTCGAGAAGGCGCGCGAGGAAATGGGCGACGTCCTGTTCGTGGTGGCCAACCTCGCTCGCACCCTCGATGTCGATCCGGAAGACTCGCTGCGCTTCGCCAACGCCAAGTTTGCGCGGCGTTTCCGCTATATCGAGGCGCGGCTTGCCGAGCGCGGCAAGCGGCCTGAGGAATCCGATCTCGCCGAGATGGACGCCCTCTGGGATGAAGCCAAGGCGGCGGAGAAGACGTAGTGGAACGCCGCCTCCGTCTCGGTGCTTCGCGCCGATCCAACTCCGCCGCTTGCGGGGGCTGTCGCCGAAGGCGACTGAGGGGCGTTCAGACTCCCCTCACCTCCGCATGGGGAAACAGCTGCTCGAACTGGCCTAGCGCCTGGGGCGAGAGGCTGACGTCCAAGCGCACGCCGCCGTCTTCCTGGGTCTCGCGCTCCAGCACTCGGCCGTTGCGATAGAGCCACGCGACCGCTGCGCCATCTCCGGCGCGGGTCAGCACGCGCACAGGCGGCGCCTCATCGACGAGTCCGGCGATCACGGCGAGAAGTTCGGAACACCCCTCCCCGGTCGCGGCCGACACCAGGACCGCCGGTGGATGCGCCCGTCGCGCGTCGCCGCGCAAGGTCTCGGCCTCGTCGGCGGGAACGAGGTCGACCTTATTCCAGACCTCGAGGATTCGCCGTTCGTCCATGTCGACGTCCAGCCGCTCCAGCACCGCGCGCACGTCCTGCGATTGGGCCTCGCTCTCGTCGGAGGCGATGTCGCGCACGTGCAGCACCACGTCGGCCTCCCGCACCTCCTCCAGGGTGGCGCGGAACGCCTCGACCAACTCGTGGGGCAGGTCGGAAATGAAGCCCACGGTGTCAGAGAGGATGGCGGGCCGGCCGTCCGGCAGCTTCAGCGATCGAAGCGTAGGATCGAGCGTGGCGAACAGCAGGTCCTCAGCCAGCACCTCCGACTGAGTGAGCCGGTTGAACAGCGTCGACTTGCCGGCGTTGGTGTAGCCGACCAGCGCCACCACGGGATACGGCACGCGCTTGCGCGCCGACCGCTGGAGGGTCCGCGTGCGGCGCACCTCGGCCAAGTCGCGCTTCAGCCGGCCGATCTTGTCCGCCAGCAGCCGCCGGTCGGTCTCGATCTGGGTTTCGCCTGGGCCGCCCATGACGCCAAAGCCGCCGCGTTGTCGCTCCAGGTGGGTCCAGGTCCTGACCAGCCGGGAACGCTCGTAGGAAAGCCGGGCGAGTTCGACCTGCAGGCGACCCTCGCGCGTGCGCGCACGCCTCGCGAAGATTTCCAGGATCAGGCCGGTGCGGTCGATCACCTTGGCCTGCCAGGCCTTCTCGAGGTTCCGCTGCTGCACTGGGGTCAGAGCGTCGTCGACCACCACGACGTCGGCCTCGTTGGCCCGCACGATCGCGGCGATCTCATCCACCTTGCCCTTGCCGAACAGGGTGGCCGGCGTCATCCGACGCAGCGACACGACGAAGGCTTCGCGCACCTCGATGTCGAGGGCAAGCGCCAGGCCGCAGGCCTCCTTGAGCCGCGCGTCCGCGGCGCGCGCGGACCCGCGGCCTTCCCGGTCGGGATGAATGACGACGGCGCCCTGAACCGGCGCCTGGCGGTCAACGTGCTTGGATGGACTCAATCGTTGTCGTCTTCAGCCGGCTCGTACAGCTGCACGGGCTGAGCCGGCATGATGGTGGAGATGGCGTGCTTGTAGACGAGCTGAGATTGCCCGTCCCTGCGCAGCAGAACGCAGAAATTGTCGAACCAGCTCACGACGCCCTGCAACTTCACTCCGTTCACGAGGAAGATGGTCAGCGGCGTCTTGGATTTGCGCACGCTGTTGAGGAAGGTGTCCTGCAGGTTCTGTTTCTTGTCGGTCATCGGCTTTTCCGCCTCGTTTTTGTTACGAGCGGCCAAACGCCGCCCACACACGCAAGTTCACGCTAAGCTGGGATCTGCGGCCGATGCAATCGTCAGCTTCGCCTAGATGGCTGTCGCCCGCGCCTGCTCGATATAGAGACGTCGCAGCCGCATCGCCAGCGGCCCGGGCGATCCATCGCCCACCGGCTTGCCATCCACCGCTACGACGGGAAGCAGCAACGCGCCGGCGCCGGTGATGAAGGCTTCGCGCGCTTGCACGGCCTCCGCCGGCGTGAAGGGGCGCTCGTCGAGGTCGAGCCCCTCGCCACGAATCAGCTCCATCAAGGTGCGGCGGGTGATCCCTCGCAGGATGTTGGCGTTGGTGTCCCGTGTCCTTAAGCGTCCATCGGCGTCGACGATCCAGGCGTTGGAGGCCGCGCCTTCGGTGACGAAGCCGAGCTCGTCGACGAACCAGGCCTCCGCCGCCCCCACTTCCTTGGCCTTCTGTCGGGCCATGGCGTTGGGCAGCAGGCCCACCGTCTTGATGTCGCAGCGGCCCCAGCGGTTCTCCGGTGCGGTGATCACCGAGATGCCCTTGGCCGCCTTGGCCTCGGCGGCTTCCCGGTCGACCGCCTTCGCCGTGATCACCACGGAGGGGCGGACCTCTCCGGCCGGGAAGGCGTGATCCCGCGGCGCGACTCCGCGGCTGACCTGCAGGTAAACCGTGCCTTCGCGGATCCGGTTGCGGCGGACGGCCTCGCGCAGCACCAGCGTCAGCGCCTTGCGGCTCATCGGCAGGGGGATCTGCAGCTCCGACAGGCTGCGCTCCAACCGGGCGAAATGCCCCTCGGCGTCGGCCAGCTTGCCCTCGAACAGCGCCCAGACCTCGTAGACCGCGTCGGCCAGCTGGTAGCCGCGGTCCTCGATATGGACCATGGCCTGGCCGTGAGGGACGAAGCGGCCGTTTACATAGGCTACGCGCCCCATTCTACTTCGCTCCCATAAGGAGCTTCGAAGGATGCGCGTCGGAGACTGCGAAGCCTTGGCGAAGCAGTCCCATCAGCCGACCTCTTCCTCGAGCGAGCGCCCGCTGGTCAGGCCCAACGACTTGAGCTTGCGGTGCAGCGCGGAGCGCTCCATGCCGATGAAGGCCGCCGTGCGCGAGATGTTGCCCGAGAACCGCAGCATCTGGGCGTTGAGGTACTCGCGCTCGAACACCTCGCGGGCTTCGCGCAGCGGCAGGGCGATGATCCGCTCGGCGCCGAGCGTGGCGCTCTGCTGGTTCACCGCGGCTTCCGCCGGCAACATTTCGGCGGTGATCGGCTCCGCGGGCGGTCCCGACACCAGGATCAGCATGCGCTCGATGTTGTTGCGCAGCTGGCGAAGGTTGCCCGGCCAGGCGCGCACCTGCAGGGCGGCCAGCGCGTCGTCGGCCAGGATGCGCTTCGACATCCCGGTCGCTTCGCAGATCCGGTTGATGAAGTAGTCCACCAGCTCAGGGATGTCCTCGCGCCGCTCGGAGAGGCCAGGCACGTTGATCGGCACGACGTTCAGGCGGTGGAACAGGTCCTCGCGGAAGCGGCCGCCGGCGATCTCCTCGCGCAGGTCACGCGAGGTGGAGGAGACCACGCGGACGTCCACCTGGACGTCGGAATCCCCGCCGACCCGCCGGAACCGCTGCTCGACCAGCACCCGCAGGATCCGGCTCTGGGTCTCGCGCGGCATGTCCGCCACCTCGTCGAGGTAGAGCGTGCCGGCGTGAGCGCGCTCGAACATGCCGATCTTGGCCGGACGGCCGCCAGCGCCCTCCTCGCCGAACAGCTCGACGTCCATGCGCTCGGGCGTCATGCCGGCGGCGCTGATCGCGACGAACTCGCCCCGCGCCCGCGGCGACCCTTCGTGGATCAGTCGAGCCACGGTCTCCTTGCCGGCGCCCGGCGGGCCGGAGATCAGCACCCGGCTGTTGGCCGGCGCGAGCTTGGCGATCGTCTGTCGCAGTTGCTGAGCCGCCACCGAGCGGCCGAGCAGCCCCTCCGGCGTCAGCGCCTGGGTGCGCAGCCGCCGGTTCTCGCGCCGCAGGTTGGTGGCCTCCAGCGCCCGCTCGACCACCAGCAGCAAGCGGTCGGACTTGAACGGCTTCTCCAGGAACTCGTAGGCGCCGCGCTTGATCGAGGAGACCGCGGTCTCGATGTTGCCGTGCCCGGAGATCATGATCACCGGCAGGTCGGCGTCGAGCTCCTTGACGAGGTCCAGCAGCTCCAGGCCGTCCATGCCGCCGCCGGACATCCAGATGTCGAGGATCAGCAGCGCCGGCTTGCGCGCGCGCACTGCGGCCAGCGCCTCTTCAGAGTTCGCCGCCGTTCGAACGGAATAGCCCTCGTCGGAGAGGATGCCCGCGACCAGTTCGCGGATGTCGGCCTCGTCGTCGACCACCAGAACGTCAGACGCCATGCAACTAACCCCTTAAGCCGTCACGGTCTTGGCGGCGGATTGCGGACGCACCCGCGCACTGGCGGGCAATCTCAGGATGGCGAGCGCGCCTTCGCCGGACCGTGCGTCGGTCAGCTCCAGTTCGCCGCCATGGTCTTCCAGGATTCGCTTCACGATCGCGAGGCCGAGGCCAGTGCCCTTCTCCCGCGTCGTCACATAGGGTTCGGTCAGGCGCGCCCTGTCTTTCTCCGGCAGGCCCACGCCGTTGTCCTCCACCTCGAAGGCCACGCCGCTGTCGTCGGCGACCAATCGCGCGAGGACGCGCCCGCGGTGCCTGGGGGCGCCGGCTTTGCGGCTGTCGACCGCCTCGGCGGCGTTCTTCAGCACGTTGGTCAACGCCTGAGCCAGCATGCGGCCGTCCGCCAGCAACGCGACCTGCGGCGGCTCCTCGAGCTCCACGTCCAGATCCGGACTGGCGACGCGCAGGGCGAACACCGCCGCCCGCAGCAGTTCGGCGGCGTCCTGTTCGGCGAACTTCGGCGCCGGCATCCGGGCGAAGGCCGAGAACTCGTCCACCATCCGGCCGATGTCGCCGACTTGGCGCACGATGGTGTCGGTGCAGCGGTCGAAAGTCTCCAGCTCGGCCTCCGGCACGCCCTTGCGATATTTTTTCCGCAGCCGCTCGGCGGAGAGCTGGATCGGCGTCAGCGGGTTCTTGATCTCGTGAGCGATGCGGCGCGCGACGTCCCGCCAGGCGGCGTTGCGCTGCGCCGTGACCAGTCGGGTGATGTCATCGAAGGTGAGCACGACGCCGGCTTCCGAGCGGCTGGCGCGGACCCGCAGGCGCCGCGTCTCGCGCTCGCGCACGATGTCGACCTCCTCCTCGGCGCGGCCGACGCCGACCGCGGAGTCGACCACCTCTTTGAACTCGGAGACGACTTCGCCCAGTCGCCGTCCGCGAGGCTCCCCCTGCAGTCCCAGCAGCGCCGAGGCCTGGCCGTTCGCGGCGGAGATCCGTCCGTCGCGGTCCAGGCCGATCACGCCCGCGCTGACCCCCGCAAGCACCGTTTCGATGAATTGACGATCGCTCTCGGCTTCTTCTCGAGCGCGCCGCAGCGCCTGTTGCTGGACTTGAAGATCATGCGTCATGCTGTTGAAAGCACGCGATAGGACGGCAATTTCTTCAGGATCCGCCTCGGCGTCCACGCGAGCGCTGAGATCTCCACTGGCGACGCGGCCCGCCGCCTGCACCAGCCGGGCTACCGGAGCCGAGATCGCGCTCGCCGCCCCCATGCCGAGCCACACCGCCCCGATGATCACCAGCAACGCGGTCTCCGCGTAGCTGAGGCCGAAGATCACCTGGATGCGCGTGCGGCTGGCGGCCGCCTCGCGGTAGGCCAGCAACGACCCCTCCGCCTCGCGCAGGTGGTTGAGGATCCCCTTCTCGACCGGCCTCACGACGTAGAGATAGGCGTCGGGATAGCCCTTCAGGCGGTAGACCGCCCGCATCAGGTCGGCCTGTTCCACCGGCCGCACCGAGATGTCGCCCTCGTCCGCCGCCTTGTAGCTGGAAGGCGGCGGCACGACGTAGGGCGGTGCGTCCGCGGTTTCCGCCCGCGCCAGCACCCGGCCCTCACCGTCCACCAGATAGGCGGCGGGGAAAGCATGGTAAGAGGCCAACACCGCCAGATAGTGGCTGAAGCTGATGGGGCTGGAGCGCAGGTGCGCCGCCTCGCGGTTCAGGTCCGCGCCCATGACCGTGACGTGATCGCCGATGTAGCGCTTCTGATCGTCGACATAGGAACGGAACACGGTCGCAGAGTTCTCGACCACAGTCTGCACCCGGCCGCCCAGCCAGCGATCGACGCCCTGGCTGACCAGCACGCCCATGAACAGCGCGACGACGACGGCCGGCACGACCGCGGCCGTGGCGAACAGGGTGACGAACCTCAAGTGCAGCCGTGCGCCGGCGTCGCTGGCGCGGGCGTTCACCAGCCCCGCGAGCTGCAGCGCGGCCACGGCGGCCAGCGTCAGGATCAGGATCAGGTTGAGGCTGAGCACCGTCAGGATCAGCCGGCTGGCCGGTCCGATCGGCCCACTCGCCGGCGGCGACGCTGCGAGAATGATGCTTAGGGCGGTCAGTGCGACCGCCAGGCCATAGCCCGCGCCAAGGAACAGGCCCGCCTGCAGAACGCGCCAGACCCACTGAACGGCGGGACTGTTCCGGACTCGGTCGATCAGCCACGACATCGGGTCAGGAGCCTAAGCCGCTGTGCCCTAAATTCAACAGCGATGTTGCCGCGCTGCGTCAGGCGGCGCGCAGCCGCCTAACGACGCCCTCGGCTCATCTCGACGCCGAGGTCCTGGATCTTCTTGCGCAGGGTGTTGCGGTTGAGCCCGAGGATCTCGGCGGCGCGCAGCTGGTTGCCGCGGGTAGCCGACAGGGTCAGCTGGATCAGCGGCCGCTCGACCTCTTCAAGGACCCGGTCGTAGAGGCCGGGCGGCGGCAGGCCGTCGGGTTCGTCGGCGAAGTAGGCCGCGAGCTTGCGCTCGACCAGTTGCGACAGCGTCTCCGGCCCCTGCTGTCCCTCGACGGCCGGCGTATGCTCGACCAGCTCGCGCTCGACGATCCGCGCCGTGATCAGGTCCTCGCCATATAGGGCGCAGACGCGACGAATCAGGTTCTCCAGCTCGCGGACGTTGCCCGGCCAGCGATGCAGTTTGAGGCGGTCGAGCGCTCCCGCGTCGATGGTCTTGGCCGGCAGGCCCTCACGGTTTGCGCGCAGCAGGAAGGCGCGCGCAAGGTCCGGAATGTCCTCGGTGCGGTCGCGTAGCGGCGGCAGGCGCAGCGGCGCGACGTTGAGGCGGAAGAACAGGTCCTCGCGGAACAGGCCCTGCTGGATCAGGCCGCGCAGGTCGCGGTTCGTAGCCGCGATGATCCGCACGTTCGGCCGGCGGTTGGTCTTCGGGTTGAGGGCCGGCTCCGAGCCGTCGATCACGCGCAGCAGGCGGGTCTGGGCGTCGAGCGGCATGTCGCCGATCTCGTCGAGGAACAGCGTGCCGCCATCGGCCTCGACCAGCTTGCCGTAGTCGCCGTCCTCCTTGCCGAACAGCTCGGCCTCGACCCGTTCCCGCGGAGTGGCGGCCAGATTTATGACCACGAACTTGCCGTCGCGGCGCCGGCCCATGTCGTGCAGGGCGCGGGCGACTAGCTCCTTGCCAGTGCCGGATTCGCCGGTGATCAGCACCGTCAGGTCCGCGCCCACCAAACGGGCGATGGTGCGATACACATCCTGCATCGGCGCGGAGCGGCCGATCAGCGGCAGCCGGTCGTCGCGCACCGCGCGGGCCTGCGCCTTGGCAGCTTCGGCGTCGGCCGGCCGCGAGAGCGCGCGCTTCGCCGCCGAGGTCATGTCGTCGAGATCGAACGGCTTGGGCACGTAGTCGAACGCGCCCATCTCGGCTGCGTTGACCGCCGTGACCAGGTTATTCTGCGCGCTCATGACGATGATCGGCAGCTTGGGGCGTTCCTTGCGGATCCGCGGCAGCACGTCGAAGACGTTTTCGTCCGGCATGACCACGTCGGTCACCACCAGGTCGCCGTCGCCGTCCGACACCCACTTGAGCAGGGTGGTGGCGTTGCCTGTCGCGCGCACCTGGTAGCCCAGGCGGGTGAAGGCCTGGCTCAACACCAGCCGGATCGAGGAATCGTCGTCGGCGATCAGGATCTTCTTCTGAACAGCGCTCATGCAGAGAGGTCCCCCTCGGAGGCGATCGGCAGCAGCACGCGGAAGACGGTGCGCCCGGGCTCCGACTCGAAATCGATGAGGCCGCCGTGACCGGCGACAAGCTTGGCGACAAGAGCGAGGCCAAGGCCCGCTCCGTTGGCCTTTGAGGTGACGAACGGCTGGAACAGGTGCTCGCGCAGGTGGCCGGGCACGCCCGGGCCGTTGTCCTGCACGCGGACTTCAAGGGGCGCGCCGCGCAACGCCTGTCCCTTGGCGGCGCGCACCCGCACCCCGTGGCGGTAGCCGGTGGTGATGGTGACCTCGCCGCAGCCGTCGCCGCGCGCGTGCGCCGCCTCGGCCGCGTTCTTCACCAGGTTGAGGAAGATCTGGATGAGCTGGTCCTCGTCGCCCAGCGCCGGCGGCAGCGACGGATCGTAGGTCTCCTTCAGCCCCAATCCGTCGGCGACGCCGTTGGCGGCGAGCGCCCGCACCCGGTCCAGCACCTGGTGGATGTTGATCGGCCGCTGTTCGGGAAGATGGTCGTCGGAAAAGGCTTCCATCCGATCCACCAGGCGACGCACCCGGTCGGTCTCGTCGACGATCAGTTGTGCGAGCGGGGTGTCCTCGGCCTTGGCGCCCGACTTCAAGAGCTGGGCCGCGCCGCGGATGCCGGCCAGCGGGTTCTTGATTTCGTGCGCGAGCATGCGCCCGAGGCCGACGATCGAGCGCAGGCCGGAGGCCTCCATCACGCTTCGCTCAGGACCGATGCCGCTGCGAATCGAAAGGGTGAGCAGGATGGAGCCGTCGCCGAGCGGCGCGGCGGCCCCGTCGGCCTCGAACGGCGGCAGGCCGAACAGGCTGATGTGCAGGCCGCGCTCGCGCACCCGCGCGTCCTCTTCCACCGCCCTGTTGAGCAGCTCGACCAACGCCGAGCCGGGCGGTAGGGCGGCGCGGAACCGCCCCCGCGCCAGCAGGCCCAAGCCCTGTCCGAACAGCGCCTCGGCCGCCTCGTTGGCGGCGACCAGCGCGCCCTCTCCGTCGACGACGAGCGCTGGATCGGGACTGAGTTCAAATGCGGCGGCCTTCAACGCTTCTAAAGTCATCACCGGTGGCCGGCGTTTGTTCGGGCTTGTCATGCAGCGAGCCTGGGTTGATCGCGGGTCCAGAGCTCTTCCAGACCGCGTTCCACCGCGGCGGCGTCCTCCAGTCGGCAGAGGCGACTGCGCGCCTCGCGCCGGACTTCCGCGCTGGCGGGCCTGGGCGCTTCCTCGATGTAGGCGGCCAGGTGCTTGCGGAAGATCTTCAGGCCCAGCCGGTCGCCGTAGAAGGCCAGGCTGTCCCGGAAATGCGTGATGGCGATACTCAACCTCTCCTCCAGCGCGGGCGGCGCATAGGCGCCCCCAGCGAGCTCCGCCTCGATCTGGGCGGCGATCCAGGGACGCCCGTAGACCGCGCGGCCCACCATCACCGCGTCGGCGCCCGAGGCCCCGAGCGCGGCGCGCGCGCTCTCGCCATCGTGGATGTCGCCGTTGACGATCACCGGGACCGAAACCGCCGCCTTCACGTCAGCCACCGCGGGCCAGTCGGCATGTCCCTTGTAGAATTGACAGCGTGTGCGCCCGTGCACCGTCACCGCGGCTGCCCCGAGCCGCTCGGCCATGGCGGCGAACTCGGGAGCGTTGCGCGAGGCGTCGTCCCAGCCGAGTCGCATCTTCACCGTCACCGGGACGGCGATGGCCTCGACGGCGGCCGAGATCAGGCTGGCGGACAGCTCGGGCTCGCGCATCAGAGCCGACCCGCACTGCGCGCCGGTGACCTCCTTGGCCGGGCAGCCGAAGTTGAGGTCGACAATCTGCGCGCCGGCTCGCGCCGCCGCCTTAGCGCCCTCGGCGATATGGTGCGGATCGCGACCAACAAGCTGGACCACCATTAGCGGCAGGCCCTCGCCCACCGCCGCGCGCCGCACCACGTCGGGACGGCCGCGCGCCAGCTCGGCGCAGGCGACCATTTCAGTGGCGACATATGCCGCGCCCAGCCGGCTGGCTGCCCGGCGGAACGGCAGATCGGACACGCCCGTCATCGGTGCGATCCAGGCTCGTCCGCCGACTTCAACGGAGCCGATCCTCAATGGTCTGCTCATTTAGTAGTCAACCTCGCAGCACTCTTTTTAGGCACTTTTGTGCAGTGCGTAAAGCTGGATCGTAGAGCCGCCGCGACCTAAAGAAAGGCCATGGGGTTTTCAGCTGTGGTGGTCGCTGCAGGCGCGGGGCTGCGGGCCGGTCCGGGCGAACCGAAAGCGTGGCGAACGGTCGGCCGGCGAGCCCTGATCCGCTGGTCCGTCGAGGCTCTGCTGTCGGCCGGCGCCAACGAGGTCGTCGTAGTGGTCGCGCACGACCGCGTCGCTCACGCAGACGAGGCGCTGGAGGGCCTGTCGGGCTGGCGAGCGGTCACGGGCGGGCGCACCCGAGCCGAGTCTGTGCAAGCGGGCCTGGCCGCCCTCTCCTGCGGACGCAACGAGGCGGTGCTCGTGCACGACGCGGCGCGCCCCTTCGTCACCCGCGCGCACGTCGAGCGCCTGCTCGCCGCGCTGGAGCTAGCCGACGGCGCCGTGCCGACCCTGCCGGTCCCGGACACCCTCAAGCGGGGCGACGGCCTGGTCGACGAAACCGTGTCGCGCGAAGGCCTCTGGCGCGCCCAGACGCCGCAGGCCTTCCGCTTCGGGCGGCTGAAGGCGGCCTACCGTCGTTGGCCGGCCACCGAGGAGCCGACCGACGACGCCTCGGTCATGGAGCGCGCCGGCGGTACTGTGGCGATGACGCCCGGCGATCCGATGCTGATGAAGCTGACCTATCCAGAGGACTTCCTCATGGCCGAGCAGCTCGCGGCCTCGCGCCGCATCGTACGTACCGGCCTGGGCGTCGACGCTCATCGCTTCGGCCCTGGCCAGGTGGTCTGGCTCTGCGGCATCCGCATCGAGCACGACCTCGGCCTGATCGGTCACTCCGACGCTGACTGCGGACTCCACGCCCTGACCGACGCCCTCCTGGGCGCCATCGCCGACGGCGACATCGGCGACCATTTCCCACCGACTGACCCTCGCTGGAAAGGCGCTTCGTCGGACCAGTTCCTGTTGCACGCGGTCAAACGGGTTGCGGCGCAAGGCGGCCGCATCCTCAACGCCGACGTGACGCTGATCTGCGAGCGCCCAAAGATCAAACCGCACCGCGACGCGATGCGGAAGCGCATCGCCGAGCTCCTCGATCTGCCGATCCATCGGGTCAGCGTGAAGGCCACCACGACCGAGGGCATGGGCTACACGGGCCGCGAGGAGGGCTTGCTCGCCCAGGCTGTCGTCTCGGTCGAGACGCCGCTCTAGAGCACGTCAGGCGAAAGTGGACGCCGGTTTCGCCGCCAGACGTGCTCTGGACTTCTGAATCGCCCCTTCTCATCCGATCGGTTTGCTTCAACCGGATCGGGGAAGGGTCTAGCCCCTTGCTGGGGCGCAGGCGGAGTGCTGTGCTCTGACGGTTCGTTTCCGGAGCGCTTTGCTGATGTTTCCGCTCGAGATCGAGACCCTGGCGCGCCTGCTGGTCGACGAGGCGCGTCGGCGCTCCTTCCGCATCGTCACGGCGGAGAGCTGCACTGGCGGCCTGGTGTCGGCCGCGATCTGCCAGATCACCGGCGCCTCGGATGTGTTCGAGCGCGGTTTCGTCACCTATTCCAACCGCGCCAAGCAGGAACTGCTCGGCGTCCCCGGCGACCTGATCGCCGACATGGGCGCGGTCTCCGAGCCGGTGGCGCGAATGATGGCGGAAGGCGCCTTGGCCAACTCCAACGCTCATCTGGCGGTGGCCATCACCGGCGTGGCCGGCCCCGGCGGCGGCACGCGGATGAAACCGGTGGGCACGGTGCACATCGCTACGGCGCGTGCGAACCAGGGCGTCCGTCACCGTGAGGAGTTCTTCGAGGAGCCGACGCGCGCCGGCGTTCAGCTTGCGGCGACGCAAGCTGCGCTGCAGGCGCTGCGAGACCGGGTCGAGTAGCCGGCCTATTCCGCGGGCGCTGCCGCCGGCAGGGCGGCGGGCGGGACCGTTGCGGAAGGCGCGCCGTGCAACGCCTGGGCCCGCGCTTCGAAGCAGGCGATCAGCTTGTCCACCGCGTGGTTGAAGTTCGAACGCAGCAGCGTCTCGAGCATGCGGGACTTGAAGACGAACTCGATGTCGAACTCGATGCGCGTGCAGCCATGCCCTGCATCAAGAAAACGCCAGCGATTCAGCAGTTTGCGGAACGGGCCGGAGATCAGCTGCACGTCGATCTGGCGATTGTGCGCATCCCGCCGGACCCGGGTGGCGAACGTCTCCTTGAGAAACGAGAACCCGACCGACGCCTCGGCGTCCACGGCGTCCACGCCGTCGCCCAGGTGGCGCACGTTCCAGGTCCGCATGCTGGTGATCCACGGCACGAAGTCCGGATAGTGCGCGACGTCGCCGACCAACTGGAGGAGCTGGTCCGGGGCGTAGGGCAGGACCTTGGAGACGTGGTGGCGCACGGCCCTACCTTGCCGCCTCACGCGCCAGGCGGGCGGCCTTCAGCCGGGCGAAATCCTCGCCGGCGTGGTGCGACGAGCGCGTGAGCGGGCTCGCAGAGACCGTCAGGAAGCCCTTGGCCTTGGCGATCTCCTCCAGCGCCCGGAATTCGTCGGGATGGACGAAGCGGTCGATGGCGGCGTGCTTGCGGGTCGGCTGCAGGTATTGGCCGATGGTGATGAAGTCGACTCCGGCGCAGCGCATGTCGTCCATCACCTGCATGACCTCTTCCTTGGTCTCGCCAAGGCCGACCATGATCCCCGACTTGGTGAACTGTGTCGGGTCGCGCTCCTTCACCCGCTCCAGCAAGCGCAGAGAGTGGTAGTAGCGCGCGCCCGGCCGGATCGAGAGATATAGCCGCGGCACGGTCTCGAGGTTGTGGTTGAAGACGTCGGGTTTGGCGTCGATCACCATCTCGGCGGCCGCGACCGGCTTCCGCAGAAAGTCGGGCGTGAGGATCTCCACGGTCGTGGAGGGCGAGGCGGCGCGGATCGCCCGCACCACGGCGGCAAAGTGCGCCGCACCGCCGTCCGCCAGGTCATCGCGATCGACCGAGGTGATGACGACGTGGGCCAGGCCCATCTTCGCCACCGCATCGCCAACTCGCATCGGCTCGTCGGGGTCCAGCGCTTCCGGCTTGCCGGTCGCCACGTTGCAGAAGGCGCAGGCGCGGGTGCACACCTCGCCCATGATCATCATGGTGGCGTGGTTCTTCTGCCAGCACTCGCCGATGTTCGGGCAGGCCGCTTCCTCGCACACGGTGACCAGCTTGTGCTCGCGGACGATCGCCTGGGTCTCGCGATAGCCCTCCGAGCCGGGCGCGCGCACGCGCAGCCAGTCCGGCTTCTTCAGAATCGGAGTGTCCGGGCGATTCTGTTTTTCCGGGTGACGCAGGCGCTTCCCGCCCAAGGTGTCGATGACCACGGCCATGGCCCCTAGATCGTCGGTCAGCGCCTCCGGATCAAGCCGCGAAATGCGCGCGCCGGGGATCAGGCCCGCGGAGCAAATCTTTTCAAGGCCGGAACCGCTCTGTAGGCTTCGCCATAATATCGGCCGGGCCGGTCCGGGAGGTCTCATCCGTGGCGCTAAGGTTCGACCCCGACGCGGCGCAGGTTTCGCTGTTCGACGCCCTGGTGGACGCCGCGCGCGCCCACGGTTGGAACAAGCCGATCCTGGAGGACCAGGAGCGGAAACCCCTCACCTACCTGGGCCTGATCCGCGCCGCCTTCGCGCTCGGTCGCAAGCTCGCGCCGCTCACCGAGCCCCGCGAACACGTCGGCGTCATGCTGCCCTCGAGCGCCGGCGCGGTGCTGACCTTCTTCGCCCTGCACGCGATCGGCCGTACACCGACGATGTTCAACTTCACCGCGGGCCTGCGAAACCTGCGCGCGGCCTGCGAGCTGGCCGGCGTCAAGCGCGTGCTGACCTCTCACCGCTTCGTCGAGCAGGCCAAGCTGCACGACGTGATCGACGCGCTCGAACCGCTTGCGACGATCACCTACCTCGAAGACATCCGCCGTAGCGTCGGCAAGGTCGACATGGCCTACGCGGCGCTGGCCGGTGCTCTTCCGAAACAATTCCGCGCTCGCGCCCAGCCCAGCGATCCGGGTGTCGTCCTGTTCACCTCCGGCAGCTTCGGCGCGCCGCGCGGCGTGGTGCTGACCCAGGCCAATCTCGTGGCGAACGCTCGCCAGGTGGCCGCGCACATCGAGCTGGACCCCGCCTGGGTGTTCTTCAATCCGCTGCCGGTGTTCCACAGCTTCGGCCTGACCGGGGGTGTGCTGCTGCCGCTGCTCACCGGCCTGAAGACCTTCCAGTACCCCTCCCCGCTGCACACCAAGCAGATCCCGCCGCTGGTCAAGGATTCCGGCGCGGCGGTGCTGCTGGCCACCGACACCTTCGTCAACCAGTATGCACGGGCCGCCGGCCGCGACGAGCTGGCTGGGCTGAAGTTCGTCGTCTGCGGCGCCGAGAAGGTCCGCGAGGAGACGCACAATCTGATCGCCGAGCGCTTCGGCCCGATCCCGCTGCTCGAAGGCTATGGCGCGACCGAGGCCTCGCCGGTGATCGCCGTGAACAAGCCCAACGACAACCGCCGCGGCACCGTCGGCGGCCTGCTGCCCGGCGTCGAGGCGCGGCTGGAGCCGGTGGAGGGCATTTCCGGCGGCGGACGGCTCTATGTGCGCGGCCCCAACATCATGGCCGGGTACCTGCTGCCGGGCGGGGTGATCGAGCCGCCGCTGGAGGGCTGGCACGACACCGGCGACATCGTCTCCCTGGGCGACGAGAACTGGGTGAAGATCCTGGGACGCGCCAAGCGTTTCGCTAAGGTGGGCGGCGAGATGGTCTCGCTGACCGCCGCCGAGGACCTCGCCTGCGCGGTGTGGCCCGATTGCCGCCACGCCGTGGTGGCCGCTCCGGACCCGAAGAAGGGCGAGCGCCTGGTCCTGGTGACCGACCGCCGCGACGCTGCGCCAGGCGCGCTCATCGCCCACGCCCAGAGCCTCGGCGCCTCGGAGCTGGCGGTGCCGCGGCGGATCATTCACGTGCCGGAGATCCCGGTTCTGGGGACCGGCAAGACCGATTATGTGGCGCTGCAGCGCATCGTCGACACGGAGCTTGGCCGCGTCGCCTGAGCCTTTTGCGGCGTCGCGGGTTTCTAGCGCAGCCTGTGGTCAAGCCAGGCGCGACTTGGGAGCGGTACGATGCCTAACCTGACGGCTTGGTCGCCGCGCGTGCTCAGCCTTCTGCGGATCATCACCGCCCTGCTCTTCATGGAGCATGGGCTGATGAAGCTCATCCATTTCCCCGCGGCGCAGCCGGGCGCGCCGGACCCGCTGCCGCCGTTCATGTTGGCGGCGGCTCTCATCGAGGTCGTCGGCGGGGCCTTGGTGGCGGCGGGCCTCTTCGCCCGCGCTGTCGCCTTCATCTGCTCCGGCGAGATGGCGGTCGCCTACTTCATGGCGCACGCGCCAAAGAGCTTCTGGCCGGCGATCAACCAGGGCGATGCGGCGATCCTCTTCTGCTTCGTCTTCCTCTACCTCGCCTGCGCCGGCGGCGGCTCCTGGAGCGTCGACCGGGCGTTGCGGAAGGCGGAGTAGCCGATCCTCCCCCAAGAGAGAGGTGGCCGAAGGTCGGAGGAGGCCTCCATTCAGATGGCCTAAGATGGCCGCCTGACCCGACTTTCTGAGTGGAAGCCCCCTCACCCGCTTCGCGGGAGCTCCCCTCAAGGGGGAGCATCCTAGGCGTGAAGGACCTTCCCGAAGGCGTCGAGCGCGGCCTCGTGCATGGCTTCGCTCATCGTCGGGTGCGGGAAGACCGCCGCGTGCAGTTCCGCCTCGGTGGCTTCCAGCGTCATCGCCAGCATGAAGCCCTGGATCATCTCGGTGACCTCGGCGCCGATCATGTGCGCACCGACCAGGGCGCCGGTCTTGACGTCGAAGATGGTCTTCACGAAGCCCTCGACCTCGCCCGACGCGATCGCCTTGCCGTTGGCCTTGAATGGGAAGCGGCCGACCTTCACGTCGCGGCCCTGTTCCTTGCACTGAGCTTCGGTGAGGCCCACCGAGGCGACTTGCGGCGTGGAATAGGTGCAGCCCGGGATCGGCGAGTCGACGTTCACCGGCTTCAGGCCGGCGATGTGCTCGATGCAGTGGATCCCCTCATGGCTGGCCTTGTGCGCCAGCCAGGGCGGCCCAGCGACGTCGCCGATCGCGTAGAGGCCGGCGACGCCGGTCGCGCCGTGCTTGTCGGTGACGATGTGAGTCTTCTCGACCTTCGCGCCGAGCGCTTCCAGGCCCAGGTCCTCGACATTGCCGACGATGCCCACCGCGACGATCGTCACCTCCGCCTCGACGGTCTCGGCCTTGCCGCCCACCGCGATCTCGATCGAGACGCCGGATTTCGATTTGGAGAGCTTCTTCACCTCGGCCGGCACGCGGAACTTGATGCCGCGCTTCTCGAAGGCCTTCTTCGCCGCGGCCGAGAGCTCTTCGTCCTCGACCGGCAGAATCCGAGGCAGCACCTCGATCACCGTCACTTCGGCGCCGAGCGCTCGGTAGAAGCTGGCGAACTCGATCCCGATGGCGCCGGACCCGATCACCACAAGCGACTTGGGCGCGGCCTTCGGCGTTAGCGCCTCGCGATAGGTCCAGACCCGCTCGCCGTCGGGCTCCAGGCCCAGTTGCGGCATCGTGCGGGCGCGTGCGCCGGTCGCCAAGATCACGTGCTTGGCCTGCACAGTGCGTTCGCCGCCGGCCTTCAGCTTGACGATGGCCTTCGGCGCGCCCTCGCCCTTTTCGAGCCGCGCGGCGCCTTCGATCACCTCGATCTTGTGCTTCTTCATCAGGTAACCGACGCCGCCGTTGAGTTGGGCCGCCACCTTGCGCGAACGTTCCACCACCTTGGCGAAGTCGAAACCGCGCTTCTCCACCGACAGGCCGTAGTCGGCCAGGTGGTCGAGGGTTTCGTACACCTCGCCCGACTTCAGCAGCGCCTTGGTCGGGATGCAGCCCCAGTTCAAGCACACCCCGCCCAGGGCCTCGCGCTCGACGATCGCCGTCTTCAGGCCGAGTTGGGCCGCGCGGATCGCGGTCACATAGCCGCCTGGGCCCGCGCCAATGACCAGCACATCGAAATCAGCCATCAGAGCAACGCCTCGATTGCGCTTTCCAGCGCCTTGGGATGAACGGTGGGCGCATAGCGGTGCGCGACGCGGCCCGAACGGTCGAGCAAGAACTTGGTGAAGTTCCACTTGATGGCCCCGCTGCCGAGCAGCCCTCGCTTCTGGCGCTTGAGCCAGACGTAGAGGGGATCGGCCCCGGGACCGTTGACCTCGATCTTCCGCGTTAGCGGGAAGTCGACCTCGTAATTCAGCGAGCAGAAGCTGCGGATTTCCTCGGCGTCGCCAGGCTCCTGCCCGCCGAACTGGTTGCACGGGAAGCCCAGCACGACGAAGCCGCGGTCCCGGTACTTCCGCCAGAGCGTCTCCAGACCCTCGTACTGGGGCGTGAAGCCGCACTTTGACGCCGTATTGACGATCAGCATCACTTGCCCGCGATAGTCGGCCAGCGGCGCCTGCGCGCCGTCGTTCGTCTCGGCCGTGAAATCGTAAACGTCGGCCATGGGCTTCGCCTCAGGCGAGCATGGTGATCGGGTCTTCGATGAGCCGCTTGAAGGCTTCCAGCCAGCGGGCGCCCACCGCGCCGTCCACCACGCGGTGATCGCAGGTGAGCGTGACGGTCATTACGGTCGCGACGGCCAACTGGTCGCCGCGCGCTACTGGCCGCTTCTCGCCCGCGCCGACTGACAGGATCGCGCCCTGTGGCGGGTTGATGATCGAGCCGAACGCCCTGATGCCGTACATGCCCAGGTTGGAAACCGAGAAGGTGCCGCCCATGAACTCTTCGGGCTTTAGCTTCTTGCCGCGCGCGCGCTCCGCCAGGTCCTTCGCCTCGACCGCGATCTGCGCCAGGCTCTTCTCCTCGGCGCGGAAGATGATCGGGGTGATCAGGCCGCCGTCGATCGCCACCGCCATCGAGATGTCGGCGTGGTGGTGATAAGCGATGCCTTCCGGGCTGAACGAGGCGTTGGCGTCGGGCACCTGCTTCAGCGCAAGCGCCGAGGCTTTCAGCACCAGATCGTTGACGCTGATCTTCACGCCCTGCTTCTCGAGCGCCGCATTGATCTTCGTCCGCGCGGCGAGCAGCGCGTCGATCTCCAGGTCGAGGGTCAGCGGGAAGTGCGGGATGTCGCGGAACGACTCCGACAGCCGGCGCGCGACGGTCTTGCGCATCATGTCGAGCGGCTTCAGGTCGTAGCTGCCGGGCGGAATGCCGAACTGTTCGATCGAGGACGTTCCCTTGGCGAGCGGTGCGCCGGCCGGCTTGGCCGCTGGGGCCGGGGCGGCGGGCGCCGGGGCAGCGGCAGGCTTGGCGCTCTCCACGTCGGCGCTCACCACGCGGCCGTGCGGTCCGGAGCCTTGCACCTTCGAAAGCTCGACGCCCTTTTCCTCGGCGATGCGCCGAGCGAGCGGGGATGCGAACACCCGCTCGCCCGCAGCGGATTTTTCGGCGGCCGGTTCTGGCGCAGCTTTGGCGGCAGGCACCGGAGCGGCGGCGGCCGGCGGCGGGGCCGGCTTCGCGGCGGGCGGCGGCGCTGCGGGCGCTTCCGCCTTCGGCGCCGGCGCAGCCGCCTCGCCCTCACCCGCCAGGCGGGCGATCGGGGTGTTGACCTTCACGCCCTGCGTTCCGGCCGGAACGAGGATGGCCTCGACCTTGCCCTCGTCGACCGCCTCGACCTCCATGGTGGCTTTGTCGGTCTCGATCTCGGCGATCACGTCGCCGGACTTCACCTCGTCGCCCACCTTCACGTGCCACTTGGCGAGCGCGCCCTCCTGCATGGTCGGCGACAGGGCGGGCATCAGAACATCGATCGGCATGGAATTGTCTCAGGTCTCGATTTCAGCGTGTCCGAACGACCGCCAGCGCCTCTTGCGCCAAGCTTGAACGAACGTCAAAGGGCGCCCGCGTCATCCCGCCTCTGTGGAAAGATGTGCGAGCGTCGAGGCATTGGCTTCCCAGTTAAGCCCGTCGAACGCCTGGACGTGCAACTGCACGCCGTCGAGATCGTCCAGGCAGCGGGCGTTCACGCTCCAACCATCGGGATTGGAACGCGGGCGATAGAAGCTCTTCACCCCGCACTCGGCGCAGAACAGGTGCCGCGCGACCCGGGTGTTGAAGGTGTACTCCGAGAGCCGCTCGGCGCCTTTCACGATGCGGAACCGGCTTTCCGGCACGATGATGTGCACGAAGCCGGTCTTGGCGCAGACCGAACAATTGCAGGTCTGCGCTTCGACCTCGTCCGGCAGGGCGACTTCGAAGCGGACGCCGCCGCAGTGGCAGCCGCCGGCGTGCCAGGCGAAGCCGTCGGCGCTCACCTCTTGTAGCTCACCGCCTTGGCGGCCTCGACGATGCGTTCGACCGAGGGAAGCGACAGCGCCTCCAGGTTGGCCGCATAGGGCAAGGGCACGTCCTCCTGGCAAACGCGCGCAGGCGGCGCATCCAGATAGTCGAAGGCGTGCTGGACGACGCGGGCGGCGATCTCGGCGCCGACGCCCATCGGACCCCAGCCTTCCTCGACCGTGACCACGCGGCCGGTCTTCTTGACGCTTTCGACGACGGTGTCGTGATCCATCGGGCGGATGGTGCGCAGGTCGATCACCTCGGCCTCGATGCCTTCCTCCGCAAGGCGCTCGGCGGCTTCGAGCGCGAAACCGACCATGCGCGAATAGGCGACCAGCGTGACGCCTGAGCCCTCGCGGCGGACCTTGGCTTTGCCGATCGGCAGCACCCAATCGATGTCCTCCGGGACGTCGAACTCCTGGCCGTAGAGCATCTCGTGTTCGAGGAAGACGACCGGGTTCGGATCGCGGATCGCCGCCTTCAAGAGGCCCTTGGCGTCGGCCGCGTCATAGGGGGCGATCACCTTCAGCCCCGGCACGTGGCCGTACCAAGGGGCGTAGTCCTGGCTGTGCTGGGCCGCGACCCGCGAGGCCGCCCCATTCGGGCCGCGGAACACGATCGAGGTCTTCAACTGCCCGCCCGACATGTAGAGTGTCTTGGCCGCAGAGTTGATGATGTGATCGATGGCCTGCATCGCGAAGTTGAAGGTCATGAACTCAACGATGGGCTTCAGGCCCGCCATCGCGGCGCCGACGCCCAGGCCCGCGAAGCCATATTCGGTGATTGGGGTGTCGACCACGCGACGGTCGCCGAACTCCTGCAACAGGTCGCGGCTGACTTTGTAGGCGCCCTGGTACTGCGCGACCTCCTCGCCGATCAGGCAGACGTCGCCGTCGCGCCGCATCTCCTCGGCCATGGCGTCGCGCAGCGCGTCGCGCACGGTCTGGCGGATGGTCTTGGCCCCGGCCGGCAGATCGGGATCGCTCAGCGGCTCGGGCGGCGTGACCGCGGCTGGCCCCTCGCCCTCCGGTCGGCCCTTGGCCTCGGCGGGGGCCTTCTTCTCCTCGTCGCCGGACGGCTCCTTGGCGGCCGGCGTCTCGGATACGGTGTCGAGCTGTTTCGGCGGCGGGATCCCGGCCGGCTCGGCTTGAGGCTGCTCATCGCCGCCGGCCAGGCGGGCGATCGGCGTGTTGACCTTCACGTTCTGCGCGCCCTCGGGGACCAGGATGGCGTCGACCTTGCCTTCGTCGACCGCCTCGACCTCCATGGTCGCCTTGTCGGTCTCGATCTCGGCGATCACGTCGCCGGACTTCACCTCATCGCCCACCTTGACGTGCCACTTGGCGAGCGTGCCCTCCTGCATGGTGGGCGACAGCGCCGGCATCAATACGTCGGTCACGCGCTGGCCCCCGCTTCGGATACCTGGGTGTAGACGTCGGTGTAGAGCTGCGACGGATCCGGCTCCGGCGACGTCCGGGCGAATTCGGCGGCGTCGGAAACGATCCGCTTCACCTCGGCGTCGATCGCCTTCAGCGCAGCCTCGTCAGCCCAGCCCTTCTCTTCCAGCAGTTCCTCGACGTGATCGATCGGGTCGCGGGTCTTGCGGATCTCGTCGACCTCCTCGCGCGTGCGGTACTTCGCCGGGTCGCTCATCGAGTGGCCCCGGTAGCGATAGGTCTTCATTTCCAGGATATACGGCCCATTCCCCGAACGGGCGTGTTCGGCGGCCTTGGCGGCCGCCGCCTGCACCGCTAGCACGTCCATGCCGTCGACCTCTTCGCCAGGAATGCGGAACGACGAGCCGCGCTTGTAGAGATGGGTCTCGGACGATGAGCGCTCGATCGAGGTGCCCATGGCGTATTGGTTGTTCTCGATCACATAGACGACCGGCAAGCTCCAGAGCTCGGCCATGTTGAAGCTCTCGTAGACCTGACCTTGGTTGGCGGCGCCGTCGCCGAAGAAGGTGAAGCTCACCTTGCCGTTGTTCCGATAGCGATTCGCGAAGGCGAGGCCGGTGCCGATCGGCACCTGAGCGCCGACGATGCCGTGGCCGCCGTAGAAGTCCGCGGCCACCGAGAACATGTGCATCGAGCCGCCCTTGCCGTGCGACGAGCCGCCGGCCCGGCCGGTCAGTTCGGCCATCACCTCGCGCGGATCCATGCCGCAGGCCAGCATATGGCCGTGGTCGCGGTAGCCGGTGATGATCTGGTCGCCGGCCTGCTTGATCGCCTGCACCCCGACAGCGATCGCCTCCTGGCCGATGTAAAGGTGGCAGAACCCGCCGATCAGCCCCATGCCGTAGAGCTGTCCCGCCCGCTCCTCGAAGCGGCGTATCAGCAGCATGTCGCGATAGAGCTTGAGAAGATGCTCGCGATCCGCGGAGGTGGACGCGCGGCGCTCCACAGGCTTGCGAGCCGCTGCGCCGTTGACCTTCCGCCGACCAGCCGCGCCAGTCTGCCCACGCGCCATGCGTCTCTCCACCAGCTTACGATGTTCCCGTCGAAACCCGCGAAGGCGGGCTAGGGCTTCATGCGGATCACATAGTCTCTCGGATCTGCAAAGCCTAGCCGAGAGCGCGCCCTTTCCTCCAGCAGGTCCGCGGACAGGCTGCCGTCGCGCAGCAGGCGAGCCCGCACCTCCAGGCTTGCCGACGAATGCGCAGCGCGGCCAGCTCCTTCGACTTGGCGACCAGCGTCGCGCTCCGCTGACTGGACGTCAGCAGCCCCTGGTCGCCGGTGACCGCATGGAAGGCGAAATAGACGATCAGCAGCGCGAGCGCGGCGGTCGGCAGATAAGGGCGAAAGCGTGCGAGCACGGCGAATCTCAAGGCGCGAAACCATCCGATCCTTCGAGCCCGCGTGGTTAAGGCGGGGCTAAGAAGGCGCCCCGCCCCACTGCGACGAAGTCGTCAGCGAACCTGCTTCAGCGCCTTGCGGCCGAGGTAGATGGCCTGGTCGCCCAGCTCTTCCTCGATTCGCAGCAGCTGATTGTACTTGGCCGTGCGGTCCGAACGCGCCAGCGAGCCGGTCTTGATCTGCCCGCAGTTGGTGGCGACGGCGAGGTCGGCGATCGTCGAATCCTCGGTTTCGCCCGAGCGGTGGCTCATCACCGCAGTATAGGCCGCGCGGTGGGCCATATCGACCGCGTCCAGCGTCTCCGACAGGCTGCCGATCTGATTGACCTTCACCAGGATGGAGTTGGCCAGGCCCTTCTCGATCCCCTCTCCCAGACGCGCCGGATTGGTGACGAACAGGTCGTCGCCGACCAACTGCACCTTGCCGCCGAGGCGCTCGGTGAGCAGCTTCCAGCCCGCGAAGTCATCTTCGGCGCAGCCGTCCTCGATCGTCACGATCGGGAACTTTGCCACCAGGCCCGCCAGGTAGTCGACCATGCCGCCGGCGTCGAAGCTCTTGCCCTCGCCTTCCAGCACGTACTTGCCGCTCTTGAAGAACTCGGTGGACGCCACGTCCAGGCCGAGCACGAAGTCGTCGCCGGCCTTGTAGCCGGCCGCCTCGCCCGCCTTGACGATGAAGGCCAGCGCGTCCTCCGCGCTCGACAGGTTCGGCGCAAAGCCGCCCTCGTCGCCGACGTTGGTGTTGTGGTGCGCGTCGTGCAGCGCCTTCTTCAGGCCGTGGAAGATCTCCGCGCCCATGCGCAGGCCTTCGGCGAAGGTGGCCGCGCCGGTCGGCAGGATCATGAATTCCTGAATGTCGATCGGATTGTCGGCGTGAGCGCCGCCGTTGATGATGTTCATCATCGGCACCGGCAGCACGCGGGCCGAGACCCCCCCGACGTACTTGTAAAGCGGCAAGGCTGCCGAGCTGGCAGCCGCCTTGGCGGTCGCCAGGCTGACGCCCAGGATGGCGTTGGCGCCCAGCCGGCTCTTGTTCGGCGTGCCATCAAGCTCGATCAGCAGGTTGTCGATTCGCCGCTGGTCCTCGGCGTCGGCGCCGGCCAGCGCGTCATAGATCTCGCCGTTAACCGCCTCGACCGCCGCTCGCACGCCCTTACCAAGGTAGCGCGACTTGTCGCCGTCGCGCTTCTCCACCGCCTCGTGCGCACCGGTCGAGGCGCCTGACGGCACCGCGGCGCGGCCCATCGAGCCGTCCTCGAGGATGACGTCGACCTCGACAGTCGGGTTGCCGCGGCTGTCCAGGATCTCGCGGGCGTTGATGTCGACGATCTCGGTCATCGGGGTCCTCGTGGAGCGAATGGGCGGGCGAGGCTTAACGACCCGTCGGCCCGCGAACAACCCGGTCCTTCGACCGGAAGGAGAATCAAAAACGCCGGCCGCGATGGCGCGACCGGCGTCCCGAGCATCCGCGGATGCGGAAGTTCTAGTCTTCCTTCGGCGTCAGGACCTGGCGGCCCTTGTACATGCCGGTCTTCAGGTCGACGTGGTGCGGCCGCTTCAGCTCTCCGGTTTCCTTGTCTTCGACGAAGGAGTTCGGGCCCAGCGCGTGGTGCGACCGGCGCATGTTGCGCCGGGACGGCGAGGTTTTTCGCTTAGGAACGGCCATTGGAAATCTCGGCAGGCGTGGAAATGAGGACGGCGGCCAAACAGGCCGCCGACATGAGCGGCGGTGTATGCCTCAAAGGCGAGTGCGGATCAAGGTCGCTAAACGAGGCGGCTGCGCACCTTCGCCGCTTCGACGAAGCTGGCGAACAGCGGGTGCGGTTCGAACGGGCGGCTCTTCAGTTCGGGGTGGAACTGGACGCCGACGAACCACGGGTGGTCCGCGCGCTCGCAGATCTCCGGCAGCCGGCCGTCCGGTGAGAGGCCGGTGAACTTCAGGCCGGTCGCCTCGATGCGCTCGCGATAGGTGATGTTGACCTCGTAGCGGTGGCGGTGCCGCTCGGAGATCGCCTGGCCGCCGTAGATCTCCGCTACGCGCGAGCCCTGGGTCAGCACCGCGTCATAGGCGCCGCAGCGCATCGTGCCCCCGAGCTCGCTGCCCGCCGACCGCTGCTCCTTGGCGTTGCCGCGCACCCATTCGGTCATCAGGCCGACAATTGGTTCGGAGGTCGGGCCGAACTCGGTGGAGGACGCCTGGTGAATGCCGGCGAGGTTCCGCGCCGCCTCGATCATCGCCATCTGCATGCCGAAGCAGATGCCGAAATAGGGGATGCCGTGCTCGCGGGCGAAGCGGACGGCGCGAATCATGCCCTCCGAACCGCGCTCGCCGAAGGCGCCTGGGACCAGCACCCCATGCACCGAGGCCAGGCGGACGCCGATCAGCTCCTCGTCCTTCTCGAAGGCTTCTCCCTCGATCCAGTCGAATCGGACGCGGACGTTGTTCGCCACGCCGCCGTGGATCAGCGCCTCGACGAGTGACTTATAAGCGTCGCTGAGCCCGGTGTACTTGCCGACGATGGCGATGTTCACCTCGCCGTCCGGGTGGCTGAGGATGTGTGAAATGCCCTGCCAGCGGCTGAGGTCCGGCGGCGGCGCGTCATGCATGCCGAAAACGTCGAGCACTTCGGCGTCCAGCCCCTGCACGTGATAGTCGAGCGGCACCGAGTAGATGTTCGAGGAGTCCATCGCCTGGATGACGGCGCTGGGGCGGACGTTGCAAAACTGGGCGATCTTCTTGCGCTCACCCTCGGGGATCGGCTGCTCGCAACGGCAGAGCAGGATGTCCGCCTGGATGCCGATCGAGCGCAGCTCCTTCACCGAGTGCTGCGTCGGCTTGGTCTTCATCTCGCCCGCCGTCTTGATGAACGGCAGCAGGGTGAGGTGGATGTAGCAGGCGTGGCCGCGCGGCAGCTCCTGGCCCAGCTGTCGGATCGCCTCGAAGAACGGCAGGCCCTCGATGTCGCCGACGGTGCCGCCGACTTCGACGAGCACGAAGTCGACGCCCTCCCCCGGATCGGACAGGACGAAGTCTTTGATCTCGCCGGTGACGTGCGGAATCACCTGGACGGTCGCGCCGAGATAGTCGCCGCGACGCTCCTTCTCGATGATCGTCTTGTAGATCTGACCGGTCGTAATGTTGTCGTTACGGGTCGCATTGACGCCCGTGAACCGCTCGTAGTGACCGAGGTCGAGATCAGTCTCGGCGCCGTCGTCGGTGACGAAGACTTCGCCGTGCTGATAAGGGCTCATCGTTCCCGGATCGACGTTCAGATACGGGTCGAGCTTGCGAAGACGGACCTTGTAGCCCCGCGCTTGCAAGAGGGCGCCCAGCGCTGCGGACGCGAGACCTTTGCCAAGGGAGGAGACCACGCCGCCGGTGATGAAAATGTACCGGGCCATGGGCGTTCAGATTAGCCGTGATTCGGGGTCGCAGGCGGCCTGAGTGCTCGGGAAGCCACGACTTATTTCGTCGCAGGCGCGGCGGGCGGCGCCTGCTGGGGGTCCTGACCGAGGAACGGGTTCTGCACAGTGGGCGTCGGGGCCTGCAGCGGAGCCGGCGCGCCATTGGGCGCAGCGGGCTGCGCATTGCCGGTCTGCGGCGCGGGCTGGGTCTGCACGCTCGGGTTCAGCGCATCGACGTTCAGGCGGTCCACGACCGAGGAGGCCCCACGCTGCCGGCCGGACAGGATCGTCAGCACCAACGCCAGGATGAAGAACATCGAGCCCAGGATCCAGGTCGTACGGGTCAGCAGGTCGCCCGCGCCCCGCGCGGTCATGAAGCCCGAAGGACCGCCGCCCATGCCGAGCGCGCCGCCTTCGGAGCGCTGCAGCAGCACAACGGCGACCAGCGCCAGGCTGACGATGATTTCGAGGACGAGGAGAAGGGTCAGCAGCATGCGATCCGGAGTGGGTCGGGCCCGAACGACGCCGGGCGGAATTGAAGGGCGGGCTCTATCACCGCGCGGGCGGCAGCGCCATATCTAGGTGGTCGCATTCGCGCGGCAAGCCACCAAGTCCGGCCGCCATGACGCACCCGATCGCTGTCCAGGCCATCGACCACATCGTCCTGCGCATCCGCGACAAGCCCCGGATGGTGGCCTTTTATACCGATGTGCTGGGGGGCGCGATGGACCGCGACCGACCGGAGCTGGGGCTAACGCATCTCCGGTTCGGGGCGGCGCTGATCGATCTGATCACGCTCGACGGCCCGCTCGGCCGCGCGGGCGGCGAAGGGCCCGGCGCGGAGGGCCGCAACCTCGATCACATCTGCCTGCAGGTCGCACCCTTCGACGAATCGACGATCCGCGCCCACCTCGCCCGCTATGGCGTCGCCGTGAGCGAATCCGGCCTGCGTTACGGCGCAGAGGGCGAAGGCCCCTCGCTCTATCTGCAGGACCCCGAGGGCAACACGATCGAGCTGAAGGGACCCTGCCTGGCTTAGTGGCCGCCACCGCCGGCCGCCACGGGGCGACGCGCCTTCGGCATCAGCCAGACGACGCCCGCGGCGAAGGCGAAGGCTAGGCTCATGAGCAGGAACAGGTGGTTGGTCGACAGCATCGTCGCCTGGACCTGCACCAGATGCTCGATCTGCCCCCTCGCCTGTTCGACGGAAAGCCCCCGGGACGCCATCACCTCGGTGGCGCCGGGCACGTCGTAGAGCCGTCCGACCAGTTCGCCGCGCTTCTCGCTGGCGCCGTTGTCCCAGGCCGTCGTCATGATCGATGTCGCGAACGCAGCGCCCGACGTGCGCAGGAAGTTCGAGAGGCCCGCCGCCGACGCCGTCTCCGAGGGGAGCACCGAGGAAAGCGACAGGCTGGTGGTGGGGACGATGAAGAAGGGCACCGCCAGGCCTTGGACCAAGAAGGTCACCGCCACGGCCCAGAAGTAGATGTCCGTGGTGAAATGGGCGCGCCAGAAGGCGATCATCGCCATCCAGGAGACGCCGAAGCAAACCAGCGCGCGAGCGTCGATCTTGCCCATCAGGCGCGCGACGATCGGAGAGAACACTACGGCCAGGATGCCGTTCATGGAGCTCGCGTAGCCGGCCCAGGTGGCGGTGTAGCCCATGCTGGTCTGCAGCCAGAGCGGGATGAGCACGACTGACGAGAAGAAGGTTCCGAACCCGATACTCAGCACGCAAACCCCAATGGCGAAGCCGCGGTGCCGGAAGATCCTCAAGTCGACGATCGGGTTGTCCGAGGTCAGCTCCCAGATCAGGAACGAGATGAAGCCGATGACGGCCACGATCGCGAGACCGACGATGGTGGTCGACGCGAACCACTCCAGCTCCTTGCCCTTGTCGAGCATGATCTGCAGGGACCCGACCCAGACGATGAGAAGGCCCAGGCCCACGTAATCCACCGGCACGCGTCGGCCGGGACTGTTGTGATCGCGCAGCATCAGCCATCCGCCGATGGCGATGCCGATGCAGACCGGAATGTTGATGAAGAAGATCCAGCTCCAACCGATCGTGTCCGAAATCGTGCCGCCCAACAGCGGGCCCGCGATCGGCGCGACGACGACGGTCATCGACCAGAGGCCAAGCGCCTGCGGCCCCTTGTCCTTGGGGAAGATCGACAGCAGCAACGTCTGAGAGGTCGGCATCAACGGCCCGCCGAACAGGCCTTGCAGCACGCGGAAGGCGACCAGCATGCCGAAGCTCGGCGCAAGCCCGCACGCCATCGAGAACAGGCCGAAGCCGATCGTGGCGACGACGAACACCTTTACGCCGCCGAACCGTTGCACCAGCCAGCCGGTGAGCGGCACCGTGATCGCCTCGGCGACCGCGTAGGAGGTGATCACCCAGGTGCCCTGGGCCGGCGACACCGCCAGCGCGCCGGCGATGTGGGGTACGGACACGTTGGCGATGGTGGTGTCCAGCACCACGGTGAAGTTCGCCAGGCTCAGCAGCAGCGCCGCCCCGAGCAGGCGCGCGCCCGTGAGCGGCGCAGGCGCCGAGGCCGGCGCGGTCATCGCACTTCCACTTCCGCCTTCATAGACAGGCCGACGCGAAGCGTGTGGTCCTTGAGCTCCCTGGGATCGAGCTCGATCCGCACCGGCACGCGCTGGACCACCTTGATCCAGTTGCCGGTGGCGTTCTGGGCCGGGATCAGCGCAAACGCCGAGCCGGAACCGCCGCCGACCCCGACCACCTTGCCGTGGAACTTCACGCCGTGGCCGTACAGGTCGCTGGTGAGCACGACGGGCGAGCCGACCTTCACCTTGCGCAGCTGCACCTCCTTGAAGTTCGCGTCGACGAAGGCGCTCTGGATCGGAACGATGTTCATCATCAGCGCGCCCGCCTGAACCCGCTGACCGACCTGGATGGCCTTCTTGGTGACGATGCCGGCAAGCGGCGCGCGCACCGTCGCACGCTCGAGATCGAGCTGCGCCTGATGCAGCTGCGCGCGGGCAGCGGCCACCTCGGGATTGGCGTTCAGATCGGTCCCGCGCACCAGCGCGGCGGCGGCCTGACGCTGCGCCTTGGCGGTGTCGACGTCGGCCCTGGCTTTGCCTACCGCCGCCTGCGCCGCGGCCACCGCGGCCTGCGAGGTCTGCCGGCTGTTCTGCGCCTGGGTGAGTTCGTCGGCGGAGACCGCGCCGGTTCCCGAAAGGCGCTGACGCCGGTCGTACTCGGCTTCTGCGCGGGCCAGATCCGACCGCGCCGAGGCGAGTTGCGCCTGGGCGCGCCCGAGCTCAGAGCCCTTGGACTCGGTTTCGGCCGCCGCCGCGGCCTCGTTGGCGTAGTAGCCCTGCACGCGACGCTCGGCCTGGCCGAGCTGCGCCTGTGCGCGTTCCAACGCCAGCCGGAAGTCCGCGGGATCGATAAGGGCGACAACCTGGCCCTGGCGTACGAACTGGGTCTCGCCCACCGGATCCGAGAGGATCGGACCCGCCACCAGGGCCGTCACCGCCGCCGTGTCCGCGCCCACATAGGCGTCATCCGTGGAGATTTTGCGCGAGCCTATCAGCAGCCAGTAGATGAGCCACAGCACGGCGATCACCAGCACCGCGATTCCCAGCAGGGTGAAGAGCCGCTTGCGTCGCGCCCGCTGCTTACGCGACTTCGCGTCCGCGTCGTCGGCCGGAATGTCTTGCTTCATGATCGTCCCTCGTCTGACACGGTGGTCAGCTGGCGTGGAAGCCGCCGCCGAGCGCGCGGGCGAGCGCAGCATCGAGGGCGAGCGTGCGGGCCTCGAGGATGGCGACCGTCCGGCGTTGGATGATCAGCCCGTCTTCGGCCACGAGAACCGCGAGGTAGTTGGTCAGGCCGCCCTGGTAGCGGAGGTTGGCGATCCGGTACGCCTCTTCCGAGGCCGCGAGCGCGCGCCGAGCCTCGGTCAAGCGGGTCTGTAACTGGCGAACGCTGGTGGCGGCGTCCGCCACCTGTTGCAGCGCCTCGACCAGCGTCTGGTCGTAGTCGGCGACCGCGGCGTCGTAATCCGCGCGCGCGCCGCGATAGGCGCCTTCCAGGCGCCCGGCGGAGAAGATCGGCAGGCTGAGCGCCAGCCCGGCCTGGCCGATCTGCGAGCTCGGTTCCTTCAGAAGGTCCAGGCCCAGCGCCTGGCGGCCGATGAAGGCCGCCAGGTTGATGTTCGGATAGAAACCGGCGCGGGCTGCTCGGATCCGGCGCGCCGCGGCTTCCGCCCGCAAGCGCGCCGCTTGAACGTCGGGGCGCCGACCGACCAGATCGACGGCGAGATTCGGCGGCAGGGCGTACTGAGCGGTCACGACGTCGACCGGACGCTGAAGGGTAAGACCTCGATCAGGCCCTTGCCCCACCAACGCGGCGAGACGGTTGCGGGCGATACCGATCTGCTCGTCCAGGCTGGCCAGATCCTGGGCGGAGGCCGCAGCGTTCGCCTTAGCCTGACTGGCCTCGCCTTGGTTGGCCGAGCCGACCTCCACGCGCTGGCCGAGCAGCTTTGCGGTCGCCTGACGGTTCTCGAAGGACTTGGCCGAGGCGTCGCGTTCGTTGAACAGCCGCGCCAGGTCCGCATAGGCCGACGCCATGTTGGTTGTCAGCAACAGCCGGGTCTCGGCCGCGTCCATCCGCGCCGCCTCGGCTTCCGAGGTTGCGGCAGCGAGATTCGCCCGATTGCGGCCGAACAGGTCGATGTCCCAGTTGAGGTCCAAGCTGGCCCGGCCGGTGTCGTTGTAACCGCGCGGGACGAACTCCGGCGGGATGCCCATATTGTAGCTTTGCCGGACTTCCGCGGCTTCCGCGTTGGCGGTGACGCTCGGCAGCAGCGCGGAGCGTTGCTGTTCGGCGAACGCGCGGGCCCTGCGCACCCGCGCTTCCGCCTGCGCCAGCGTTGGCGAATTCTTCAAAGCCTCGTCCATCAGGCCGTCAAGTTGGGGGTCCTGGTAGCGCCGCCACCAGCCGTCCTCGGGCCATGCCGCAGCGGGCGCCTCGAAGCTCTTCGCGGTCACATAGTCGGTCGGGGCATTGGCTTGCGGCTCCGGCCCGAGGCGGGGAATGGCGGCGCATGCGCTGAGCGCGCTCGCTGCCGCGACACTGAGCAGAAGCCGTTTCATCACGTCGTGGCCGGGGGCTGCTGGGTCGAGAAATGACCGTACTGTACGGTCAGAGATAGTCGTGCTATGCAGCCTGGGTCAAGGTCGAAGTCGAGAGGAAAATGAAGGTGACGGTGGCGCGCGAGGTCAGGCGCGAGGATCGTCGGGACGCAATCCTGGACGTGGCGTACGAGTGTTTCGTGGCGGAGGGCTACGGGTCGACCTCGATGTCGACAATCGCCGCGCGCCTCGGCGGTTCCAAGGGTACGCTCTACAACTACTTCAAATCCAAGGAGGAGTTGTTCGACGCCTTCGTCCGCCGCGCCTGTTCACGCCTGCAAGCGAGGATGGATCAGATGCCGCGCGACGGCAGCGCCCACGACCGTCTGATCGTGCTGGCGCGCGGCTTCATCGACCACCTGCTGTCGGCGGAAGCGATCGCCATCCACCGTGTCGTGGTCGGCGAAGGAGAGCGGTTTCCCGAGCTCGCGCGCCTGTTCTACGAGGCCGGTCCCCGCACCGGTCTCGCCAAGGCCGCGGACATCCTCCGGACGTTGATGGACGAGGGTGTGTTGCGGCGGAGCGACCCGCTCGTCGCCGCCTATCACCTCAAGGACCTCTCGCTTTCCGGCCTGTTCAACTTGCGGCTCTGGGGCGTCATCGACGACCCCGGCCCGGAAGATCGGGTCGCCCGCACCGAGGTTGCGGTCGACACCTTTCTGCGCGCCTACGCCCCTTAGACGGCGCGGACGATCGCCAGGAAGTCCGCCGCCTTGAGAGACGCGCCGCCGACCAGCGCACCGCCCACCTCCCGCGCGTGCAGGATCTCGGCCGCGTTCGCCGGCTTCACTGAGCCGCCGTAAAGGATCGGGACCGAATGGGCCGACGTGCCGAACAGCGACTTCAGGGTCTCGCGGATCGCCACGTGCACTTCCTCGATCTCCGGCGTGGTCGGCGTGAGGCCAGTGCCGATGGCCCACACCGGCTCATACGCCACGGCGAACGGGCGCCCTTTCAGCTCGGCCGGAAGCGATCCCCGCACCTGGCCCGTGACCACGTCCAGCGCCTGGCCGGCCTTGCGCTGCTCGAGCGTCTCGCCGACGCAGACGATCGGCTCTAGGCCATAGCGCTGCGCCGCCTGCGCCTTGCGGGCCACAAGCTCGTCGCTCTCCCGATAAGCGTCGCGCCGCTCGGAGTGGCCGACGATCACCAGCTTCGCGCCGGCGTCTGCCAGCATCTGGGCCGAGACGTCTCCGGTGAAGGCGCCCGAGTCTTCGGCATGCGCGTCCTGGCCTCCGACCAGCACGGAAGTCCCGGCCAGGGCTTCGCTCATCCTGTACACCAGGATCGACGGTGGGCAGATCGCAACGCGTGCGGGCGACTCGCCGACCCCGGCGGCGACGGCCTTCGCCTCGTCCAGCGAGCTCGCGAGTCCGTTCATCTTCCAGTTTCCGGCGATCAGCGGCGTCGGTGCGGGCATCTGGCCTCCATTTTTTCGGGTCGGGACGGCGGTTAAGCCAAGCTGGCACGTCTGTCACGCGCTTGCCGCGTGCAAGCCTGCTCCACTATACCGGCCCGGCCGGTTGTCCCGGGAAAGGATCCTATGCTCACCGCCTTCCGCGCCTTCGCGAAGTCCTGGGTCGCCGCCCTGCTTATCGGCCTGCTCATCGTCGCCTTCGCCGTGTTCGGCATCAGCGACGTGTTTCGCAACAAGATGAGCACCTCGGTCATCGAGGCCGGCTCACGCAAGGTGACGCCGCTCGAGTTCCGCCGCCAGTTCGACTCGCAACGCCAGCGCCTGGAGCAGCAGACGGGCCGCGCCATCACCAGCGAAGTCGCCGCCGAGAACGGCCTCGACCGGCAGCTGCTGCAGGCGATGGCGACGCAGGAAGCCTTCGTCGAGCTGCTGAACCGCCTTGGCGTGCGCCCCTCCGACGCGGCGGTGGCCAAGCAGATCGGCGCGATTCCGGCTTTCCTGAACCAGGTGACGGGCAGGTTCGACCAGAAGACATACAAGCAGAAGCTACTCGAGAACGATCTCACGACGGCGCGTTTCGAGGCCTCCGTGCGCGACGAGATGGCGACGCAGCATTTCATGAGCGCGCTCGCCGGATCGCTCACTGCTCCTCGGGCCTATGGCGCGCTGGCGGCCCTCTACGTCCTCGAAAGCCGCGACGTAGCCTATCTGACCATCACGCCGTCCGGCGTGCCCCGCCCCGCCGATCCTACCGACGCCCAGCTCACCGCCTTCATGAAGGAGAACGCGGCGAAGCTGACGATGCCGGAAACGCGCCAGCTCACCGTGGTGCGGTTCAGCCCCTCGCAGGTCGAAGCCGCCGTCACGGTCGACGAAGCCGAGGTGCGCAAGCGCTTCGACTTCCGCAAGGACACGCTCGCCACGCCGGAGACCCGCACCGTGGTGCAGATCCCGGCGAAGGACGCGGCGGCCGCCCAGGCGATCACCGCTCGACTACAGCGCGGCGAGGCGCCGGCCGCCGTCGCCAAGTCCGTGGGCGTGGACGCCATCACCTATGTCGACAAGCCGCAGTCGGCGTTCGCCGATCACAAGGTCGGCGCCGCAGCCTTCAAGGCGAGCGCGGGCCAGCTCAGCACGGTGCAGGGTGACATCGGCCTGGCCGTGGTGCGCGTGGAGGCGGTGACGCCCGGCAAGGCCGCGAGCTTCGAGGAGGCCCGCCCGGCGATCGAAGCCGAGATCCGCAAGGACGCCATCGCCGATAAGGTCTACGCCCTCACCCAGGTGTATGACGACGCCCACCAAAAAGGCGCGAATCTGATGGAAGCGGCCAAGAAGGCGGGCGTCGAGCCGGTCGTCGTTCCGCCGGTGACCAAAGAAGGAAGCGTGCCCGGCGGGCCGCCGATCCCGGGGCTGAACCCAAAGCTGCTCGAGACCGCCTTCGGCCTGCCGGCCGGCGGCGAAAGTCAGGTCGTCGAGGCCGGCGCCGGCGAGTATTTCGCCGTGCGGGTGGATAAGATCGTGCCACCGGCCATGCCGCCGCTCGCTCAGATCAAGCCCGACCTCGCACGCGTCTGGATCATGCAGGAACTGGCTAAGGCGATGCAGGCGAAGGCCGATGCGCTGGCCGCCCGCGTGACCAAGGGCGAAAGCCTGGATCAGGTGGCGACGAGCGCCGGCGCCACGGTCGATCGCGCCACCGGCGTCGATCGCCAGTCGGCGCAGAGCAATCCGCTGATGACGCCTGAGATCATCGCGCGGGCGTTCGCCTCAAAACCAGGCGAGGTGTTCACCGCGCGTGGTCCGCGTGGCATCGTGGTCGGCAAGCTGGAAGCGGTCCAAACCGGCGCCGGGCCGCAGTTGGCCGCGCTCACCGAGCAGGCCCGGATGCAGATGGCTGAGGCGATCTTCCGCGACATGCGCGCCGGAGCGGAGGACGCTGCGCGCCAGAAGCTCAAGGTTCGCGTCGACTACGCCCGCGCCCGCTCCGCCATCGGCCTCGAGCCGGCGGCGACCGCCCCCAAGGGCAAGCCGGAGCCGTCCAAGTGAAGCTGGAGCCCGCATTCGAGGCCTTTCGCCCGACCTATGATGCGGGCGCGCCCCAGCTCGTCTGGACCCGGCTGATCGACGATCTCGAGACTCCGGTTTCGGCCTACCTGAAGATCGGCCACGGCCGGCCCTACGCCTTCCTCTTCGAATCCGTCGAGGGCGGGGCCTGGAGGGGGCGATATTCGATCATTACCCTGAGCCCCGACGTGGTCTGGCGTTGCCGCGGCGACCGGGCGGAGGTCGCCGAAGGCGCAGAGGCGATCGCCGCCGAGCGGTTCACGCCGCAGCCGGGCGCTGCGCTGGACTCGCTGAAAGATCTGGTCGCCGCGTCACGCATCGAGCTGCCGGAGGGGCTGCCGCCGCCCTCCGCCGGCGTGTTCGGCGCCATCGGCTACGACATGATCCGGCTCGTCGAGCGGCTGCCGAACGTCAACCCCGACCCGCTGGACCTTCCCGACGGGATCATGACGCGGCCTTCGATCGTCGCGATCTTCGACGCCATCGCCCAGGAAATCATCCTGGTGACGCCCGCGCGCCCCGGCGAGGCCTCGGCGGAGGCAGCCTACGCGGCGGCCCGCGAACGGATATCGCAGGTGCTGACAGACCTCGGCCGACCGGCTCCGCGGCTGACCGGCGAGGGCCGGCCGGAGCCGGATCGCATGACCAGCCCGATCACCCGCGAGGCCTACAAAGACATCGTCGAGCGCGCGAAGGAGTACATCCGCGCGGGCGACATCTTCCAGGTGGTGCCCAGCCATCGGTTTCGCACGCCGTTCGAGCGCGATCCCTTCGCGCTCTACCGCTCCCTGCGGCGGATGAATCCCTCGCCCTTCCTGTTTTACCTGAATTTCGGCGGCTTCCAGCTGGTCGGCTCCTCGCCCGAGATCCTGGTTCGCCTGCGCGACGGCAAGATCACCATCCGGCCGATCGCCGGCACGAGGCCCAGGGGCGCCACGCCCGAACAGGACCTGGCGCTCGAACAGGAACTGATGGCCGACCCCAAGGAGCGCGCCGAGCATCTGATGCTGCTGGACCTCGGTCGGAACGACGTCGGTCGCGTCGCGATGCTGAAGGAAACGGGTTCGAACGTCCCTTCCGGCGGCTCGCGCGCGCCGAGGGTTCGTGTCACCGACAGCTTCTTCATCGAGCGCTACAGCACCGTGATGCACCTGGTCTCCAACGTCGAGGGTGACGCCCCCGACGGGCTGGACCCGATCGACGTGGTGATGGCCGCCCTTCCCGCGGGCACGCTATCCGGCGCGCCCAAGGTGCGGGCGATGCAGATCATCGACGAGCTCGAGATCGAGAAGCGCGGCATGGGCTATGCCGGCAGCGTGGGCTACTTCGGGTCCGACGGGTCGGTAGACACCTGCATCGTCTTGCGCACCGCCCTGGTGAAGGACGGGACCATGTACGTCCAGGCCGGTGGCGGCGTGGTCGCCGACTCCGATCCGGACGCGGAGTACGAAGAGACCCTGCACAAATCGCAGGCCCTGCGCCGGGCCGCCGAGGAGAGTTGGCGGTTCGAATAGCGCGCCGCAGCGCGCCTGCTCACAGCCACTTCGACTGCTTGAAGCGCAGGTAGAGCAGGATGCACAGCCCGAAGATGACCCCCAGGATCAGGTGGTAGCCGAAGGGCCACTTCAGCTCGGGCATGTTTTCGAAGTTCATCCCGTAGATGCCGGCGATCGCGGTCGGCACCCCGAGGATTGCGGCCCAGGCGGCGAGCTTGCGGGTGATCACGCCCTGTCGCTGGGCCTCCAGCAGATTGGCCACTTCGAATACGGACGAAAGTACGTCACGCAATCCATCCAGCCGGTTGGTCACGCGGCGAGCATGGTCGGCGACGTCGCGGAAGTAGAGCCGCGCCTCCGCGTCGATGCAAGGCACGTCGAGATGCTCCAGCCGCGCCGCGACCTCCTCCATCGGCCCCAGAATCCGGCTGAAGCGCAGGATCTCACGGCGGAGGCGGAACAGCTGGGTGATGTCGGCGCGCGACAGGAAGGCGTCCAGCGTCTCCTGCTCCATCGTCAGGACGCTCTCTTCGATCTTGTCGACGATTGGCAGATAGCCATCGACGATGAAGTCGAGCACCGCATGCAGGATGTAGTCCGGTCCGTGACGCAGCAGCCCCGGCGCCGCCTCGAGCTGCGCCCGCAGAGTCGTGTGCGCCCGCGCCGAGCCGTGGCGGACGGTGATCACGTATTCGCGGCCGACGAAGATGTGGGTCTCGCCATAGGTGATCTCGTCGGCTTCCATCTCCGCGGTGCGCGCCACCACGAAGAGCTCCGAGCCGTAGACCTCCACCTTCGGCAGCTGGTGCGCGGCCAGCGCGTCTTCCACCGCCAGCGGGTGAAGATGGAACCGCCGCTCCAGGATCCGCAGCTCGGCCTCGTCGGGCTCGTAGAGGCCGATCCAGACGAATTCGCCCGGCTGTACGGTCAGGCCGCCTTCCGTGAGGTCCGCCTCCCGCAGCCGATGGCCATCCTTGTAGACGTAGGCGGCGACGACGCTCATGCGCTGGCCTCCCATCCGCACAAGGCGTCAACGCAGATGGTCCGCATCACGGCGTGCTTTGCGCCACGTGCCGGCTGACTACCGGGGGCGCCACGATCATCGCCGTGGCGAAGGCCAGCGCACAGATCGCGGCGAACAGCGCCGCGGCCAACACCGGCCACATACGCTCCTTCCCTGTCGGCGGCGTAAGCAGCGCGCGAATGTGCGCTGACGTCTCGGGATCCAGCGCCGAATCGGTGACAGCCATGAGCCAAGGATCGCGCCGTCCGCCGCCCCGCGCCATGCCGGCCTTGGCTCTGCGGCGCTCAACGCCTACAGAGAGGCCATGATCCTGGTGATCGATAACTACGACAGCTTCACCTACAACCTCGTCCACTATCTGAACGAGCTGGGGGCGGAGACGCTCGTCCATCGCAACGACGCGCTCACCGTCGAGCAGGCGCTCGGCCTGAAGCCGCAGGCGGTGTTGTTGTCGCCGGGTCCGTGCACGCCGAACGAGGCCGGCATCTGCCTGGATCTACTTACGGCCGCGCCGCAGGACCTGCCGATCTTCGGCGTCTGCCTGGGGCACCAGGCGATGGGCCAGGCCTTCGGCGGCAAGGTGGTGCGCGCCCGCGAACTGATGCACGGCAAGACCAGCCCGATCCACCACACCGACAGGGGTGTCTTCAAGGGACTGAAGAACCCCTTCACCGCCACGCGCTACCACAGCCTCTGCATCGAGCAAGCGAGCGCGCCCGACGTGCTCGAAGTGACCGCCTGGACCGACGACGGCGAGATCATGGGCGTGCAGCACAAGACCCGCCCGATCCACGGCGTGCAGTTCCACCCGGAATCCATCGCCACCGAATGCGGCCACGAGCTGCTGGCGAACTTCCTCGACCTTGCGGGCGTGAGGCGCCTCGCCAAGGCCTGATCGCGCCCATGTCAGACGCCTTCAAGCCGCTGCTCAGCCGCCTCGCCGACGGGGCGACCCTGTCGGAAGAGGACGCCGGGGAATTCTTCGCCGCCTGCCTGCGTGGCGAGCCGACGCCCGCCCAGGTCGCCGCCGCGGTGACCGCCATGCGCATGCGCGGCGAGACGGTCGGCGAGATCACCGCCTGCGCCCGCGCCATGCGCCGCGCCGCGGTCATGCTCGATCACCCGTTCGAAACGATCGACGTCTGCGGCACCGGCGGCGACGGCCTGCACACCCTCAACGTCTCGACCGCCGTGGCCTTGGTCGCGGCCGGCGGCGGCCTCAAAGTCGCCAAGCACGGCAACCGAGCGCTGTCGTCCAAATCCGGCGCGGCGGACGTGCTGACGGCGCTGGGTGTCAACGTCGCCGCCCCGCCGGCCCAGCAGCTGAAGTCGCTGGACGAAGCCAACATCTGTTTCATGTTCGCACCGGCCCACCACGGCGCGATGCGGCACGTCACCCCGATCCGCGCCGAGCTCGGCTATCGCACCATCTTCAACCTGCTGGGTCCCCTGACCAATCCGGCAGGCGCCAAGCGGCAGTTGCTGGGTGTCTTCGACACCCGCTGGGTCGAGCCGCTGGCGCGCGTGCTGGGTGCGCTGGGCGCGGAACGGGCCTGGACCGTGCACGGCCAGGGGATGGACGAGATCACCACCACTGGCGAGACGCAGGTGGCCGAATGGCGCGACGGCCAGGTGCGGCTGTTCCGCATTACGCCCGAGGCGGTCGGACTACCGCGCGCAGCGCTGGCCGACCTGACAGGCGGCCAGCCGGCCGAGAACGCCGAAGCCCTGCGCCGACTATTGCAGGGCGAGCCCGGGGCCTATCGCGACATCGTCATGCTCAACGCCGCGGCCGCCTTCCTCGTGGCCGACAAGGTCGAGACCCTGCGTGAGGGCGTTGATATGGCCGGCGCGGTCATCGACGACGGCCGCGCGGCGCAGGCGCTGCAGCGCCTGGTCGAACTTACCAAGGCCGCGGAGCCAGCATGACCGATATCCTGGCCAAGATCGCCGCCTACAAGCGCGACGAGGTCGCCGAGCTTAAGGCCGCGCGCACGACCGCCGAGGTCGAAGCCGTCGCCCAGTCCGCGTCTCCACCCCGCGGCTTTCGCGCTGCGCTGGAGCGCGGGCATGCGCCCGGACGTCTGGCGCTGATCGCCGAGATCAAGAAGGCCTCGCCATCCAAGGGCCTTATCCGCCCCGACTTCGATCCGCCCGCGCTCGCCTGCGCCTACGAAGCGGGGGGCGCGGCCTGCCTGTCGGTGCTGACCGACGGGCCGAGTTTCCAAGGCGCGGCCGCCTATCTCGTCGCCGCCCGCGAGGCCGTCGCCCTGCCCTGCATCCGCAAGGACTTCCTGGTCGATCCCTGGCAGGTGGCGGAGAGCCGTGCGCTGGGCGCCGACGCCATTCTGGTGATCCTGGCTATGGTCGACGACGCTGTCGCCGCCGCCTTGATGGCCGACGCCCGGCGTCTCGGTATGGACGCTCTGGTCGAGGTGCACGACGAAGCGGAAATGGCCCGCGCTTGCGCGCTCGGCGCCGATCTGGTGGGCGTGAACAACCGCGACCTGCGAACCTTCGCCACCGATCTGGCGGTGACCGAGCGACTGGCCGCGCACGCGCCAAACGGCGCCCTGTTGGTCACCGAAAGCGGACTCTTCACCGCCGCCGACGCCGCCCGGCTGGAGCGCAGCGGTGCGCGCGCCATGCTGGTGGGCGAGAGCTTGATGCGTCAGGCCGACGTGACGTCCGCCACGCGAACCCTGCTCGCCGGCGCGCCCGCCACGGCCGGCTAAGTCGCGGCGAGGGTCCGCTTTCCAGCCGTGAGGCTTCGGTCAGTGTGGCGCCATCAATGCGCGACGCAGGACGATTGCGCGGGAGGATATGCATGCCCACGCAAGACGCCGCGCAGGCCGCCCCGGCTGTATCACGGCGGGATCATCATCGCCGTACTGATCGTCGGCCTCGTCGCACTCGCGCTCGCCTTCTGCACGGCGATCCCCGCCAACGCGCTGGTGTCCCGCCGGTTCGTCTGCCGGCTGGGCCTGGCGCTGGGGATCACTAATTTCGGGCTGGGCGTCGGCGGCGTCTTCGTCACGCCCTTAGTCTCGGCGGTGCTGCCTGATGTTCCCCGGCGGATGATCTGGCGCGCCCTCCCGCTGGCCCTGTTTCTCTTGCGCGACAAGCCCGACCTCGAGCGGGACGGCATGGGCTACATGAGCCCGGTCGCCGGCGGCGCGGTCGCCGGGCACGGCCATGGCGCCGGCGGTGTCACGATCGGTCAGATGCTACGGCGGCCAAACTTCTGGCTGTTGCTGGGCGCCTTCCTGCCGCTGGCCGGCTTCTACGGCGGCGTGCTCTACAATCTTGGCCCGATCATCCGACTGAAGGGGCTGCCGGAGCAGAGCGCCGGAACGATGGTGGCGATCTTCAGCTCGATGCAGCTGGCCGCCTCCCTGGCGACCGGCGTCCCCTGCGACAAGTTGGGAGCCCGCTTGCCGCGGGCCGGTCTCTCGATCCTCACCGCGCTTGGGCTCCCCTCGCCGCCTTCGCTTCCGACGTCACAACGGTCGCGGTCGCGATCGGCCTCGTCAGGCTCAGTGGTGGGGTCTGGACCCTGGTCGGAACCATCCTGGCGATGGATTCGAGCAGGGCTCCGTCGGCAAGGCCTATGGCCTGGTGACCGGCCGGCTTACGCCGGCTCGCCCCGGGCCGCCGCCTCCAGGCCGGCCACGTCGAGCTTCACCATCTTCAGCATCGCATCAGTGACGCGTTTGGCCACGGCGGGGTCCGGGTCCGACATCAGCTCGCCGAGCCGCTTCGGCATGATCTGCCAGCACAGACCCCAACGGTCACGGACCCAGCCGCACTGCTCGATCTGGCCGCCGTCGCTAAAGGCGCTCCACAGCCGGTCCACCTCGGCCTGATCCTCGCATTCCACTATGATCGAGAAGCTGTGGTTGAACGGGTCCAGCAGCCCGGCCTCGATGGCCATGTACCGCTGGTCGCCCAGGGTGAAGCCGGCGACCTTCACGCTTCCCGCCGGCCCGCTCGGGGAGTCCGCCGGCATCGGCGAAAGCCAATCCAGCGACGAACCCGGCACCAGCGCGGTGTAGAAGCGCAGCGCCGACTCCATGTCTTTCTCGAACCACAGGTGTTGGGTGACTTTCGTCATGGCGCTCTCCTTCGCGTCAAGCGTCTCGCTCGACTCGAGGACGGTCGGCCGCGTGAATTTCCGACGCAGGCCAGTGAGAAAGTTCGCAGCAGCGCCTCGCGTTCGCAAAAACTCCACGATTTCAGCGGAATTGTCGGTAACTTGACATTAATACAGAACACCTAGAGAACATCTGAACGTTAGCGCTTTGTTCTCGAAGCGCCCTGTCGCAAGGTGTCGCCGTCATGCTTACCCGCAAGCAGCATGAATTGCTCATGTTCATCCATGAGCGGATCAAGGAAACCGGCGTCTCGCCCTCTTTCGACGAGATGAAGGAGGCCCTGGATCTCGCCTCGAAATCGGGGATCCACCGGCTGATCACCGCCCTTGAGGAACGCGGCTTCCTGCGCCGCCTGCCCCACCGGGCCCGCGCGCTGGAAGTGGTGAAGCTGCCGCAGCAGGCGACCGCCGCCGCCCCGCCCAAAGGGCGCGCGCCGTTCAAGCCGCAGCTCGTCGAGCCCAGCCAGACCGAACCGCTCGCGGCGAACGACACGCGCGAGCTGCCGATCCTCGGCCGCATCGCGGCCGGCACGCCGATCGAGGCGATCCAGCAGGAGCGTGACCGCCTTCCGGTGCCGGAGTCGTTGCTGGGCGCGGGCGAGCATTTCATCCTCGAGGTGCAGGGCGATTCGATGATCAACGCCGGCATTCTCGATGGCGACTATGTGCTGATCCGCAGGACCGACGCGGCCAACTCCGGCGACATCGTCGTGGCCCTGGTGATGGGCGAGGAAGCGACCCTGAAGCGGCTGCGCCGCAAGGGCGCCTCGATCGCTCTGGAGGCCGCCAATCCAGCTTACGAGACGCGGATCTTCGGGCCGGACCAGGTCTCGGTGCAGGGCAAGCTGGTTGGCCTGATCCGCCGCTACCACTGATCTGGACGCGAACCATGTCCGGCCAGGCGCGTTAGCCGGCCGGCGGGCTGCGACGCCCGCGCGAGCATGGGAGCTTCGGTATGAGAACGGCCACGTGCGTCGCATTGGCGGCGGTCGCGCTCATGGGCGCGGCGTGCAGCAGGGGCTCGGACACCGAGCAGGCTCAGACCAGCGCCAGCAGCGCTCAGCAGGAAGCCGCGGCCGCCCAGGCCGCCGCCGAAGCCAGTCAGGTGACCTCGATCCCTGGGATCTCGGTAGACCGCGCCGACGATGCGCAGGCCCATGCAGAGAACGCGGCAGAAGCCGCGAAGCGCGCCACCGGCGCGGCGAAGGACGCTGCCGAAACCGCAAGGAATTCCGCCGCAAGCGCCACCGATCAAGCCAAGGACGCGGCAGCACGCGCGTCCGAGTAGCGCGCGCTCAGCGCAGGTCGAGCCCCCAGGTCCAGGGGCGTCGACCTCGCAGATCCTGCGCCCAGACCACCCGCCAGCCGCCGTCGGGCCGGCGATAGAACTCGGCTGCCCCGCCACGGCGAAAGTCGGCCCCGTTGAGCACCACGCCAGCCCCGCAGGCGCGTGGATCGAAGTCGTTCCTCAGAACCACGAGTTCGGCGCCGGCGCACATCGACTCGAGGCGGCCGGCCGGCAGGGGTCGCTTCAGGTTCCAAGCGGCGGCGACGGCGACGGGCGCGCCCCTCTTCGGTCTGCAGCTCTGCCGGTCACAGTCGTACATTCCGGCCAGCGGCGCTGCGGTCGTGGAGGGAACGAGGCCCCGCCGCCGCGCCCACAACTCCGCGCCGAACCGCTTAACGTCAGGTCGGAGGAGGATCGCCGCTCCGCCGGAGCGGATCGCCACGGTCGCGCCATCGGCGCTCGCCCAGGCGTCCGGGATCGCTGGGCGCGGGACCAGCGCCACCGCGAACGCGGCTGGAAGCCCCAGCCAGCGCAGCGGGCCGCGCCAGAGGCAGATCCACAGCACTCCCAGGAACACGACCGGCAGGGTCCAGTTCGGCGCGCTGGCCACGACGCGTTCGGCCCAGGGCGCGGCTGCGGCGATCTCGGCGAGGCGATTGGTCGCCGCGATCCCCAACCCAGCCAGCCGTAATGGCCCTTCCTCCAGTCCCAGCGGCATAAGCGCGGCGCTGAGGGCGAGGCCCGGCATGGTCAGCAGTGTCGAAATCGGCTCGACCGCGAGGTTCGCCAGGAGTCCCCAGGTGGAGACCCGGTTGAAATGCTGCATGGCGAAGGGCGCCGTCGCGAGACCTGCGACCAGGCTGATCGCTGCGCCGATCGCCAGCCACGCGCCCAGCGCCTGCACCGCGCGGATCGGCCACGGCGTGTTGATCTCCCGCACCGGCCGCGGCCAGATCTCCGCCAAGGCGACGAGCGCGGCCGTCGCTGCGAACGACATCTCAAAACCCGGCTCTATGACGGCTTCCGGCTGGCTCAGCAGCACGACGAAGGCGGCGACCGCCAGGGCGCGAAAGCTGATCGCCTGGCGGTCGACCAGGATGGCGCTGAAAGCGATCGCGGCCGTCACCGCCGCGCGGACGGCCGGAGCCGGCGCGCCGGAGAGGGTCAGATAGGCCATCACCGCAGCCAGCGCGGCGGCCGCCGCCGCCTTCTTGCCGTCGATGCGCAGCGCGAGCCATGGCCACGCGGCGATCATCAGCCGCAGAGCGGCGAAGGTGAAGCCGCCCACGATCGCCATGTGCACGCCGGAGATCGAGATGATGTGGGCCAGGCCGGAGGTCCTGAGGGCTTCGACCTGCTCGGGCGGTACGAAGGCTTCCTGCCCGGTCGTCATCGCCGCCGCCAAACCTCCGGTCTCGGCCCCCAGCACGGCGACGATGCGTCGGGTCATCCCCCAGCGCAGGCGGTTCACGTCCATCGCGAGTCGCAGCCGCCACGGCGGCGCGGCAGGCGCGCTCCAGGCGTCCGGCGGGCCGAGCGCGAAGCCCACGCCGCCCACGCTCTCGAAGAAGGCGTCGCGCGCGAAATCGTAGGCGCCGGGACTGGCGGGCTGCGGCGGGGTGTTGATCACCGCCAGCATCCGGATCGAGGCGCCGGGCGCGGGCAGCGGCGTCCCGGGCCGCAGCGTGACCCGGACGCGGATCGGCGTGGCCGTCGGCGCCAGCCCCTCGATGCGATAGGGCGCGATCAGCAGCCGCTGGCCGCCCTGGCCCGGCGACGCGACGTCGACCACCCACCCCTCGACCCGCGCTGGACCCGCCTGCGCGGTCGCGACGGGCGCCTTCACACGTTCCGTCCGCAGTTTCGCCGCGCCATAGCCGGCCAGGCCACAGGCGAGCAGGATCATGGCTGCGGCGATGGGCCGGATGCTGAGCCTGCGGGCGACCAACATCAGCGCCGCGGCCGCCGTCAGCAGGACCCACGCGACCCAGGCCATAGGCTCTCGCGACAGCGCGAAGTAGACCGCCGACCCGCAGCCGAAGGCGATTGGCGTCCATAGGGTCCAACGACGGCCCTGGCGCTCGATCTGGCCTGCCAAGGCCTCACGCAGCGCCCCCAGGCTAGGAGGGCGGCGAATCCACGTGCTAAGAGGCGCCGCCCGGCCGGCCCCGGCGGGCGCCCCTTCGCCAATAGCAGCTGTAGTGATGTCCGCCCCCACGCCTTCTGGCCGTCCCGTCGTCACCCGGATCGCCCCCTCGCCCACCGGCTCGATGCACATAGGCACGGCCCGGACCGCGCTTTTCAACTGGTTGTATGCACGCCACACCGGCGGCAAGTTCCTGTTGCGGATCGAGGACACCGACCGCGAGCGCTCCACGGCCGAGGCGGTGGAGGTGATCTTCGATGGGCTGAAGTGGCTCGGAATCGAGGCCAACGAACAGCCGGTGTTCCAGTTCGCCCGCGCCGAACGGCACCGCGAGGTCGCCGAAGCGCTGTTGGCGAACGGCGCCGCCTATCGCGATTACATGACGCCCGAAGAGCTCGAGGCCGAGCGCGAACGCGCCCGCGCCGAAGGGCGGGTTGTGCGCTCGCCCTGGCGCGACGCTGCGCCAGCGGATGCGCCAGACCGCTCCTTCGTGGTCCGCCTGAAGAGCCCACACGACGGCGAGACGCTGGTCGCCGACCAGGTGAAGGGCGAAGTCCGCTTCCAGAACAGCGCGCTGGACGACCTGATCCTGCTGCGCACCGACGGAACGCCGACCTATAATTTGGCCGTGGTGGTGGACGATCACGACATGCGCGTCACCCACGTCATCCGCGGCGACGACCACCTGAATAATGCCGCCCGCCAGACGCTGATCTATCGCGGCATGGGCTGGGAGGTTCCCGTCTGGGCTCACCTGCCGCTGATCCACGGTCCCGACGGCGCCAAGCTCTCGAAGCGCCACGGCGCCCAGGCGGTCGGCGAGTTCGCCGACATGGGCTACCTGCCCGAGGCGATGCGAAACTACCTGGCCAAGCTCGGCTGGGGCCACGGCGACGACGAGATCTTCTCCGACGAACAGGCGATCGCCTGGTTCGATGTCGCCGATGTGGTGAGCGCGCCGGCCCGCCTGGACTGGGCCAAGCTCAACCACCTCAACAACCACTACATCCGCCGGGCCGACGTCACTCGTCTGACCGGCCTCGTCGTGGGAATCCACAAGAGCCGGGACGTCATAGTCCCCGCTGACGCCGCCGCCGTGCTCGAACGGACCATCCCGTTGGTCCGCGACGGCGCCAAGACGTTGCTGGAGCTCGCCGACGCCACGCTGTTCGTGCTCAAGCGCCGCCCCCTGCAGATGACCGAGAAGGCGCAGGGCCTGCTCAACGAAGAGACACGCGCCCGCCTTTCGCGCCTGCGAAACGCGCTTGCGGCGTCCGAGGACTGGCAGGTCCCGGCCCTCGAGGCGCAGATCCGGAGCTTCGCCGAGCAAGAAGGCATGGGCATCGGGAAATTCGGCCCGGCGCTGCGGGCGGTGCTGTCCGGCGGCGCTTCGGCTCCCGATCTCGCGGGAGCATTGGTTTCACTCGGGAAACACGAAAGTCTCGGTCGTCTCGACGATGTGCTTTCGCAGGCGCAGTAAACGAGTATAAGGCCGCTCGAACGAGCGTTACGTTGCGATTGAAAAGGGGATGGTATGGGCGATACGGCGAAGTTCGGCATCGGCTCAAAGACGGTCGAGCTGCCTATCCTGAAGGGCACCGCAGGCCCCGACGTGGTCGATATCCGCAAGCTCTATGGCGAAGCTGACGTCTTCACCTACGATCCCGGTTTCACCTCGACCGCGAGCTGCGAGAGCAAGATCACCTTCATCGATGGCGATGCGGGCATTCTGCTGCACCGCGGTTATCCCATCGATCAGCTGGCCGAGCGGTCGAGCTTCCTGGAAGTCTGCTACCTGCTGCTGCACGGCGAACTGCCTAGCGCGGGCCAGTTCTCCGAATTCGAACACAACATCACCTACCACACGATGTTGCACGACCAGTTCGACAAGTTCTTCGGCGGCTTCCGCCGCGACGCTCACCCGATGGCGATCATGGTGGGCGCCGTGGGCGCGCTGTCGGCCTTCTATCACGACAGCACCAACGTCGATGATCCCGAGCAGCGGATGATCTCGTCGCATCGGCTGATCGCCAAGATGCCGACGATCGCTGCGCGCGCCTTCAAGTATTCCCGCGGCCAGCCCTTCGTGCATCCGCGCAACGAGCTCTCCTACGCGGAGAACTTCCTGCGCATGGCGTTCTCGGTCCCGGCCGAGGACTGGAGGCCGAACCCTGTCCTGACGCGGGCGATGGACCGGATCTTCATCCTGCACGCCGACCACGAGCAGAACGCCTCGACCTCGACGGTGCGCCTCGCCGGCTCCTCCGGCGCCAACCCGTTCGCCTGCATCGCGGCCGGCATCGCCTCGCTCTGGGGTCCCAAGCACGGCGGCGCGAACGAAGAAGCGCTCAACATGCTGGCGGAGATCGGCACGGTCGACCGCGTCCCCGAGTTCGTGAAGGGCGTGAAGAACCGCGAGCGCCTGCTCATGGGCTTCGGTCACCGGGTCTACAAGAATTACGACCCGCGCGCGAAGGTCATGCAGAAGACCTGCCACGAAGTGCTGGCGGAGGTTGGTCACTCCAACGATCCGCTGCTGAAGGTGGCGGTGGAGCTAGAACGCATCGCGCTGAGCGACGAGTTCTTCATCGAGCGCAAGCTGTATCCGAACGTCGACTTCTATTCCGGCATCACGCTGCGCGCCCTGGGCTTCCCGGCGGAGATGTTCACCGTGCTGTTCGCGCTGGCGCGGACGGTCGGTTGGATCGCCCAGTGGAAGGAAATGATCGAAGATCCGTCGCAGAAGATCGGCCGCCCGCGCCAGCTCTACACCGGCGCGCCGCAGCGGGATTACACCCCGCTCGACAAGCGCTGATCGTCGAGACCCGATCGACCAGAAAGGCCCGCGGGAGACCGCGGGCCTTTTTCGTTGCGCGCCGCTAGGGGCGGCCTTCGGTGCGCAGGCCGTAGAAGTCGGCGATCCCCGTCAGCAGGAACTGCATGCCGATGCAGATCAGCAGGAAGCCGAAGATGCGGGTCATCGCGTCGATGCCCTCGCGGCCCATGTAGCGGACCATCCCGCTCGAAAGGCGCAACACCAGGTATGAGAACACCAGCGTGAGCGCCATGCCGACGATAACGGCGGCGTAGATCAGAGCCCAGTCGTCCGGCCGCGCACTGCGGATCTGCGCGGCGGCGCTCATCACCACGGCGATGGAGCCCGGCCCCGCCAGGCTAGGCATCGCCAGCGGGCTGAAGGCGACGTCGAGATCCGCCTCAGCCGGCGCCGCGGCCTCCTTTGCCGGCGTCAGGGTCGGAAACAGCATACGGAAGCCGATCACCATGATGATCAAGCCGCCCGCAGAGCGGATTCCGGCGATCGAGATCCCGAAGAACTCGATAATCGCGGCGCCGCCGAGCAGGAACACCACCAGAATGGCGAAGGCGTAGATGCAGGCCTTGATCGCCTGGCTCCTTCGCCGGCGCGCGTCGAAGCTGGCCGTCAGCGATACGAACAGCGGCGCGGTGCTGAAGGGGTTCATGATCGGCAGCAGCCCGCCGACCGTCAGGAGGATGGCCTCGAGGAAGGACTGAATGGGCTCTCTCCGCGCGGTGGCGGCCACGCGGCGGACCCGCGCACCAGCCTCCATCGGAGAGTCCGGAGGCCGTGGACGCCATCGGGTCCAGCCCTGCCAGGCCTGCAGGTCGACACCCAGGGGCGGATGCCTGCGCGCCGCGGTTAGGTGCGTCCCTCCAACACCTTGAGCACGGCGTCAGCGGCGGCTTCGTCGGGATCGGGTCCGCCGCGCCCCATCAGGTCCAGGGCGGCGTACTGCGCCTGAACCTGGGCGCGGCGGAGGTTCGCGTCGTCCAGTCTGCGCGCCACCTCAGCGGCCAGCGCCGGCCCGTTGCAGGCGTCTTGGATCAGCTCCGGCGCGATCTCCGCGTTTGCGGCGATGTTGAACAGGGTGGCGTAGCGCGTGGTGACAATGCGCTTAAGGATCACATAGGTGAGCGGGGCCACGCGGTAGCCCACCACCATCGGAGCCCCGGCGAGCGCCAGTTGCGTCGTCACGGTTCCCGAGCAGGCCAGCGCCACCGTGGCCGCCTTCATGGCGTCAAGCTTGGCCTCCTCGCCTTCGACGACATGGGCGCGGTGCGACCATCTGGCGACACGCACCTTCACCAGTTTGGCCACCGTGGGCGCAGCGGGCACGACCACCTGAAGTTCCGGCCGCTCGGCCTTGAGCAGATCGACGGCCTCACCAAATGGCGGCAGCACGCGCTCGATCTCGCTCGGCCGGCTGCCAGGCAGCACCAGCAGGATTGGGGCTCCCGGGCCTACGCCGATGCCGGCGCGCACGCGCTCGGGCTGCGCAGCCGAAAAGTCGAGCGCCAGGGCGGAGTTGCCGACGAAGCTGACGGTCAACCCCTCGGCCTCGAACCACGGCGCGTCGAAAGCGTGGATGGACAGCAGGAGATCGAAAGCACCTGCCAGCGTCTTCGCACGTTTCGGCCGGCTGGCCCAAACCTGCGGCGCGACATATTTCACGAGCGGCAGTTGCGGGTCGAGACGGCGTAGCCGCTGGGCGACGCGTAGTGTGAAACCCCAGGAGTCGATCAGGACCGCCACGTTGGGCTTCTCCTGGCGCGCCAGATCCGCCGTCTGGTCAGCGCGCCGGACCACCCGTGGGTAGGCCTTGAGCCCCTCCACCAGGCCCAGCACCGAGAGCTCGGCGATGTCGAACGGGCTCTCCACGCCCTCGGCCGCCATCCGCGCGCCGCCGACGCCCACGAAGCGCACGCCCTGCCCCAACCGACGCCTGAGCGCGCGCGCCAGTCCCGCGCCGCGTTCGTCTCCCGAGGCCTCGGCCGCCACCAGCATCACGGTGAGCGGCGCTGTCGTCATCCCGCGTGCGCGTCCACGCCGAGCACGAACAGGCCCAGCCGGTCGGCCAGCGCGATGGTTTCGTCGCGCTCCAGCACCAGCAGGCGGCCGGCCTCCCCGACGATGCCCGCAAGGCCGGCGGACGCTGCGCCCAGCACCGTCGCCGTGCCGATGGTCGGCAGGTCGATCCGAATCTCCTGGATCGGCTTAGGCGCCTTGGCCAGCACGCCGCGGCGGTCGGCGGCATGGCCGTGTAGGTGCGCCGGCAGGCCTGCGACCCGCGCCAGCATGGCGTCGGTGCCCTCCTGCGCCTCCACCGCCAGCACCAGGCCGTCGCAGACCACGGCCGCCTGGCCGACGTCCAGGCGGCCCACCGCGCGGGCGACGTCGAGCGCCCGTTCGGCGTCGGCCAGGTGCTCCGGGCTCGGAACATGCCGCCCGAGCGGGCCGGCGGGCAGGCTGAGGTCGCCCCGCACCGTCTCGGCGCCCTCGATCGCGAAGCCCTCCTTCTCGAACTCGCCGATGAGGAAGCGCAACAGGGCGTCATCGCCGTTACGCGCGGCGGCGATGACGCCGGGCAAAGCCGCCAGGCCCCGCAGGTCGGGCGCGAGCTGGGCGAAGTCGGGGCGCCGCACGATGCCGGCCATGCAGACCACCTCGCATCCCGCGCGCTTCAGCACCTTTATGCATTTGCCGAGCTCGGCCAGCCCGACGTCGGCGCCGTCGAACGCCGCCAGCGGCGGCTCGGCCATCCCCTTGAGGCGGGCGATGAACAGCGGGCGGCCGGAGCGCCGGCAATGTTCGGCGATCTCCAGGGGAAGCCCGCCGGCCCCTGCGATCAGGCCGAGCTTGCGCACCTCAGATCTCGCGTTCGGGCAGGCACAACGGCCGGTTGGCGTCGGAGCGGATGAAGTCGATGATCTCCATCACTTCAGGAGAACCGGAATAGGTCTCCACCGTGTCGGCGAGCCGCTCCTGGAAAGTGCCCTCGTCGGCGAACAGCAGGCGATAGGCGGCGCGCAGAGTGTTGATGCTTTCGCGGCTGAAGCCCCGGCGCTTCAGGCCTACCAGATTCAGCCCCTCCAGATGCGCGTGGTTGCCCCACACCGAGCCGTAGGGGATTACATCCTTCACCACGGCCGCGAGCCCGCCGATCATCGAATGACGGCCGACGCGGGTGAACTGGTGCACGGCCGCCAGTCCGCCAACGATCACATAGTCGCCGAGCAGGCAGTGGCCGCCGAGCGTCGCCTGCTTGGTGAGGATGACATGGTCGCCCACGACGCAATCGTGACCGACGTGGCTCTCGATCATGAACATGCCGTGCGAGCCGACACGCGTCACGCCCCCGCCCCGCGCCGTGCCGATGTTCATCGTCACGTGTTCGCGGATGATGTTGCTGTCGCCGATGACGAGCTCGGTGTCCTCGCCCGCATAGGCGGTGTGCTGCGGAGGGCCGCCGAGCACGGCGAAGGCGTGGACGGCGTTGCCGGCGCCCAGCGTGGTGCGCCCCTCGATCACCACATGGGAGGAGAGCTTCGTCCCCTCGCCCAGCCGAACCTTCGGTCCAAGCACGCAGAACGGGCCGATGCCGACGCCGTCCGCGAGTTCGGCGCCCTCGGCGACGATCGCCGTCGGATGGACTTCGACGGCCATGCGCTCAGGTCTCCACGACCATGGCGGCGAATTCCGCTTCGGCGGCGACCTTCTCGCCGACCAGCGCACGGCCGCGGAACTTGAAGACGTCACCACGGGCGCGCAGCACCTCGACGTGCATGCGGATCACGTCGCCCGGCCGCACCGGCTGGCGGAAGCGGCAATTGTCGACCGACATGAAGAGGATGGTCTTGCCGCGCGTGTCGACGTCCAGAGATTTCGACATCAGCACCGCGCCGGTCTGCGCCAGAGCCTCGACGATCAGCACGCCGGGCATCACCGGGTAGTCCGGGAAGTGACCCTGGAAGAAGGGTTCGTTCGCGGTCACGCACTTGATGCCGACGATCGACTGGTGTGGCCGATACGCCTCGGCGCGGTCCACCAGCAAAAACGGATAGCGGTGCGGAATCCGCGCCAGGATCTCGATGATGTCGATATCGGTGGACGCCTCGGCGACCGGCGGCTTCGCGCTCATGCCTTTCCCCCCTCACGGCCTGAGGTGTGCTTCCTCAGCCACGCGGCCTCGCGCAACCATTGCCGGATCGGCTGGGCCGGAAATCCAGCCCAGGTCTCGCCCGCCGGCACATCGTGCATGACGCCGGCGCCGCCCGCGAGCCGCGCGCCAGCGCCGATTTTGATATGATCGGCCACGCCCACGCCCCCCGCGAGCTGGCAACCGTCACCGACCGTGACGCTGCCCGAGAGACCGGACTGCGCGGCCATCACACAGTTGCGACCCACACGGACGTTGTGGGCGATCTGCACCAGATTGTCGATTTTGGTGTTCTCCCCGATCACGGTGTCGTCGAACGCGCCGCGGTCTATGCAGGTGTTCGCGCCGACCGTCACGGAGTCCTGCAGGATCACCCTGCCGAGCTGCGGCAGATCGACGATTCCGGCCGGACCGACCGCCGCGCCGAAGCCCGGTTCGCCGATCACCGCCCCGGCGAGGATCCTCACCTTGTCGCCGATCAAGGCGAAGCCGATCGTCACGTTCGCGGCGATCTCACAATGCCGGCCGATCGTTACCCCCGGCCCGATCACCGAACCTGGCCCGATGTGCGCGCCCGCGCCGATCTGCACGCCTGGACCCAACACCACCCCAGGGGCCAACCGCACACCGGCCTCGAGACGGACGTCCGGCGGCGAGGCGGTGTCGGCGAAGGCGCGTGGTCGGTGCAGCAGGCGGGCGGCTGCGGCGTAAGCGGCCTGCGGCGTCGCCGTCACCAGCGCTGCGCATCCGGCCGGGACCCGGTCCGCAGCCTCCGGCGCGACGAAGCAGGCGCCCGCCCCGGTCGCGGCCAGCTCCTCGCTATGCCGGCGATCAGCGAAGAAGCTCACGGCGTCCGAACCGGCGCGCCCGAGGATCGCGACGGAGCGGATGGGCCGCTCTGCGGCGGATGCGTCAGCCAGCTCGGCGCCGGCGAGCCGGGCCAATTCGCCAAGGGCGAGTGGACCCAGCTCTTCGAAGAACCGCGGATCAGGCATGGCTTAGAGCGCGTTGCGCAAAAGTGGATACCCGTTTTGCGGTCACAACGCGCTCAAACGTTAGATTCCAGAGCACGATGCGCGCATCTGCGGCCTTACTTCTTCTGCGGCGGCGTCTGAGCGACCGGCGGCGTCGAGGACTGCGGTTGATCGAGCCGGGTGCGGTCGAAGGCGAACTGGGTGATCTTGCCGTTCAGGCCCGTCACCACGCCTTGTGTCAGATCCATAGCGGGATTGACCACCACCACGCCCGAGCGGTCGAGCACGATCGCGCACTTCTGCTGTTGCGAGGCGCTGCTGATCAGCGGGCGCATCTCGGTGATCACGCGGCCCACCGCCTGCTGCTGGGTCGCTTGCAGTTCGCGGTCACGGATGGCCGCCTTACGCTCGAGCGCGTTCTGACGGACCTGCAGGGCCGCGGCGCGCTGCTCGAAGGTGTTCTGGTCCAGCGTCTGACGTTGGCCGTCCAGGGTCCGTGCCTCGTTGTCGATGGAAGTCTTTTCGCTGGTGAGCTCGGCCTGCACTTGCTGGCCGATCTGCTGCAGTCTGGTGCTGACGTACTTGCCGACCGTCGAGCTCGCGATGGCCTCGTCGATCGACAGCGTGCAGAGTCCGGCGATGGGGGCGCCGTAGCTCATGGCGGGCGCGGCGGCCGCCTGGGCGAAGGCGGCTGGGGCGGTTGCGATCGCGGCGGCCGCTGCGCAGACGCCGACCGCCAGGGTCTTCATGGTCATGATGTCTAGAACCTGGTTCCTGTGGAAAAGCGGAACAGCTCGGTCTTGTCGTAATCCTGCTTGGACAAAACCTGGCTGAAGTCGAACTGGATTGGCCCCATCGGCGACTTCCAGCGGATGCTGATCCCCGCCGCGGCCCGCAGAGCATAGTCGTCTCTGATCTCAATGCGACCCGCAGATGGATTTGTCGGGTCGATCAGTTGCCCATTCTGCGCCTTGTCGGGCGAATCGAGGCCGCCCAAGGTGCCGACGTCGCTGAACAGTGCCGCCTTGATCCCGTACTGCTCGGGCAGGAAGGTCGGGATCGTCAGCTCCACCGTGCCGATCGCATAGGCCTTGCCGCCCAGCGCATAGCTGTTGCCGCTGGTGATGTCGCGCGGGCCGATGCCGGCGGTCTCGAAGCCGCGGAAGCTGTCGCCGCCCTTGAAGAAGCGGTCGTTGATCCGGACGTGGTCGCTACCCCAGCCGGTCACGTAGCCGGCGGACCCAACCACGCTGAGGATCAGGCTCCTGGTGAAGCCATGATACCAGCCGCCCTCCGTCTCGGAGCGAATGTACTTCACATCACCGCCGACGCCGGCGAAGTCCTGGTTCCAGTTCAGGTAGAAGCCGCGGGTCGGGTTCTGCGGATCGTTACGCTTGTCCAGCGCATACCCGTAGCCCACCAGGGAGGTCAGGAAGTTGCCGCGCTGCGAGCACAGCGACACAGTGCCCAGCGACGGATTGCAGAACTGATCGCCGACAGTCACGTCGTCGTTGCGCAGGGTGTAGACCAGTGATCCCCGAGAATTCAGGCTCATCGGGAAGCTGACGCGGAAGTTGGTGCCGACGCTGGTCGTCTTGTAGGGCGCGTCGAAGTCGGTCAGGTCGTACTTATAATAATAGAGGTCGACGCCTGCGGCCATGTCGCGGCCCAGGAAGCGCGGCTCGGTGAAACCGAGGTCGACCTGCTGGCGGACAGAACCCAGCGACACCCGTGCTCGCACGTCCTGGCCGCGGCCGCGGAAGTTGCGCTGGGTCACGCCTAGATCGATCACGAGTTGGTCCACCGACGAGTAGCCGGCGCTGAACGAGAACTCGCCGGTCGGCTGCTCTGTAACCTTCACCTGCAGATTGGTGCGATCCGGCGCCGCACCGGGCGTCTCGGTGATGTCGACGTCCTTGAAGTAGCCGAGCGCCTTGATCCGGTTCTTTGACCGGTCGACCAGCGCGCGGTTGTACGGGTCGCCTTCGACCAGGTTCATCTCACGGCGGATGACGTAGTCGAGCGTCTGGCTGTTGCCGACGATGTCGATGCGGTCGATGTAGACCCGCGGGCCTTCCTGCACGTCGAAGGTGACATCGACCGTGCCAGTGTCGCGATTGGCGGTGTAGCGCGGCCGCACGTCGACGAAGGCGAAGCCTGCGGCGCCCGCAGCGAAAGTGATCGCGTCGGTCGCCTGCTCGATCTTCTGGTCTTCGTAGACCTGGCCGGTCTTGAAGGGAATAAGCGCCTTCAGCACGTCGGGATTGAGCTTCTTCAGCTCGGTCACCACCGCGACCTTGCCGAATTTGAACTCACGGCCTTCGTCGAGCGTGAAGGTGATGGCGAACCCGTTCTTGTCGGGCGCGAACTCGGCTACGGCGGACGAGACTCGGAAGTCGTAGTAGCCGCGGTTCCGATAGTACTTGCGCAGTTGTTCGCGGTCGTACTCCAACCGGTCGGGGTCGTAGTTGGCGTTGCTCGAGAAGAACTTGTACCAGCGCGATTGCTCGGTCACGACGACGTCGCGCAGGTCCCCGTCGGAATAGGCTTTGTTGCCGAGGAAGTTGACCCGAAGGATCCCGCTCTTGGGGCCTTCGTCGATCTTGAAGATCAGGTCCACGCGCTTCTGCGGCAGTTGCACGATTTGCGGCGTCACGTTCGCCGAGATGCGGCCCGAGCGGCGATAGAGCTCGACAATCCGCGCCACGTCGCTCTGCACCTTGGAACGGGTGAAGATCCCGCGCGGGCGGACGCTCACCTCATCGCGGAGCTTGTCCTCCTTCATGCCCTTGTTGCCCTCGAAGAGCACCCGATTGATGATCGGGTTCTCCTCGACGGTGACCACCAGCGTTCCATCTGCCTGCAGATCAATCTTCACGTCGGCGAAGAGATCGGTGCGGAACAGCGCCTTCAGGCCCAGGTCGATCTTCGACGGATCGATCGTGTCGCCAGGCGAGATCGGCAGGTAGGAGATGATGGTCGCGGGCTCGATGCGCTCGTTGCCGCGCACCTCGATGCGTCGGACGACGCCCTGGCTGGCAGGCTCGGCCTGCGCCGCTTCCGCCGGCGCGGGCGCGGTCGCGGCGGGCGGCGCCGCGGCCTGGGCCATGGTCTGCATCGGAACCGCCAAGGCGGTCGTGCAGAGCAGCAGACCAAGGCCGGAGGATAGCGCAGCGCTGCGGGCGCGGTGTCTGTGCATCGAATCAGCCGTTTCGGAAAGCCGGGTCGCTAGGAGAATAGCGCGCCGAAAAATTTGAACAGGTTCAGGCGCTGCAGATCGTTCCAGGTGGCGAACAACATCAATCCGAGCACCAGCGCAAGCCCCAGCCGGTAGCCCGCCGCCTGGATCCTGGCGGTCAGCGGACGCCGGGCCACGGCCTCGTAGGCGTAGAACAACAGATGGCCTCCGTCGAGCACCGGCACAGGTAGCAGGTTGAGGAAGCCGATTCCCACCGAGATGTTGGCGACGAGCTCGAGGAGGGTGAGCCCCCAGGTCGTCAGCAGGGTCGGCAGATCCGGCGAGACCTCGGCGGTCTTCTTGGCGATGTCGCCCGAAAGCTGGGCGATGCCAATCGGACCCGAGAGGTGTTCAGCGGTCTCGCGGCCGCGGATCATCCGGCCGAGATAGTCCACCGTCGTGGCGATTCGGTCCCAGGCCTCCGCCGCGCCGCGGCCGATCGCCTGCAGCGGCGGATAGCGCCGGACCTGCTCCTGACCGGGTTGCGACACGCCGACCAGGCCAAGGGCGCCCAGATGCTGCACGCGGCCGAATTGATCGGTGATCGCCTTGCGCCTGGGCGTCGCGGTGATCTGCACTTCGCGTCCGCCGCGCTGCACCAGGAACCGCATCGGGGTGTCCGAGCGCAACAGGACGAGCGACTTCATGTCATTGAAGTTGTCGATCTTCCGCCCATCCACGCGCAGCACGACGTCGCCGCGGTGGAAGCCCGCCTGTTCGGCCGCGCTTCCGGGCGTGACCTCGGCGATGCGAACCGGAGCAACCCGCTCTCCTATCGTCATAAGAAGCACGGCGAAGATGCTGATCGTCAGGAGGAAATTGGCGATCGGGCCCGCCGCGACAATGATCGCGCGCTGCCACAGCGGCTTGAAATGGAAGTAGCGGTTGACCGCCTCCTCGCCCTCCCGCGCCGTCACCTCGGCCCGCAGCGCCTCCAGCTCTTCGTGGTCCGGCAGGCTGGCGGCGTTCTCGTCCCCGGCGAACTTCACGTAGCCGCCCAGCGGCAGCCAGCCCACGGTCCACTCTACGCCCGCCTTGTCCCGGCGAGAGAAGATCGCTCGCCCAAATCCGATCGAGAAGCGGTCGACCGCGGTCCCGAAGGCGCGTGCGGCGAGGAAGTGACCGAGCTCATGCACGGTCACCACCACCCCCAGGATGATGAGGATGGGGATCACATAGAGCAGGAAGTTGTCCAGGAAGCCGATCATCGGGTCTGCTCCGGCGGGCTCATGCCTGGGCCATAAGGCTGCTCGCGATATCGTTGGCCACGCGACGGGCGGTCGCATCCGCCGACCGCGCCGACTCCAGCACGTCGCTTTGAGCGCGCGCTGTCTGGCCCGTGGCCTCCATCCGCTCGAGCGTCTCGGAGACCACGCGGGCGATGTCGAGGAAGCCGATGCGACGGTCAAGGAAGGCGGCGACCGCCACCTCGTCGGCGGCGTTCATCACGGCCGGCGCTGAGCCGCCGGCCTCGAGGGCCGCCTTGGCGATGGCCAGCGCTGGGAAACGGGCCGGGTCGGGCGCTTCGAAGGTGAGTTGTCCGATGCGCGCCAGGTCGAGCCGCTGGGCCGGCCAGCGCAGCCGGTCAGGCCAGGCGTAGGCGCAGGAGATCGGCGTCTTCATGTCCGGCGGCCCAAGCTGGGCCAGCGTTGAGCCGTCCATGTACTCCACCAGGCTGTGTACGATCGACTGGGGATGGATCAAGACGTCGACGCGCTCCGGCGGCATGGCGAACAAGTATGCGGCCTCGATCACCTCCAGGCCCTTATTCATCATGGTTGCTGAATCGACCGAAATCTTGGCGCCCATGTTCCAGTTGGGGTGCGCCAGCGCCTGTTCGGGGCTCGCCTGCGCCATTTGTTCCCGACTCCAGCTGCGGAACGGGCCACCGGACGCGGTGAGAACCAGACGCGATACCTGGGCGGCGTTCTGTGGTTCGAACACCTGGAAAATGGCGGAATGCTCGGAATCCACCGGGATCACCGCGCCGCCCGATTGCTTGGCCGTGCGCAGCAGCTCGGGACCGGCGCAGATCAGGCTTTCCTTGTTGGCGAGCGCAATCACCGCGCCGGCTCGCGCCGCCGCCAGGGTCGGCGCCAGCCCGGCGAAGCCGACGATGGCGGACATCACCCAATCAGTCGGGCGCTGCGCCGCCTCGACGACGGCCGCCTCGCCCGCGGCCGCTTCGATCCCGCTGCCGGCGAGCCGCTCCCGCAGCCGCGGATAGGCTCGCTCGTCCTGCACGACCGCCACTTTCGGACGCCAGCGCAGAGCCTGGTCAGCGAGCCGGTCGGCGTTGCGCCCCGCCACCAGGGCGACCATGTCGACCGCCTCGCCGGCCTGCTCGAACAGCTCGAGCGTGGAGACGCCGACCGAACCGGTCGATCCCAGCACCGTCACTTTGCGCGGCACGCTCAATGTCCCCATCCCCATTGGTTGGCGAGGCGCGCCAGCGCGATGGCGACGACCGCGAACATCAGCCCGTCGACCCGGTCGAGCAAGCCCCCGTGGCCCGGAATCAGGTCGCCGGAATCCTTCACGCCGAACCGCCGCTTCAGCGCCGACTCCCACAGATCGCCGGCCATGGTGGCGAGTCCGACCGCAAGGCCGATCAACGCCGCCGCCCACAGATTGAGCTGGAACGCCGGCATCACCAGGCGCGGCAGGGTGATGTCGAGCGCCGAGGGCGCAGCGATCAGCACCCCGGTGAGGCTGGAACACGCCAGGCCGCCGAAGAAGCCGGACCAGGTCTTGTTCGGCGAGAAACGCGGCCAGAGCTTCGGCCCTTTGAGCGTGCTGCCGACGGCGAACGCGCCGATGTCGGCGGCCCAGGTGACCAGGAACAGCATCAAGGTCCACCACTGGCCTTGGTGGGTGAGTCGGAGCCACGCCAGGCAAATGGCGGCCGGCGCCAGGTAGATCACCCCGAAGGCGGCGTCCGCCGGGCGCTCGGCCACGCCGCGCGCGACCAGGGCCGCAGCGCCCGCCCCGACGATCATCGCCGCCCAGGCGCCCACGGGCTGCCGCAGGTGCGTGAGGAACAGCGCCGCCAGCACGGCGCCGGCGACGGCGGCGGAGACGCGCAGCGGCGCGCGCGGCGCGCTCATCGATCCCCACTCGATAGCCAGCAGCGCCACGGCGATCGACACCAGCACCAGATAGGGCCAACTCGCCTCTACCATCACCGCGCCCACGACCGCAGGCACGAGCACGCCTGCCGAAACGACACGCAGCCCCAGGTTGGACCAATCGAAGCTTCTAGCCTGCTGCAAGGACGTCATCGGGCAGGACCGCGCCGTAGCGCCGCTCGCGCCCGGCGAAGGCGGCGATGGCCGCCTTGAGGTGGTCGGGACCGTAGTCCGGCCAGAGCACGTCCTGGAAGACGAACTCCGCATAGGCCGACTCCCACAGGAGGAAGTTCGACAGCCGCTGCTCCCCGGACGGCCGAATGACCAGGTCGGGCGGCGGAAGCCCCCCGGTGGCCAGTCGGCTCGCAAACCCGCTCGCGTCGAGGTCCTCGGGCCGGGCCCGGCCCGCGGCGACATCCTCGGCGAAACGCCGCGCGGCCTCAACGAGGTCCGCCTGGGCGCCATAGTTGAAGGCGATGTTCAGGAAGAAGCGGTCGTTCTTGGCCGTGCGCGCCTCGGCGTCCTCGATGATCTTCACCAGCTCGGGCGAGAAGCCTTCACGGCGGCCCAGAACCCGAACCCGCACGCCGTCGCGCTCCAGCCGCACGATGTCGGTCTCGAAGTAGCGCTTGGGCAGCGCCATCAGCTCGGCCACCTCGGCGGCCGGACGGCTCCAGTTTTCCGTCGAAAATCCGAACACGGTCAGCCAGCCGATGTTGAGCTCGGCCGCGCCGGCCACCGTCCGCTTGAGCGCTTCGACCCCGGCGCGATGACCGAGCGTCCGCGGCAGGCCCCGGCGCTTCGCCCACCGCCCGTTGCCGTCCATGACGATGGCGACGTGCAGCGGCCGTTGCGGCGGACTTTCGTTATGGGCGGACATCGGCGTCGGGGTTCCCCTCACGGGCGCACGCGCGCTCGCACAATCAGACGTGCATGATCTCTTGTTCTTTGGTTTTCAAGGCTTCGTCGACGCGCTTGATCGCCTCGTCGGTGAGCTTCTGAACCTCGCCCTCCATCCGCTTGTGCTCGTCCTGGCTGATGACGGTGTCCTTCTCCGCCTTCTTCAGGTCGTCGTTGGCGTCGCGGCGGATGTTGCGGACGGCAATACGCTGCTGTTCGGCGTACTTGCCGGCGATCTTGGCGATCTCCTTGCGCCTTTCCTCGGTGAGCGGCGGAATCGGAATGCGCAGCGTCTGGCCGTCGACCACGGGGTTCAGGCCCAGGTTCGAGTTGCGAATCGCCTTCTCAACCGAGACCACGAGGCCGCGGTCCCAGACGTTGACGGTGATCATCCGCGCTTCCGGCACGTTCACGCCGCCGACCTGATTGATCGGAACGGACGAGCCGTAGGCGTCGACGTGGATCTGGTCGAGCAGGTTGGCGGATGCACGCCCCGTGCGCAGGGAGGCGAACTCCTCCTTGAGAGCGGCGACCGCCTTGTCCATGCGGTCCTTGTATCTCGAGAGCACCGGCTTCTCGGCGGTGGCCATGGGAATTCTCCCTTATCTTGCTTTGGCTTATGGGCCTCAGGCGATGGTCGTGTGGACGCCCTCGCCCCTCAACACTTTCAGGAAATTGCCGCGTTCCCGGATGGAAAACACCACGATTGGGATCTGGTTGTCGCGCATCAGGCTGATCGCCGAGGCATCCATCACGCGCAGGTCCTTGGCGAGCACCTCCTGGTAGCTCAGCCGGTCGTAGCGCTCGGCGGTAGGATCCTTCTTGGGGTCGGCGGTGTAGACGCCGTCGACGCTGGTGCCCTTGAACAGGGCGTCGCAACCCATCTCGGCGGCGCGCAGCGCGCCGGTCGTGTCGGTCGTGAAATAGGGGTTGCCGATCCCGGCGGCAAAGATCACCACCCGGCCCTTTTCCAGGTGCCGCAGCGCCCGGCGACGGATGTACGGCTCGCAGACCGCCTCCATCGGGATCGCCGACTGCACCCGGGTATAGATGCCGATCTTCTCGAGCGCGCCCTGCATGGCGAGCGCATTCATCACCGTCGCCAGCATGCCCATGTAGTCGGCGCTGGCGCGCTCGAGCCCGCGGCCGGCGAGCGACACTCCGCGAAAGATGTTGCCGCCGCCGATCACCAGGGAGAGCTGGATCCCCGTGCTGGTCACCACCTCGGCGATGTCCTCGGCCGTGCGTTCCAGCGTGGCGGTATCGATCCCGAACCCCTGATCCCCCATCAGGACCTCGCCGGACACCTTCAGGAGGATCTTCTTGTAGCGCAGGGGGGCGTCAGGCATCGAAGCGATCCAGGTCACCTAGGCGTACGGGAAAACATAGACCAGGACGAATTTCCGCCAAGCACAAGCATGGCGTCGCTCGTCCGCCTATCGCCGGCGGGTCCAGCGGCAGGTAAGCCCGACGCCGCCAAGCGACGTCGGGCTATCAGGTCGGGTCAGCGTTGGCCAGACATCTGCGCCACTTCCGTGGCGAAGTCCGGGCCTTCAGGTCCCTTTTCCACGCCCTCGCCCAGCGCGAAGCGGGTGAACGCCTTCAGCGTCACCGGCGAGCCGAGTTGCTTGCCGGTCTCGGCCACCAGTTGCTCGATCGTCTGGTCGGGGTTCATCACGAACGGCTGCTTCAGGAGGACGACTTCCTCCTGCCACTTGCGGATCCGGCCCTCGACCATCTTCTCGGCGATTTCGCGGGGCTTGCCCGACTCGACCGCCATCTGGGTCTGGATCTCCCGCTCCTTCGACACGACCTCAGGGTCGAGCTCGTCCGACGTCAGCGCCAGCGGCGGGGTCGGCGTGCCGGCCACGTGCAGGGCGATACGGCGCGCGACTTCGGCCAGGTGCGCCTGGTCCCCAGCGCCTTCCAGCGCCACCAGCACTGCGAGGCGCGCGACGTCGTCGCCTTGCTTGTTGTGCAGGTAGAGCGACACCGCGCCCTGCCCGACTTCCAGCTTGGCGGCGCGACGGACGCGCATGTTTTCGCCGATCGTCGCGATGAGGTTGGTCACCGCGTCGCCGACGGTTTCTCCCTTCGAGGTCTTCGCGGCGAGGATCGCGTCGACGTCGCCGCCGACCTTCAGCGCCACGTCGGCGAATTCACGGGCGGCGTTCTGGAAGCCGTCGTTCTTCGCGACGAAGTCGGTTTCGGCGTTGAACTCGACCAGCACGCCGGACTTGCCGTCGGCGGCGACCTTGCCCGCGACCAGGCCTTCGGCGGCCGCGCGGTCCGCCTTCTTGGCGGCCTTGGCCAGACCCTTGGTCCGCAGCCAGTCCATCGAGGCTTCGACGTCCCCGTTGTTCTCCTGCAGCGCCTTCTTGCAGTCCATCATGCCCGCGCCGGATTTCTCGCGCAGGTCCTTGACCAGCGCAGCGGTGATCTCCGCCATGGTCAGCTCCTTCAGGTTAGGTAACCGGAGACCCGTCTAAGGGCGCTCCGTGACAGTCAATCGAACGCGGTCGCGCGGCTTTAGCCGGCGGCTTCGCTCGAGGTCTCTTCGGCCTGCGTCTCCGAGCGCGCCAGCGCCGGCTCGACGGGGGCTTCCGAGGCGCCAAGGTCGACGCCCGAAGCCGCCTGACCGGCGGCGAGGCCGTCGAGCACCGCATCGGCCATCAGATCGCAGTAGAGCTGGATGGCGCGCGCGGCGTCGTCATTGCCCGGGATCGGATAGGTGATGCCGTCCGGATTGCAGTTGGTGTCGAGGATGGCGATCACCGGAATGTTCAGTTTCCGCGCTTCCTGGATGGCGATCGACTCCTTGTTCGTGTCGATCACGAACATCAGGTCCGGGATGCCGCCCATGTCCTTGATGCCGCCGAGGCTGAGCTCGAGCTTGTCGCGCTCGCGGGTCAGCTGCAGCAGCTCCTTCTTGGACCGGCCGCTGTCGCTCTCGAGCACGCCTTCCAGCTCGCGCAGGCGCGCGATCGAGCCGGAGACGGTGCGCCAGTTGGTGAGCGTACCGCCCAGCCAGCGGTGATTCACATAGTACTGCGCGCAGCGCTTGGCGCCGGTGGCGATCGGCTCGGACGCCTGACGCTTGGTGCCGACGAACAGGATGCGCCCGCCGCTGGCGGCGACTTCGCGGACCTTCACAAGCGCCTGATGCAGCAGCGGAATCGACTGCGACAGGTCGATGATATGGATGTTGGAGCGGCTGCCGAAGATGTAACGTTCCATCTTCGGATTCCAGCGGTGCGTCTGGTGGCCGAAGTGGGCGCCGGCTTCCAGGAGCTGGCGCATGGAGAATTCAGGAAGAGCCATAGGCTTCAGATGTCCTTCTTCCGGTTAACCTCCGCAGGCAAACCCTCGACTCCGAGGACCGGAATGGAACGCACGGGATGTCTCCCCGCACGGCCCAAACGCCTGCGTGTGGAATGAGGCCGGCAAATAGGGGCAAGTGCGGACAAATGCAAGTTTCCAGCATTTCCATCGTCCCCGGGCTTGCGGGCCGGAGGCATGTGGGACGCGCTCGACGCCTCCCCGCTCGCGCCGCCCTCCTCGACGACAAGGGCGGCGTGGTCGCCGTCAACAAGCGCTGGCGGCGCTTCGGTTCCGACAACGGCGCAACGTCGGACTACGCCGGCTTCAACTACCTGGAGGTCTGCGCCCTCGTTGCTCGACAGGCGACATCAAGGCTGCGCGCTTGGAACGCCACCTGCGCCGCATCCTCTCCGCCCTGCTCGTCGCGCGCCGACAACGCGACCAGGCCAGCGCAATCCTCGGGGAGACGCGCGAGAAGCATCTGCAGCTGCCGAGGCCTATGAGGAGCTAGGGCAGCGGCTGGCGGTCATCACGCTGGCGCTGCACGCCATGGAACGCGGCGGCGCCGGCAGCGCACCGGCGGCGGCGATCCGCCCGGCCGTCGACGAGGCGCGCCGCCAGGTCCGCTTTCTCTGCGGCCGCGGCGAACGACCCGGAACCACGAGCATCGCTGGACTAAGCGTCCTCTCAAGCCACATCCGATAGCGGATTACGCGGGTCGAGCGGCAATCCCTGCGCCTGGCGGCGCTTGAGCAGCCGCAGCCAACCATGCAGCGCCTCGCAGTCCAGCCCGTGCATCATCAGTCGGTGGCCCGCCTGCAGCGTCGAGAGCGGCACCAGCGGGTGACCGTTCTTGATGAACGACATGTGGTAGTCGGTGCCCAGGAGCTTGCCGATGTAGATGGCGATGGTCTCATCCAACTGCAGCGACTGGGCCGCCCGCACGAAGTCGGCGCGCGGCAGGAACAGGGCGTAGAGCGGCGTGTAGGCCTCGATCGCCGTCTGCACGTCGACGAAGTTGAGCGACCCCTGCGGTGGTGGCGCCAGCTCGATCGATCCGTCGGTGATCGCCGAGAAGTCGAGCGTCTCGACCGGGGCCAGGTCGCGATTTTGCGCCCGCAGCTGCGCATTCAGCTGAATGATGAAATTGAAGATGTTGAGGTCGTGCTGGAGGAAGACATTGTCCTCCAGGTCCTTCAGCGTCCGCGGCCGCAACGCCATGGTGTCCACCGCGACCGGCCCGGCGTTGGCCTTGATGAAGGCCAGAAGCTCGGTGCCGATGTGGAAGTGCCGCAGGATCAGCGTGTTCGCTTCCGGCGTGGCGAAGGTGCGCAGGCCCCAGTGAATCAGCCGATGCAGTGCGACGTTGAGGTTCGGGTGGTGGGGCGAGATCCCGCGCGCGATCTTCACCAGGATGAAGAACAGGAAGATGGCTGGGCGGACGATGGGAAACATCCAGCGCCGCGACCAGCTCCGGTTGCCCCTCAGTAGCGCGACCTTGGCCTCCGGCGCGATCGGCACGCCCTGATCGAGGAAGAGCGCCAGCCAGGGATCGGGGTCCTTCGGGTCGTAGCGGGACAGGTCGAAGTCGCTCACGCGAGGATCTCCTCGATCTGCAGCGCGTAGAGCCTCGCTGTCACCCGCGCCGTCTTGACGATCCGCGCCGCGGTTTGCGGGTCGGGCAAGACCAGGTCGAGCATAGCCTGGAACTCGCTGATGTGATCGACGTCGTTCTCGCCGTGATAGAGCAGGAAACGGACGGCTTCGTCGGGCTGGTCGAGGCTGCGCTTAACCAGCGCGCCCCATTCCGCCGCCTTGATCGAGCCTAGCCCCTCGATGATCCACATCGCGCCCAGCAGGCCGAACGGATTGGGCTTTGAGGCCTCATGGAACATCCAGGCCGACAGCGCTTCCGAGCCGATGTTCTTCTCGGCGCCGCGGATCGTCTCCAGTTCCCCGCCGGTCGCGACGAAGTCAGCCTCCAACAGGCGGAAGTCGCGATGCTCGGTGACCGCGTGGCGCATCAGCATGGAGCGCAACTCGAGGTGGGCTTCATCGATGTTGGAGGCCGCCCGCGACATCCAGAGCGCGCCATCCTTCACCTGCTGTCGCAGCGAGATCAGGAAGGCCTGATAGTCGGCCAGGGCGAAGCGTCCCCGAGACAGCTTGCGGATCAGCGGCGTCTGCTCCAGCCGCCCTTCGAACTCGGCGAACACGATGGCGAGCTGGCGAAGCACGTCGGCAGTCGCACTCATCCGACCGCCTCCAGCTGCATGAAGCCGACGAAGGCGCGACCGCTCTCCGGCACGATGCAGAGCACTTTCTCGCCGGCCTTGAGCCGACCGCTGGACAGGAACTCCGCCAGCATCACCCAGATCGAGGCCGAGCCGATGTTGCCCACACGGGCGAGGTTCGAGAACCACTTCACTTCAGGAATCGCGCCCGCCGTCGCCTCCAGCAGCGAAACGATCTCGTCGCGCAGCGAACGCGCCGAGTAGTGACAGAGCAGATGGTCGATCTCGCCCGGCACGATCCGACCATCGTCCACCTTCTGCAGATAGACGCCGATCCAGGCGCGGATGACCCGCTTCAGGAGCTCGAAGTCCTGCAGCAGGGCGACGCCGCCGGCGGCATGGGCGGCGGCGGGGCCTGCGAACGACCAGGCGGCCAGCGGATCGGCGCGACCATCGAACGTCGAGCCGGCCCACATGCAAGGATCGAAGCGGTCGGCCAGAGAGACGAGGTCGATGAACTCCACCCGCAGAGAGAGGCGGCGGGGCGGCGGCTCCGGCTCCAGGACGATCGCCCCTGCCCCATCCGACAGCGTGAAGCGGAGGAAGTCGGCGTCGGGCCGCAGGCGCCCCTTCTCGTCGACCAGCGCCGTTCCCTCGTAGAAGGCCGGTTGGAACCAGCGCGACGAGAACTCGCCGGCGGCGGCGACCGCCACGTCGTGCTCGCCCGCGCGCACGGTCAGCCAAGCCGCCTTGGCCGCCATCAGCGACGAGCCGCACACCGACTGGAAGCTGGCGATCTCCAGCGGCCCTGCCCCCAGCTCGGCGTGCACGGCGCTAGCGTGGCCCGGCGTCAGCAGATCGCCCTGGGTCGTCGCCGCCGCCAGGAAGGTCAGGTCCTCGCGGCCGAGCCTGGCGTCCTCCAGTGCTGCGGCGACGGCCCGCGCGCACATCTGGGCGTTCGAGTGGGTCGGCCGGCCCTCCCGGTCGTAGGCGTAGTGCCGGGTCTCGACGCCGTTCCAGCGCAGCGCGCGCCGGCCCATGCGGCTGTCGCGGCCGCCGACGCGGCCGAGGTAGTCCTCCATCGCCTCGACGCCGATCGGCTCCCCCGGCAGGAACGCGCCTGCGCCGGTGATGTAGACGGGCCGAAGCTCGGGCACGGTCAGGGCTCAACGTGGCCGCGCGGACAGTTTCACGCGAAGCTCAACCTGTGCGATTGGCAAGCGCCTCGCAAGCGCCTCAGCGCAGCCCGAGCGCCCGGGCGATATCCGCCCGTCGAGCTCCGGCGACCGTAGACAGGGATGCGATCGCCGGAGCTCTGCCAGCGAGCCCCCCGGATCGCCGGCGGCCACGGGCTAGGTGGCTATGGGCGGCGCCAGACTGGCACACGGAACGCCGTCCGAGCGGTGCGATGCAGGACAGGCGCCGCGCAGATCGGCGGCGCCTAAAGATCCTCGACCAGTACGACGCCTGGGGTCGCCTTCAACGCGCCACGAACGGCGATGTCGAGCTTGTAGCGGCCGGGCAGCTTGAGCTCGACTTCACGGCCGGCGCCTAGCCCGGCGACGAGCAGGACTTCGCCGCCGCGATCCGACGCTGCGCCGGCGAGCCGGGCCTTCAGGGACTCGATCTCGGCGCTGCGCGGGGCGACGTGTACGCGCAGGCCCGCGACGGCGTTCTCCAGCGCCTTCTCCACTGGCTGAGCGTCGTCGCCGAAGAATCGCACCTCGCCCTCCGTCGCCTTCGCGCGGACCTTGATCGCGCAGGCCTTGCCGGGCTCCAGATCCTCGCGGCAGCGCCGCAGCGTCTCGGGCGGGAACAGCACTTCGTATTCGCCGGTCGGATCCGAAAGCGTAACGAAGGCGAACTTCTCGCCGGTGCGGCCGGGCTTCTCCAGCTTCCGCCGCACGATACCGGCCATCCGCAGCGCCTCGGCGCCGCCGGCCGCCTTGGCGAGCGCGTCGGCGTAGAGGTCGAAACGCTTGCGACGCAGCGGCTCGATCATGTCTTCCAGCGGATGGCCGGAGAGATAGAAGCCGACCGCCGCCAGTTCCTGATCGAGCCGGTCGGTGGCGGTCCAGCCCTCGACCTTGGGCATCTTGCGCCTCTGAGCTTCCACCAGCTGACCGGCGCCGTCGCCGAACAGGCCGCCCTGATCGGAGGCCCGCTCCGCGGCGACCGTCTGGCTAAGCCCCATCAACAGGTCCGCCGCCTCGACGAGCTGCGCGCGATTGGAATGGATGGAGTCGAACGCACCTGCCCTCGCCAGGGTCTCGTAAGTGCGCTTGTTGACCTGCTTCGGATCGACCCGTTCGACGAAATCGAAAATGTCGCGGAACGGCCCGCCCTGGCGACGCACCTCGACTACGTGCTGCATCGCCTGCAAACCGACGTTGCGAATGGCGCCCAGCGCATACAGCACCTGGCCGTCCTCGACCTCGAAGTCGGCGCCGGAGCGGTTCACGTCGGGCGGCAGGATCTTCACGCCGAAGCGCTTGGCGTCCTGGTAGAACACCGACAGCTTGTCGGTGTTGGCCATGTCGAGGCTCATCGAGGCGGCGAAGAACTCGACGGGCGCGTTCGCCTTCAGCCAGGCGGTCTGATAGCTGACCACGGCGTAGGCTGCCGCGTGGGACTTGTTGAAGCCGTAGCCCGCGAACTTGTCGACCAGGTCGAAGATGCCGCCGGACTGTTCGGCTGCGATCCCGTTCTTCTCGGCCCCGGAGACAAAGCGGGCGCGCTGCTGCTCCATCTCCTCCTTCTTCTTTTTGCCCATGGCGCGGCGCAGCAGGTCTGCCTCGCCCAGGCTGTAGCCCGCCAAAATCTGGGCGATCTGCATCACCTGCTCCTGGTAGACGATGATGCCGTAGGTCTCGTTGAGCACCGGCGCCAGGGTCGGGTGCAGGGTGTCGATCGGCTTGCGGCCGAACTTGCAGTCAATGAAGGCCGGGATGTTGTCCATCGGGCCCGGCCGGTAGAGGGCGCCGATAGCGGTGACGTCTTCGATGCAGTTGGGGCGCAGCTGGCGAAGCGTGTCGCGCATGCCCTGGCCTTCGAACTGGAACACCCCGACCGTCTGGGCCGCGCCCATCAACTCGTAGGTCTTGGCGTCGTCCAGCGCCAGCGAGGCCATATCGACACCCGCGCCGCGCTTCTCCAGGTGCTTCAGCGCGCGGTCGATGACGGTAAGCGTCTTCAAGCCGAGGAAGTCGAACTTCACCAGGCCCGCGCTCTCCACCCATTTCATGTTGAACTGGGTGGCCGGAAGCTCCGAGCGAGGATCGCGGTAGAGCGGGGTCAGCTGGGTCAGCGGCCGGTCGCCGATCACTACGCCGGCGGCGTGGGTCGAGGCGTTCCGATACAGGCCTTCAAGCTGCAGCGACACGTCGAGCAGGCGCGCCACCGCCTCGTCCTCATCGCGCGCCTGGCGCAGGCGCGGCTCGATGTCGATCGCCTGGCTGAGCGTCACCGGGTTGGCGGGGTTGGCCGGCACCATCTTGGCCAGGCGGTCGACCTGGCCAAGCGGCATTTGCATCACCCGGCCGACGTCGCGCAGCACGGCGCGCGCCTGCAGCGTGCCGAAGGTGATGATCTGGGCCACCCGCTCGCGCCCATAGCGCTGCTGGACGTAAGAGATCACCTCTTCCCGCCGCTCCTGGCAGAAGTCGATGTCGAAGTCCGGCATCGACACCCGCTCGGGGTTCAGGAAGCGCTCGAACAACAGGCCGTAGCGCAAGGGGTCGAGGTTGGTGATGGTCAGCGCATAGGCGACCAGCGAGCCCGCGCCCGACCCCCGGCCCGGGCCCACCGGGATGTCATGCGCCTTGGCCCACTTGATGAAGTCCGAAACGATCAGGAAGTAGCCCGGGAACCCCATCTGGGTGATGATCCCGATCTCCCGCTCCAGCCGCGCCTCATAATCCTCGACCGGATATGCGTTGGCCTGACCCAGGCTCATGCGCAGCTTCAGGCCCTCGCGCGCCTGGTGCGCCAGTTCGTCGGCCTCGGATCGCCCGGCCTCGGTCGGGAAGCTCGGCAGCAGCGGGCCGCGCTTGGCGACCATGAAGGCGCAGCGCCTGGCGATATCGATGGTGTTGTCGCAGGCCTCCGGCAGGTCGGCGAACAAGGCGCGCATTTCGGCGGCCGGCTTGAACCAGTGCTCCGCCGTGACGCGTCGACGATCGTCCTGGCCCAAGAACGAGCTATCGGCGATGCACAGCAGCGCGTCGTGGGCCTCATACATACTCTGCTTGGCGAAATAGACGTCGTTGGTGGCCACCAGTGGTACGTCGGCCTCGTAGGCCCAGGCCACCAGCTCGCTCTCGGCCGCCGCCTCGGCGGCCACTCCATGACGCTGCAGCTCTACATAGAAGCGGTCGCCGAAGACCCGCTGCATCTCCTCGAGCGCCGCGCGCCCTTCCTTGACCTTGCCAGCCGCCATCAGCGGATCGACCGGCCCGTCGGGGCCGCCGGAGAGCAGGATCAGCCCCTCGGCCCGCTTAGCCACCTCGACCCAGGGCGCGTGCGGCTCCTCGTTGGCGGGGCAGTCGACATAGGCGATCGAGGAAAGTTCCGAGAGATGCAGGTAACCCTGCTCGCTCTGCGCCAGGAGAACGACGGTGGCGGTCCGCGCCCACCGCTCGGTGGGCCCCTCGCCGATCCCCGTCACCGGCAGGGCGCAGCCGATGATCGGCTGGACGCCGGCCTCCTTGGTGTCGACCGAGAACTCCAGAGCTCCGTAGAGGTTGGCGCGATCCGTCAACGCCACCGCCGGCATCTCACAGCCCTTGGCGAGCGCGCCGATCTTGCCGGCCTTGATGGCCCCTTCCAGCAGCGAATAGGCGGAGCGGACCCTCAGGTGGACGAAGCCGCTGGCGGCGCCAGCCTCATGACCGTCCGCGCCCAAGTCAGCCGCCTCCCCCATTCGCATGGCGATCAGCCCACCAGACTGCACCCCACACATACCATCCAGAAAGCTGGCCACGGAGGCAAAGGCCAGCGATTCTCGTGCAAGACGAACCATGTGTCGCATCCCTGTTGTGGGTAGTGTGGGGAGAACTCTGTAGGCGTTCCGTTTTCGTTCTTATTCCCCTTTTGTTCTTACGGTCAAGCCCCAGCTAGCCGAGGAGGCGCGAATGCGCCCACTGCTCCCGCTCCTGCGCCGGCACTACGCCTACCTGGCGAAGGATCTGCACACGCCGCTCATCGAGTTGCTGCACATCGGGCGACAGGCTTGCGGCGGCGATCTGGACAAGCTGTTCATCGTCCTGGTCGTCGGCATCCGCACGGCCGAGGATCGACGCGTCCTGGACCTCGACCTGAAGGAGGTGCTCGCCGGCGAAGTCGAGAGCCTGCCCAGCCTCTCCACCAACGTCAGATCGATCGCCGACTCCACCGGCATTCCCAAGGAGAGCGTACGCCGCAAGGTCGCGGCCCTGGTCGAGGCGGGCTGGTTTCACCGCGAGGGCAACAATCTCTCGCTGGCGCCCGAAGCCCTGCGCCAACTGACCCAGTTCCGCGAGGCGCTGTTCCAGCAGGCGGCGCGCAACCACCAGACGATCCAGGGCCTGGAGCAGCAAGAGACGTGACACCACAGCCGAGCGCGGGCAGAAGATCGCCGCATGGCTGGCGCGCTGTTCGTGCACAACAATTTCCCTGCCCAGTTCGCGGACCTGGCCGCGACGCTGGTGCGGCGCGGCGTTCCCTGCTTCGCGATTGGCTTCGAGACCGCGCCGGGCGCGCCCGGCGTGAACATGGTGCGCTATCGACTGTCGCGCGGCTCGGGACGCGACGTGTTTCCCCTGGCGATTCGGGCCGAGGCGGACCTGCTGCGAGGGCGACAGTCGCTGGCCGCGGCCGAGTGGCTCAAGGCCCAGGGACACACGCCCGAGGTGATCGTCGGGCACCCCGGCTGGGGCGAGACCTCGCTCTTGCGGCACGTGTTTCCGGACGTGAAACAGGCGCTGCTGTCGGAGTTCTACTATCACGGCCATGGGTCCGACATCGACTTCGACCCGGAGTTCTGGACTGGCGACGAGGAGGCCTTGATCCGCGGCGTGGCCAAGAACGCGGTGATGGCCATGTCCTTGGCCGAGGCCGACGCGATCGTCGCCCCGACCGAGTTCCAGGCTTCGCGCCTGCCGCCGGCTTTCCGCACACGCACCCACGTCATCCACGAGGGCGTCGACGTCGAGGCGATCCGCCCCGGCCCTGCGGAGCCGTTCCCGCTCAACGACGGCCGGGTGCTGCAACCGGGAACGCCGGTCATCACCCACGTGAACAACCAAATGGAGCCGATGCGCGGCCTGCATGTCTTCGCCCGCGCCCTGCCTCGCCTGCTGGCGGAGGTCCCCGACGCGCACGTGGTGATCATCGGCGAGGCCAAGACGCGCGGCTACGGCGGCGAAGCGCCTGGCGGCCTCACCTGGCGGCAATCGATCTTCCAGCCCCTCGAAGCGCAGCTCGACCTCAGCCGCGTGCACTTCCTGGGGCGGGTGCCGCACGGCCGCATGCTGGCGGCGCTGCGGCTCTCCGCTGCGCACGTCTACTACACCTACCCGTTCGTGCTCTCCTGGTCGCTGGTCGAGGCGATGGCCAGCGGCTGTTACGTGATCGGCTCGGACACCGCGCCGATGCACGATGCGCTACAGGATGGGGTGAACGGCCGGCTGCTGCCCTTCTTCGACACCGATGCGCTCTCGGAAGCCCTGATCGAGGCGTGCCGCGCGCCTGAAGCATCGACCGGGATGCGCAAGGCGGCCCGAGAGACCGCGGTGGCGAACTTCAGCCGCGCCAAGGGCCGAGAGGCCTGGATCGACCTGCTGCAAGATCTCGGCCTAACGATTCTCGACCAAGCGCCTTAGACGCCGCCGACGTTTATCACCGCTCATCCCGGCGAAAGAGGGGATCCCGGCGTCTTATGTCGCTGAGCAGCAATCGCCTCGGCCTTCACAAGGCCCCGATACTGCAAAAGGCCTGGGTCCCCACCTTCGCGGGGATGAGCGGATTTAGTGGAGTGGGTACGGCAGGGTCCCGCCCGCCAAGTCGCCACGCGTCCTAGGCCTGCTTTTCCCAGCCGCGGCCGGTCTGACGCCAGTAGGAGACCGTCAGGCCCTGCGCCTTCGCCGCGCTCCAGCGCCCGCGCGCGAGCCCTAGCTGCGCCTCATCACCGCCGTCGAACATCACCACGCAGCGCTCGAAATCGTCGAGCGTCCCCGGCTCCGCCCCGTCGACCAGGAACAGCACATTGGCGCCGTTGGGGTTCTCGAATCCCGTCGTCAGCAGGATCGGCTGGCGCGCGGCGCCCGGTTCGCCGTCAGGCCCGTGCGGCAAGAAACTTTCGTCGCGATAGCTCCACAGCCACCCATCAAGATGGGCGATGCGCTCGGACGCAGGTGAACGCACGATCGCCCGCCATCCGCGCGCCACCGACTTCTCCAGGAGCTCGGGCAGAGCCTGGTCCAGGCCGGTGCGCTCGAGATGGTAGAACCAGACCTCGCAGCCCATCGCCGCCTCAGCCCTCGTAACGCTCCTGCACCATCCGGTTCAGCAGCCGCACGCCATAGCCCGTCGCCCCGTCGGGGATCGTCGGGTTGGCGGATGGCTTCTTCCAGGCGGTGGAGGCGATGTCGAGGTGCGCCCAGGGCACGTTGTTGACGAACCGCTGGATGAACAGCGCCGCGGTGATCGAGCCGCCCGCCGGCCCGGCGGCGACATTGCGCATATCGGCGATCATCGAGTCGATGTTCTTGTTGTACTGTTCGGGCAGCGGCATGCGCCAAAGCGGCTCGCCCTCGGTCTTCGAGGCGTCCAGCAGGTTCTGCGACAGCTCGTCATTGTTGGAGAACAGCCCCGCGTAGTCGTTGCCCAGCGCGGTGATGATCGCGCCGGTCAGCGTCGCCAGGTCGATGATGAACTTCGGCCTGAAACGGTCCTGGCAGTACCAGATGGCGTCCGCCAGCACGAGGCGGCCTTCGGCGTCGGTGTTGATCACCTCGATGGTCTGGCCGGACATGGACGTCACCACGTCGCCGGGGCGCTGGGCGTTCCCGTCCGGCATGTTCTCCACCAGGCCCAGGATTCCCACAGCGTTGACCTTGGCCTTGCGCGCGGCCAGCGCGTGCATGACGCCGGTCACGGCCGCGGCCCCGCCCATATCCCACTTCATGTCTTCCATGCCGCCGGCGGGCTTGATGGAGATGCCGCCTGTGTCGAAGCAGACGCCCTTCCCGACGAAGGCGATCGGCTGAGCGTTCGGGTCGGCCGCGCCGTTCCAGCGCATCACCACCAGCTGGCTTTCGCGAATGCTGCCCTGCCCCACGCCCAACAGCGCGCCCATGCCAAGCTTGGTCATTTCCGGCTCGCCCAGCACCTCGACCTCGAGGCCCAGGCTCTCCAGCGCCTTCACGCGCCTCGCGAACTCCGCCGGATAGAGGACGTTGGCGGGCTCCGAGACGAGGTCGCGGCTGAAGCTCACGGCGTCGGCCAGCGCAGCCAACGGCGGAAAGGCGACCAGCGCGCCTTCCGGTTCGGAACTGACCACCTGCGCCCGCAGCACCGAGGGTTTCTTGTCCGCCGGCTCCTTGGTCCGGTATTTGTCGAACCGGTAGGCCGCGAGCCGCAGGCCTAGCGCCGCGTGCGCGCAGTGCTCGGCGCCGAGCGAGGCCAGGTCGAGGCGCACAGCCTCCAGGCCCGTGGCCTTCAGCGTATTGTACGCCAATGCGCCGGCGTGCTCCGCCCCCAGAGCATCGAAGGCTTCACGTTTGCCGGCGCCCACGAGCAGCAGACGCGGCGCGTCGAGCCCGGCCGGCGCGATCAGGTCCAGCGTCTGCCCCTTGCCGCCCGTGAACCGGCTCGCCGCGAGGGCCGCGGCGAGCGAGTCCGCCGGCGGCTGGCCCTCGAAGACGATCTGCACGACCGCGGTCTTCGGTTGCAGAGCGGTCCCGACGGCGACGAACTCGATTTCCATCCGCTACTCTCTCCGATCCCGTCTTCTCACCGCCTTCAACGCGCAGTAGGCGTTCGGAGCTCATCGCTCGCGTACTCTGTTGTGCGCAGGGGCGACGCATGGTTTAGAACAGCTCCGCCGGCCGCGGCGCGAAAAATCCCGGGCATGCCGTTTTTTCATAACCGATGCGCCTGATCGACTGCTACCTGTTGCGCCAAATGCTTGGGCCGACCCTGCTCGCTACGGCGGCGCTTACGGGGGTCGCCCTGCTGAGTCAGAGTCTGGCGGGCCTCGACCTGATCGTGAACCAGCGCCAGAGCGCGCTCGTGTTCCTGAAGGTGACGCTGCTCTACATGCCGCAGCTCATCAACATGATCTTGCCGATCGCCGTCTTCGTCGCGGCGCTGGTGGCGCTCAACCGGCTGCACACCGAGCAGGAGATCGTCGTCTGCTTCGCTGGCGGCATGTCACGCTGGCGAGTGATCTCGCCGGCCATCCGGCTGGCCTGCGTGATCGCCTTCCTGGCCCTTCTGCTGAACCTCTTCGTCCAGCCTGCGGCGTTCCGCGAGTTGCGCCAGGAGCTGTTCGCGGTGCGCACCGACCTTGCGTCGACCTTGGTGCGCGAAGGCGAGTTCACTGAGCCCTCGCCCGGCCTCACCGTCTATGCGCAGAGCGTTGATGGCCAAGGGCGAATGCGCAATCTCTTCATCCATCAGGCGAAGCCGAATGGGGAGGCGACGACCTACACCGCCGACCAGGGCCGGCTGGCGAAACGGTTCGGCCGGCCGGTGCTGATCATGCGCAACGGCTCGACCCAGGAGTTCTCCAAGACGGGCGTGCTCAACTTCCTCACCTTCGACGAGTACGTCTACGACCTCAGCCCGCTGACCGAGGGGTCGGAGATCGTGCACTACAAGCCCTCAGACCGCTTCCCCCACGAGCTGTTCTTCCCCGACCTAGCTCAGGCGTGGGAACGCCAGAACCGGGCCAGCCTGCTCGCAGAAGGCCACGCCCGGCTTTCGACGCCGCTCTATACGATCGCCTTCATGGCGATGGCGCTCGCCGCGATCATCGGCGGGGGCTTCTCGCGGCTGGGCTATGGACGCCGCATCGCGATCACGGCCAGCCTGGCGGCCTTCACCCGCATCGTCGGCTTCGTGGTGCAGGCGGCGTGCGACAACGACGCGTGGCTGAACGTCCTGCAGTACGCCGTTCCACTGCTGGCGCTGGGCCTGGCGCTGCGCAGCATCTTCCACCAGCCCGCGCCCGTCCGGACGCCCCGGCGCGGCGCGCGAGCCTTGCTTGGAGCGGGCGCGTGAAGCTCGCCGGCCGCATCGAGCGCTACATGCTGCTGCGGACGCTTGGCGGCGTCGGCATGGCGCTCGCGGTGATCAGCTCGGTCATCGTGCTGGTGCAGTTCGTCGACCTGTCGCGCCAGGTGGGGGTGCGAACCGACGTCGGCCCGGCCGAGTTGCTCGGACTGACGATTCTGCGCGCGCCTTCGGTGATTCAGATCCTGCTGCCGTTCGTCTTCCTGTTCGGGGTGATCGCCGCCTACGTCGGCCTAAACCGGAAAAGCGAGCTGGTGGCGATGCGCGCCGCCGGCGTCTCGGCGTGGCGCTTCATCATGCCCTCGGCGCTGGCGGCCTTCGCGGCCGGCGTGCTCAGCGTCACCGCGCTCAATCCGCTGGCCGCTGCGCTCAACAGCCGGTTCGAATTCGAGCGCGCTCGGATGATGGAGAACTACCTCCCAGGTGCGCCGAAGGAGGTTTGGCTAAGGCAGGGTAACGAGAACAACCAGATCGTCATCCACGCCAAGGCTCGCGACGTCGTCGCCGGCGTCGTTCGCCTGCGCGGCGTCTCGCTGTTCGTCTACGAGAAGGACCGCAGCGGCCGGCCGGTGTTCCGTCGCCGCCTCGAGGCCGCTGAGGCGCAGCTGATGCCGGGGTTCTGGCAACTGCGCGACGTGCGCGAAGCCACCGCCGGTGAGAACTCCGTCCATTCGGAGAGCCTCTCGATCCGCTCGGCGCTGGATGCCGAGGCTGCGATGGAGCGTTTCGCCTCGCCCGACGCCATCGCCTTCTGGCGGCTGCCATCGGCCATCAGGCTGACCGAACAGGCCGGCTTTTCGGCGGCGGGCTATCGTCTTCGGTTTCACCAGCTCCTGGCCACCCCGATCCTGTTCGCCGCCATGGCGGTGCTGGCGGCGGCCTTTTCGCTCAGGCTCGCCCGACTCGGCGGGCTCGCCGGCCTGGCGGGGGTCGGCGTTGCCCTTGGCTTCATCGTGTTCTTCTTCAACCAGTTCGCCGGCGCGCTGGCCAAAGGCGACATCATCCCGCTCTTCGCCGCCGCATGGGCGCCGCCCGTGGTGGCGCTGCTGTCCGGTTTGACTCTGCTCTGCTACACCGAAGACGGTTGAATCGTTCGCCTGCGGGGCTATGCATCCGCAAACGGCGCGACACAGCGCTCGGCGGGCGTCGAAGGGGATAAGCATCAACATGAGTTCGGGTCGGCTGACGCCCACCGCAGTGAAATGCGCCATGTTCGCCAGCGTCGCCCTGGGCGCCCTGCTGACCGGCCCGCAGGCGATGGCCAAGCCCGTCGCGCCGGCTGCCCCCGTCGCGCGCCAGCCGGCGCCCTCCGCCGACGGGCTCGCCCCGGACGAGCTCTACATGGAAGCCGACCTGCTGACGCGGGACGACAAGCGCAGCGTCACGACCGCCGAAGGCAATGTCGAGATCCGCTACCAGGGCCGCACGTTGCGCGCCGACCGCGTCGTCTACGAGGAAGCGGCGCAGGCCAAGCAGGGCCAACAAGCGGCTCCGGACCAGCCCGCCCAACCCGGCGTGATCCGCGCCTTCGGCCACGTACAGCTCGTCGGTGGCGACGGCTCAGTCGAGTTCGCCGACCAGATGACGCTGGACGACCAGATGAGCGCCGGCGTCGCGCGCGGGTTCGCCGCCCGCCTGCCCGACAACGGCAAGATCGCCTCGGCGACCGCAGTGCGGCGTTCGTCGGAGATCCAGGAGCTGAACCGCGCGATCTACACGCCCTGCGAGATCTGCACGCCGAAGGGCTCGCCGAAGAAGCCGACCTGGTCGATTCAGGCCGACCGCGTGGTTCAGGACAAGCGTCGTCGCCTGATTTTCTACCGGAATGCTCGGGTGCGCGTGAAAGGCGCGACGGTGATGTACCTGCCGGTGTTCTGGCACGCCGACCCGACGGCGGATCGGGCGTCCGGCTTCCTGGCCCCAAACCTCGGGGCGTCGGAGCGCCGCGGCTTCTCCTACGAGCAGCCTTATCTTTGGGTGGTCTCGCCCTACACCGACGTGGTGGTGAGCCCGCAGATCAACAGCAAGGTCAATCCATTCCTTAACACCGAGATCCGCAAGCGCTTCTACTCGGGCGATGTCGATGTGCGCTTCGGCTACACTCACGAGAAGGACGTCGACGGCAACGGCGACCGCTTCGGCCAGTCCACGGATCGCAGCTACGTGCTGGCCCGCGGCGCCTTCCATCCGGACGACAACTGGCTTCTCGGCTTCACGGCGGAGCGGACCTCCGACCGCCTGATCTTTGACAAATACGACGTCCCGCGCGTCTACGAGAGCCGCGGCCCCTACGTCGCCGACGACCGCCGCCTGATCTCGCAGCTCTATGCGATCCGCCAAGGCGACCACTCCTACTTCTCGACCGCGGCGATGAGCATTCAGGGCCTGCGACCGACCGCCGTGCCCGGCGAGTTCGAGAAGAACGGGACCTTCCCGATCATCGCGCCGCTGGTGGAAGAGCGATACGCGCCTGACGTGGACATCCTGGGGGGCCGTGTGCGCCTGACGGGCAGCGCCGTCGCGTTGACCCGCGACCAATCCCCCACCACGCCGACGCAACCCGGCATCGACAGCCGCCGCGTCACCGGACAGGCCGATTGGCGCACCACCTACATATCGACGACCGGCCTGCGCATTGATCCGTTCGTCAGCGTGCGAACCGACCTCTACAGCCTCTCCGACGTGCCGCGCGACGGCGCCGCCGGCTTCCACTCGCGCAGCGAAGGCCGCGCGCTCGCTACGGCCGGCGCCGATCTCTCCTACCCGGTGCTTCGCCGTCTCGGGGCCGCCACCGTCGTTCTCGAGCCGCTGGTGCAAGTGGCCGCCTCGCCCAACGCCAAGCAGATCGTGATCGGCCACGACGCGGCAGGTGAGCCGATCTACCTCAACGAAGACAGCGCCACTTTCGAGTTCGACGAAACCAATCTCTTCCGCACCAACAAATTCCCCGGCTACGACCTTTACGAGGACGGCGTTCGCCTGAACGTCGCCGGCCGTGGTTCGGTGCTGTGGGACGATGGTCGCCGCGCCAGCTTGCTGGTCGGGCGCAGCATCCGCTCGCAGAAGAACACCATCTTCCGCGACGGCTCAGGCCTGCAGGGCACCGTGTCGGACTGGATCGTCGCGGCCGACGCTCAACCGATGCGGGGGCTGTCGCTGTTCGCCCGCGCGAGGCTCGACTCCTCCAGCCTGCAGATCCATCGCATCGAGGCCGGAGCCAATGCCTCCACCAAGTGGGCGGCCGGCTATATTCGCTACCTCAAGAATGACGCCCAGGTGACGGGCCTGCCGGCCAACGCCATCAACGGCGGGCGGCAAGAGAACATGGACCTCGGCGGCGAGGTCTATTTCGGCAAGAACTGGGGCGTGTCCCTGGCCGGCAGCCGCGACATGGTTCAGGACGCCTGGGCCGTGCGCGACGTGGGCGCTTTCTACCGTGACGAGTGCGTTCGCGTGGATGTCATCTACCGCAAGGAAGACGCCGTCATCTTCCAGCAGGACAGCCGAGGCCAACTGCGCCAATTGGGGCGTAACGAACAGGTTATGGTGCGCCTAACGCTCGCCACATTGGGCGGGGCATTTTAATGTCGCCGAGAATGCGCCGCAGACGCCGGCCTCTGGAAGGAATGACCTCACTTATGAAGCACGCTGACGACGTCCCGGGCCGGTTGGCGCGCGGCGTGGCTTTTGCCGCGTTGATGGCCGCCGCGGCCCTGCCTCTGGGCGTCCAGGCCGCCCCGTCCAGACCTGCTCCGGCGCCGAAGGCCGCTCCCGCGGTGAAGGCGGAGGCCCCCGCCCCGCAGCCCGCGGCCGCCCCCCGCCCGCTGTCGGAATCTGTCGCGGCAGTCGTCAACGACGAGATCATCTCGACCTACGATCTGGCGCAGCGGATGCGCCTGCTGATCGCCACCTCCGGCATTCAGGCCACCGAGCAGAATCTCCAACAGTTCCAGCGCCAGGCGCTGATCTCCCTGGTCGACGACCACCTGCAGCTCCACGAGCTGCGGCGCGTCGAGAGAGACCAGAAGATGAAGATCATCGCGAGCGACGACGACATCCGCGAAGAGCTCTCCGCCATGGCGCGCGAGAACAACATGTCGGTCGATCAGTTCCTGAACGTGCTCAAACAGCAGGGGATCGGCCGCGAAACACTGTTTATGCAGTTCCGCGCTCAGATCAGCTGGCAGCGCTGGATTCAGGGACGCTACGGCTCCCGGTTGCGGATCGGCGACGACCAGATCAAGGCGACCCAGGCGAAGCTCCTCGCCGACGCCTCGAAGCCGCAATACGAGGTGAGCGAAGTGTTCATCGACGCCAGCCGGGCGGGCGGTCTCGATGCGGCGATGCAGGGCGCCCAGCAGCTCGTGGCGCAGATGCAGCAGGGCGCGCCGTTCAACGCCGTCGCGCGGCAGTTTTCGTCGGCGGCGACCGCGGCTTCCGGCGGCGACGCGGGCTGGGTCAGCCCCGGCGAGATGCCGCCTGAGGTCGATGCGGCCCTCAATCAGCTGCGCCCGGGCCAACTCTCGCAACCGATCGCCGTCAAGGACGGGGTCTACATTATCTACTTGCGCAACAAGCGCGCCGGCGCCGGTGCGACCGTGGTCAGCCTCAAGCAGGCGGCGATCTCGCTGTCGCAGACCGCGTCGGCCGGCGACCTTTCGGCGGCGCGCGACAAGCTGATGAGCGTCCGCTCCGCCGCCACCGGCTGCAACGACTTCGAGGCCGCCGCGGCCAGGCAGGCCGGCGTCGTCGCGGGTGATCTCGGCGAGGCGGAGATCGCTGATCTCGCGCCGGAATTCCGTCAGGCCGCTGAAACGCTGCAGGATGGCCAGATCTCGGAGCCGATCCGCACCAAGGTCGGCCTGCATCTCGTGGCGGTCTGCGGCAAGCATGCGTCCGGCGGAGCTCAGGTCACGCGAGACCAGATCGAGAACCGACTGCTCGGCCAGCAGCTCGCCATGATTTCGCGGCGCTACATGCGCGACCTGCGCAATTCCGCGACCATCGAGACGCGGTGACGCGCCGGCCGCTCGCGCTGACGCTGGGAGATCCCGCCGGGATCGGACCGGAAATCGTGGTCAAGGCCTGGCGGTTGCTCCGTGAAACGGGCCCTGCCTTCGTCGTCGTCGGCGATCACGACGCGCTCGCCGCCGCGCCCGGAGCCGGAGACACCGCTCTCCAGCGGATCGCCCGCTTCGGCGAAGCGGCGGCGATCTTCGGAGAGACGCTGCCGGTGCTCGACCTGCCCCTGAAATCACAGGTGGTGGCGGGCCGGCCCGACGCCGCCGCCGGGCCGGCGATCGTCCAATGGATCGAGACCGCCGTCGGCCTGGCGTTGCGAGGCGAAGCCGCAGGCGTCGTCACCGCGCCGATCGCGAAGGCCCCCCTCTACGAAGCTGGCTTCAAGTTTCCGGGCCACACCGAATTTCTCGGCGAGTTGACCGCCGGGGCGCCGCACGACGGCCCTCGCGGCCCGCTGATGATGCTGACCGCGCAGGATTTGCGCGTGACCCTGGCGACGGTCCATACGCCGCTGGCGCGGGCGCCGGGCCTGCTCAGCATCGAAGCCATCGTGCATACCGGCCTGATCACCGCCCAGGCTTTGCAGCGGGATTTCGGCGTCGACCGGCCGCGGCTTGCCGTCGCCGGCCTAAATCCGCACGCTGGCGAAGCGGGAAGCTTGGGCCGTGAAGAGATCGACGTGATCGCCCCGGCGATCGAAGCGCTGCGGGCCATGGGCGTCGACGCGACCGGCCCCTACCCCGCCGACACCTTGTTCCCGGCCGAGATGCGCGCCCGCTACGACGCCGCGGTCTGCATGTACCATGACCAGGCCCTGATCCCGGTGAAGATGCTGGACTTCTGGGGCGGAGTGAACGTCACGCTGGGGTTGCCGATCGTGCGCACGTCGCCCGACCACGGCACCGGTTTCGACATCGCCGGCCGCGGTGTCGCACGACCCGACAGCCTGATCGCCGCCATCCGCCTCGCAGATCAGATCGCCGAGCGCCGGGACGCCGGATGACAACGGCGCTCGCGGATCTGCCGCCCTTGCGCGAGAGCCTCGCCGCGCACGGACTTTTGGCCAAGAAGGCGTTCGGCCAGCACTTCCTGCTGGACCTGAACATCACCCGGAAGATCGCCCGCCTCGCCGAACTCGGTCCCGGCGATCAGGTCATCGAGGTGGGTCCCGGCCCCGGCGGGCTGACCCGCGCCCTCCTCGAGACGGGCGCGAGGGTTGTCGCCGTGGAGAAGGACGAACGGTTCCAGCCGCTGCTCGAGGAACTGCGCGACGCAGCGCCCACGCTCGAACTGGTGTTCGGAGACGCGCTCAAAGTCGACGAGGCGAAGCTCGCGGGTCCGAGCCCAGCGCATCTGGTCTCGAACCTCCCCTACAACGTCGGCACCGCGCTGCTGATCAAGTGGCTGACCGGCCCCTGGACGCCTGCGTCGCTGACCTTGATGTTTCAGAAGGAGGTCGCAGACCGCATCGTCGCCCAGCCTGGCGAAGACGCCTACGGTCGGCTTGCCGTGATCGTCAGCGCCACCTGCCGGGCTCAACGGGTGATGGACGTGCCGGCGCGCGCCTTTACGCCCCCGCCGAAGGTCGATTCCGCCGTCGTCCGCCTAGTTCCCCACGCCGAACGCTCGGACGCCGAGTTGCTGCGGCAGCTGGAGCGGATCACCGCGGCCGCCTTTGGCCAGCGGCGCAAGATGCTCCGGTCGAGTTTGAAAGCCCTGGGCGGTGAGGCTCTGGCTGACGCCGCAGGGGTCGATCCTCAGGCCCGCGCCGAAACGGTCGACCTCGCGGGCTTCCTGCGGCTAGCCGCCGAACTCGGCCGGCGTTCAGGCTGACACAGAGGTCAGGCTGCGGCGCCGAGCAACGCCTGGGCCTTGTGGCTGAGCGCCCAGCGGCTGAGGCAATGCGCGCCCTTCGTCGGCCGGCCTTCCCATCCGATGAAGTCCAGCCAACCGCGCTCGCCGAGGGCGAAGCAGCGACGTTCACGAGCGAAGCCATCCTCCACCCGGGCGCCTTGATCGTAGAGTACGTTGACGAGACGACCCTCGGGCAGAGCCTGCAGAAGAAGGGCTCGGTTCAAGGGCGATAGGCTGTCGAGGTCCATTTGCACGCTCCGACTTGCCTAGCTAACTAGCCGCCGAGTCTTGGCCAGGCGCAACCTTTCGCCGCACGGGCCTGTGGAAGGCTTGCGTCAGCCTGGGGATGATCCGTGAGCGACTGATTCTTGGACGTCCGGGATCACTTCTTTTCGAGCAGAATCTGGCTTTCCTTGCGCAGCCGCCCTTTCATCTTGTCAGCCATCATCGCCAGCAGATTGGGCAGCAGCACCTCGAGCCGGATCGCGTTGTCTTCGACGTCGATCGTCCCAGTCAGTCTCTGGCCCAGAGCGGCGAAGGCGAAGCTCAGCCGATCGCCTTGCCAGTCCTTCGACAGCGCGCCTGCGGCCGCCCCCATGTGCTGGGAGAAGTTCGCGATACCCTCGTCGACCCTTCGCCGCGCCTCACTACGGCCAAGCTCGTGCGGTATGGTGAGAGTGATGGCTCTGCTCATGTGCGTTAGAACGGTTCGGCCGGGCTTGGGGTCCCTTGCATCGGTTTCGGAGGCTGACAAATGACAGAGGACCGAACCGCGTTCGGCAGCGGTCCCTATCCAGACTCCGGTCCCGTGGCGATCATCGCGCGCCTGGCGTTCATCGGCGCGACCCTGGCGATCGTCATCGCGGTGTTCCTGCCGCCCTGGATGGTGCCCAACTTCGTGCGCTCGAAGTACCTGCAGCACTTCGCGGCATTCTACGTGTTGATGCTTGCGGCGCTGGCCGCAATGCCTCGCCGTCGTCTGCGCCGCGTCACGCTTTACGTCGCTGTCCTGGCGACCGGGCTGGAGGCCACTCACCTGCTGGGCGGCGCGGCTTTCTATCCCCTGGTGCGCAACTGGGTGGCTGACCTGGGCGGTATATCGGCGGCGATGGCGCCCTTGATCGTCGAGCGCTTCCGCCGCCGCTTCCCTCCGCGAGCCTGACCTCTAGAACCAGCGTCGCCCGTGGTCGCGAAGGCGCAGGTTGTTCTGCACGTTGCGAACGCCCTCGATGTCGGCGATGTCCTCGATCCGGCGCTTGTCTTCCTTGCGTCGCACCGTGCCGTTCAGCGTGACGTCGCAGTCGTCCACCAGCACTTCGACATCGCGCAGGTCGAGGCCGCGCTCGTCCTCCAGGCGTTCGACGATGACGGCCCAGAGCACGCGATCCGACGGCCCGCGCCGCCGGCCCACGGCGTCGCCCTGATCACGCCCACCGAAGAAGGCGCCCGCACGATCCTTCCATGAGCGGTTGCGCTCGCCCAGATCCTCGTCGCGTTCGGCGGCGCGCTCGGCGCGCCGGGCGGCCTCGGAGCTCGGCTCCGCGCGCCTGTAGTCACGCTCTTCGGCCGAGTAGCGCCGATAGGCCCGTCCCCCGTCCCGGTCATAGACGAAGTCGGTCGAGTAGTCGGCCTGGCCGTAGTCGTCGGCCCGGCGGCTCGCCTCTTCGTCGATGCGATAGCCAGTTCGCCGCCGCGGCTCGTATCCGTAGTCGGTCGAGTAGTCGGCCAGGCCGAAGTCCTCGAGGTCATCGGCCTCCGGACGGCTCTGACGCTCGTCCCAACGCTCGCGTCGATCACTGCGCTCCTCGCGCGTCCAGTCCCGCGGCATGTTGCGTCTCCTTCAAATGACGATCAGCCCCAAAACCTGCACCATTGACATAGGTTCCGCAGGGGGCGCGCGCCTCAGGCTTGCGCGATCCAGCCGTCGGTGAGGCTCGAATAGGTCACGCCGACGAGGATCATTTCGCCCTGCCCGCCGACCTTGATCACCGTGTCGGCCCCGACTTGCGACGCGCTGAACGTCTCGCCCCGAAGGATCAGCACGCGGTCCTCCTCGGCCTGATCGAAGTCCAGCACCCGGTCGGTGTGATGGCCGGGGATCGCCACGAAGGTGTCCGCGCCGCCGCCGCCGGTAAGCGTATTGTCGCCCATGTCGCCGGAGATCCAGTCGGCGCCGGAGCCGCCCACCACGATGTCGTTCCCCTGCCCGCCGCGCAGGATCCCGCCGCCGTCGCCTCCCTGCAGGGTGTCGTCGCCCTGGTTGCCGTTGAGGATGTTCAAGCCCTTCGAGGCGCGGGCGTCGATCAGGTCGGCGCCCTGCCCGCCCAGCAGCCAGTCGCCGACCTCGGAGCGTCCGACGATGGTGTCCTGGCCCTGGTTGCCGTTGACGGCGTTGAAGCCCGCCCCGCCGACGATGGAGTCGTCGCCAGGTCCGCCACGCAGCACGTCCGCGGAGCCTGCTCCGACGATGGTGTCGTTCCCCGGGCCGCCGTCGACCTGCGAGAAGGCGCCGCTCGCCTGCAGGGAGTCGTCTCCGTTCGTCGGCATCGTCGAGCTCAATGGGCCGGCGCCGTCGACGATGACATGGAATTCCAACGATGCGGACGAGACATTGCCGGCCCGGTCGACAGCGACCGCCGTCAAGGTGTGATCGCCCGGCGCCAGATTGTCTGTCGTCACCGTCACCGCGCCGCCGAATCCGATCTGAGCGTCGCCGACCAGCCGTGAGCCGTCGTACAGCTCCAAGTGGCCGCCCAGCAGCGCCGGGCCGCCATAAGGAGCGTGTCCGGGCGGGCCTTCCGGCGGCGGCGGCAAGCCCGCCTCGACAATGTGGAAGGTCGGCGTGGCGTCGTCGGTATGGGCGCCGTTCGCCAGTGCGCCCGTCGATGACCCGACATCGTCCTGCACGTCGGCGATGATCGGCGTCGCGGGCGGCGCCGTGGCCACGCCCAGCGCGAAACTGGCGATGCTCGCCAGCGACGAGCCGTCGGCGCGCCGCAGCGCTGCGGAGAGCAGGCTGAAGCCCTCCGGAAGACCGGTTACGGGTACGTCGACGAAGCCCTGCGCGACCTGGCCCGCGGTCAAGGTCACCGGCGCGCTGGCCAGCCCTCGATCGCTGGTCACGGTGATCGTCGTCCCCGCGGCCGCGCTGTCGCCGAGCGACACCCGGATCACCGGCGCGGAGTCGTTCGTATAGTCGCCGTAAGCGACCGATCCGATCCGCGGCCCGACATCGTCGAACGCGGACACGACTTCTGGAGTTGTTGGCATTGTAAATTCCCCGACTTGATACCTGCGCGTTAACCAAAACCGCGCGCGCACCCCTCCGTTCCGCAACGGCAGCGGCGTCGCGTTGGATCCAGCTTGGCCGCAAATTTCGCTGCGAATTCCGGACGCCGCGTGGCCGAGGCGGCTACACCCGTGACCAGGACCGCGACTCGGGAGAGACCCAGGTTGTGCTGAAGCGCAACGACACGCCTGAGCCTGCCGGCGCCGAGCCGCCCACGGTCGCCAAGGCCAGGCCCGTGCTTCGGCGTGTCCTGCACCTGATCCCGCTCGTCCTGTTGGTCGCCGCCGGCATGGTGCTCTGGCGGGAGTTCCGCCACCTCAGCTTTTCCGAGATCGCCATGGCCATGGGCGATTGGGGCTATGTGCGGGTCGCCGGCGCGGTGGCCTTGGCCGCCTTCAGCTTCTGGCTGATGGGGGTCGTCGAATGGCTCGGCCTGCGCTGGGCCGGCGTCCGGGTGCCCTGGATCCCGTCGATCGGCGTGTCGTTTCTCGCCAACGCCATCGCCCACGCCGTTGGCGCCAACCTGCTGGTCTCGGGCGCGCTCCGCGCGCGGCTCTACGATCGCTATGGCGTGAGCCTCGCCCAGGTGGCGGCGACGACGCTGTTTGGCGGCATGTCCTTCGCCGTGGGCATCGGGATGCTGGGAGGCTGCGGACTGGCGCTTTCCCCGCCCGAGCAGATTACCGCCACCGCGATCCCGCTCGGCCTCGCGAGGCTGGTCGGCTGGGGGCTGATCTCCGCTTCGGCGGGCTATGTCGTCCTCTGCGCGCTCCGGCGCGCGCCGTTGCGCGCTTTCGGGCGAAGGCTGGCGCTGCCGTCCGCCGGAGCGGCGCTTGGCCAACTCGTCGTGGGCGTGGTGGACAATGGAGTCGCCGCGGCGATCATCTGGATGTTGCTGCCGGCGGGCGATGTGCCGTACCAGACCTTCGTCGGCGCCTATGCTGTGGCCGCGGTCGCTGGCCTGGTCTCCACCGTGCCGGCGGGCGCGGGCGTGTTCGAAGGATCGATCTCGACCCTGCTGCCCCAGGCCGAAGGCGCGCCGCTCGCCGCGGCTTTCCTGGGCTATCGCCTCGCCTACTACCTGCTGCCGCTGATCGTCGCCTGCGTCGCCCTGGCGATCCACACCCTGCGTCGGCGCGCCGCCTGAGTCCCTCGCCCCCTAGCCCTTCGGCTGCTCTTCCAGCCGACCGTCCTTCAGCGCGAACACCCGGTCCATGTGCCGGGCGAGCTCGAGATTGTGGGTGGCGATCACCGCGGCGACCTTCTGGCGGCGCACCAGGTTGTAGAGCGCCTCGAACACCGCGCCGGACGTCGCCGGATCGAGGTTGCCGGTCGGTTCGTCGGCCAGGATCAGCTTCGGCGAATTGGCCAGCGCACGCGCGATCGCCACCCGCTGCTGCTCCCCGCCCGACATCTGCGCCGGCTGATGGTGCGTGCGCGCCGCCAGGCCCAGCGCGTCCAGCAGAATGCGCGCACGATCCCGCGAGGAGCCGCGCGAGCGGCCGGCGATCATCTGCGGCAGGGCGACGTTGTCGAGCGCCGAGAACTCGGGAAGCAGATGGTGGAACTGGTAGACGAAGCCGATGGTGGCCAGACGCACGCGGGTGCGCGCACGCTCGCTGAGATCGGAACACTCGCGTCCCAGCACCGAGATCCGACCCGCCTCGGGATGCTCCAGCAGTCCCGCGGAGTGCAGCAGCGACGACTTGCCCGAGCCCGAGGGACCGATCAGCCCGACCACCTCGCCCGGGCGCACGTCGAGATCGACGCCGCGCAGCACCGGCAGCGGGCCCGCGGCGGTGGCGTAACGGCGCTCCAGCCCGCGGATCGACAGGACCGGGCTACTCATAGCGAAGCGCCTCCACCGGATCGAGCCGCGAGGCCCGCCACGCCGGCGGCAGGGTCGCAACGAACGACATCGCCAGCGCCCAGAAGGTGATCAGGCTGACCTCGGCCCAGTCGACCCGCGCCGGCAGCCGCGACAGGAAATAGACGTCGGACGAGAACACCGCCTGGCCCGTCGCCCATTCGACGAAGGTCTGGATCTGATCGATGTAGACCGAGACCAGACAACCCAACAGCAGGCCCGCGGCGGTGCCCAGCACGCCTACCATGGCGCCGGCCATGAAGAAGATCCGCATCACCGCGCCGGCGCTGGCGCCCATGGTCCGCAGGATGGCGATGTCGCGGCCCTTGTTCTTCACTAGCATCACCAGGCCGGAGATGATGTTCATTGCCGCGATGGCGACGAGCAGCATGAGGATCAGGCGCATGACGTTGCGCTCGACCTTCAGCGCGCCCCAGAAGGAGCTGTCGCGCTGCGTCCAGTCCGCCACCAGCGCGCCCGGCCCCGCGGCCTTGGCGATCGCGCCCTTCATGCCGATGGCTTTGTCCGGATCGTTCACCTTGATCTCGATGGCGTCGACGCCGCCCTCACGGCCGAAGAACAGCTGAGCCTGCTGCAGCGGCATGTAGATGTAGGCCTGATCGTACTGGCTCATCCCCACCGTGAAGGTCGCCCCGACCGTGTAGGTCTTCTGCAGCGGCGTGCCGCCGAAGGCTGTCGCGCCCCCCGACGGTGAGATCAGGGTCAGCGGATCGCCCGGCCGCACGCCCAGCGACTGCGCCAGCCGCTCGCCGACGATAATCTCGTCGCCACCGAACTCGCCCTGGCCGAAGCCCTTGAGGCTCCCGTGGGTCAGGTTACCGGACACCAGCTTGGTGGCGGCGAGGTCCTTCGCCTGGATTCCCCTGACGATGGCGCCGGAAATCTGGCTCGGCCCCATGGCGATCGCCTGGGCCTCAATGATCGGCGAGGCCTGCACGACCCCGGGCACCTTGACGATCCCGTCCACGACGAGGTCGCGGTCCGGCCGGTCGAGCACGGGACCAGTGACGAACAGATGGCCGTTGAAGCCGAGGATTCGGCCGAGCAGCTCGGAGCGGAAGCCGTTCATCACCGACATCACGATGATCAGCGTCGCCACCGCCAGCATGATGCCGATGAAGGAGATGATCGAGATCAGCGCCACGCCGCCCTGGCTGCGCTTGGCGCGCAGGTAGCGGCCGGCGAGCATCCGCTCCCAGTAGCCGAACGGCGGCGCCCGGCCGCCGATCGTCGCCTCAATCGAGCCGGCCGCGTCCTCGCTCACGCGGTGATGGCCTTCACCGCGGCCTCGAGCGGCAGGGTCTGGCGCTCGCCGGTCGCCCGACGCTTGATCTCGACGACGCCGTCGGCGACTCCCTTGGGTCCGACGATCAGCTGCCAGGGCACGCCGACCAGGTCCAGCGAGGCGAACTTCGCGCCGGGACGCTCCTCGCGGTCGTCCAGCAAAGGCTCCCTCCCAGCCGCCTGCAGCGCCTTGTAGGCCTGTTCGGCCACCGCATCGACGGCGGCCTCCCCCACCCGCAGGTTGACGACCGCCGCGCCGAACGGCGCCACGCTTTCGGGCCAAATGATGCCGCCATCGTCGTGGCTGGCCTCGATGATGGCGGCGACGAGGCGCGAGACGCCCACGCCGTAGGAGCCCATCTGCACCGGGCGTTCCGCCCCGTCCGGGCCGGCGACGAAGGCCTTCATCGGCTTCGAGTATTTCTCGCCGAAATAGAAGATGTGGCCGACCTCGATGCCGCGTGCGGACATCCGCTTGTCCTCGGGCGCTTCGGCTTCGAAGCGGGCCTGGTCGTGCATCTCGTCGCTGGCGGCGTAGAGCGCCGTGCGCCTCTGGACCAGCGGCTCCAGGTCGCCATCCCAGTCGATGTCCGGCCCCGGCGCGCCCATCTCGACCAGGTCGCGGTGTGCGAAGACCTCGCTCTCGCCGGTCTCGGCCAGAATGATGAACTCGTGAGAGAGGTCGCCGCCGATCGGCCCGGTGTCGGCCCGCACCGGGATCGCCTTCAGGCCCAGCCGCGAATAGACGTTCAGATAGGCCAGGAACATGCGGTTGTAGGATCGCCTTGCCGCCGCCTCGTCGATGTCGAACGAATAGGCGTCCTTCATCAGGAACTCGCGTCCCCGCATCACGCCGAAGCGCGGCCGCCGTTCGTCGCGAAACTTCCACTGGATGTTGTAGAGGTTCTTCGGCAGGTCCCGATAGGACTTCACGTAGGCGCGGAAGATGTCGGTGATGACCTCCTCCGCGGTCGGGCCGTACAACAGGTCGCGCTCGTGGCGATCCTTGATGCGCAGCATCTCCTCGCCGTAGTCGTCGTAGCGGCCGCTCTCGCGCCACAGGTCGGCGAGTTGCAAGGTCGGCATCAGCACTTCGACCGCGCCCGCCCGGTCCATCTCCTCGCGGACGATCTGCTCGATCTTCTTCAGCACCTTCAGCCCGAGCGGCAGCCAGGCGTAGATGCCGGCGGCTTCCTGGCGGATCAGGCCCGCCCGCAGCATCAGCTGGTGCGAGACGATCTGGGCGTCGGACGGCGCCTCGCGAAGCGTCGGCATGAAGTAACGCGAAAGGCGCATGAGCTCGGGCGTCCCTAACTAGGAGAGCCGGTCAGATAGCCCTGGCGCCGCAGGCTTGGCAACGCGCCAGAGCCCAGATCAGGTCCGCCAGGGAATCTTGGCCAGGTCGATGACGTGGAAGTGGAGCAGGCCCAGCAGCACCATCAACAGCAGAGCTGAGATCCAGGTGGTGGTGATGAACTTGCGCTTCAGGTTGGGGTTCACCGGGGCGCCGGGATCGCCGCCCTCCGGATCGATGCCCAGTTCCGCATAGGTCCGCGTCCCGAGTGGGAGGATCGCGAACAGCACCGTCCACCAGATGGTCAGGTAGATGGCGATGGTGGTCATGACGCCCATCAGTGCGCCCCCTTCGGCGTCTCCATCAACTCGACCAGCACGCCGCCCATGTTCTTGGGGTGGACGAAGATCACCGGCACGCCGTGCGCGCCGATGCGCGGCTTGCCGTCGTTCAGCACGGTCGCGCCCTTCGCAACCATGTCATCGCGGGCGACGGTGATGTCCTCGACCTCGAAGCAGACGTGATGCTGACCGCCCTTCGGGTTCTTCTCCAGGAAGGCCCGCACGGGCGACTTCTCGCCCCACGGCTCCAGTAGCTCGATCTGACTGTTGGGCAGGTTCACGAAGCAGACCTTCACCCCCTGCTCTTCCAGCACGAAAGGCGTGGTGATGTCGGTCGCGCCGAGCACGTCGCGATAGAGGGCGATCGAATCGTCGAGGAAGGGCGTCGCGACGCCGACGTGATTGAGCTTGCCGATCATGCGGCCGCTATAGCGCTTTGCAGACGCGAGCGCGAGAGGCCGAAACAGCACGCCGGGGCTGGAATGCGCGGGCGCACGCCCTTAAAGCCTCCCGCATGGGGCGGACCTCATCTGGACAATACTGGGAGCGCCTCGACCACCTGCGCGGCATCGCCGCCTTCATGGTGTTCTGCTGGCACTTCGTCCACGCCCAGAGCGTCGTCCCGGCCAGCGCGCCCTCGCTGAGCCCGCTGCTGGAAGAAGGGCACACGGGCGTGGCGCTGTTCATGGTCCTGAGCGGCTACCTGTTCGCCAAGATCGTCGGCGATCAGCAGATCGACTTTCGGCGCTTCATCGAAGCGCGCCTGCTGCGTCTCGGCCCCATGCTCGTCCTGGCGCTCGGCGCGGCCTACGCCCTGCACCCCAAGCTCTGGTATGAGATCCCTCTGGGCCTCGTCTGGCCCACCTGGAGCAACGGCTGCTGGTCGGTCGCGGTCGAGCTGCAGTTCTACGCCCTGCTGCCGCTGCTGATCGCCGGCTTCCGCCGCACGCCCAAGATCGCGGTCGCGCTCGTCCTCACGGCGATGGCCGTGCGGGCGCTGACCTATATCGCCCAGGGCGAGGTCTACACCGCCGCCTACTACTCTCTGTTGGGCCGGATCGATCAGTTCGTGCTCGGCATCCTGGCCTGGCGGCTGTTCCAGGGACGCGCGCTGCCCAAGCCGCTGATCGCGGTCGGCTTCGGCGCTTTCCTCGTGGCGCTGCACCTGTTCGATCTCGCCGGCGGCGAGACCCGGACGCGGTCGGAGCCCTTATGGATCTGGTGGCCGACGATCGAAGCCGTCGGCTATGCCTTGCTGATCGCCTGGTACGACGGCGGACGCTGGTCGCTGCCGCGGCCATTCGCCTTCGTCGGCAAGGTCTCCTATTCGATGTACCTCATTCACTTCCTGGTGGTCGGCGCGATGGGCCGTGCGGCGCATCGGATCCTCGGCGAGCCGAACGTCTATTCCATGCTGCTGCTGGCCGCGCCTGCGTTCGCTGCGCTGCTGCCGGCCGCGTGGCTGGCTTGGCGCTACGTCGAGACCCCGCCGCTAGCCCTGCGCCGTCCCTACCTGCGTCCAGCCGCCGAGCCGGGCGCGCTCAGGATGGCGGCCTGACGCGAAGGCTCAGACCCGCAGCACTGTCGTCTCGACGACCGGGCGCCGCCCCCAGATCCGTTGGCTGGCCTTCTTCACGGCCCGCGACAGCGCCGTCTCGACGGTGTCGTCGACGTCGCGGTCGTCGCTGGAGAGCCGCTTCAACGCCTCGGTGGCGGCTGCGGCGAGATCGTCCAGCACATCGTCCAACGGATAGTCCTCATCGGTCGGCAGGCCGAGCGCACGGACCTGCGGCCCGGCGACGATCCGGCTGCGACCGTCAAGCGCCACGGACACCGCGACCATGCCGTTGTGCGCGGCATGCCGGCGCTCACGCAGCGCCTCGCCGTTTTCAGGCGTCAGCACGCCGGCGTCGACGAACAGCCGCCCCGCCGGCACCTCGTCGACGATCTCGGCACGGCCCGGCGCAAGGCGGACGACGTCGCCGTTACGCGGGGCGACCTGCTGCGGCACCTGCAGGTCGCGGGCGAAGGCCATATGCTCCAGCAGGTGGCGACGCTCGCCATGCGTCGGCACGGCGATCTGCGGCCGCGCCCAGCGGTACATCTCCGCCAGCTCGTCGCGGCAGGGGTGTCCGGAGACATGGATCCCGGGGTGGTCGCGCTCGGTGTAGAGGCGCACGCCGCGATCTGCGAGCCGGTTCTGCAGATTGCGGATCGGCACCTCGTTGCCGGGGATCACCCGCGAGGAAAAGACGCAGCTGTCGCCTGCCCCGAGGCTCACATGCGGATGGGTCCCGTCGGCGATCCGGGCCAGCGCTGCGCGCGGTTCGCCCTGGCTGCCGGTGCAGAGATAGAGGACCGAGATCGGCGGGAAGGAGCCGGCTTCCTGCTCGGTGAGGAAGGGCTGCAGGTTCTGCATCAGCCCCACCGACTTCGCCGCCGCGGCCATGCGGTGCATCGAGCGGCCGACCAAGCAGACGCGGCGCCTGTTCGCCTCCGCGGCCCGGACGACCGAGTCCATGCGCGCGACGTTGGAGGCGAAGCAGGCCACCGCCACCTTGCCCTTCAACTGACCGATCAGCGGGACCAGGGCGTCGCGAACCGAAGCCTCGGACCCGGCGACGCCTTCAACGAAGACGTTGGTGGAGTCACACACCATCGCCAGAACGCCCTCGTCGCCCAGCCGGCGGATGGCGTCCTGGTCGGTCACCGAGCCCAGCAGCGGATCGGGATCGATCTTCCAGTCGCCGGTGTGCAGCACCGTGCCCAGCGGCGTCTTGATCGCCAAGCCATTGGGCTCGGGGATCGAGTGGGTCAATGTGATCAGCTCGAGGTGGAAGGGACCGAGGTCGATGTGGCCGCCGAGCGGGACCTCATGGATCTCCACCTCGCCCAAGAGTTCCGCCTCGCGTAGCTTCTCGCGCAACAGGAAGGCGGTGAACGGCGTCGCATAGACGGGCGCCTTCAGCCGGGGCCAGAGCCAGGCGACCGCGCCCAGGTGATCCTCGTGGGCGTGGGTCAGCACGATCCCGAGGATGCGGTCGGCGTATTCCTCGATGAACTCCGGGTCCGGCAGGATCACCTCGACGCCAGGCGTCGTCTGGTCGCCGAAGGTGACGCCGAGGTCGACGACGATCCAACGCCGATCGTGCGGCGGGCCGAAGCCGTAAAGATTGAAATTCATACCGATCTCGTTCGACCCGCCGAGAGGCAGGAAGACGAGTTCGTCGGATTTGGACGCCATGGAACTCAACCGCCGTTGGTGTTGCGGCGCCAGATCTCCAGCATCCCGCGAATGGTCAGATCGTGATCGAAGTGATCGATCGAAAGGGTCGCGCCGTGGAACAGTGAGGCGACGCCGCCAGTCGCCACCACGGTCAGGTTCTTGCCGCGCTCGGACTTGATGCGGGACACAAGGCCCTCGATCAAGCCAATGTAGCCCCAAAACACGCCGGATTGCATGGCGCCGACGGTGTCGGTCCCGACGATCCGGTTCGGCTTCTGGATCGCCACGCGCGGCAGCTTGGCGGCGGCGCTGTGCAGCGCCTCCATCGAGAGGTTGATACCCGGCGCGATCACCCCGCCTTCGAAGGCGCCGTCGGCGCCGATCACGTCGAACGTCGTGGCCGTGCCGCTGTCGATGACAATCAGTTCGCCCGGATAGACCACATGCGCGCCGATCGCGTTGACCAGGCGGTCTGCGCCGGCCTCGGAGGGCTTGTCGATGCGCACGTCGATGCCGAGCTTGGCGTTCTCGCCGATCACCAGCGGCTCTACGTGCAGATAGCGGCGGGCGAGATTACGCAGGTTGAAGATCGACTGCGGCACCACGCTGGAGATGATGCAGCCGTTGAAGACGCCCATCTGGAGCCCGGCCATGGCCAGCAATTGTGAGAGCCAGACGGCGTATTCGTCCGCAGTGCGGGTGCTTTCGGTGGCGGCGCGCCACTGCGCCACCCACCGCTCGCCGTCATGGACCGCGAACATGGTGTTGGTGTTGCCCTGCTCGATGGCCAGCAGCATGGCTCACACTCCCCCGAAGAAGACGTCGCCGGCGGTGATCCGTTCCCGCGTTCCGTCGCTCAGCCGCAGTCGCAGCGCGCCATCCGGCTCGAGCCCTTCGGCGACACCGGTTAGGGTGCGGTCGCTAAGCCTGACTTCGCAAGCCTGGCCAAGCCCAAAAGCTCGTTCGGTCCATGCGGTGGCGATCGGCGCAAAGCCTTCAGTCTCCCAGGTCCGCCGCCAACGCTCGAAAGCGCCTGCCAGGATCTCCAGCGCTTCGCGCGGAGTCGGCGGCGGGCTCGCCATGTGCTCGGCCAAGCTGGTGGCCGCGCGCTCCACGTCGGTCGGATAGTGGGCGAGGTTCACTCCGACACCGACCGCGAGCCAGAGGGACTTGTCGGGCCGTGCGCCGGACTCCACCAGAATACCCACCAGCTTGCGCCCGGCGACCAGCACGTCGTTCGGCCACTTCACCTGCGCCGCCCCAGGCCCTAGGCAGGTTTCTGCGAGGTCAGCGGCGGCAAGCGCGGCGAGGAACGACACCTGCGCAGCCTCGACCGGCGGCGCTTGCGTGGTCATCAGCAGCGTCGCGGCGAGATTTCCCTCGCCCGTCGACCAACTCCGGCCCCGCCGGCCACGACCCGCGGTCTGCGCGGTGGCGGTGATCCACACGGGTCCCGCCTCCCCCGTCTCAGCCCTGCGTCGCGCCTCGGCGTTCGTCGAGTCGAGCGCGTCGTAGGTTTCGATCGGCGGGTGCGCGCCCAAATCAGGCGAGACCGAAGGCGGTCGCCGCGGCGTGGGCCAGGGGGTCGATCCAGGTCAGCGCCACCAACACCACGGGGAAGGTGAACAGCGCCAGAGCAACGCTGATCGCCCGCGCCTCCAGCGGCGGGCTGTCGGTCGCGCCCTCGCTGGCGTCGAACCAAATCACCTTGATCAGGCGCAGGTAGTAGAAGGCCGCCACGACCGAGCCGACCAGGGCCGCCACGGCGAAGGGCCCCAGGCCCGCCCCGATCGACGCCTTGAACACGTAGTACTTCGCCCAGAAGCCGGAAAACGGCGGGAGGCCGAGCGCGGAGAGCGAGAAGGCCGTCATGGCGAGCGCGATGCCCGGCTGTTCCTTGATGAGGCCGGCCATGTCGTCGATCGTCTCCATCGGCCGGCCCTGGCGCGACAGCGCCGCGAGGCAGGCGAAGAAGCCGGTCACGTCGATCATGTAGAGGACCATGAACACCAGCATGGCCTGCACGCCCTGGGCGTCGCCCGAGGCCAAGCCCAGCAGCGCATAGCCGATGTTGGCGATCGAGGAATATGCCCACAGGCGCTTCAGGTTCTTCTGCACCAAACCCCAGAAGGCGCCCACGGCGACCGAGATCAGGGCGATGGCGACCAGCACCTGCTGCCATTGCTCGGCGGCGCCGGCGAAGCCCTGGCCGAGCGCACGAGCGAACAGCACCATGGCCGCCAGCTTCGGCGCGGCGGCGAAGAAGGCCACGACGGGGGTCGGCGCGCCCTCGTAGACGTCCGGCGTCCACATGTGGAACGGCGCGGCGGAGACCTTGAAAGCCAGGCCGCAGATCAGGAACACCAGGCCGAACAGCACGCCCGTGCCGGCGCCGCTCTTCACCGCCACCGCGATGTCGCTGAAGAGCGTCGAGCCGGCGAAGCCGTAGATCAGGCTCGCGCCATAGAGCAGCAGGCCCGAGGAGAGCGCGCCCAGCACGAAGTATTTCAGGCCGGCCTCGGAGGCCTTGCTGTCATCGCGGTGCATGGCCGCCAGCACATAGAGCGCCAGCGAGTGGAGCTCGACGCCGACGTACAGCGAGATCAGGTCGCCGGAGGAAGCCATCATGCCCATGCCGAGCGCGGCCAGGATGATCAGCACCGGGAATTCGAAGTTGCGCACGCCGCGGCGCTCGAACCACGGTTGGCCCAGCGGGATGGCGATGGCGCAGGCGACGTAGATCGCCACCTGGGCGAAGGCCGAGGCCGCGTCGCTGATCATGCCGCCGCCGAAAGCGCGACCGGCCGGGGTGATCGCCGCGGCGTAGGCGGCGCCCAGCAGGGTGACCACGGCGGCGCCCGCCAGCATGGCGGTGGCGCGCGGCGCAAACGCCCCCCAGACGAGCAGCACCAGGGCGGCGACGCCCAGGATCAGCTGCGGGTAGGCCAGAGCGAGATCGGCGGACAGGTTCATCTAAGGATCAGCCCCTCACCCGCCGACAGCCGCGCGGTAGACCGTCACGAGATGGTCGACCGAGGTCTGGGTCAGGTTGAACACGTAATTCGGATAGACGCCGAGGATCAGGGTGCCGATCACCAGCGGCGCGAAGATCGCGATCTCACGGGCGTCGAGGTCGGTGATGCCGGCGAGCTTCGGATTGACCAGCTCGCCGAAGATCACGCGGCGGTACAGCGAGAGCGCATAGACCGCCGAGAAGATCACCCCAGTCGCGGCGACAAGCGCGGTCCAGGTCGAGGCGTTGTAAGCCCCAGTCATGGTCAGGATCTCGCCCACGAAGCCCGAGGTGCCCGGTAGGCCGACATTGCCCATGGTGAACAGCATGAAGACGGCGGCGTACCAGGGCATGCGGTTCACCAGCCCGCCGTAGAACGCGATTTCGCGGGTGTGCATGCGGTCGTAAACCACGCCGACGCAGAGGAAGAGCGCGCCCGAGATCAGGCCGTGGCTCAGCATCTGGAAGATGGCGCCCTGCTCGCCCTGCACGTTGCCGGAGAAGATGCCCATGGTGACGAAGCCCATGTGCGCGACCGACGAATAGGCGATCAGCTTCTTGATGTCGTCCTGCCGGAAGGCGACCAGCGAGGTGTAGACGACCGCGATCACCGAGAGCGCGAACACCAGCGGCGTGAACAGCTCCGACGCCTGCGGGAACATCGGGAGGCTGAAGCGCATGAAGCCGTAGCCGCCCATCTTCAAGAGGATGCCGGCCAGGATCACCGAGCCCGCCGTGGGCGCCTCGACGTGGGCGTCGGGCAGCCAGGTGTGCACCGGCCACATCGGCATCTTCACCGCGAACGAGGCGAAGAAGGCCAGCCACAGCCAGACCTGCAACGACGGATCGAACTTGAACTTCATCAGCTCGGGGATCGAGCTGGTGCCTGCGATGTTGATCATCGCCAGCGCCGCGGCGAGCAGCAGCACCGAACCCAGCAGGGTGTAGAGGAAGAACTTGAAGGCCGCGTAGACCCGCCGCTTCCCGCCCCAGATGCCGATGATCAGGAACATCGGAATCAGGCCGAACTCGAAGAAGACATAGAACAGCACCAGGTCGAGCGCGCAGAACACGCCCACGACCAGGGTTTCCAGGATCAGGAAGGCGATCAGGTACTCGAGGACGCGGTTCTCGATCGAGCGCCAGGACGCGGCGATGCAGATCGGCATCAGGAAGGCGGTCAGAAGGACGAACAGCACCGAAATACCGTCGACGCCCATCCGGTAGTGCAGGCCGCCGAACCAGGCGGCGTCCTCGACGAACTGGAAGCCGGCGTCGTTCGGGTCGAACTGGACGACCATCAGCACCGACAGCGCGAAGGTCGCCAGCGTCGTGACCAGCGCGATCCACTTGGCGGCCGAAACCGTGCGCGCATCGTCCGGCTTGCCGGTCAGGCGCAGCGCCAGGATCGCGGCGACGCCGACGATCGGGGAGTAGGTGATGAGAGAGAGAAGCGGCATCAGTCAGTTCCCCCTCAGTGGTTCCACGCCCAGAGGGCGTAGGTCAGCAGACCCGCCACCCCCAGCAGCATGACGAAGGCGTAGTGGTAGACGTAGCCGGTCTGCAGCCGGCTGCCGCGGGTGGCCAGCGCCACCGACACTGCCGAAACCCCGTCGGGCCCGAGCCCGTCGATGATCTTCTGGTCGCCGCCCTTCCAGAACAGGTCGCCGAAGAACTTGGCCCCGCGCACGAACACGGCCTCGTAGATCTCGTCGAAGAACCACTTGTTGTAGAAGAAGACGTAGAGCGGGCCGCGACGGGCGGCCAGCCGCGCGCCGAGGCCTTCGCGGGCGATGTAGACGTAGGCCGCGACCAGCAGGCCCAGCACCGAGACGATCAGCGGCGCCTGAGCCACCAACAGCGACATATGGTGTTCGGCCAGCACGTGATTGTTGGGCGCGGTGAAGATCGCGCCGCGCCAGAACTCCCGCTGATGCTCACCGATGAACTCGTGGTGGAACACGTAGCCCGCGGCGATCGCGCCGATCGAGAGCAGGATCAGCGGCAGGCGCATCGTCCAGGGGCTCTCGTGCGGCAGCGCGGGGCCATGGCCGTGGCCATGCGCATGGTCGTCGTGCGCAGCCAGCGGCTCGTCGTGCGTCTCGATCTGCGCGGCCGAGGCATGGTCGTCGTGGCCATGATCGTGGTCGCGGTTGTGCCAATGGTGCTCCAGGTCCTCCGACGCCCAGCGCGCGTGGCCGTTGAAGGTGAAGAAGGCCAGCCGCCAGGAGTAGAAGGCGGTCAGACCCGCCACGAAGACGCCGACGACGAAGGCGAAGTAGCCCATCGGGTCGCCCGCGGTCCCGGCGCTGTAGGCCGCGTGGATGATCGAGTCCTTGGAGTAGAAACCGGCGAAGCCGAGCTCCAGGCCCGGGATGCCCAGGCCGGTGATGGCGATGGTGCCGATGGTCATCACCGCGAACGTCACCGGGAGGTGCTTCGCCAGCCCGCCGTAGCGCCGCATGTCCTGCTCGTGCGCCATGGCGTGGATCACCGAGCCCGCGCCGAGGAACAGTAGCGCCTTGAAGAAAGCGTGGGTGAACAGGTGGAACATGCCGGCCTGATAGGCGCCCACCCCCGCGGCCATGAACATGTAACCGAGCTGCGAACAGGTCGAATACGCGATCACCCGCTTGATGTCGTTCTGCGTCATGCCGACGGTGGCGGCGAACAGCGCCGTGATCGCGCCGATGAAGACGACGATGTGCTTAGCCACCGGCGCGTACTCGAACATCGGCGACAGCAGGCAGACCATGTAGACGCCGGCGGTGACCATGGTGGCGGCGTGAATCAGCGCCGAGACCGGGGTCGGGCCTTCCATCGCGTCCGGCAGCCAGGTGTGCAGGAAGAACTGCGCCGACTTGCCCATGGCGCCGACGAACAACAGCGCGCAGGCCAGGTCGAGCAGGCGGAAGCTGTGACCGATGAATTCCCAGGACTTGTCTGCGCCTGCGGCGATTTGCGGGAAGATCTCGGCGAACTGGATCGAGCCGAACGCCCAGAACACGGTCATGATGCCGAGCGCGAAGCCGAAGTCGCCCACCCGGTTGACGACGAAGGCCTTGATCGAGGCGGCGTTGGCGGTCGGCTTCTTGAACCAGAAGCCGATCAAGAGGTAGCTTGCCAGGCCCACGCCTTCCCAGCCGAAGAACAGCTGCATGAAGTCGGCGGCGCTGATCAGCGCCAGCATGGCGAAGGTGAACAGCGACAGGTAGGCGAAGAACCGCGGCTTGCTGTCGTCCTCGGCCATGTACCCCCACGAGTAGAGGTGCACGAGGCTGGACACCGAGGTCACCACCACCAGCATCACCGCCGACAGGCCGTCCAGGCGGAACGACCAGTTGGAGACGAACTCGCCGACGTGGATGAACGGCAGATAGGTCAGCGTGAACGGCTCGAGCCCGCCCCAGGTCCACTTCGAGAAAACCGTCCAGGACAGGACCGCGGCGAGAATAAGCAGGCCGGTGGTCACGGCCATCGAGACCGTGTCGCCCAGCCGGCGTCCGAACAGGCCCGCCGTGATCGCGCCGACCAGCGGCGCGAACAGGATGACCGTGACGAGGGACTTCGGATCCATGAGCGCGTCCTCAGCCCTTCATCATCGAAGCGTCGTCCACGGCGATGTCGCCGCGGTTGCGGAAGAAGGTGACCAGGATCGCCAGACCCACCGCCGCCTCGGCCGCCGCGACCGTCAGCACGAACATGGCGAAGATCTGCCCCACCACGTTGTGCAGATAGGCCGAGAAGGCCACCAGGTTGATGTTCACCGCGAGCAGGATCAGTTCGATCGACATCAAGATGACGATGATGTTCTTCCGGTTCACGAAGATGCCGAAGACCCCGATGGTGAACAGGATCGCGGCGACCGCCAGATAGTGCGGAAGGCCGATTATCATTGGTCCATCCCCTGACCGGGCTTCAGGCTGACGACGCGCATGCCGGTGCGCGGCGAACGCAGCACCTGGTCGGCGATCACCTGCCGCTTCACGCCCGGCTTGTGGCGAAGGGTGAGCACGATCGCGCCGATCATGGCCACCAGCAGCACCAGGCCAGCGGCCTGGAAGAAGTAGACATAGTCGGTGTAGAGCACCCGGCCGATCGCCTCGGCGTTGGTCACCGACTCCAGGCCGCCGTTGGCCGCCGGAGTCTCGTTGAGCCGGGCCGCGCCCTTCACCGCCACGGTGTAGGAGACGAACACCATCTCAGCCGCCAGCGCCGCGGCGATCAGCCCGCCGATCGGCAGGTACTGGGCGAAGCCCTGCCGCAGCGCGGCGAAGTCCACGTCGAGCATCATGACGACGAACAGGAACAGCACCGCGACCGCGCCGACGTAGACGACGACCAGCAGCATCGCCAGGAACTCCGCACCCATCAGCACGAACAGGCCCGCCGCGGAGAAGAAGGCGAGAATTAGGAAAAGCACCGAGTGCACCGGGTTGCGCGCCGAGACGACGGCGAACCCGGCGACGACGGTGATCACCGCCATCAGGTAGAATGCGATCGCCTGCAGGGCCATGCGGCTGTTCTCAACCCCTCGGTTTCATTTGCAGCGTCGTCGCCCAGCTCAGGCAGGCGAGTCGGGCCACCACGAAGTTCGTTCAAGCGGCGCTTGGAATCGCGCCGGTCTCTTATCGGTACGGCGCGTCCAGTTCCAGGTTCTTCGCGATCTCCCGCTCCCAGCGGTCGCCGTTATCCAGCAGGCGCTCCTTGTCGTAGTAGAGCTCCTCGCGGGTCTCGACAGCGAACTCCAGGTTCGGGCCCTCGACGATGGCGTCCACCGGGCAGGCCTCCTGGCACAGGCCGCAGTAGATGCACTTGACCATGTCGATGTCGTAGCGGGTCGTCCGCCGGCTGCCGTCGGCGCGCGGTTCGGCCTCGATGGTGATCGCCTGGGCCGGGCAGATCGCCTCGCAGAGCTTGCAGGCGATGCAGCGCTCTTCCCCGTTGGGATAGCGGCGCAGCGCATGCTCGCCGCGGAAACGTGGGCTCTGCGGGTTGCGCTCGTGCGGGTACTGCACGGTCTTCTTCGGCTGGATCATGTACTTCATGGCCAGGCCGAAGGCGCCGGCGAAGTCCATAAGGGCAGCGCCCTTCACGGCCTGTCCGATCCGGTTGAACATCCTATTTCCTCACGCAGGCGTAGGCGTCGATCCGCTGCGGGTCGCCCTGGGATTTCAGTTGCATCGTCATGCCGCGGGCCTCGCACGAAGCCTGCAGGCTGCGCAGCGCGTCGAGGCTGGCGACGCCCTCGGAGGGCGCCCCCGTGCTGGCGCATGCCGCCAGGCCTGAGGCGATCATGGCGAGGGCGAGGGCGCGCATCACGCGAACACACGCCAGGCCGAGACCGCGACCACAGCCACCAGCGAGGTCGGCAGGAAGACCTTCCAACCCAGCCGCATCAGCTGGTCGTAGCGGTAGCGGGGCACGATCGCCTTCGCCATGGCGAACATGAAGAAGAAGAAGATGACTTTCAGGAAGAACCACATGAAGCCGAAGAAGCTCGCTGCGGTCGGGGCCCAGGCCGCCGTGAAGTCGGTCGGGAATGGCGCGGTCCAGCCGCCGAAGAACAGCACGGTGATCATCGCGCACATCAGGACGATGTTCGAGTACTCGCCGATCATGAACAGCAGGTACGGGGTCGAGGAGTACTCGACCTGATAGCCGGCCACTAGCTCCGACTCCGCTTCGGGCAGGTCGAATGGCGGGCGGTTGGTCTCCGCCAGCGCCGAGATGAAGAACATCATGGTCATCGGGATCATGACGACCAGCATCGGCAGCTTCGCCAACCCGCCCGGGCCGCCGAACACATACCAGTTCCAGAAGCCGCCGGCCTGGCTGGCGACGATCTGCTGCAGGTTCATGGTGCCGGCCAGCAGGATCACCGTGATGATGATGAATCCGATGGAGACCTCGTAGGAAACCATCTGCGCCGCCGAGCGGAGCGACCCCAGGAACGGGTACTTCGAGTTGGACGCCCAGCCGCCCATGATGATGCCGTAGACGCCGAGCGAGGAGATCGCGAGCAGGTAGAGGATGCCGACGTTGAGGTCGGCCACCACCCAGCCCGGAGCCAGCGGCACCACGGCCCAGGCCGCGAAGGCGAGCGTGAAGCTGATCAGCGGGGCCAGCAGGAAGACCGCCTTGTCGGCGCCTGCCGGGACCACGATCTCCTTCAGCACGAACTTCAGGAAGTCGGCGAACGATTGCAAAAGACCGAACGGCCCCACCACGTTGGGCCCTTTGCGCATCTGCACGCCCGCCCAGATCTTGCGGTCGGCCAGCAGCAGGAAAGCCAGCGAGAGCAGGATCCAGATCATCACCGCCAGCACCTGGCCGACGGTGAGAAGGGTCCAACCGCCCGGGGTGGCCCAGAAGGATTGAGTCACGGCAGGCTGCATCTCCCCTACTCCGCGGCGATGGTGGCCGGTCCTGAAACCAGGGCGGCGCACTCGGCCATCGTGACGCTCGCGCGCGCGATGGGATTGGTGAGGTAGAAGTTCTTGATCGGGGTGGCGAACGGCGCATCCGTCCCCTCGCCCGCTGCGCCCAGCGCACCGAGGTCGAGGCTGACGCTCGCCGGATCGGCCACGTAGTCGATGCGGCCGAAGGTCGGGTGATCGGCGAACAGCTTGGCGCGTAGTTGGTCCAGACTGTCGTAGGGCAGCGCCGCGCCCAGCCGCTCTGAAAGCGCGCGCAGGATCGCCCAGTCCTCCTTGGCCTCGCCCTTGGGGAACACCGCCCGGCCGCCGAGTTGCACACGGCCCTCGGTATTGACGTAGAGGCCGTTCTTCTCGGTGTAGGCGGCGCCCGGCAGGATCACGTCGGCGCGGTGCGCCCCGGCGTCGCCGTGGGTGCCGAGATAGACAACGAAGGCGTCGGTCGTCGAAAGATCGAGCTCGTCGGCGCCCAGCAGGAACAGCAGATCCGCCCCGCCCTCCTGCACCAGTTCTCCCGCCGCCTTGCCGCCTTCGCCCGGAACGAAGCCGAGGTCGAGGCCGCCGACGCGGCTGGCTGCCGTGTGCAACACGTTCCAGGAGAGGCCGAAGCTCTTGGCGACGCCCGCCGCCGCCTTCAGCACCGCGCCGCCATCCGCCCGAGAAAGCGCGCCGGAGCCGACGATGATCGCTGGAGCCTTGGCGTCCTTGAGCGCCTTGACGAAATCGTTCTTCTGCCGCGACAGGCCGCCCAGCGTCTGCGGGCCGGCGCCGAGGTAGTCGTAGCCGTAGGTCAGATCTGCCCGCTCACCGATCACGCCGACGCGCAGAGCGCCCGCCAGCCACCGCTTGCGCAGCCGCTGATTGAGCACCGGCGCCTCAAGGCGCGGATTGGTCCCGACCAGCAGGACGACGTCGGCGTCCTCGATGCCGGCTAGGGTCGAGTTGAACAGCCAGCTTTCGCGCGGGCCCGCGCCCAGCCCCATGCCGTCCTGCCGGCAATCGGTCGAGGCGACGCCCAGGCCGCGGAACAGATCGAGCGCGGCCTTCATCGACTCGGCGTCCTGCAGGTCGCCCGCGATCACGCCCATGCGATCCGGCCGGGTCGCTTTGACCTTCGCGGCCACGACGTCCAGCGCCTCGACCCAGGTGGCGGCGCGCAGCTTGCCGTTCTCCCGCACGTAGGGCCGATCGAGCCGCTGGCGCGCCAGGCCGTCGACGACGTAGCGCGTCTTGTCGCTGATCCACTCTTCGTTGATGTCGTCGTTGGTGCGCGGCAGGATGCGCAGGGCTGCGGGGCCGCGGCTGTCGACCCGGATCGCCGAGCCCAGCGCATCCATGACGTCGACGCTCTCGGTCTTCTTCAGCTCCCAGGGGCGATAGTTGAACGCCCAAGGCTTGTGAGTCAGCGCGCCGACCGGGCACAGGTCGATGACGTTGGCGGACAGTTCCGACGCCACGGCCTTGCCGAGATAGGTCGTGATTTCAACGTCTTCGCCGCGAGAGATCAGACCGATGTCGGGCACGCCGGCGACTTCGGTGATGAACCGCACGCAGCGGGTGCACTGGATGCACCGCGTCATCACCGTCTTGATGAGCGGCCCCATCGACTTCTCTTCGACGGCCCGCTTGTTCTCCTGATAGCGGCTGTCGTCGCGACCATAGCCCATGGCCTGGTCCTGCAGGTCGCACTCGCCGCCTTGGTCGCAGATCGGGCAGTCCAGTGGGTGGTTGATGAGCAGGAACTCCATCACCCCGTGGCGCGCCTTCTTCACCATGGGCGTGTCGGTGAAGATCTCCATGTTCTCGGCGGCCGGCAGCGCGCAGGAGGCCTGCGGCTTCGGCGGGCCGGGCTTCACCTCGACCAGGCACATGCGGCAATTGCCGGCGATGGATAGCCGCTCGTGATAGCAGAATCGCGGGATCTCCTTGCCCGCGAGCTCGGCCACCTGCAGCACGTTCATGCCGGGCTCGAACTCGACCTCGACCCCGTCGACCTTGGCGATAGGCATGGACTACTCCGCCGCGACGGCGGCGCCGGCGTAGACGCCGGGACGCGCGCGGTATTGGGTGATGCGCTCCTCCACCTCGTGGCGGAAGTGGCGGAACAGGCCCTGGATCGGCCAGGCGGCGGCGTCGCCGAGACCGCAGATGGTGTGGCCTTCGACCTGGGAGGCGACGTCGAGCAGGAGGTCGATCTCGCTCATCTCGGCTTCGCCGGTGACCATCCGCTCCATCACCCGCCACATCCAGCCGGTGCCTTCGCGGCAGGGCGTGCACTGGCCGCAGCTCTCGTGCTTGTAGAAGTAGGCCGCGCGCGCGATCGCCTTCACCAGATCGGCGTCCTTGTCCATGACGATCAAGGTGCCGGTGCCGAGGCCCGAGCCCCGCGCCTGCAGGTCCTCGTAGGTCATCACAGCCTCGTCGCACTGCCCGGCCGGGATCATCCGCACCGAGATGCCGCCGGGGATGACCGCCTTCAGGTTGCTCCAGCCGCCGCGCACGCCGCCGAAGTGCTCTTCGATCAGTTGCTTGATCGGGATGCCGACCGCGTCCTCGACGACGCAGGGCTTGTTCACGTGGCCGGAGGCCGCGAACAGCTTGGTTCCCGTCGACTTTTCCGTGCCGAAGCCGGCGAACCACTCTGCGCCGCGGCGCAGGATCGTGCCGACGACCGAGATGGTCTCAACGTTGTTGATGGTGGTCGGGCAGCCCCAAATGCCGGCGCCGGCCGGGAACGGGGGTTTCAGCCGCGGCTGGCCTTTCTTGCCCTCCAGGCTCTCCATCAGCGCGGTCTCGTCGCCACAGATGTAGGCGCCCCCGCCGTGGTGCACGCGCACGTCGCAGTCCCAGCCGTTGAGGTTGCCGGGGCCGATCAGCTTTGCGTCATAGGCTTGCTGGATCGCCGCCTGCAGCCGCTCGCGCTCGAAGACGTACTCGCCGCGGACGTAGATGTAGGCGGTGCGCGCGCGCATGGCGCGGCAAGCGATCAGACAGCCTTCGATCAGGAGGTGCGGATCGTTGCGCAAGATCTCGCGGTCCTTGCAGGCGCCGGGCTCCGACTCGTCAGCGTTGACCACCAGGTAGTGCGGCCGATCGCTCTCCTGCTTGGGCATGAAGGTCCACTTCAGCCCCGTGGCGAAACCCGCCCCGCCGCGGCCGCGCAGGCCCGAGGCCTTGATCTGGTCGCAGATCCACTCCGGCGTCTGGCCGCAGATGTCCTTCGTGCCGTTCCACGCGCCGCGCTTTTTCGCGCCCTCCAGCGTCCAGTCGTGCACGCCGTAGAGGTTGGTGAAGATGCGGTCCTTGTCCTGCAGGAGCCCGGGCATCACGCCTTCTCCTTCGCAGGAAGGTTGGGGATCTTGATCTTCTTGGCGCGCGAGCCGTCATAGAGCGACGGGTCCGTCAGCGTCAGCTGCTCGCCTGCGGGAGCCGCACACTGGCGGCCGATCGCGGAGCCCGGCGGCGGCGATTTGCCGGCGGCGAACTCGTCGAGGAGCTTTTCGAAGCTCTCCGGCGTCAGGTCCTCGTAGTAGTAGTCATTGATCGCGGCCATCGGGGCGCTCGAGCAGGCGCCCAGGCACTCGACTTCCTGCCAGTAGAACTTGCCGTCGGCCGAGCGATGGTCCTTAGCGCCGATCTTCTTCTTGCAGACGGCCATGATGGCTTCGGCGCCGCGCAGCTGGCACGGCGTGGTCCCGCACACCTGCACCAGCGCGTGCGTGCCGACCGGCTCCAGCATGAACATTGTGTAGAAGGTGGCGTTCTCCAGCACCCGCAGCACCGGCATGTCGAGCAGCTCGGCTACGGCGCGGATCGCCGGCTCGGAGACCCAGCCTTCCTGCTTCTGCACCAGCCACAGCAATGGGATCACCGCCGACTGCTGCTTGCCCGGCGGGTAGTTTGCGATCCAGCGCTTGGCCGCCTTCAGCGTGTCGGGCTTGAAGGCGAAGCTTTCGGGCTGGTTCGGCGAAAGGCGGCGGACGCTCAATTCGGCCTCACTTGGCGAAGTCGACGCGGGCGATCTTGCCGTCCGCGATCGTGTAGATGGCGATGATCTCGAAGGTCTCGCCGCCGGGCGCGCGGACCACGCGCTCGTGGTCGACGACGGTCGAGCCCACCACGATGCGGTTCAGCAGCTCCGCCTTGTTCTGCGGGAACTGCCTGAAGGCGCCGGCATAGCGGGCGCGATAGGCCTCGTTCCCCCGCGTCGTCACCTGCCCATTCAGGTCGGACACGACGATGTCGTCGGTGAAGAAGGCGCAATAGGCGTCGAGATCTTGGGCGTTGTACGCGTCGAGCTGCGCCTGCACGAGGTCGACGTTGGAAAGCTTGGCGGTCAACGGTCGATCTCTCCGAACACGATATCGAGCGAGCCCAGGATGGCGGAGACGTCCGCCAGCATGTGGCCGCGGTTCATCCAGTCCATGGCCTGCAGGTGCGGGTAACCCGGCGCGCGGATCTTGCAGCGGTAGGGCTTGTTGGTGCCGTCGCTGACCAGATAGACGCCGAACTCGCCCTTGGGCGCCTCCACCGCGGCATAGATGTCGCCGGGCGGGGTGCGATAGCCCTCGGTGTAGAGCTTGAAGTGGTGGATCAGCGCCTCCATCGAGCGCTTCATCTCGCCGCGCCTCGGCGGCGAGACCTTGTGGTCGTCGGACAGCACCAGCCCCGGCGTCTTCTGCAGCCGGATGCAGCACTCCTTCATGATCTTGGTCGACTGGCGCATCTCTTCCATGCGGCAGAGGTAGCGGTCGTAGCAGTCGCCGTTGACGCCCAGCGGAATGTCGAACTCGAAGTCATTGTAGCACTCGTAGGGCTGGCTGCGGCGCAGGTCCCAGGCGATGCCCGAGCCGCGCACCATCACGCCGGAGAAGCCCCAGGCCAGCGCTTCCTCCCTCGACACCACGCCGATGTCGACGTTGCGCTGCTTGAAGATGCGATTATCGGTGATCAGCCCCTCGATATCGTCGAGGATCTTGGGGAAGGCGTCGCACCAGTCGGAGATGTCCTGCACCAGGTCCGGCGGCAGATCCTGGCGCACCCCGCCGACCCGGAAGTAGTTGGCGTGCAGACGCGCGCCGGACGCGCGCTCGTAGAACACCATCAGCTTTTCGCGCTCTTCGAAGCCCCACAGCGGCGGGGTCAGCGCGCCCACGTCCATCGCCTGGGTGGTGACGTTGAGCAGGTGGTTCTTGATGCGGCCGATCTCGGAGTACAGCACCCGGATCAGCTGGCCGCGGATCGGCGCCTCGACGCCCAGCATCCGCTCGATGGCGAGCACGTAAGCGTGCTCCTGATTCATCGGCGCGACGTAGTCGAGGCGGTCGAAGTACGGGATCGTCTGCTGATAGGGCCGGGCCTCTATCAGTTTCTCGGTGCCGCGGTGCAGCAGGCCGATGTGCGGATCGACGCGCTCGACCACCTCGCCATCCAACTCCAGAACCAGGCGCAACACGCCGTGCGCCGCCGGGTGCTGCGGGCCGAAGTTGATGTTGAACTTGCGGATCTTGGTCTCGCCCGCCGGATGCGTATCGAAGAAGTCGCTCTCGGTGGCGGGGGCGTTAGCGCCGGTCATGCCTTGATCTCCTGACGGGCGCGCACGGCCAGCCACGTCATCCCTGCGAGGCCGGCGGCGACGCCGGCGCCGGCTGCCGTCAGCGCGCTTTCGGAAAGCGCGCCTGCGCCCAGCGCATGGCCGATCGGCAGGCCCACGGCCACCGACGGCAGGATCCACGCCAGCGAGAACTTGCCGCCCTCGCGCTTGGCGAACTCGATGCGCGCCACCGAGGCGAAGCCCGCGGCCATGGCGAGCACCGCCACCAGCACGCTGAAGCCGATCGCGCGCAGCTGCCCGGCGCCCAGAGCGACGCCGGGCGCTTCGCTGGTGAGCTTGGCGGCCAGGCCGATGAAGAACATCACGCCGGCGTTGAAGGCGAGGTAGCCCGGCAACCGCCGCAGCCGTTCGGCGGACGCCATCACTTCGCCTCCCCCTTCTCGTCGCCGGGCAGCGGCGCAAAGCCACGCTCGACGCCTTCCCAGGGCGAGAGGAAGTCCCAATTGCGCCATTCGACCGATTTCACCGGCTCGTAGACGACCCGCTTCAGCTCGTCGTCGTAGCGGACCTCGACATAGCCCGTCATCGGGAAGTCCTTCCGCAGCGGGTGGCCGTGGAAGCCGTAGTCGGTGAGGATCCGGCGCAGGTCCGGGTGGCCGTCGAAGAAGACGCCGTACATGTCGAACGCTTCGCGCTCGTACCAGTCGGCGGTCGGAAACACGCTCACAATCGAGGGGACGGCGGTGTCCTCGTCAGTCTCCACCTTCACCCGGATGCGCAGGTTCCGGCTCATCGACAGCAGGTGGTAGACGACGTCGAAGCGACGCTCCCGCTCGGGATAATCGACCCCGCAGAGGTCGATCAGCACTTCGAACTGCTCGGCGTCGCGAAGCGTGCGGATCGCGTCCACGATGCGCGGCAGCTGGGCGGTGACGCTGAGGTCGCCGAACGCCACCTCGTAGCGCGTGAACAGCCCCGCCCCGTCGGCGACGAGATGCTGGCCGAGCTGCTCCAGCTCGGGGGTCGTCACGGGCCAGGTCATCGAACGATCGTCCCCGTCCGGCGGATCTTCTTCTGCAGTTGCAGCACGCCGTAGACCAGCGCTTCCGCCGTCGGCGGGCAGCCGGGCACGTAGATGTCCACCGGCACGACCCGGTCGCAGCCGCGCACGGTCGAATAGCTGAAGTAGTAGTAGCCGCCGCCGTTGGCGCAGCTGCCCATGGAGATCACGTAGCGCGGCTCCGGCATCTGGTCGTAGACCTTGCGCAGCGCCGGAGCCATCTTGTTCACCAGCGTACCGGCGACGATCATCACGTCGGATTGCCTGGGGCTGGCGCGCGGCGCGAAGCCGTAGCGTTCCAGGTCGTAGCGCGGCATCGAGGCCTGCATCATCTCGACCGCGCAGCAAGCCAGGCCGAAGGTCATCCACATCAACGAGCCGGTGCGCGCCCAGGTGATCAGGTCGTCGGCGGCCGCAGTGATGAAGCCCTTGTCGGCGAGCTGCTGGGAGACGCCGTCGAAGTAGGGATCATGGAGCTTCGGGTCATAGCCCTCGACAGAGCTGCGCCCGGCCTCGCCCGCAGGAACGATCACTCCCATTCCAGGGCTCCCTTCTTCCATTCGTAGATGAAGCCCACCGTGAGCACGCCTAGGAACACCATCATCGACCAGAAGGCGAAGTGCGCCGCCTCGGGCGGCAGCTTCATCAACGTCACCGCCCACGGAAACAGGAAGGCGACCTCGAGGTCGAAGATGATGAAGAGGATCGAGACCAGATAGAATCGGACGTCGAACTTCATTCGCGCGTCGTCGAAGGCGTTGAAGCCGCATTCGTAGGACGACAGCTTTTCAGGGTCCGGGGCCTTGGGCGCACAGATCGCCGCGGCCAGGATGAAGGCGGTACCCAGCGCCGCCGCGATCCCGAGAAAGATCACGATAGGCAGGTACTGCAGCAGGAAGGCGTTCATGGAGTCCTCGGAGGGAGTCGCGCGCCCTTCTAGACCAGCCTCCCCGCGGTTTCAAACTCGGCTTTGCGTTCACTGGTATGCGAATCGAGACAAGCGCTTTCGGCGTCGAATCGCGCAGTTCGTCCACCGATTTGTGCGCCGCGACAGCGGGTGCGCGCACTCAGCCGTTGACACGATTCCGGCCGGGACGTATCAGGCGCCCCTCGCACGGCCCAAGGGCTTGCACGCGGGTGTAGCTCAGTTGGTTAGAGCGCCGGCCTGTCACGCCGGAGGTCGCGGGTTCGAGCCCCGTCACTCGCGCCACTTCTCTTTAGACAATCAGGTCAGGTCGGCCCTGAGGCGCGACGGGCGTCGGGCGCGAGCCTGCTCCAGGCATCCTCCAGTTCACTCCGGAACGTGGCGTGAGACCATTGCGCGGCCGTCTCGCGCGCCGCCTCCAGCATCTGCGCCAGCCGCGGGCCGCCACCACGATAGAGCGCCACGGCCTCGGCCAGCGCGTCGGCGGCGGCGACGCAGTCGTCGTCGGGCGCCCAGAACCCATTGTCGGGCGTCGCATAGTCTCTGCCGCCGCCACCGAGGAAGCCCGCGCACACGCAGCCGCTCGCCAAGGCCTCAAGCGTCGCCAGGCCCACCGATTCCATCCGGCTTAGACTGAGATACACGCCCGCCCTGGCCAGGACGCCCGCCATTTCGCCCTCCGGCAGATTCTCCAGACGCAACCAATCGAGATCCGCGGTGGATGGGTGCAGCCGCTCCGCGAGCCGCCGCACCGCCTCCGCTTCGAGCGGTCGCTTGCGCGGCATGAACGCGGCGCCGAACGCCTTTGCGCCTGGCCGGAAGACCCTTTCATCCGCAAACGCACGGATCACCTCGATGCGAGCCCAGGGAAACAGGCGACGCAGCAGGACTGCGTGTCCGGGGCTGACCGCGATGAAGTCCTGTAGGCGGTCGCGATGCGCGGCCAGGTTCGCCAGCCCGCCGCCGGCCACGAGGTAGGCCGCAGAGGATTGGCAGAGCACCACCGCGCGGCCCTCGCGTCGCGCCGCCAGCGCCAGCGCCGCCGGGCCATCATCCGGTACGACCAGCACGTCTTCCGGCGCCATCGTGCTGCTGCGGCCCACCGGAGCCCGATGCTCCAGCCAGCGCGGCGCCCGATCCGGCGCGTCGGTCAAGCAGATCGCATCGAAGCCGCTCGCCACCAACGCCTCGACGTGACGAAGGATGACCTTTTGGCCGCCGGTGATATTGTCGCTCGTCAGGAGCGCGTAGGCGATGCGGGGCATGGGGTCAGCCCGCGACTGGGGGCGAGAGCGCTTCCGCTTGGAGGCCCGCGAACACCGGCTTGAACATCCGCGGCGCCCAGCCGAAATCGCGCGCCGCGGGCTCGCCATCGAACACCAGGTCCTTGTTCATCCGCTCCCCCATCGCCGCGGTTGCGCCGGGCAGCCGCCCGCGTGCGAGCTTGAAGGCCAGCCGCCAGAGCGGTGACGGCGCGCAGAGTATTCGCGGGGTGCGATCAAGGCCCAGGAAGATCCGCTCCACCATCTCCTTGTAGGTCAGCGTCTCACCGCCCGGGAGATCGTAGGCGCGGCCTGCCGCGACTGGCGAGACCGCCGCCGCAAGCGCCGCCCAGGCCAGGTCCTCGGCGTGCACCGGCTGGCGGCGCCCACGCCCGGCGCCGGCCAACGGGATCACGCCGAAGCGCTCGGCCATCCGAGCCAGGCGGGTCACGTTCTGGTCGCTTCCCTCGCAGTAGATCAGGGTCGGCCGCAGTAGGGTCCAGGCGATGTCGAGCGCCTCGCATTGCGTACGAACGCGTTCCTCGGCGGTCGCCAGCCTTGCCGCCGTGGCCCGTTCGGCGGGGTCCGAGGACACGGCCTTGCCGCTGACGCTTGTGGACGAGAATGCAACCAGGCGTCGAACCCCGGCAGCCCTCAGTGCAGGCAGGGCTGGCGCGAGCAGCCAGATGGGGCAGAGACTGAGCACCGTCTCCGCGTAGGGCCAATCGATTCGGCCCGGGTCGTTCAAATCGCCCCGAATCCAGCGAACGCCGTCCAGATTCTCGGCATGAAGCCTGCGGCTAAGTGCGACAGTGAGGGTGCGGATTCGCACCAGATTGGGCAAAAGATACTGCCCGATCAAACTGTTGCCGCCCAAGACCAGGATCGGCTCGCGAGGACGGTGGATAGTCATCGGCTTTCAGCTTGCCCTCGCCTCTGCGGGCCGATCTATATGGCCGGGTGACTCGCCACAACTTAAAGCGCAGGCCGAACGCGTGAACGTAGTTCCGCAAAACTACGCGGCGCTGACTCGCGACGACCCAAGCCGGTTGAAGCGCGTGGTGCACAGCCGTCGACTGGTCGATGCGCTGGCGATGGCGCGGGATCTCGCGCCACGTGTCATCGTCGACTACGGCGGCGGCGACGGCGCGCTTTGCCTCTTCGCGGCGGAGGTTTGGCCGCGCGCCCGCATCATCTGTTTCGAGCCGGCGCCGCAGATGGCGACCGAGGCGCGCCTGCTCCTCGCCCGCACCCCCCAAGCGCAGGTGGTCGGCGACGAGACTGCCCTGCCGGGCGGCGTGGTCGATCTGGTCTTCTGCACGGAAGTGTTCGAGCACCTGCCGCCGACGGAGTCCAACCGGGCCCTGGACGAGATCGCCCGGATCCTGAGGCCCGGCGCGAGAGCGATCATCGGCGTACCGATCGAAGTGGGGCCGCCCGCGCTCGCCAAGGGCGTATTCCGAGCTCTGCGTCGGCCCGGCGAGTTCGACGCACGCCCCGAGGTGGTCGCCCGCTCGCTGGTCGGTCGCCCGCCAAGGCGGCGCCCGGCCGCCGAGATCAGCCCGGGACGAGCCTATTTCCCGCATCACGCGGGCTTCGACCATCGCCCACTGTTTCGCGCCATCGCCGACCGCCTGGCGCTGGAGCGCCGCACCGGCAGCCCCTTCTCCCTGCTTCCGGCCTGGCTCAACAGCGAGGTCTATCTGCGGGCCCGCCGACGCGGCTGACGAGCGCGTCAGCAATTATTGCCGCTTTATACGCACGCGAGCGCGGCCGCCTGTGCCAGCTTGACCACATGAGTGCGATTTTGATCAGCCTGGGCGCCTACGCTTTTGTCTGCGGCGGCCCTTTGCTGTGTCTCGTCGTGGCGATGACCCGGTTCACAGATCTGGTCATCAAGGCCTGGAGCGAACGGCCCTGCGCCCCGGACGCACCGAGCTTCGACTACTTTGAATTCGAAGCCTCCCGCCTGGGCGCCGACCGGCTTCGCCAGGAGCTGGAGCAGGCGCTGACCCGGCGCTTCCGCTCGAGCTGAACGCGGCCGGCGACTGCGGCCGCGCTGAGGCGCATGGTGGGCGGCGACGGGTTCGAACCGCCGACCCCCTGGGTGTAAACCAGGTGCTCTGACCAGCTGAGCTAGCCGCCCGCGCCCCGCCTTCTAACCGAAAAATCCCATCTGGTCAGGCCCGCGCAGCTACACGACGCCCAGCGCGCTGAGCAGCACCCAGGCGCCGATCAGGGCGAAGATGACGGCGGCGATGATCCGGACGATGTGCAGCGGAACGACACGGGTCGCGGCTTCGCCGAGCAGCACCGCGGGGACGTTGGCCAGCATCATGCCGAGCGTGGTGCCCGCCGTGACCAGCGAGATCTCCTGAAACCGCGCCGCCAGCAGCGAGGTCGCAATCTGCGTCTTGTCGCCGATCTCGACGAAGAAGAAGGCCACCAGAGTGGTCAGGAACACGCCGCCATGCGATCGACTGGCCGCCCCCTCGTCGTCCTTGTCGGGGATCAGCGCCCAGCCGGCCATCGCCAGGAAGGCCGCGCCCACGACGATCTGGAACGTCCGGCCGGTCAGCCACTCGGAGATCAGGAAGCCCACGGTCGCGGCGGCGGCATGGTTCAGCAGCGTGGCGGCGAGGATGCCCAGGATGATCGGCAGCGGCTTGCGGAACTTGGCGGCCAGCACGATGGCGAGCAGCTGGGTTTTGTCGCCGATCTCGGCGATGGCCACGACGCCGGTAGATATCAGAAGCGGATGAAGGTCCATGAAAGCTCACGGGGCCTGACACAACACGACGACCGTCCCTGCGCCGGCCCTCCGCGCAGGTCCAATCGTCGGTCTCGCCAATCCGGATCCGAAAGATCCGTCGCCGCGCCATGCCCCGAGGGGCAAGTTTGTTGACGCGGGCTACGCAGTCTTGCGTACGGCTACTCCCCGAACGAAGCGCCTGAGTAGCGACGCCATCGCCGGCTGGCAATCGAAATGCGGCTGCGACGGGTCGGGATCAGCCGTTGAGCGAGTTCTTCAGCGCCTCGCCCGCCCGGAAGCGACAGGTGCGCGACGCGGGACGGGCGACTGTCTCGCCGGTACGCGGGTTACGCGCGGCGCCCGCCGCGCGCTTCACCGGCACGAAGCTGCCGAAGCCCGGGAGGCGCACTTCCTTGTCCGCCTTCAGGGAATGCGAAACGGCGGTGATGAACGCCTCCAGCGCATCTTTCGCCTGGGTTCTGTTGAGCCCGGTGCGGTCAGCAATGGTCGCGACCAGCTCCGCCTTGGTCATTTGCGTCGTCTCCCACCGTATTCTCTGTCTTTGACGCGGGCTTTCCCCCTCGCCTGCGACGCCGATTATGTTCAAGCCTGAGCAGGCGTCAAACAAAGCGGCGCGGGATTCTCCCGCGCCGCTGAACAATCACAACTTGTAAAAATCTAATAACACTAGTGCGTGATCAATGGCTCCGGTTCGCCGTCGTCGGTCGCGACCGGGGCCGGCTGGTCGGCCTCGGACCATTCGATCGCCGTCGGCTGCCGGACAAGCGCCTTGGACAGCACCTCGTCCATAGTCGACACCGGAATGATCTCCAGCGCGTCCTTCACGTTGGCCGGGATATCCGCCAGGTCCTTCTCGTTCTCGCTCGGGATCAGCACCGTCTTGACGCCCGAGCGGAGCGCGGCGAGCAGCTTCTCCTTCAAGCCGCCGATGGCGGTGACCCGGCCGCGCAGGGTGACCTCGCCGGTCATGGCGATTTCCTTGCGGATCGGGATCCCGGTGAGCACCGAAACGATCGCGGTGGCCATCGCCGCGCCGGCCGAGGGGCCGTCCTTCGGCGTGGCGCCGTCCGGCACGTGGATGTGGACGTCCGTGCGTTCGAAGATCGGCGGCTCGATGCCGAACTTCGTCGCCCGGCTGCGAACGAACGAGTTCGCCGCCGAGATGGACTCCTTCATCACCTCCTTCAGGTTGCCGGTGACCGTCATGCGGCCCTTGCCCGGCATCTTCACCGCCTCGATCGTCAGGATGTCACCGCCGAACTCGGTGTAGGCTAGACCGGTGATGATCCCGACCTGGTCTTCCGAGTCCGTCTCGCCGTAGCGATACTTGCGGACGCCCGCGTATTTGCCCAGCCGGTCGTCGTCGATGGTGATGGAGGTCACCTTCTCGCGCGCCAGGTCACGCACCGTCTTGCGCGCCAGGTTGCCCAGCTCCCGCTCCAGCGAGCGGACGCCGGCTTCCCGCGTGTAGTAGCGGATCAGGTCGCGGATGGAGGTTTCCGGAACGACGAACTCCTCCGGCTTCAGCCCATGGTCCTTGGTCAGCTTCGGCAGGACGTGACGCTTGGCGATCTCCACCTTCTCATCCTCGGTATAGCCGGGGATGCGGATGATCTCCATGCGGTCCAGCAGCGGCTGGGGCATGTTCAGGCTGTTGGCCGTGGTGACGAACATCACCGGCGACAGGTCGTAGTCGACCTCCAGGTAGTGGTCGGCGAAGGTCGAATTCTGCGCCGGGTCCAGCACCTCGAGCAGGGCCGACGAGGGGTCGCCCCGCCAGTCCGATCCCATCTTGTCGATCTCGTCCAGCAGGAAGAAGGCGTTGGTCGACTTGGCCTTCTTCATCGACTGGATGACCTTGCCGGGCATCGAGCCGATGTAGGTCCGCCGGTGGCCGCGGATCTCGGCTTCGTCGCGCACGCCGCCCAGGGAGACCCGCACGAACTCACGGCTGGTCGCCTTGGCGATCGACTTGCCGAGCGAGGTCTTGCCGACGCCGGGCGGGCCCACCAGGCACAAGATCGGACCCTTGAGCGTGCCCACGCGGCTCTGCACCGCCAGGTACTCCAGGATCCGCTCCTTGACCTTCTCCAGGCCGTAGTGGTCCTCGTTGAGGATGTCCTCGGCCCGTTGCAGGTCGATGGTCTTCTGCTTGGCCTTGCCCCATGGGATCGACAGCAGCCAGTCGAGGTAGTTCCGCACCACGGTGGATTCCGCTGACATCGGGCTCATGTTGCGCAGCTTCTTGAGCTCCGCCTCGGCCTTGGTGCGGGCTTCCTTCGACAGCTTGGTCTTCTTGATGCGCTTCTCGAGCTCGATCAGCTCGTCACGCGAGTCGTCCTGCTCGCCCAGCTCGCGCTGGATCGCTTTCATCTGCTCGTTCAGGTAGTACTCGCGCTGCGTCTTCTCCATCTGGCGCTTCACGCGGTTACGGATCTTCTTCTCCGTCTGCATGACGCTGATCTCG